>JACCDW011068544.1_pt1 | contig 65644 bp, 70 predicted proteins | sample 7449781 | NCBI WGS metagenome assembly JACCDW01 (sample SAMN15323449, study PRJNA562643) | freshwater metagenome | isolation source: river surface water | place: USA:Blue River Watershed | collected 2017-08-18
AACGCCGACGCCGTTTCCCAATCGGTAATGGTTGAGGTATCGACATAACGCAAACACTTGAGGTTCGGGAACGATCGCAGCGTTATGGACCCTGGTCCAACATCGACATGCAATTCGGTCACGTTCGGCCAACATGCAATGGCGGTGTCTTGCATCGGAAAATTCTGCATTCTAAACAAACGTACCGTCGTCACCGCCGGAATAGCGCCGCGAGTGTGATAATCCCCTAGATCCATGTCCAGTTGCAACATTGGTACCGAGACGGTAGATACCCAAGACCCCGGTTCTGCATTATATAGATCCAAATTGGGAGGGACAATCCGCGCGGGTGTGAACCAATCCGGTTGTTTTTGATGACGTACGATGTGCGCGCCTCTGTAAAACCATTTCCTGGGGGCAAATGCGTGGACAATGGATCGAAGCTGCTGAAGCAATTCATGATTGGCGTTGCAAAAGAGATGATAGATTGGTTCGAAATCTGGGTACGGATGCAACGTGGTCAGTATGCCGATTGGACACCGCGCGATCGAAAATTGCAGCACCATCGCATCCATACCATCGAGCCACTCGCGATAGACCGCGCGCAGTATATCAAACGGCAAATGAGATAACATTGGATTTGGTTGTGCTGGTCTTCCATCCCTTGTCAAACACATATTCTTCCCCGGTTGTCGTCACGACATAATGTACGGCACATCGTGGACGTATCGCCGAAACACTAGTCATCCCCATCTTATACCAGTTGACAAACACCAATTTGGTCATGGTTGACGGCCATCGATCTTCGGGAATGGATTCGATTTGGATGAAATCGTATAGATAGACTTCTTCCACCGCCGGGCATTTGTCCAACCAGTCCCATATATGTCGTTGGTCGAGCGAACAATGAAAACTCCGCAGCCGTGAGAACGTGCCACATGTCGCGGGTCGAATTTGATTTACGACCATTAGTCGATGAAGATATGGGGCTTGTTTCCGACATGCGAATCGAAACAAATCATGGGACGCGTATTTGTTATAGATGATGATTTCGGTCAGCTGTGGCAAGGGAACGTCGGGTAACAACATCATCCCGGACCCATAGAACATGCGAATCGATGCAATCGGCGCGTTGTCATCGATATCAACAATGTTCACCCGGGTTTCATAGATACACAACGACTTCAGATTCGGAAATGTTTGTAGCGTCAAGCTGAATTCATTCGAATGCAAATGCCGGTCGCCGAGGATAAACAGGTCGCGCACATTTGGCCAGGGGGTGGTTGGCCAACTACCGCGGCCGTTATCGACATCGACAATGATTTCCAGCGAAGTGACGGCCGCTATCGGGGGCAGATATCGAAATTCATTGTCGCGACTGAAACGCAGTTTCATCTCCGCGGGTTGGGTACCCAGCCACGGCATCAGCAATCGTTGCCGATAGAAATGGGTATCGAGGATTGGTGGAAGAATACGCGCGACTTCGAACCAATGAAACCGAATGTCATTCAACACCATCCAGTGCAGCGATGCGCAGTCGTTGCGGGTCCACCGTTTGGGCACCGACCGCAGACTACACAAGAGCTCATCGCGATATGCGGAAAAGACAGGGAACCACCGGTCTTCCGATTCCTCGGAGAGATCCCATGCCCCGTGGGTCGCTACGACAATCTGCAAGAGCATTGCGTCGGCGCCCGACAACCAGTCGTCATAGACGACGCGTGCGATGTCAAGGTTATTCATTCAATTTATAATTGATAGTAGGACGATTGATCGTTTCCGCTGGTATCGCCGCGTTTACCACGGTGGGTGGATTTTTGCTTTTTCGTTTTGGGTCGACGGTGTTCATCGAACACTCGATCGGTGGGAAAGTCCAATGAAAAATCATCGCGACGTCGTTTTTGTCGAGGTCGATGATCGATATTCAGTGTGTCCATGTCTGCAGCAAGGGACTCGGTCGGCGAAGCATGGCGCGATCTAGGCGGGCTTGGGGTGATCCGATACATGGCGACATCAAAATCATCACCCAACGGAAGATCATACAACTCTTCGATCTGTCTGTTGTTCCGGGTCGAGGCTTTGCGTTTTGCATTTCCCGTCCCCTTCATACGTCGGCGCGTGTTGTACACCATGGTTTTTTATTTGGTAACGCGCAAATTAATTTCGGCGACTACGAGTACTTGGAACACCGATCGGTTGCATTCCGGGTCGTCGGTTTACATCGTCCCTGTCTTCACGTCCCAATGGCAACGTGGCGTTCGTTATTCGCCATGGTTTTCCTAAGTGATGTGTTCGAAGATTGGGATGCTTTACTCGTGTGCCGCCACTTTGACGGCGAGCGGAGACGGGCCGAGCTGTATCCGGACTTGGTTGGGTCGCGGCAATCAACAGCGCGATTTCCTCGTCTGCAAATGGCGATAGCGGCGCGTGGTGTAAATAGGCGAGTTCCTCCGCGGTAAACTGCCCGGGCGATACTTGTCGCGGATGTGTGCGTCGCCAAGCAGGTACGCCGCGGGTAGGCTTGCGTGCTTTTGGGTGATCTCGATGTTTGACTCGTCCGCCGAAACCGTACGTAGACATCTTTTCTATGTTAATAGAAACGCAGACGGGATGATGCGGGACGAGTGTTGTGACGTCGACGACCAGTGGGTGCAAGAATGTTCTCAGGAATATATTCGTTCGAATCCATCACTGCTTGGTCTGTGCGCACACTGGCCGGGCTTCCGTCCAATGACAAACTGCGGCTGCGGCTGCGGCTGCGACTTCGGCTACTATTGGACGGCAAACTATTGACTTGCCTGCGACCGCGACTGCTAGTCCGGCTGTCAGCGAGACTTGGACTTCTGCTGGTCGACGGAGTTGGCGAGGATTCGCGGACGCTGTGGAACCGGTTCGCTAAACGAGTGTTGACGTTTCGGCATTTTTATATTACAATTGATCAAATCCACGACGTGTCCAATATCCACGCGCGCTATCCAACCATGCGCTAATCAACAATGGTTGGCTTCGGCAAAACATACGTACGTCTTCGTCCCCCACCCCGCGCGCTTCGTAGACAAAGGCCAAAAACACACTTGCCCATCCGAGTCCCCGGCATCGCGGATGAGTCCACAGAAACTCAATGCGTCCGTCCGAATCGACCTGGCAGAAACACGGCAATGTATTCTCCTCCCAACACTGCGTGGCCAACAACGCACACAGATCCGCACTGCCTCGATCCCCCCAGCGCGACGACCACGGATCCGCGCGTAACCCCAATAACCGCCCTTCTCGAAACCCGCACAACAGGGATGCTCGATTGCAATGAAACCCGCGTCCTGTCAACACATACTCATCGTGCAACGCATCCAACAAGTCGGGCATCGCAGACGCGGACAGGCACACGACCGTTTTGGGAACTGCCCGCGCAATCTGCATCCATGCAAAACACCGACCGGTCCGACGCCAACCATCGCTCAACTCAATCGGCAATCCTAACGCGATTCGATCGTCCAGTCGCTCGAACTGGGACCACCATTGCCGCGTAATGCGGGAGCTATGACGCCACGTCTTCTGCGTAAGGACCACCACGACCCATCCTCGCTGCCGAACCTGCGCCGCATGTCGAATCCAGCGATGGGAAAGAGTAGACAGACGCACCATCCAGACACTGCGCACGGTCGCGCGGATCGTGGGCGGCCGAGGTTCCATGTCGACCGACAAGAACAATCGCGGCAATTCCGTCCGCAGCAATGTCTCTGCGGCATCCAGGACCGATCCGTCGTCGTGCCATCCGCCCACGATGCTTTCGTGGCCGTGCTTCAGAATATTCGCAAACAGCGATTGCCAATTCATAATGAAATGCAACAACGAACAATCTATCAAATACCCGACGACAAATTAGACACGGACCCGCTAGACACGACCGAGCCCGACAAAGTGTTTGCGTTTCTCTCGAGCTACCTGTTGATGCCGGAACGCTTTCGCGGCGGCGCGGTGGAAGTGCGGACACACACCCGAACGGATCGCATGCGCGATCGCGGGATCTTTGCGACACGGGATATTGCAAAGGGCGAATTCGTCAGCCTCTACCCCGCGCATATCGTAATATACTATCCGGACGGAACTGCAGTGACGGACACGGACCATGTGCGGATGAATGTCGGGGCGTTGCCGGAAGTCCTGGAGATGGGAGAAGACGTGAAGTCCATCATCGAGCAACACGAACCATATCGCATGCGGGTGACGGATCATATTTCCATCATCGGATTGCCGCAGCTGGATTCGGATCCGAAGATGTTGGCGCATTTCGCCAACGACGCCGTTCGGGGACATACCGCGGCCGATCTAGAAATCTATAAACGCGTGTCCGCGTTGCGCAACAATGCCATGTTTGTGTGTTATTGTAAATATTTTGTAGCCATACAAGCGACTGCGGCGATTCGCACCGGAGAGGAAGTGACCGTCGAATACGGACACGATTATTGGGTAACCTTATGAGTAGTTCCGGAACTTGGGCGGGTTCTCACTGCCATTATAATTTAACTCAGCAAGCATGTTATTGAAACTACCCAGCGACCTACTCTATGCCATCATCGAATACATCGACTCGTCCGATCGCCGATGTTTGGAAAAGACCAACGTCGATCTATTGGAACACTCCATTCTCTGCAATGTGCCATGGCGCGTTTGCAACGATGATACCTGGTATTGGAACAATCCGGCCCCCAATGAGTATTTGATTCATTATCGCAAGGGGACGGAGATCGTCGCGCGACAGGTTCGACGCGTGGTGTATGCAGAATACAGCGAGCTGTCGGTCTTTCGCTCACTGAAACGACTGTATTGGAAAGGGGAAAAACACGTGACCCTGGTCGGGGCGTTATTCGCGTCGGTCGGCATGGGTTGGTTAAACATGATCGAACCGAATAACCAGGTCCAGGAAATGGGAATCACGACAATTCGCACCCCCGAACGAATTACATTCAAACAACATTGTCTGCTATATGGAACCACAGTCGATGCGGAGTATGCAGGCTTTTATCGATTGCTCTATCAACATTATCCGGCATTGCGCGGTACCATGTGGCGAACAATCAATGTGGATATTGAGTGGAATGCATATCCCGCACAACCGTCTCGCGTGCACGTTCGGAATATTTCGATTCTGGTGGTGAAAACTGACGTCGTCACGCCCGAAACCACGCTATGGCGAAATCGACACGCGCTGTTGGATGAGACCACGATCATGGATGTCGAACATAGGACCCCAGAACAAGATTCCCAAACCATTCGCGGTCCCGTGGGCAAACCTGGTGAATGCAACTGGACTGAAGCGACCGCTACCAATATACAGGACATTGAAGAATTTCGCGGGTCCATACAGAAACTTATCCTTCGGTATACCCCCAAACAACTTCAATTTATCGAGGTATTTCCCAAGTTGAAGAAACTGTTTATTTCGAGTGTTTACGGCGATGGCACCTTCCAGCTGGCGGATTACCAGCATTTGTTGCCCGCGCTGGAAGAGGTTCATATCCATCTCAGCGACAGACGCATTACCCTAGGTCCGATCCGCCCGTTGAAGTACATTTATACCGATAGTTTGGCCGTGTTCACCCATGCGACGGTCGCGACCACCGTCGTGTTCAAAGCCCGGACCAGGGGTGAATATCAATTGCTGAACGCGCCATTGACCGTGGACTACCTCACCATCCATGGACGCTTTTACGAGAAGATCCGCAACAAAAGCTCGCACATACCAACGATTCTCAAATCATTGACGGTGTCCGACGGGGCAAGCGTGTTACCGGCGTCGTTGACCACGCAAGTCCGAACCCTGATTGTGAGCAGTTACAACGTTCCGAAATTTTTGACGGCAACGAAACGGGATGTGGCCGAGCCGCCGGCCAAAAAGCGCCGCATGGATCCCTGGAAATCGTTGAAGTCCGTCCATTTCCATAAACGGACTGTCGCCTTTGGGCAAGGGGACTGCGAATGGTTTGCGAGTCTTGGGAAAAAAGTACATATCTATACAAATGTAGATACTCAAATATTAGCACCCTATGTAATCTAAACACAACTTTATTGCCAAACATGAATTTCTTGTTCTTGATTCTCGCCCTATTCTTCGAAACAGTCATCGTGTCGCCATGGTGGCCGCGAATGGCGTCGAAGGAATATTTCATTCGTCCCGACCGTGAAGTCGCAGTGCCCTTCGCCGCCAACCGATGGGCCGTGCAACGACAATTCATCTTGCCAACGGGCCGCGCCTGCAACATGACCGAGTGGCCCAAGTACGCGACCCAAGCCGACGCACAGGCCACCATTGCCCGGGAACCAGCGCTGGCACTGGTCTATGACACCAGCTGCAGCCTGTCCGTCATTGACGAAGATACCTTTGACCCTCATTGCATGACCCGCCTGCAAATGCAACTTTGTCGGGATTCACCAACTTCCAACGGCGCGTTTTGGGTGATTCCCTGGGCGCTCGGCATGACCCTCCTCAACATCGGTGTAATGATAGGTTGGAATTATTGGGTAGAACTTCCGGACGATAGCATTCCGGAAGAACGGACGCCGGCGAAATTGCCCGGATCGTCTGGGTATATTCACTATGTGTAAATCATAATTGAAATGAACTCGACTGCTTTCACCGAACCTTACACGTTAACTCCCTACGAAGCGACCCTCGCCGAACGATGCGTATCGTTCCTAGATTGGGCGATCTTCACGCTCTACAAAATCTTGAAAACCACGCCGATCGACACTCGCTACTCCTTTGACTTTCGCGTCAAGATGTTAGGTCACGTGGCTGCGGCAATGCGAGAACTAGAATTGCAAACCCAAGAATATCGCGGCATTGTCTTTGCCACCTTGTTTTATCGCTTGCCGATGATACATCCGATCGTAGCCACACTCTTTCGTACGGCCCATCCGATGATGGGGTTCGGGCCCGGTGCTTACGAACACTATATCGACATTTCCAAAATCTACGAGATCGCGTCGTTGGATTTTGTACGCAGCTTGATTTTCAACAGCCAACGACTGCCCGACAAAGACTTTGCCCATTGGTTCCACGACTCGGTCTGCTATTTCGAGAATCAGCATCGTTTGACCGCCTCTTCATGCCCGGCCGACATAGTACGCCAGAAAAAGCAGAAGATCTTGGAGATGACCAAATATGCCTTCAATCACTTTGTGAACATCAAGTTATCGCCCGAGTCCGAAACCGCATTGTGGGCAACCGTCAAATTGGTGATTCGCGAGGTGGGCAGCAAACATATCGATGCATCGCATGGGTTCTACCATTCGTTGGAAGCCATGCTCTATGTGCTGAAGATTGCATGGCTGATGCGCAATCTCCACAACGCGCGCATCATCGATGAAGAAACCATGTTCACGGCCTTGGTGGCGATCCTGGTGCATGATCTTGTGGATCACAAATACGCCACCCCACAGCCGGGGGAATCTGCCGCCGATGTCGAAGCGCGCGAAACCGACTTGTTGATGGAGCAATTGCCCGTGTCCGAGCCCGTGAAACAACGTGTGCGCGCCATCATTACACACATGTCGTTCAGCAAGATCCGCCGCGAAGGTGTGCCGACAGCCCTGCAAGGAGACGTGGCCTTTGACTTGGTCGTGACGGCCGACCTCCTCTGTGGATACAGTGTGGAGCGCTGCATGATCTACAACTTTCACAAGGTGTTGGACGACGCTCAATCCAGCGCGGGAAACTACATCCGCGACGATGCCTTGGCGGAACACGGGTTGTTTGGGGCCGTGCTCGAGCACGCGAAACACTTGGTGGATACGCGAGTTGCGGGACATCTACCGCGCGGGGAAATCCGCGTAGCCGAAGCGCGCTCCTTGGCCGCCACGTTGGAGAGGGCCGCCAATCAGAAATTAGTTGATTTTAGAAACCTGGTTATTGTCATTAATCATTAACTATGCAATCAATTCCCGTGGGGTGGTTTGTTGCGCTCATTGCGATCGTCGCGACCGTTATGGAAATGGTGGCGATCCAATCCGCGTGGTCGGCGGAAGCTCGCGCCGAGTTGCACGTACATTCGTGGACCCTGACTCCGTTTGCCGCGACGGTGGTCGGTGATTCCGCGCCGTACCACGTGCGATGGGAAGTCGCGACCCCCAACGGCAACTGCTATGTGTTGGACGATTACCAATACGACGACGTGGTCATTGCCCAACACGCCGCGGATCGGCGGCTCAACCAAACCGTCTTTGACGCGTCGGGTTGTTCGCGGGTCGTGGACAATGCCCATTGCATGACGCACTCCGACTGGAGTCGGTGTCGGAAAGACGCGGCCGTGCCCTCGGTGATTGTGGCGGCGATGTGTTGGATCCCGCTGGTAATGTTGCAGTGTCTGTGCCTGTTTGTCTGCGGAGATGCGGTTGTTCGCAAAATTGATGAGACGTGGATCTACGGACCTGTCGAGGCAGACGTGGAAATCCCGGTTGCTTGCGTTGTGGAGGAACCATCGGCGCCGCCTATCGAATGCGATGTCGTTCAGCTATAAACACGGGCAACTTAAATCGATGGTGTGTCAAATATCGAGAAGCATACATTCCTTCAAAACCATGCAATTCATTTGCGCTGGAAGCCCAGTACGTAAGCGTGGTTGTGGTTTCCGGCACCTGAATCCAAATGTACGGCCGCATGAGCCACATGTCTTCGGTCTCTTCCAAGCTGGGCCATGGCGGGGCATCTTTATTGATTTGTATGCAATAAAGATCATTGATCCGTACGCACGGCAAAGTCGCACGAGTGGTTACCACCTGGTCGAATGGTGTGATGTCATCTTCCACCCGATATGCGGCGATCGGTGCCTCGGACAGCAACACATGCGTGCATCGCGCCAAAAGCTGTAACCGGACAACGCCGCGCACGACTTCTACCACATCATATTCGAGCGAGTTCCACGGAACAGTGAAGGGTTGGACACGTTCGGAAGGATTTGGTTTTACATGGAATCGAATCCAAACTTCCCGAATGCGGGGGCCTTCACACACGAAATTGGCCGTATGCAGGTTGAGGATATAAATTTCCCGATGTTCGGACGGAAAGAAGATGTGGTAGTGATGGTCGGTTATTTTGAACACACATCCGCGCAACCGCAAATATTTGCCGGACACGACATTGAAGGTATCACGCGCGTTGAAGTCCCAGCCCACGCGCAAGTCATCGATGGCCGCGTCGTCTTCGGCAAAGACGTCCATCCATATCGGCCGAACGTAGTCACCTACCTGAACCGCGGGAACGTTCACTTCGCGGTAATAGGTGTCGGAATAAGCAAGTGACCGAATCAGTTTGATATACATTTTGAATTCGCCCCCCGGCGTCGCGGAACATTTTCTTTGCCCATGACGACGTATCGAGTCTTTAACCATATCTTTCGGTATTTCCAGGCCCCGCCGTGGATTGAGATGGTGGCGCAAGTCTGGAGTGTATTTGCGACAACGTTTTCGGATCTGTCCATTCGGTGGAACATACATCGTTCCCCAAATCGCGTGTCAGACGACGCGGCCGCCGCGTTTGTACTGTCGGAAGTGGATTTTGAATGGTTGGATTGGGGTGCTAATGATCTAATATAAAACCCACGGCATGTCCCGCGAAGAAACCTTGGCCAATGTACCCGCAAGCGGGATGGTGTTTGAAAAACAATTTGTGCGCAATCGTTGTCGGTGCACGGAAGAAAATTGCCTGATTTGTTACGAAGATTTCCGAGACCACGAAACCATTGTCGCGCATCGCACGAACACGCCAGACAAACGACTGCATTGTTTTCATTTGCCCTGTTTGCATCATTGGCGACATCAATGCGAATTGCTGCACAAGCCACTTCAATGCCCCATGTGCGAAACGCCGCTGACCTATCATGAAAATGTCCATTCCCCAGCCTCCACGATCGATACGGCGTCGTATTCCACCGCACTCACTCCTCCGACACCACCACGACCACGACCACGCGCACCCGTTACCCGTCGCGCACATCGCCGACGGGCTGTTCATCCAACAATCATACGTCCTGCACGATCCGTTCGTCGACGACGTTGACTCGTCCTCGCCTGTAATTCGCGATCGGGGCAAGTCCCGACATAATCAAATGGCACTTCGTGTATTGTTACCTACGGCAGCGGCGTGCTTGCAATTGATCATTCCGCCGCTGGACCGCGATCCGAAGACACCGCATTGGATTTACGACAACGTGACCCCCAAGCAATGGTTGGACCCAACGTTTCTGGAGAGCTTGCGATACCCGGCGGATTCGACGGAGGTGCCGCGTTCGTCGCGCCTGTTCACGGACATGTTTGTACAGCCGACACAGACGGTCGCGTATGTAAGCGCGTTGACGACGGTGGTGGCAGGAATCAGTTTGGGCACGGTGCCGTTTGTGGTGGTATATGGATTGTCGGATGTGATTGTCCGTTGTTTGCACGCGCAGGGCAGATCGCGAATCGATCAATATTGTCCGAACAAGGATGTGTCTCCAGGCTCGATCGTGCGCGACGACGCGTTGCTCTCGGCGATGGCGCATGCGACCAATGCCCATCCTTTGACGCGCGGGATGTTTACGGCGTACGCCATCTATCGATTGATCGAGCAACCGGCGTCGTTGTCCGTGCAGGGAATGATCGTAGGCGGTTTGTTGATGAAGTTGGTATTTCGTAAATCTTAACTATTATAAAACCTCACATGAACGCATTTCCACCGACAGTGGCCGACTTTCTCAAAAAACATTGGCACGGGGTCGTCGAACAGCCGTGTGTGGAAGATGGCACCTTCTTTAACGAACTCCTTCCCACCCTCCAACGATACGTGGCATGGAACGACGCGCCTATTTTAGGACTCTACGACATGCGCGATGGGCAGAGCAAACACTGGCATACGATTCTACATGATTTGGAAACTGCCGGCGACCCACTCGACTTAGCCTGGATCTGGGAACGGGGCGATGTGAAAAATGATCATGTGTTTCTGACCATTATTCACCGCTTCTCCGCGTTCGGAACCACCTATCTGACCTTCACCAATTTGGCGGGCGGGGTTCGCTTGCCGCCGTTTCCCGAGATCCCAAACACCGAAATCGATATGGAATATGTCGACGTCTCTTTTACGCTTACACAACAACAACTGCAAGCCAACAACAAACAACGCCAAGACGGATTCTGTGCCTATTGGACCGCATGGTTCACCATCTTCGTCACGCTTTGTAGCCGCGCCGACTGTGACTTCGAACCTCTCTTGCAGCGACTGGCCGACACCAAGAGCGGCGCATATCACCTCATCCAAGGATTCGCCTGCGATTTTCAACGAGACTTTTACGAAGAAGCACGCGAAGAGGAAACCTACGTCACCCCCACATGGCTTCGTGACCACGCGCGTATTATGTACCGCGACCGTTTCTATGCGTTCGGGGACAAGCTCCCGCCCGACGGACTTCCTGTCCAGATGGAAGATCTCAACAAACGCGGGGTAGTGCTGAAGCGCCGGAATACGATGCAATTGAAACGAGATGGCCGACTCGTGTCTCCCCTCCCATTGATCGATGACGCAGAACTGCATTCTCCCAAACTCGGCGACGTCGTTATCCAGACCGGCCGGCCGTCCGACGTGTCCGACACCATCTTTCACAAAGCGCGTACCACCGCCAAACGGATCACCGGCAGGGGAGCAAGCTCCCCCGCACCCCGTGCCTCCCGCTCCGCTTCGCGTCGCGGTTCGTCGGCCAAGGTGGTGAAAACCATGACACGAAGGAGGTATCGATAGAAAATTAAAACATATTATTGAAAAAAGCAATGCCCACCAATTTCATTCGTCATCGACGTTCCGCCCTCGATGCTTTCCGCGGCGTGAACACCACGGACATGCCATATGTAGATCATCATAACAATGTCGTTCTTCCGACAGGCACTCCACCCTCGGGCAGTATCTCGGCCGCGGAAGCCAATCGGATATTGCGCGATAAAGGACTCGATAAACGCATTCGCAACCGATCACCCATCAGATTGATTGCCTTTTGGGTTATCCTCATTGTCGCCTTGTCCAAACTTCCCGGCGTGGGAATTTCGCGCAACGCCGAATCGTTTTTGCGGCGATACGATACTGTCAACCCGGGGGAAAATGGATTTGCGATGCGGCTGGTTACCGACGCCGAAAACGTCAATCAACTACGGGCAGGGGATGATTATCGATACAAACCCGGCTCCAAAGGGTTCAGCACGGGGTGGGACAAAGACCCAGAAATGAACGGGTTTTCGAGCAACGACGAATCGTTTTTGCGGCGATACGATGCTGTCAACCCGGGGGAAAATGGATTTGCGGTGCGGCTGGCTACCGACGCCGAAAACGTCAATCAACTACGGGCAGGGGATGATTATCGATACCAACCCGGCTCCAAAGGGTTCAGCACGGGGTGGGACAAAGACCCAGAAATGAACGGGTTTGGGCGCACCCGCAAACAACGCCGAAGACGTATATAATTCACAATGTTTTCAAAACTACCAAACGATTTGGTGCACTTGCTATATGGCACCTACCTCACGGGAGTTGACGCGCTGCATTTGCAATGTGTGATGCTGGTGCCAGTACGCGACGGGTTGGTGGAGAATTGGTTCCCGATCTTTGCCAACTCGACGGATCCCATCATTCAGTTTATGCGGTCGATCCCGAAGCGGTGTGACGACACTTCGCGAATGTACTGGTTAGATCCAAGTTATCGAGCGAGTCCCTGGCATTGGTATGACGCCGCGCATATCGCGCCGTTGTTCTTGAACGTAACCGTTTATGACACGACATATCCCCTGACATGGCTCATGAATCACGCGCCGCCGATGACGCTATTGCTGCATGAGAAGATGAGATGTAGTCCCATTCCGTCGGTGAGGCATTTGCAGTTGGACGTGATCGAAAGTGTGACGCTTGGGTCGATATTGACGACAACGTCGTGGGTGGGATTGCGTGAATTGACGTTCGAAGGGTGCAGTCGCGAAGAAACGAATTTCGCGCTGGATCTGCGGCTACTGCCGGATCTCGAGGCATTGGTGGTAAAGTTGGCAGTTCAGGTACACATCACGGGTTGGGAAACCACCCGGCTGCGGTCGTTGAAACTATCCTACGTGAAACGCATGACGTTTCCGTCGGTGCCGGTTCCGTCCCTAACCCACATCGATAACCACGATAATTTCGATTGCTACCGTTTTATATTCACCACCCAAGCGCCCATATTGGAGCAATGGATCGGCTATTTGGACCGACACGCCTTCCGCCCGTTTTCGAATCTGCGCGTGCTTCGCCTCTTTTCCTGTGTCGACAATATGTGGTATCTATTGGCGGAAACGAGCCCGCGGTTGGAAGAAGTTCAATTGGTGTATAATCTCAACGATCGTCCCGATGTGTGGGTACCGAATCGATCGGTTCCGTATCGCGTGTTTATGACAATTAGCAGCGTGGAGAAGAGGTTTTTCCGACTTTCCCGCGAAGGAACATATTGGGAACACTGTAGCTCCAACGAAGAATTAATACTTAAGTTTACATTCTAGCACACAAGTCCGCGACGAATACACGCACGGTCGGCAATATGCATGCCATGACCAATAAAAACACAACAATCGAAATGTATAACATTTGAAAAATGAATTCTGCGGGAGATACCCACCAACGGGAGAGATCCCCGTCTAATTGATGTCGTCGTGATTCAGCGGAATCAATCGGGTTGAATAGGGTTGCAAGCGAATCATGCCGGGCACTCGAAACATAGCCTGCCAAGATTCGAGCAACGGGCGCGCGGCCTCGGGGTCGTCGAGATATACACACGACTCCGTTGCCTGTTTCCACACCGAATAGTTTTCGCTCCCGGTCGCGTCCGCTAGCGCCGCCGCAAGAAGTTCGACATCGACGATCCGGGTACTAATCGGTGAAATACCCACCTTGAATCGGGTCTTGGGTATCCCGCGCAACTGATTCACGATCTCCGGCCAGGCTTCATTGTGAAACCCGTCCGGCAGTCCAAACCGGGTTTGATATGTTCGTAGAAAACGAATCATGGCGCGAAGTCGGCGTTGTTTCATTGCGGGAAAGCGTGCAAACTGCATCGCGGCAAGAATGTCGTCGCCGACCAACACTAATTTATGTTGTATATAGTTATCGATCATGTAATATATTTCTGCGGCCAACCGAGCATACGAAAAATTTCAAATCGGAGATAATTCTTCGGATCCGGGTAGATAATGGTTGTGTAGAGAATCGACGACAACCGATCTTGGTGATATGCCCTGTCGAAGCATGCAAACAGCGTTTGGCATTGTCGCCAGTGTGTATATTCATCTATCCGCCACGCGCGAAATTCTTCCTGCCAGAGCGCGCTGCCTGACATAAAACATTGTATTGAATGGACCGTGCGAATCCAGGGTAGCTTGCCCGCGAACTGGGTAGCGTTCATGAACATATGATCCACATTCACGTCCGCGGCCAGGCGCCAATGGTCCAGATCTTGATTGAAACGTGATGCACTGCCAAACATTCTGCGCATTTCCACCACTTTGGAAACATCCCACCGCAAGGGTTGATTGAACGTCGTATTGTGGTGAAACATGTAATTCATACGAATACAGGGTGTGAGTATCCTTCCGCCAATATCCCAATCGCTGATTTGATTTTCGGGGTCGTCCCAAAAGGAGCTACGGAGCACCAGTTCCCAGTCAAACCCGCGCGGTTGAAACAACCCGTCGAAATTCGTGACGCGCGACACGTCCCATCGCCGTAGCGGCACGGCGTTTGGTTCGTTATTCAACAAGGCTTGCAAGCTACGCCGAATGTTGTGGTTCGTGATGATCATTATTGCAACACCTAATACATCATCAGAATTACTCCGTTTGCTCCCGACGGGGTCCGGCCGCGTCGACATTCAAGGTGGCACCGGTGCCGGTTGCGGTCACCGTCCCGACCGCCGTCCGCGGCTGGGTTCGTGTCATCGTCTGAACAGAGCCAAACGAAAACAGCATTTTTTATTACGATGGAAAGTTACCGTCTACCGGCAGATTTGATAGTTTTTCTATACGAGCACTACCTGTCAGCGGAGACCGCGGTGGCATTTCAAGTCGCCTTGGAAACGGTGCCCGAATGGCTAATCGCCGTGCGACGAATCATCAAGCACGATGCGCGACGAAACCGCAGGTCGGGACTGTCCCTGGAGGATTACGAACGCTATCGCATCTTGCCGGCCTATTTGACAACCAGGGAGTATCGGCGTCTTGCGCACTATCCATTCCTAGACCGACATCTCGACACGTTGGTTGTTGTGTTGCGCGACTGGGAGTGGGATAATATTGATCCCCCGCCGAGTAGTAGTCGAATTGTCAAACTGGTGTCATCCCTGTACGCACTCTCGCCCCACATGAGCGAGTGGTTATCAACGCTGCAGGGATTGCAAGTACTGCAACTGTGCAGTCCCCGGACCGTAATGTTTGTAAGCGTGTGCATGTGTTTGCCACATCTGACGAGCCTGTACATTCATCACATGTGCACGGATCGGTTCGATATCGCGGACTGCACCAATATGACATCGTTGACGCTGCACGACTGTCACATACTCGAATATGCAGTTCCGCCATCCTTGGCCACGCTTATTCTGATCCGGTTTCATTCTCCCATCCGCACTTTTCCACAGGTCCGTACACTCGTGTGTATTGAGATGAATCTTCACGAACTCTTTGAAAAGTTTGATTTGTCGAACTTGCAAATGCTGCGCGTTCGAACGGGATATGACGACCGCGACATGGTGTTTAATCTGAAGAACGTGACGGTGCCGACCGTGATATTGAGCGTACCCATGTATTTCCATTCGTCCGTCGATGCAGTTTACCGGTCAAAACTCCCGCGCGCCATCATCCAACGGGAATCGCCGTGGTGGCTAGATGACCTGCTGGACGAATGCAAACAAACAAATGACAATTATCGGCCATTTCCTAGACGTATAGTGTAATAGTTAACGATGATATTACAGGGATTGCCGGAATCGGTTGTATTGCTTATCTACGATATGTATTTGAACTATGAAGAGGCGGTGATTTTGCAGTTGCTTTTGGCGACTGTCCCCGCCGCCGAAATATACTTGACCGCGATGCGCAAGGTACTCAAACGCGACCGCCGCCGAGGAGAGCGTTTGGCGCTGGACTACCGACGGATGAATCTGTTGCCGGAATACATGAGCGCGTCCGAATGGCATCATCACGATCCCTTCTTTTGCCAGCATGACATGATTGTACAATTTGACTGGAAATCCGAAAACGCACTCGTCAAATTGGCCCGCGCGGCGTCCATTCGGCATTTTCGCGTGCGTTTCAGTCGACTAAACTCACCAGCCCATCACCGTATTCGGTGGGTCGAACCGCCACCGGATCATTATCGCCTCGGCTCCTTGGAGTGGCTGAATCAGCTGACCGAGTTGCGAAGCTTGGAACTGTGTTCCCAAACCGAGAACGACGACTGCAAGACAACCTTTCCAAACGTGCCGCTGGAGTTGCCCAACCTCACGGACATTCGGGTATGCAATGTGCGGATGGATGAGTTCCATTTGCGGGATTGCCCGCAGTTGACGACGGTCTCTGTGGCTGATTGTTCTTTCATGACGTGGTCGCTTCCTCCTTCTGTCACCCGCGTGAATTGTCAGGATTCGTCATTCGGCAGAACTACGGAACTTCCGCACGTCAAGAGTTTGACCGCTATTTTCAAGTCGGAAACATTGTTTCGACTAATCTGTACCAACGCAGTGATGTGGTGGTTCCCAAATCTCCAAGAATGGTACATTGACGTTCAAACACCCATCGTGCCCACCGATCTCGAGCCCGCAACCCAGGTACCGCCGAAAGTTGTGTTGACGTTACCTCCATATGTGTCGGAAAACGTGACGGAGCAAATGCGCCGGTGGATACCGTCCGCGACCGTGTATCGCCGCTCACAATAAAAATGCAGTGGTGTCCGCCGGACGTGTTTCGCATGATCTACCAGGAATGGTGCGATTACGAAGATGCGTATTACTGGCAATGCGCATATGTGGCCGACCCGCTGGACTATGCGGAGTATTGCGCCGTCACCCGCGATCTCCGCGCGTGCCCGCATCTGGATGTCGTACAAATGCGCAAGTGGACCAAACCGTGGCTGTCGGCACCCCCCGAACGCAATCATCGTCCGTTGGATTATCACTGGTTGGACATTATGCATATTGAACCCTATTGCATCGACGAGGAGGTGTACATCAATCACGTACAATATCCATGGATATGCTCGCATGTCACACGGCTTCATGTGTCCTTTGATCTAGCGATATCACCGCGCTATCCGGCATTTCCACAAGTTCGTTCGTTGATGGTGCATGTCCCGGAACAGGTTGTCAGACGACATTCGAAGATTGCAGCAGACCGAGTCACGTTGCAGCCACGGTGGCCAAACGTGCGCCAGTTGACCATTGTGGAAGATCTATTTAACACATCGACGATCGAATTGCCGTTTTATCATTTTCCGAATCTAACACATCTTTCCGCGAGTAAAATATCGTGCGATATCGTTGGGTATATTTACGAGTCGTTGTTTTATCAATTGACGTTTTTGCAGTTGGACTGCTATACGCACATTACACTTCCACCGATCGACCGGTGCACGTCATTGCGCGAACTTCAAGTCTTTGGAACAAAATTCAACTTTCAACCATTGATCCAGGTATGTCAGTTTTCCCCGCAACTGCATACGCTCTATTATTACGGACAGGTGCCGTCGGGATTTCCACGGATGATGCAAGTACGGACGATGTATACCTCGACGTTTGACTGGCTGTCGTATCTGCCAAACGTTCACATCTTTGACATCTGGGTCACCGAGACACCCAAACACATTCCGCGCTTTCCAACATCCTTAACGTTACTACGTGTACGAGACTATCGCACGAACCGCTGTGTGATGCGACCTCTGAATGTCCTTGCGAATCAAGTGCCGCCGTTCCCGACAATCGAGTACCTGTAACTACGGCAACAAGCGGTCCAAATAGACAAAGGTTTCGTAGGAGTTCCGATAGATCATCATCGGGAGGCCGTAGACGTGCAGGGGGATCATGTAAATGGATTGTCCGACGATGCAGATGGGAAACAGCACGCCGTAGACCGAAACCCCATAGACGAGCCATGCCATGCCTTCCACGCAATAGGACGACCATTGATTCTCGCGCAACTTCAAGTAGGGCAAACAATAATAACAATCTGGCGCGGTCTTTTCCGGCAACTGATTACCCACGAACTTGGAAGGCGAATAATACGGGGCGAACTTGAACCAATCCAATGCAACCATCTTTGGGGTTCTTCTCGGTCGTCAAACCCCGACGTCTACTTTTTTCAAAAACGTCTATGCCGGCACCAAAGACGCGAGCGCAGCGAGCGTGGGCGGCGGGGCTTGCCCCGCACAATGAAATTGCGAAAGACTTTCGTTGCCGACAAAGGACGACCGAGTTATCTCCGAATCCGAGGGTATCACGGCGTTCTGGAACGTGTGTTGAAATGCGGGACGGTATCGTATGGATCGGTCAACCGTGTACTGTTGGAATTTCCGGTATGTCTGTTGCGCGCGGAATGGAAACCGCCGTTAGGTTCAACCCTATGTTGCTGGTTCGATGATTTGCCGCTGATGCCATCACTGACCGCGCGTATTTCCGGAATGCAGTGGACATTGACGGTCGAGAATGAAATAGGCCACTTTGACTTTGAAGTGGTAGTCTCTCCCAGGTTTACGTTGCCGACGAGTCCACACATGGAATGCACCATCCTGAACTATTGCACGGAAAGCAGGGGTCAACTCTATCAAGTGGCTTATCTACCGGTGATGAATAATACGCCGGCGCGCGACGATACACGCGGGTTGAGAGTCAAAGGTTTTTTGGTGCGAGATAACAGCGTGGTGAACCTGGATACTTGTCTTCGTGACGGGAATCGACGAGCGGGACGGATTACCAGATCGAGGAAGTGGATCGAGACCTATGGGGAACGCCTGCCTTCCGGGTTATGGTACATACCCTACCTGGCGGGTACCGGCGCATGGCATCAGCATTTATATCTCAGCGAGTCGATTCCCGAAAATATGCATCTGACCATCGAGACACGTTTGCCAGTGTATGTGGTCTGGGCATTTCCGGTCGAGTTGGAGACCATCCCGATGTATATGCCAATGCGCGGATGTTTCAACCTGGCGATCCGTGAGCCTATCCATCGCGTGTTCCGGCCCGAGGCACGCGACGTGCGCGGTCTCTTTAGCTATCGAAGCTGGCTGCGATTCTACAGAAAATTTCGAGACACGGGAGATGTCGCATCGATTCGATTTAAGGATCATTGGGTGCCGTTTGATAGCGAGTACGACTATGTATCGAACCAATTCATGTTGCTCTACGCGGCGGGGAAAGCCGGGATTCCACCGGATGTCGTTCGCTATATGTTTACGTTTATATCATAAATGAATTGCAATTGCGACAACGATTCCCTCACGAGCGAGGATTGGCAACAGATCGCCGCACAAGGCGAGTTGCAGAAACATGTACGTTCAGCCGATCCAGACGCGTTGAAAGCGCTGATCCGCACGGACGAAGTAACCTGGCAGCGTCTCGGGCTGGACTTCCGACAAGTACGCGAGGTGCACCGTGCGTTGCAACTATTATGTAACAATGACGACGACGTACAAACCATGAATGCAGAATGGATCAATGCCATGGAACGTTCATGTTCGGAATATCGGACGAAGAAACGCGATGGATGGTGTCCGCGCGGCAAACTGGCGTTTACATTTCGTTGGGCGCCGGGTCGGGATCTCATCAGTGTGATCCGGTATAGCTGGGGCGGTGCGGAAATCTGTTCGTTCAAAAATACGACGCGCGATCCGCGCTACCGCGGCTACGAATATGGATCTCACGACTATCTGATCTATCGTGACGGCGAATGTATTCACGTCGCGGATTTGCTGTTTCATCAGATTGCCGAACACCATTTTTTCCAAGACGTCGACTACCGCGTAGAACCGGCGACGTTGGCGCGGGTGTTGGATTTGCATCCCGATCTTCGCATCGACATCGTGGAAACCATTCGTTACGAACGGAGTGGCAGCTGTCCCGTCGATCTGCAGGAGACAAAACCACTGATGACGACTGTTCATTTTCACATCGATCGCGTGGACGCCAATCACATTCTCGCCAAACACAGGGTCGACGACGCCGTTGTGAAAGAAGACGTGGTCATTGACGGAGTACCCGCGGTGTTGCAGGGCGAGGGAATTTACCGGAAACGCGCGGTCCGTGAGTTTGGTCCTACCAGTACTGTTCAGCTTGTCGCCCAACATCGGGAATCTGTGTGTGTGATTTGTTAACCATAATTAATTTACATGTCACTTCTTGATCATTTGGGTTCTTCACTAGTAGTTCATCTCTACGAATATTGGCTAAGCGCAGGCGACGCCGCCGCGCTGGACAACGCGTTGGGTGATGCACCCACCGCGGCAATTCGACTTCGATGCCGGACGAGCCGGTGGGTTCTGGAACGTCAACTCGTCATAGACAGAATGAACGAATCGACTCACCGGCATTGGCGCGTGGTCGCTTCCACATGGTTTATGAACTGGACACGGTACGTCAATCTGTGTTCGATCAACCTCTCCCCGACCTCGCCCGGACCCGTTGACAACGCCGAACTGATCGGACGTGACGCGAACGAATTGCGGCGCGATCTTCGCCCGAACGAAGACTATGTGTTGCTGCCCGAATCGATCGGAGAAATGTTGGACGATGTCTATGGACGCGCGCCCTATCCACTCCATCGAACCGTGGTGAACGGCGCGATCAACCTCTATCCCTTTCGGGTGGAGATGTATCGGTGCAAAGCGGACCCACGTCATGTACCGCGCGTGCACTATTTTGCGGCCGATGTGCACATGGATGTGGTGAAGCGAACCTGCATGCTCGCGGGTTGTTTGCAGGCATACCAGAAGTTCCGGTTTTGGTATCGACCGACGCATCTGCCGCACCGGCAAATTCGAATCTACACGGCATGGCGACTCCTTGACCAGGACGTGTCGTTGTTGTCTTCCGTCGTAGGTGCCGCGCACGGATTGGACCTTCTCATGGAAGTTCAAACCGACAACAACACGTGGCCGTTTGTATCGCGCGATGAGTTTCAGACCGGAGATCTCTTGCAATGTGACGGTATCGTCGGCATTGTCATCATCAAGACGTCCGATCATTTGTTGGTGCAGACCATTTCGGGACCCGGCCAAGTATTGAAAGTGGGGGAGTCCGAGTATGCTACGCGGTTGTGTGCGTGGGACGACGTCTCCGACGTCCAATTTCGTCAGATCGCGGAATGCAGCAACAACATCCGCCTGGTCATCGCCGCCACCGACCAATTGCGGGATTTGCAAGAACAGATGTCGGGTTTGGAAACGAAGATTGACGAATGTGGGGCTTCGTTGAAGCTATACCAGGGAGCATTTGACGTGGAGGTCGATCCCGTGAATGGTCCGGGCACGGGGCCACTTTCCACGATCGCGCAGTGTTTGGACCTGGAACGCGAGTTGGAAGAAACCCTGGCCAACGTCCGACAGCGACGGACGCAGCTCAGCAAGTGGATGAACCGCAAGGAAGACATTCCCTGCGTGATCTGTCACGAGAACCCCAAAGGAGTCGCCTGTGTGCCGTGTGGACATGTGTTGTGCTGCGAACCCTGCAAAGAAACGTTCCGCCAACAAACCACTCGGTGTTCGCTCTGTCGCGCACCCTATCAGAAACTGATTAGGGTGTTTTGGTAACGAACCCGCGACGTTGCCAAAAGGCGCGCGCCGTGTCGATCCATGTGGGCACGATCAATGGTTGGGTGGTGCGATACCGTTCTTCGTCGGTCGCGCCCTGCCCGCGATAAATCAGATCGATGAATGTCTCGGCAAATCCCAGTCCGCGAAAACAGCGATGTGTCCACAAATAGGCGATGCGGCCGTCGTTGTCCACTTGGCAAAAGCAGGGCAACAAATCGCCCGACATGCAATGAGTCCGCAAGGTGTCGTCCAGCACACATACCCGCAATCCCAGCAATTGATGGTCGCGAAACCCGGCGAACAACGTCGCGCGATTGGTATAGAACCCGCGACCCAGACATTGGTATTCATGCATCAACAGATCAAGCAGTTCCGACAATGCTGGAGCGTTGATGCGCGTCACCACTTTTGGCACTCGACGCGCGAGGTCGTTCCATGCCAGGTTGGGATAGACCGGACAATCCTTCGATCGGAAACAAGCCGGCACGTCATATGTCCACGCGGACGCGGGCAGTTGTCCAAACCGCGCCCAATAGGCAGCCAGTTTTGCCTGCAGACGAATCGGCACTTTCTCTGACGCCAGCACGATCACCGTACATCCGTAGGTGCGCAAGGTATCTACCAGCCGAATCGTGCGCAAGGAGATGTGTTCCGAGGGATAGAGAACCGCGGCAGTTTGGGCCCAAAACACCGTATCTTTGAATTTATGTTTCGTGCGGTTCCCTAGCCATAGAACGTGCCGGAAATGGTTGGGCAAATAACGGGCCAACATGTCTTTGGCGATCTCCAAAACATCGTCGGTGTAGTAACCGCCCACGACGTATTCGTGGCCGTAAAGCAAAATCTCTTGCAGGCTCATGTATTGTGCGGTCGGGTCCAACCGACGCAAAGTTAGTTAGATACAAACCAAATGGGTCGCTCCGATGATAACCGACATAAACGATGGTGGGGGCCGTATTGCTGGCGTTGGCTGTGCGGAATGTGGAACGCGTCACTGGAGCTATTATGTCAAGTGTCGCGGCGACAAAACCGTCTATTGGTTGGCGCGCGCCTTTCCAACATTTCCAACCGAAATATTGCGCATGATTATGAGGGAGTGGTATTGTTAAGTATTAATTGATGAACCATACACATATCTCGAATCTGGTTTCGGACCGGATGCGAAATCCACTTCTTGTTGAATACATACACCCGATCGGCCACGTCGGCGGGTATGTTCACCCCCGCCCTTACACAAATCTTGCCACGCGTCCAGGCAAATACCGGGGTCATATCGTTTCCGGTTAAGCAGATAACTCCGCGCTGCGGACGTAGACCCAACAACTGGATCGGATCGTGAATGGTCAATATGTCGCAGGTAATGAACTCGGGAACATGAATGTTGGGACTTTGTACCTTCATGAACGTCGCGTGAATCGGGATAGCATTTTCCGTCCAGACGCGCTTGTAATCCCACCGCGGCAATATGAGGGTCAGACTGGCCAGTTGAATCGGGTGTGCGGGCGAAGATAACAACGCTACCTCATCGGTCTTGATATGCACGTTTGCGCGGGAACACCGCGAGAGTCGAATGTTGGGGGATGCAATCACCTCGATCTTGGTCAGACGCGGACACTGGTCGAGCACATCGCCGAGATCAAAGTCGGCCGCCTCGCTGTATGAAATCTCTAATGTGTGTAAATACGGACTACACGGCGGCGCGTCCAGGTTGAGGAAGCTCATTCGTTCGTACGAATTCGTTAGCTTGTTTCCGCCGCGAATGTCACTGACGATCCACCGCTTCTCGCTGGTTTCGGTGTTGAGTTCCCATTGTGTATCCGGCAATAGATTCGGTAGTTCGGAGATCCAGGGTGCCATGTCGTTTTCACAGGACTCCCATTCCATGCTCCGAATGCGGCGACTGTTGCAGGACTCCGCATCGAGTGTCTTGGTCGCGGGCGGCGCGATCCATTCCAATTCCGAGATTACCAGCAGCCGATCGGTCGAGCTGCAAGGTTCCGGCTGGAACGGTTTCAATGCCGCGATGGTATGTACCGTCTTGGGATCCACCTGTTTTCGAATCACGACCGTCAATTGTTTCGGAGGACAGAGCAGATGAATCGTTGGAAATTGGTGGTTTTTATAGAGAATAATTACCGCATGATGCATCGGTTTCGCGATCCTGATTCGGACGGTGTGCACGTGATAGTGCATCTCGTTCGGACTTTGAACCAACAATCCCCACCACGAGGGACGTTCGTTCACCGGAGGAGCTTTTCGGCGCGGTGACGGCGGGGACAGATCGCGCTTACCCAAGGCGATGGCCAACGCCGCCTGATCGCGAACGTCCAAGCCTTGATAGATTTCGTACCCAAAATCGCTAATCAACAGTCGATAAATCATTGTGACAAACCCCGCGCGGGGGCTCGCGGGCTCCTAAAAAACATATTCGTGGATTCTTCGAGCACGGGAAAGGTCCAATGGGAGTATTTGCGCACATTGGATTCGTAAAACATGCGCGTGCCATTCCGCAGCGCGGAAAATTGCCATTTGCGCAGCGAGACGTGTTCGGCAAACATGACGTCTTCAAACGCGGATACTGCGGACTCGACGCGGGACATGTCCCATGCATCGACCCCTTCAATCGTGATCTTCCTCCCGATCCACCCAAACAAATGATCCAAGACACGGGGCGGTTCCCACCGATGCAGATTCAACGTTGGATAGATTGGGCGTCTGAATTCTATATTCCGGTGGCGACGTGGGTCGATACGCCAGTCGATCCCGCGAAAATGTTCCAATCGATATGTATTTTCTACCGATGGATCAATCAACCATGCGTCCATGTAGTCCTGCAGTGAATGAACGACGGTCGGGCCACGACACGGTCCGCTGCGGAAATGATACGACATGATCAACAACGCAATGTCCAACGGGAAGCGACGCAGTATCACACGCGCCCAATAGTCGGTGCGACAGATCTGGGTATGAATCAGCCAATATATGGCAAACTGCCGCGCCTTGTTCTTCGGGTTCTCGACCCACTTTACCCATTCATGCATTTCTTCGAGACGCAGATAGAGGCACGATGGCTTCATATTCACCATATCCCGACGACAACGCGACACGAGTTCTATCCATTGCGCCGCCGGTCGAGTCCATCGAAATTCTCGATGAATGCTAATGTAGTCAAACGACTCGACGGCTGGCGGCAATGGGTCGTCTTGGGACAACCATACCAGTATGTTTGACTGGATATTCCATGTGGGCATAGTCTTTTTGTCGTACGCATATCACGCGTCGACCCCGTCATCCACAAACACCAACCCAAAGTGTTCTAGATAGAGTTCACTGAGCACGCGCGGGCTATTCCATAGAAGTTTGGTTTTCGGAAACTGAACACCGTAATGTGTAACGAATGAATTGGGGATGGGGACGGTCGTTAGCTCGGCGTCGCCAATCTCGACGCTTTCGCCGACCTCGATAAACAACAATTGCGGTTGTCCGCGAATCGAAATTGCAATGCGCATGTTAATTATTAATGTGTAATTCTACTACGTAAGAGTTCCTCGGCCACGCTGTTGCTGATGGATTGCAGCGACGCGTCGTCATCATCGTCATCTCGGCGTGTTTTCCGCGAATCCATGATGCGCAGCTTCACGTCGGGCCAGTATTTGCCCCGTTCCGGTCCGAGTCCCAGCAAGTAGAGGAAGGTGGCATATGACGTTGCCTCGAAATACCGAAACGTAAACCGTTCCAACATCCGGTTGATCGACGGCATACTTACCAAGATCGTCCTCCCCTTTCCGCGCCGGCTTAACCACCAGACCATCAGCATCATACAGGTCGCGAGAAATCGATGTCCGGCAAAGAGATCCAGCTGGTATTGATGCACTCGATTCAGGGAAAATGTCCAGTACTCGATTGATATCTTCGTGTTGGGCAACTGTATATTCACGGCATGATTCCACAGGGCTTCATGCAGCAATGGGAATTGCAGCCGCATCAGCAGTTGTACGTTGCAGAGTTGTCGTTTGTTTTCGTTTGCCCGCGGGTTGGGTAACTGAAAGGCCATCCAGTCGCGGATGAATGACCGTATGTTATCGTCCGCGGTGGGTTCGTCGACGATCGACCATTGGTCGTCGATGTCTTTCCAGTTGGGAAGCAATTGGTCGGCGCAGCTCGCGAGGATCTCCAGGGTCATTTTCAAAATGTCAAGTCCTTTACGAATTCCGTTCGTCCGTCGTCGACCCCGCGAAGATGGGAATGCGCGAACTCCAGGAGGCGCTTGTCTCGAAAGGAATTCCGCACCGCGAGACTGTCGCGCGGTCGGACACGACTTTCGACAGTTGGTTCATAGGACAAACACGCGCTAAACAACGGCGTATGCTCGGGCGATCCGCGTAGATGCGCTCGCGAATCACCATGTTCTTATACTCGGCAACGGACGATCGGTGACATTAATGAGTGTGTATTTTAAAGTTAACGAGTTGGCATGATCTTACGAATTTCGTCTACATGACTATCAATATGCTTACACAAAAAGTCGGCATCATACAAACAATCCGGGTAGAACGTTCTATCAAACAATTCCACCATATAATCGACATACCAGTCTCCCTTGCGGCATTCTTCCGGCAATATCTTCAACACGTCTCGCCAGGCGGCGTTGCGTCGCACGAATGCTTTGACCGATTCCGGTTCGTAGGAAATGGGGCCTTCGCCTTGCTGCAAGGTCAACTCTTCAATTCGGAGGCGAAGGGGGTCGTCGCTGGACAATATCGCTTGAATCTCGCGACAGAAGCTTTCGTAGTCGCCGGGGTTGGCTTCGCTGGCATATTTCATCATGGTGTGTAAATCGTTCGTAATGGTTGACATGTTGATTTCAATTGTGTGTTATCTGCCGACATTCGATGTGTTATGGAAAAAGCAGAAACGTGTTCCGCGGTTCTTCCCTCATCATATAGCGAATACGCACAATGGTTAGCACACTCAACGCGACATACAACCACGTAAACACGGTCGCGACCGGATAAAGTAACGTGGAACGTAGACGTGTGACACAAGTCACGGAGTAGCATTCGTAGAGCCCCCACAAACCCAGCGTCAAGAACACGCACAAGTTCACCTGGATCGTGCGCGTGTATGGCGTGAAACACAAGATCGCGGGATGCACCACGCAGCTAATCAAGATACTCAACAACACATATAACCAGATATTCGACGCGCTACAACGCTCATGTTGTTCCTGGATCGACAGTTGCGACAAGGCCAATCCAACAAATACAACAAAAAAGGTCACCGAGGCCGCGATCATCACCACGGCGACCAAGCAACCCGAGTCTCCGCGCGGACGCTGAATCGTTTCTGGACACACTTGCGAATTCATAATGAGCAGGTCCAAAGATCTCGCGGGAAACCGCTCGGTGTCCATAGCCAGGCCGGCACCCCGTACACCCCAGGTACCCGTTCATTGTGAATCCAACGTTCAAACATCTTTGTGGAATCCTTGAGGTTGGAAATGTCCCACGCGGACAAGTCGGTGTCTACAAAATCGACCCCATCAAAAGCATATCGCGCGGATCGCAGCTGTGATACGTTCCAGCCATCCAATCCGCAAAGACGTAACTTCATGTGCCGAAATTCATAAAACAGATAGTCGAGCGACGTCGTCGACGAAAGATCCCACGCGGACAAATTCAGAATCGGATACGAAGGGTTGCTATTCGACCTATACCGACGATCGTCCGCATTCACATCTTCAACGAACGATCCCTGGAACGTTTCCACGCGTCGTTGATTGTCGAGCGACGGATCATAGAGAAACGCCATCAGGCATTCGCGCAACGTGAGTTTTGGTAATGGGAGATCGGTCCAGAGCACGCCGTATGGTAGTACGTATTCCAAAACGAGTTCGTGCAAAACGTCGGGCAGCGAGGGGAATACCCATGATAGAATGGATCGGCCCTGTGTGGTGCGTTCCCATTGGCGCCACACATTGAACCAAATCGGGAATGATGCCGGTTGAGATCGCGCGCGCGACATCCACGCGAGCCATTTCCGGACATCGATGCGCCGCACATAGATGGTTCGTTCCGCAATATGGGAAGATTCTATGGTTTTCCGAAAGGCATCCTTGCAATAATTGGTAGTGGAATACCAGATCCAATCGTCGGCAATACTCCATTGAAACGTGGGCGCAAACTGCCAGTAACCCACATCCGTGTATTGGACTAACTCTCGAAAAGACGCGACTTGTTCCGCGGCATGGGTTAGGGTTAGGGTGAACGAAAACCGCGAAACTAGGCCGCGGATAGACGGCAGAAGGGATTCGCACTCATCGTATATCCAGGCGGTGAGTATGGTAGTATGGTAATACCCGGTCACGTGTACATTCCACCGATCGCGAAACTGGGAACTGCGATCACAGAAATTCATCACCCATTGGTTATTTTCGCGTCGCAGTTCGACGATTAGCTGCCTATTAATTACCGCCCACCCAAGGGCATCAACCAACGGAAGCGTGGTAATGCCACCCTTCCACAAAATCCCAATTTGTTTCATGCGATATAGTTAATATTTAACCAGTCAAACACGAGCCACACAATCTCTCTTGGCAAACAATCAATATGCGGGACCAACAACAACAATTCCCACGCCCACCAGAAATGGTACCACAGGCAGACCCGTTGCACGCGTCGCGCAGACCGCGCAGTTTTGGACCGAGGGTTTCGGTGCCGCGGAGAGCTGGCGTTGGGCGGAATCTTGATTCGGAAGTTCCCGACACGTAGCACGAGCATGGGTCCTTGCATCACCATGCGATGGGGACCAAAGAGGTAGTCCCACACCAGTTTCGGGGAAGGTTCCCATGCCGACAGGGAGTACCGAAAAGAAACTGCGCCATAAAACATGTTTGTCATAGTCTCCACCCTGCGCACATTCCAGGTGTTCAGCGGCTGGTTGAAGGATTCCGCCCCGTGAAACATTCCGTGCATGGATTGCACACAACAGACATCCCATGTGGCCAATGGTTGATTGAACCGCTTCGCACCTCGGAACATATCACTCATGTCGCATACCAGACTCACGTCCCATGCCTCCAGCGGCTGATCGAACGACACAGCGAAGGCGAACATCTTGGCCAGGCTATCCACCCAGGTCAACATCCAGGACGCAAGGGGTTGATTGAATGCCGCGGCGTTTTGAAACATGCCACGCATCGAACGCACGCGCATCACGTTCCATGCATCCAACGGTTGATTGAACTGTTTGGCACCATCAAACAGGTGATCCATGATCATGACGTTGCGAACGTCCCATCCATTCAACGGCTGATTGAAGGCGTTGGCATTTTCAAACATGCCACGCATAAACTGTACGGACCGCACATTCCATCGCTCGATGGGCTGATTGAAGGATACCGCGCCGCGAAACATACCATTCATCGATTTCACGGAGGACACATCCCAGGTCGCCAGCGGTCGATTGAAGGTCGCGGCGCCCCGAAAGAGATCGTTCATGGAGGTGACTCGCGAGACATTCCATCGCGACAAATCCGCATTGAAATAGGTCAGGCCGGCAAAAATGCCGTCCATCTTGGTGATTCGCGACACATCCCACAATTGGATCGGACATCCGATCGCAAAGCCCCGCAGACGTTTCCTAATCGTCTCGTCCCAGATTAAAGGTACCTCCGAATAGGAGGGTACCCCCAACAACCATTTCACCATGGCGTTGAGGTTGATATAGGTCTCTAGCGGAGTCGTCAACACCAATAGGTGGCCAATATACCACGCAACCACCCGTTCCCGCAAATTGTCATTGCGCGGCGGCTCGCGCAAGAACCGTTTCAAGTTCATTTGGATTGTGACACGAGCAGCGCGTTACAGACTTCCTTGCACGCGCCCGATCCCGTCTAAGATGGACGGGAAGGTTTTCAAACTGCACACCGACACGCTGTTCTACCAGATTTGTAGCAACGCCGGATCAAAACTCGGATTGAAGTCGAACGAGTTGGGGGGAGACGAACCCTTTCATATTTATTTCGCAGCGATGTCCGCCTTCATCGTGCAGTTGTCCGAGGATCTCATCCGAGCCATCTATGGGGACTGGTGCACAACCGACGACGCGTTTCGATGGCAACTGGCCTATGTGACCCGCGGATTGCCCGAGATCATCACGAACCACGACCATTACCGCATTGTCACGCGTCGGTTGCGCGAATGCACGGTATGGGAAGTAACGCGGATGCGCGAGTGGACCAAACCGTGGAAAAGCATGTCGACCATTCGACCTTGGTGGTGGCGAGAGCATGGCGATTTCGACTATACATGGATGGAGATTATGCGACTGGCGCCGAGTTTTCTCGACTTTGAAATCTATAGTCATCCGGCGTGTTACCCTTGGATGCGGGCAAATCTTCGACGTTTACGTTTGACGGACAAAGAGTTTTTGGATCCGCGATTTCCGCCGGCTCCTAACATTGTCGAGATTGCGATCGATATCAGTTCGGGCGAGGTGGTGCCGCCCGTGGTTGATCGCATTCCCCGATGGCCGAACGTGCGGAAATTGTTTGTGACGAGCTTCGGCCACGATTCGGCGTTGGCGATTGTTCTCCATCACCTTTCGAATCTGATTCATTTGCACACCATGTTTGCGTGGTATAACAGATATGACCGGTTTCATATTCCATTGTCGGTGCTATATCGACTGGAAACGTTGTGTTTGGAAAATGTCAAGCTGGATCTCCCGCCAGTCTCCGCAATGACCAAATCCTTCGCGCTGCGGGTGTTGAAGATTGGGTATAATGTGAGTGCGTTTGGTTTAACAGACACCGACCTCTGGTTTCAGACCATGATTTTCCAATCCCCAAATCTACACACCCTTCACTACGAAAAACCCATGCCGGTCAACTGTCCTTCCCTGCCAAGCATTCGCAGCTTTTGCTCCAACTACTATGATTGGCTGGCGAACCTTCCCTCGCTCGAAACCTTTGTATGCACAAAGAGTGTCACGGATCCACCGCTAATCGGCGGCACCGTTGTTATTCCCACCACCTTGCGATCCATTACGGTGCGTGCACCCATGGGGGAAATATCCTCTGTGCAGGAGCTGCTCGAAGCTATAGATAAAACACGTGTGACTGTTATTAAAACATGATTACTCCACAACTCGGCGACCTGATCGCCATACCTTGTTTTGCGTTGTTGACGTATTATTTTTACAACAAACCTAGACGCACCTGGTTGGAAACGTTTTTGTTAGCATTTGGTTTGTTAGGATTTGTCACGGATGTGTTCTTCACAATCCAATGGCACTTTTTCGTCAACTCGCGCCCGATATCATTCGAACGATTTTCACCGAGTGGTGCGGCGCCCGGGAATTCGCTCACGTGCAGGTCGTCTTGACCATCTCGCCGCGCTTCTTGGCGGCCTTCGCAAACACATCCCTGTCGATCAAAACCTACGAATGTGCGCTGCGTCGCATGCAGACTTCGGAACGATACGCCGATGTGTTGGAACTGTTGCGCCAAGTGCCGGTGCGCGGCGACAGTGTCTCGTATGGATGGATGCAACCGTGGTTATGGAGCAAATGGAGATGGTTGGAGGCCATGCGGATTGCGATGAACGTGATTACAACGGATACGTTTGCATTCGATCCAGTGCCCGACTGGGTGATTCGTCACGCACATACCTTGCAACTTACCGACGTGTTCGCGGAATCGTTCGAGCTTCCGAGCAATATTCACACCGTCATCTGGAACAAACTCATGTTTCCATATAGGCCCGGGAAGCCCTGGCCGTTTGTCGAAACGCTCGTTTGGAACGACGATTATACAGTTGGGTACCAATGGCCGTCGGTGCACACGTTACATGTAAATTGGTACAACCGCTCGAGTAGCATAGTCGTGGATATAAATGACTTTCCGGTCTTGTGCGAGTTATCGTTAAGCGGGTTGGTCGCGTCGCCGGAAGTGTTGAACTGGCACGCGGCAACCTCCTTGGAACGACTTCGATATTGGGGCTCGTCATCTTATTATCGTGACTCGATCGATCCGCCGTCCATGGTGCTTCCCAAATTGCGGCATATGACAATCGGCGATGACAACCCGGCGTGGGTGACCTTTGCCATGACCCTCCAGGCACCACTGCTTGAATCATTGGCACTCGACCTCAATGACTTCCGGATCCACCAGCCGTGTCCGCGCCTTACCAAATTGGTCTTCTATCATTCGAGATCATTCTTGCCTTCAATACCAGCCACGCATTTCCCAGTGTTGTGCGAGATTGTGCTGAAACGCATACCATCGGAGGACCTATCCGTATGGCTCGCGTCGCTACCCGCGACGGTTGTGACTGTTCGCGTCCATCAGGTTGTCTACACCCGCATGTGTGTCAAAGGTTCGGTCGGCGCGGATACCTGGAAGTGGTCTCCAACGGCAACGCCGCAATGACATTTTCGGACCAGAACACGCTACATGCGTAAAAAGTTGACGAAATTGTGGAATCTTCCTTAACTATACGACAAATGAAAATTAAGAATTAAGAGCAAAGGCGACGATATTCTTCAAAGTATTCAAAATAGTGTGTTGCCTTGATGATCACCGTGTGCAGGGTTGCCGGCGGTGGTGGTAGCATATCTGTCTTTGCGCGAGGATAATAGCATTCATATCCCAGTACTTCCAACACTTCGACGTTGGGGAACGATCCGATGTATCGTAACCCACCAATAGAGACTTTCAATCGCCGCACCGTGGTGCTGATAGGCATCTGTATCGCAAACGGCCGATCAAACTGAACCGTATGCAAGTGCGGTGAATGCCGAAACAACCATTCCAACAACTCCGCGTTCAACGCTGTCTCCCACCAGTCACCGAAAACGGCAATGGTTTCCAACGACAGCGCGACTACGTCGCGTGGCACGTTGATATTGACCATCGCATCGAATTTCAAGATGCGCAGTCGCGGGAACAAATTGTCCGGAATATACACGACTTCACGTTCACGGCCATGACCGATCACCAATTCCGTGACGTTCGGTGTACACTCTAAACGCTTCGTCAGACCAGTCGCTGGCGATGTCAGGGTGGTCACGTTTGGCCATACATGTGTCGGCGCTCTCATAACGGTTGAACCACCGAGATCGAAAAGGACCAGTTCAGTAACCGACAGGATTGGTGTATGCAACTCAAAGAGTCTGAAATCGACACGCATTCGCCGCGTGTGTGTGCATATCCAGGGGAAGTCGGACTGATGGGTGTAGAGAAATTCATTGATACGAGGCGGCGCTACATGTGCAATTTCCATTAATTCAAGTATGTTCCGTTCTCGAACGTCGTGACAATTGTCGTTCCACTGTTTCGTCCATCGCCGCATTGCCTGCACTTCGGCCACATCGCCGTCGCGAAAAGATTGCAGAGTCATGCAATAGGCAAATTGCCACAAGATGGCAGACCGGCAATCAATCCATGTCTGGTACAGGTACTGCACGATATCCTCGGGTAATTTCATTGTGTCGCATTCGTCTTCGTCGCCGTCGGGTAGCGCCGCGACCCGCTTGGTGGCCGCGACGAAAGTCTACACTGGGGGTGTACAGTGTGCCGCGTTCATCGGGGTGTACCCATTCGCGCAACAATCGCGGCAACCCACTGCCTTCGTGGTCGGCATGATAGAACAAGTTGTAGATGGGATTGGTGCTTCGCGAATTGGCGGCTCGGTGAAAACTCAATTCTTCGTGCGGATTTTTCAGCAACTGGTTCATCATGGGAACAAACTCGCGCAACGAAATCGACTCGCTGTAGGCATCTTTCGCCGCGTCTTCATAGAACCGCCATGTTCCCGAGGACGCAAAGACCAAATGGGCCGGTGCCGCGGTTCGTCCGTCGGCAAATACGCGCGCGTTCATCATCGTCGGCGGCAACAAATGTCGAAACGAACGTGCCCGTCGAAACATTTGCATCGTCAGACATTGCGGGTTGATCGTCCACGCAAACAACGACCGATGAAAGGTTTTGGCGTCTTCGAACATGTGCCGCATATCGACTACCTGGGATACATCCCAACGGGACAGATCCTGGTTGAATTGCCGCGCATTGAAAAACATGCGGGCCATCGTGGTCACCGAGGACACGGTCCAAGCATTCAGTGGCTGGTTGAAGACGGGATTGTTGGCAAACATTCCGTTCATGGCGACCACTTGTGTGGTCACCCAGCGGGACAGGTTTTGATTGAAGGGAGTGTTGGCAAACATATTGGTCATATGCGTCACGGCGCGAACGTTCCACTCGGTAATGTCATTGTCCGGATCTTCCCACATGTCCGCGGGGACCGAGGTCCGATAGCGGCTTCCATTAAACAAATCGTCCATGCGCGTAACCTGCGACACATCCCAGTATTTCAGCGGGGTGGCCGTCATGTCTTGATTGATCCATTTGGTGACTTCTTCCCAAATCGTGGTGTCGTCGAGATGTCGAATTGCAAACTCGCTGAACTTGCGCTTCATGGTTTTCTTTGGTAGCGCCCGCTCAGCTCCACATTGGGTCATTCTTTATGAAGTACACATCCGATGAATCATGTGGATGAATCGGTCGGGAACAAGTCCCCAAGGCACGCTCAACCGGCGAGAAAGATGATGTATCGTCACATCGGGGGGTACGAACCCGTAGGACAAGATGTGCCACTGCAGTTCGCGCGGGAGTCGCGGCAGCGACAAGAGTCCGTCCACCCGCCTCCAAAATTCTCGATACCACGCGGCCAATTGTCGCGGAATCGTCGTCTGCGACGGCGTTTTCCACCATCCGGTCGGTGTGTATTGGTGCCAACGCTCCATCTCCTGGGTCGTGTTCGGAGGTATCATACCCGTCGTCGGATTGCCATGATCCAATAATAGGATCCATTCATCTAATCCTCCCCATCGAAACGTCGTGGGGTCTTGATAGACCTGCACTTGAAAAAAATGCGCGAGTCGTCCAATCCAGGAACTCACGGGTTGATTGATATGTTGGAGTCGTATGATCACTTTGGGCCACATATCGAACCCCCACTCCCCCTCGATAAACATGGCGCACGTATACGAAGTGTTATAAACGATCGTGTATCCCAGGGTCTGTTCGATCACCAGGCGCGGAAACAATAGTTGGCGAATCAATTCCACCGACGCCGAACAGCCAATGAGTTGGACGGTGTTCCGGGGCATGCGTTTCCAACACCGAATCTCATGATTGGCTCGGTGGGGTACTATCCCGGGCGGCAACAAGTATTCCTGCGTATACACGCCGTGTCGATATACATTCAGATCATGAACTTCATAGTTGGTGCTCCAGGTGATCTGGATGATCATGTCCCACTCGGGGACGCGCATCATGTAGTTGGTGGGTACCCGCCGCACCTCTCCGCGGAATTCCACAACCCAGGTATCTTCGTCGAACATAATAATTTGAAATGACAAAGACTTCAATTCTGTTTACCACCGCGGCGCACGCGACCAACGTCTTTGCCTCCTTCTACGCCGCGCATTTTCACCAACTCGCAAGTAGCCACTTTGCCGGCGGCCAGCCTCGCCGCCCGACATCCGCCGCAGATGCCTCGGTGATAGAAGTGATTGACGAGCTGGATCCCCACCATCGATTTCTTGTCCATCCCGTCGCGGGGTCGTCCGACCACGGACTTCTCGGCGGCGAATGCTGGCTGACGACGGAACTACAGCTCGAATCTGTCAGGTCGGTCGAATACGCGGTACTTCCCCACGACTGGCGAAATGGCACCCCCATGGCCGTTAGCAACTGCGACCCCGCCAACTTCTCAACCTTGTTTCTTCTCGGCCCCTACCTGATCTTCATCTGGCGTCAGCGCGACACGGCCGAGCTGTACATGACCGGCACGATTCTCGCCAGCGACGAGGCTCCCCAACAGAATTTCATGCTAGCCCTGACACACGACGATCACCCAATTCATTGGATCGAAGACGACAACATGTATAAAGTTCTGCGACGGGCGTCCTCCCGGTCCTCCCTCCAATTTGTTGCTCCGCAGTGGTTGTTGTTGTCCCAGGTCCAGGTCGGGATGGGCGCTCGACAAAACATCGTTTACGACATTCGAACCATCGGCAATGGATGGATTTGCGGAACGAGTGTCGATTCGGCCGCCGACCTCGCGGCCCTGAAGCCCCATGTACCTCGCTACCCGTCGGTCGGATATTGGCCGGGTCATTGCATGCGCTGCGATCGACCGACGGCGGCCAGTGTTACGTTCACGGGTGGGTCGCGCGGCCTGGCCGTATGTCGCTTTTGCTGGATTCGGTATTCCGCAACCGCCGCCAAGTGGCTGTGTATTCGTGACGATTGTGGCCGTCCAGTCGATGCCGAGGGTCGATGTGAAGATCACCCGGAGTCCGGCGCACCTATTCCCGTGTGTCCAAAACTAGAATGGCGTGCAGCTCATATGCAGCGCAAAGTATGTGTTAAGATTTAAATTGTCTTCGTCGCGTGCGCGACGGTGTTGATTTGGTTGCATGTTTCACCACGATCGGCATACATCCGAAGGACTTGACGCTCCAGTTGGACTGCGACTTCTTCTTGCGCCGCGAACCTTTGCCTCCGACGATGCGGCGATACGGTGCGGGCATAACGGATCCTCCCTGCCGAATGGCAACGATGATGGTGGAGTCTTGGCCGCGGTAACTAATCTCAAGACTGTAATCGCGTGAGGTGAATACGTGGTCAATCTCGTCATAACAATTCGGATCCAACGAGGTGGACTGTTTGCGCACAAAGAACAACCCTGGAGCTTGTCGCGACGCCGCGATTTCCCGCCGCCACCGATCATTGCGATTGAATTCACGGTGCACGCTCGCCATCAAGGTGTCTGTATTGGGACCGACAAACTGTTCCACGCGCGTAAACGGCACTGGTTTCGGCAATAGCTGGTTCGCGCTCGCGGCGGCATATTGGTCGTCCAATGAATCCAAGTCGCCGACCAGTACGGGGGACAACAACACAACCTCTGGGATTCCGAGCATGTACCCGGTGTCCGTGGTGCACATGGCACAGACTTGTGTCAACAGCGACAGATGATCCAGTTGGGTATAATGGCGGGTGATCGAATCGGCGCCGGCGATCCCAATGTATCCTTGCAATTGCAAGTCTCGCATACAGTCGGGATGAAAACACAAATCGTAGTTCCGCGACGGACAGTTGTTGAGAAGGGGCGCGAAGGATGTATCGTTGCGTTCACCGCGCGTCCGTTCGCTGGGTTGCAGCAAACACATCATGCGGAAATCGTGGGTGGTTTCCACCATGTCCAGGGTTTGAAAATACACATGAATGACGTCATGCATGTAGGGAATCGGATAGAAATAGGTCCATAGCGATTCGCCGAGATTGTTTTCGGTGAAGGAAGGGGCGTTGGTTCCGGCCAGTTTCCACAGATGCATCATGGACTCGCGTTCCGTCGCGGATCGACGCACGCGTCCGGTGAAGAGCAACGTGCCGCGCGGTAACACCAGGATGGGCACGTCAAACCCACGCCAACGTTCCGTATGCATGCGCCACGGCAGGGAAGCCTTCCGAGTGTTGATCCGATCCTCGGTCACGGCCGCCTGACGCATGAGTCCGCTGACCGTTTGGAACTCGGTTTCTGGACTCGGAGGCGGATGTTCCACGAGGATGTTTGCGCCACACCGGATGAAGTGCGGGATTGTGAGCGAACGCGGACAATTCACGAAATGGACGTCTTCGGTGAGGGAAGAGCAATAGCTGAGCATGTTGGAAGCGACCTCCAAAATCTCGGCATTGATGAACAATCGTTGATTGAAGTCCGCGCAGGCATACATCATTGAGTTCGTGGTCTTGGTACGGAAAAACAGATCCAGGGGTTGGTTGAAGGCGCGGCATTCATAGAACATGCGCGACATGTCCGTGAGCTCGTGAAATCCAGAGATAGTCACGGGGCTGTTGAACTTGATGCAGTTTTCAAACATGCCGTGACAGGTTTCAATGTTCTGGTTCGAAGCGCTGGTCCGAATCCGGACCGGCGCGTTGAATTCGGAGCAGTTGTGAAACATGTACGCGGTGGAGGTCACTTCGACATCGTCAAAGGTGACTGCCGAATTGAATTTCGGGCAATTGGCAAACATGTTTTTCAGATTCACGGCGTCCACCCCGCGCGTTTCGGGGGTGAAGGTAAATGGTTGGTTGTATTCGACGCATGACCGAAACATGCCTTCCAGGTTGATGGTTTCAAACACGCATCCAAACTTCCAGCCGGAAATATCGTAGTTGAACCATTCGGTGCATCCCGCGGCTTCCATCAAATAGGAAAAATCGGTGATTTCGGTCACGTCCCAGGTCCGAATATCCCCATATGGCTCGACGACAGGGTCGTCTTTGGCGCGTCGAAGCAATTCACACAGATCTTCGCGGCTTTCGATGGACGCCGGTGTGACGAGCTGGCGCTTCATGCTTTTTGTCTATAGAGAAAACACAAGGCCATGCTTAAGTTGGACAATAGAACGATTTATGAGGAAACACACAAATGGCGGGTTCACCTTGGTATTGAACTAGAGTTTACGTTTTTCACACCGAAAGATCCAACGCCCACGCCGCTTGCACAATGGGATGTCTCCGCAGTTACGAAATTCAATAGCTTATTTGCCCACCCCAAGTTCGATGCCAACTTTTGGTACGAGCAGGATATCAGCAACTGGAAGTTTCATGATACTGAGCCGATTACCATGAAGGGTATGTTTCGGGGCAGCGGATTTCATGGGTTCCTCGGGAGCTGGGACGTTGGGCGTGTTACCAATATGGCCGAAATGTTTGCAGATAACCCCGAATTTGATTATCTCGGAATCTCGCGATGGGATGTATCCAACGTGACCAATATGAATGGAATGTTTCGCGGCACGAACTGTAACGACGATATTTCCGGGTGGGATGTTGGCAAAGTGACCGACATGTCAAAAATGTTCGAAAATACGGTGTATTTCAACCAATCACTTTCCGGGTGGAATGTCGAGTCGGTCGTGAAAATCAACGGCATGTTTCACAACGCCCAATCGTTTACTTGTATTCCCGCCTCCTGGGTGGACAAATTGCCAAAAGCCGTGTTGGTTGCTCGCACATACGAGGTGTTTTATGGATCAGCATATTGTAAAAAGGTGGTTGGACCCACATATCTCGACGACTTCCTCAAGTATGCCGAGAAGACGACGATTCAACAACCCTTTATTGACAAAGACCAACTGAGCGGCGCGTTATCTACAGTCGAAGCAACGAATAACCCCGTTGTTGGGTACTTTGGACATGTAGGAAATTGGGATGTATCGAACATCTCCGATTTTTCAAGATTGGCGAGTAGCGCGAATCTCGTGAACTTCAACTATGACATCTCCGGTTGGTTGTTTCATTATCACTATAGCAATCTTTCGTTTGAACATATGTTTAGTGGGTTACTGGAATACAACCAACCGTTTCATTTCAAAACGACAGGCAACTACACGATACAGGTGAAGCTAGATCATATGTTTAGCGACTGCCCAAAGTTGAATTCGCCGATTAGTTTTAGTGGAGTTGAAATTAGGACGATGGCGCACATGTTTGAGAATTGTACGGCGTTCAATGCACCGGTAACAATCAATTGTAGTGATGAATACATCGACTCGGCCGATTACATGTTTTACAATTGCAAACGATTCAATCAGCCGGTGGTTATCAATGGGGTAACATACATTGAACAAATGAATTACATGTTTGCGGAATGCCATGCCTTCAATCAACCTATTGGTTGGTTCGTACGGTGCGACAAAGCACAATGCATGATGTTGAACTGCAAGGCATTCAACAAACCGATGCAGATCAACGCTTTATGCTTTCACAACAGTGATTGTGTCGAGAATATGTTCAGCGGATGCACCAATTTGCACCAAACCATTACGTTTGAGAAATGTTGCAAAGATTTTACTCTTCCCGTTTTTACAGATTGCCCCGCTACCTTTGCATTGAATTTTGAGGTTGTTGATAACATCGTTCCAAACGACTCTTTATTCTGGAACCAGAATCACGCCGCGTTCAATCATGTTACACAACACGCCACGCTCTATCAAAACCCCGAACCACATCGCACAATCACCCTTCCCTGGCGTGTGCGTATCGAAACCTGGAACAACGAATCGGTGCCCATTTTGGTGATTCCGCGCGGTACCTTGCTCTTCACTGGTCGTCGCATGCATACACCTGATCATTCGTTGTCCATGCGACATCTTTGGAAACTCGCTACCGGTGCGCCGTCCTATACGGACCAAAATCTCGGCGAAAACCTCCTCACCTATTTCTATCCGATTCCCTACATGAATCAAGTAATCACGCATCAGTTTTGTGTCATAGACATGGTGGAAACGACTCAGGATTTTCGTCTTATTTGTCTCGTGCGCCCAAGCCACCTCACCCGAGGTCACCGTCAATCCAATAACGTGTCGTTTCTCTCAACATGTCCGGGTCGCGGTTACGATCTATGCGTGAGTCGTCGATGTATGCAAGAGCTACGACTTCAAGGTTATATGGGGATTGCCGGGATGGATTCCATCACATCTAATGGGGGTGTCCTTTCCCAAATCGACATTCTCGTCCAGGCGTGCGCGGTCTCTGCTCATAATGCAACCTTGTATCTCGGGGTGCCAGAAATTGTGCTGATTTCCCCTGTGTGTATTGAAGACTTAGATGCCATGGATGCACAATATGCAGCCGCGATTGCCAATCAACCGCTGCCGAAACCGGTACCTTTCCAGTCGGTCCATCAATTTACTGCACCCAATACGACGCAACTCATCAATACCATTCACGCGGAGTTCCAAACCAACGATCGCTGGTCAGATCTGATCGGCGCGTCTCGCCAGGCACCGTGCATGTTGTTTGTCAACAAACAGACAACCTCTCTGTCGCCCGATCTCTACGAATCGATCGAGCATGAATTTACCCAACGGGACTACCAACTCGAAATCAGTTATCGCGACGAAGATCCCAAAATCATCGTCGCGATCCAACAGGGCGGGTATTTCTTGTCCCAGCCGAATCAGCGACTGCGCGGTGCGGGGATACGTCCGACCAAGAGACGGTCGCTCGCGAGTTCCGACTGGGTGGTGAAAACTTTTGGCTGCATGCCGATTGTGCTTCGGCGGAGGGCGGTCGCAAGCCGCCCATCTACTAAGCGACCGCTGTCAACACGCAAGCGATTGGTGACGCCCAAACGAGTACGACGGGAATGATCTAAAAGCAACAATTGGCAAGTTGAGAATTCCTTTCTAACTCACAACTCGAGCACGGAATCATGTTGGGCTTGTCGACACAGCTTGTCCGAATCAGGACCATTTCATGCTTTTTTCTATAGAGAAAAGCACGGTCATGCTCAAGTTGGACAATACAACCATTTATGTGGAAATAGACAAATGGCGGGTTCACCTTGCTATTAGTCCGGGGTTTACGTTTTTCACACCGAAAGATCCCACGCCCACGCCGCTTGCACAATGGGATGTGTCTGCAGTTACGAAATTCAATAGCTTATTTGCCCACCCCAAGTTCGATGCCAGTTTTTGGAAGGATCAGGATATCAGCAACTGGAAGTTTCATGATACAGAGCCGATTACCATGGCTCGAATGTTTTGCGGTAGTCGGTTTAGTGGTACCGGCCTTGCGAACTGGGATGTGGGGCGTGTGACCGACATGTCCGAAATGTTTGCGGAAATTCCCGATTTTGATTTGACCGAAATATCGCAGTGGGATGTATCCAACGTGACCGATATGCAAGGGATGTTTCAAGAATGTGGATGTCAAGGGGATGGATTGGAGAACTGGGACGTGAGTCGAGTGACCAATATGGCCAACATGTTTTGTGGCAGCGGATTTGATGGTGATGGGATCGAGAAATGGGATGTGGGGAGTGTGACCGACATGGCTGAAATGTTTGCGTATTGTCACGACTTTGACTATCCCGGAATCGCGCGGTGGAATGTTTCCAACGTGACGGACATGAGCGGGATGTTTCGCGGCACGAAATTTAACGGGGATATTTCTGGGTGGGATGTTCGCAAAGTGACGAACATGTCGGAAATGTTCGCAAACACTGTCTATTTCAACCAGTCGCTTTCGGATTGGAATGTCACGTCGGTCAAGAAACTCAAAGGCATGTTTTGGGACGCCATATCGTTTACGTGCGCGCCAGTCTCGTGGGTCGATAAATTGCCATCGTCCGCGCGGCACATAGAAACCTACATCGTGTTCGGGGGATCTCAACTGTTTCAGAAGGTCCAAACATTGCCGAAATACCTTGACGACTTTCTCGAACAAGCCGCGACCATGACGATTCAACAAGGTTTTGTGGATAGACAACAATTGATATACGCGTTGTATCAAGTCGAAACCAACAACAATCCCGTGGTGGGACACTTCGGGCACATAACCAATTGGGATGTGTCGCGCATATCCGATTTTACGCGAATGGCGTCACAAGCTTTTCTCCATGCCTTCAACTACGATATTTCAGGTTGGACGTTTGGTTATCATCCCAAAGGTCTTTCGTTTGACCGAATGTTTCAAGGATTGCCATTCTACAACCAGCCGTTCCATTTCAAAAAACCGGCAAACGACACAATGACGGTGAACTTGACGTCTATGTTTAGCCATTGTCCAAAGTTAAATTCGCCGATCAGTTTCAGCGGGGTGCGCATCACAACCATGACAAACATGTTTGAAAAATGCCATGAATTTAATGCGCCGGTGACCATCAAGTCGGATGTTGCATTCATCGAATCGACCGACAGGATGTTTGCGAATTGCACGTGTTTCAATCAGCCGGTACAATTCCACGGGGTGACCTATATTGAACGTATGAATTTCATGTTTTACGATTGTCGCGTATTCAATCAACCGATCGACTGGTTTGTCGAATCAGATCGGGCGGAAGGCATGATGCTGGATTGCAAGGCGTTCAATCAGTCCATGCGAGTCAACGCGTTGCGGTTTCATGACAAAACATGCGTCGCCGGCATGTTCACGGGATGTGTATCGTTGCAAAAAACCGTCTCCTTCGAACGATGTCAAAAGAATTTCACGATCCCGACATTCGATTATTGCCGCGCGACATTTCAAATGCATATGGATCCAACGATCGATATTGTTTCCAACTACTCGTCCCACTGGAATCGAAGTCACGCCGAGTTCAATCAGGTGACCGAGTATGCGAGGCGGTATCAAAACCCAGAACCACATCGCACCGTGACACTTCCCTGGCGCGTGCGTATCGAAACCTGGAACAACGAATCGGTGCCCATTTTGGTGATTCCGCGCGGTACCTTGCTCTTTACTGGCCGGAAAATGTATACTCCCGATGCGGCGCTGTCCATGCGGCATCTCTGGAAACTCGCGACAGCACCGTCCTACACTGACCAGAATCTCGGCAAAGACCTCATCACCTATTTCTATCCGATTCCCTACATGAACCAAGTCATCGCACGCGATTTTCGTGTCCTGGACGTTGTGGAAACGACCCAAGACTTTCGCTTGATCTGCCTCGTGCGTCCCAGCCATCTCACCCGCGGCCATCGACGAGCCGAAGACGTATCGTTTCTCTCACCCTGTCCGATGCGCGCATACGATCTCTGCATGAGTCGCCAGTTTATGGAAGAGCTGCGCCTTCAAGGCTATATGGGGATTGCCGGGATGGATTCCATCTCGACGCGCGGGGACGTCCTTTCCCAGATCGATATTCTCGTCCAAGCATGTGCTGTGTCTACCCATGAAAACGACTTTTATGTTGGCGTGCCCGAAATTGCGCTGATTTCCCCGGTGTGTATTGAAGACTTGGATGCCATGAACGAGCAACATGCGGCCGCCGTGGCCAACCGACCGCTGCCGAAACCTGTGCCGTTTCAGTCGGTGCATCAATTCTCCGACATCAACACCGCACAACTCATTCGCACGATTCACGCGGAGTTCCAAACCAACGATCGATGGTCAGATCTGATCGGCGCGTCTCGCCAGGCGCCGTGTATGTTATTCGTCAACAAACATACCACTTCCCTACCGCCCGAGCTCTACGAATCCATCGATCACGTATTTACCCAGCGAGACTACCAACTCGAAATCAGTTACCGCAACGAAGATCCCAAAATCATCGTTGCGATCCAACAAGGCGGGTATTTCTTGTCCAACCCAAGACACCGGTTGCGCGGTGCGGGAAAACGGTCGCAAAAACGGTCGCCCGCGCGCTCCGACTGGGTGGTGAAAACCTTTGGTTGCATGCCGATTGTGCTGCGGCGGGAGATTGCCAAGCGGCCGTTGTTGTCGACCCGCCGACGACTGGTGACGCCCCGACGAAAATCATAATCGAATGATTGAAGAACAATCGTCAACATATCGCGTGCAGACGCTGACGGGTCGATATACCTTTCGCATCGAAGAATTCCATGCGTTGGCCTCGATTGAAACTACCAAGTTTTTGGAAAGTCCAACGTTTAGTTTATGTGACAATACATGGGCTGTACGTATTTATCCGACGGGTGCAAAAGACTCCCACAACGGATGTTTATGTTGCCGTTTGATGTCGAAATCGACGGATGAAGTGCGGGCTACATTTACCATAACCATGATCACATCCAATAAGAAAACGATCTCGAAATCGACAGAGTCCGAAAAAGTGTTCTCTTCGGCGTCCGTCTCGTGGGGGTTTCCCAATTTTGCCGAGGTCGTGAAGGAAAGCGGCACCGTGACATTCATCACCACCATTCACAGACATATTATTCTCAATCAGGTATGTACGTCGAATTCGATCGTTGCCCAGATGACGGTAGTTCGAATGATGGAAGATTTGTTTAACGATGCCGAGTCGTCAGATATCGAGGTTACCATTCCGCCCGAAAGCAAGCTGAAGCTGCACCGCTGTGTGTTGATGTACCGATCGAACGTATTTCGGGCCATGCTTCAATCCCCCATGTATGAAGCAACAAGTGGCAAGATTGTCGTTGAAGACATACCCGCGAATGTGTTTCGCACCATGGTATGGTATTTATACACCTGCAAATTTCCTTCCGCGGACGAGATGCAAGACCAGGCAATCGACTTGTTATTTGCATCGAAGAAATATCAGATCGACCTCCTATATCATGCATGCGAAGTATATTTGTGCAATAATGTCAATAAGGATAATGTCGTGCCGTTGCTGACCGCGGCGGACATGCTCGACTCGTCACTATTGAAACGGCGCGCTATACAATACATCGTGGTGCATTTCTCACAAATATCCGAAACGGATACATATCAGGAAATGAACGAGAACATTCGGCGCGATGTCGAACACATCGTAGCATATACTAGATATGACGATAATGTAACAATTAAATTGCAATGAGTATTATTCGTATTAAAAATATTGATGCGACAAGCAAGTTTGGCAACATCGGCTCGACGATCGGCGGGTCTTCCGATCGTCCACCTGCTGCATTTACCCAGTTGCCCGATGGGTGGATGTATCAGCAATACTTTGAAAATAATTCGTGGATTACACGGGCAGTGCCACCTCATCAAAACAGGCTCGCAACCAACGATCTTGCATCGCTGGGCGCCGAAATTCCCGGGCAAGTGATTTTTGCGGTCGATGAAGACTCTGACGAATCCGAAGCCGCGGACGAGGAAGAAGCCGAAGCCGAAGCCGCGGACGAGGAAGAAGCCGAAGCCGCGGACAATGTGTTTACCAGAACCGTGGTGGAGAGCGAACATCATGTCCACCATATTTTGAGATGTGGTGATATTACCGGCAGAACGATTGGGCCGTTGCGTAATACCATGCAAACAAAAGATGGCCGCAGTCATAGTAGTTCCATATATCTTGGCAATATTACCGATAGTACTGTAAAAGATATTTGTAATAATGTGAATTAATCATTAAGTATTTTGATCGGGCGTCTGATTTCTCGCGGGTATTCGTAGAAATCGAGTTCTAGGTTCACTAAACCGCGCTGCACTCGGTTCTCCAACTGCACCCATTCTTTAGACGTTCGGCAGGGTCGGAAGTTCCGTCCCACGGCGCGGCCAGGCTGACCGCAGGCGGCACACCCGGAGACTTTGGTAAAATACGCGTTGCGATATCGCTCGGAGACCTCCTTAGAGTGCTCCTTCGAACATCCAGGCTTCACCAAGTCGTAGGCGCACAGGATCTCGGTCAGGCTCATTCCATCATCGCGTTCATCCATGATAAGGTTTACATTCGTCGCAACTCATAATTGAAATGCAGGTCCTTCCATTCGACATTTGGAAATTGATCTATCGCGAATGGATCGGGCGATATGATGCCTTCGCGCTGCAATAGCGTTTGACAACAACATTTGAATATGAAGAAACATACTGTACTGCGACATTTCCTGCCCTTCGATCGTTCCAGAGCCACGGCTTTATACGTTGGTGGAGATGGATTGTAACCATGCCGGTCGTGGAGGAGGTAACCATCAAAATGCATAGACACCACAACCACGCATTTCCGCGTGAGTTTCAATGGCCGCGAACGGTTCGACGCGTGTGCTTTGTGCATGACCGATCCAATTGTGTGTTTCGATACCCGATCTCGCCCGACTGGACATTTCGGATGGACGGTTTTGATCCTTGGATCGATCGCTCCAAACACATTGAGGATTTGCGTGTCCGGACCATCATCAATTCAACCACTCACGAGTATCGATGGACCGGCGCGGAGTGGAAATTTTTGGGTTGAGTCAAAAGAAAACATGACAGAGGTATTTCGGCCGACAAGTGTGTGGCATGCACGCGCCATGTTGCGGAAATTGTTGGAGACCAGTTTGTTTTCCGACGATGATGAGGATGACCCGGATGACGAGGTGGGCGACGTGGTGAAAGACGCGGCATTTTCCCAGATGTACAGCGACTCCCTTGCGGAACATATCAACCTGGATGCGCTCGAGCGGAGTCTCCCCGACGAGTTTATACCGTTGTCGAGGTGGGATGTTTCCGGGATGACCTCGATGAATTACTTGTTTATACACATTCACCATTCGCTGTTATGGCATGATCCGCAAAATGATATTACGAATTGGGATGTGTCGAACGTGACCGATATGACCGGGTTGTTTATCTACCAAGCGTCTTTCAACCAAGACATCGGCCGCTGGAATGTATCCAGAGTGACCCGTATGGAGAGCATGTTTCAACAAGCTGACGCGTTTAACCAAGACATTGGCAAATGGAATGTTTCGAATGTGACGACCATGAAAAACATGTTTGAATACGCAAAAGCATTCAACCAAGACATTGGCAAATGGAACATACGTAGAGTGAAGGACATGGATAGCATGTTTAAATCCACACGCGCGTTCAACCAATCGCTCAGTTCGTGGAGCATGAAGTTCGGACCGAACATCTCCAACATGTTTCGGGACACCCCACAGCTAACCCAGTTACCAGTTGGATGGGTCGATCTTAACGACACACGGGCGCTGCCTCGGAGAATGATGACCATCAACGCCGCAACGGTATTTGCCAGAAACCCCATCTATGAAAACATCGCGAAGAAACATACGACGCCCCTTTCACTGTATGCCTTCTTACACCGCGTCGACCCCGATTATTATAATGTCACAGAATTGCACACAACACGCCGAAAACTCCCCGCGAACACTGCCAAGAAAGCGGTGCTGAACAACCCGAATCTCTTCCAGAATATCGCATCCTACCTAACGGACCGGGACAATGTCGCGGACAATGTCGCCCAGACACAGCGCAGTGGCGATATCCGCTCAGCGCGCATTACGGAGTTGCTTGCCACCCGTAGCAAACGGTCTCCGCCGACATCGTCTTCCCCGCACAATAGCAAACAACCACGCATAACTTAAATATTAAAAACAAATTCCATGACCGATACTTTTCGTCAGATCCGTGCACACCAACGTCGCGTCGATATGAAGAACGCGCATGACGCGGCGTTGTTATCCACTCGTAAACGGTCACCGCCATTATCTTCAACGTCGCCGAAATCGGTGAAACGACCGCGCATCGGTTTTCCAGAGATTGAACAGTTAGCCAGTCCAGAACATTGGATTGAACGCAAAAGTCGAGAATATGATAACGTGACGGTCGTTGTCGAATCCGAACCGATCGCGTTTGGCGGGACGAAAAAGGTGTGGCGCGTGCCATCCGATATCGAGGTTATTCAAAAATCGGAATCCAAATGTTTGAGTTCGACTGTGGAAGAAGAAGCTCACAATATGTGGAAATTAAATGCGCTGATTTCCCATATTCCGCATTTTGTGCCGCAATTTGCATTGCAGTCGAATGGTTCCGGTCCGAATTGGTTGTTGCGAGAATCGAACAATTCGATCCACAAGCCGACATCCATTCAATGGAATTTACATGAGTTTGTCACCTTCCGAAAGGTCTGGGATTGGCCGCCGAACGTTCGTGCGGCTGCGTTCAGTTCGATGCGATTGCAACTAGCAATTTTGAATCATGTGTTGGAAGGTCGGATGACCCATATCGACGATAACACCGACAACTATATGTTTCGTCGATTGACTATTTCCGACCGCGATTATTGTTATCGGATTCGTTGGATGGATAACGGAGTTGCACGGTTCGAGTTTACCGTTCCATGCTGGATGATGATTGTCGATATGGACAAGCGGTCCGTGCGATTCATCCAAGACGGAATAACGAATCGAGACTTGCCGCCGCGGAAGAAGAGAGTGCGCGCGCCGTTCACCGAAATGGATAAATACATACGGGTGGCGATGGAACGCGATCATATGGACATGACCGGCGATGAGTGGGACGTGCCTCCGGAACCATATTCCGATTATATCGATGACTTTCTAAATGATGTGTATCGAGTGTCCAAAAAGTTTGAACTCCATGCGCCGGTGTTGGGCACCTGGACGATGTTTATGGACTGGTCGCAAAAAACCATCTTCACATCATCATTTTAAGTATTAAATTAACCAATTTGTAACCAAACTTATTAAGCAATTCAACGCTAACAACGGTCGCGCCAATCGTCGCGACGATAATACATTTTCCCCAATGTTTTTTGCATAGGGTCGCCGCGCGGATAGCGCGGATATCCCGGCGCAACTGATCTTCTAGCCACGTCTCGTTCTGCACACACGCGTCCCAAAACAATGGCAATTCTTGTTCCGTCAAGGTACGCGTCTGCATGAGTCGGTTCAAACGGACATAATGCGGATAGTATTTGTCGGGCTTGATGTGTTGCAAAATACGCAAATACTGATTCTCGAATTCGCGCGGCGATGCTATCCATCGTTCCCGCATCATGCATTGAAACTTGCGTTGAATTTCCTCATCGTTTTCCTCGGCATAATCTTCCCCGTGTAAGGCGGCCACGAGTTCACGCTGAACATAATACCGTGCAAACAAAATCGCGTGAACGTTCCGCGCCTTTGGCTCCGACCGATGATTCCGCGCGTTGGTGTGATAAATTTTGTAAAAAGAGGTAAGTTTGAGGCACGTGTAGCGTTCACGATCGGCCATGCCGTGCATGCGAATCGCATTGAGCAATGCGTATTTGATATGCGGCATTTTATTGTGACTACAACAGTTTCAAATGCCCCGTGATGGGATCAAGCACGTCGGCGGGGGCAGGGCCCAGCGCGAGCACGGTTCGTGACCCCGCCGCAATCTGTGTTCGTCCGGCATCTTGCACCAGGTAGGAAACCACCCCGGCCGCAGTTGCCTTCTGAATCAGATCGCGGAATCCCTCTTCGCGATCGACTTTCACGACAATTTTGGCTTCTCCGTTGGCTTCCCAGCGCGCCAAGGCGGACGGACAGCAGACGTGGATCAACCGATATGCCCCGAGCGTCGCGTGTCCGCATTGGGCGCCGATCTTGCCTTTCCCCATATTCAGTTCGGCGTTGACGCACAACACCATCTTGTACGGACTGTCGCCGGGAGTGTCGTCCATTGATTTTGGAGGACGAAATGTTTGATCGCAAAAATTTAGTTAATACAGAAAATAAATGTTACGAGTGACCGACACCACTATTGTCAACGAGGTACGCAAACTAATCCGCGGTGCTCACGACGCTGTCAAGTTGAAATATTGGGACGTATCGGAGGTACGTAACTTTGACAGACTGTTTGAACCACATTACTGGTACGAGGACTGGCTTGGTAGTGACTTGGCACATAACGATTTTTGGGATGATCCGGAAAATTTCATCGGCGGATGGGCATTCGCGGGATATGGCGGTATTTCCATGACAAACATGTTCGCGGGCAACGATCACTTCAACCAGGATATTTCCGCGTGGGATGTGTCGCATGTTACCAACATGCGAGGTATGTTTGCCTACACCAAACGGTTCAATCGTCCGCTCGATAAATGGAAAATCAATTATTGTCGCGTCGAGTATATGTTTGAAGGGGCGAGCTCGTTTCTCAGTGATTTACCAACCTTTTCCGAAAGCGTCGCATACCGAACCAAGGCCCAAGACGTATTTGGAAACTCGCGATTGTGGGAATGGGCGCCTTTTCCTAAATCCGAATCTCAAACCCTATTTGAGTTTTGTAAGGAATACAACAAACTCGATTGGACCGGATCCGCTGAATTGCGCGGTGTGTACGAAGCATCCAAGTATGGTTTGGTGCGAGCGGATCCCACGAGAGCCAAGAACTATGAACTCTACGACAAAGTCGTCGATCATCCCGATCTCAAACAGTATCTAAAAGAGTTTTACGACAGCAAAGGTATCGCAAATAAACAACCCAACAACGAGTTGCGCGGCACATTTGCTAACACCGTTTCGCGCAGACGCGTTACTGGATTGGGGGGGGGCACCCACAGTCGTCGTCGTGCTCCTTCCAAACGCCGTCGTGTGCGGGTTTAGTCGTCGTCATCATAGTCATCCGACAAGAAAAAGGACTCCGGCCCTTCAATATGCCGCGACCAGAGAACGTTCAACTGCCGATGACAATACGTCGTTGGTTTCCGTTGACCATAAAACATGTTGTCGAAAAATTCCACCGCCTTGGTGGTGCCCCACAGATATTCCTTGTAGGCATCCACAAATTCCTGGTCTTGCGCCAACACGGATCGCGCGACATGTTCTGGCAGCGTGGTCACGCGATATCCAACGGGCGACGTGATCGTATCCGTCATGACCGCGACCGCACCTTCGATCCATTTCGATACCCGCGTAAAGGTATACCGCAAGGCCGCGGAGTCGGGCGCGCGGATATTCCCGTCGCTCAGACATGTCCGTTCACGAATGTCGTCGGTGTGAAACACGTCCTCGAATTCTTCGACCGGATCCGTCGCGGAATAAATAGCGGCTCGTTCGACGGCACTCAACGCCACGCGCAACATCACAATTAAATTATGGCCAACCGAGTACCGCCAGACGTGTATGTTCTCCCGTGTGCGGTTGGAATTTTCATGGGACTCTTTGCACTGGTAATGCTGGTCATTGCTGCCACACAACATGGACTGACGCCCGTCCACGCAACATCGCGTACTGCAGTGCCCCAAAACGCAACGCTCGAGTTCTACGGATGCGCGCCGGACCGTCGATTGCTGCGTCGTAACCTGGCAAGTTGCGGTGGATTCTACGTTCGCTACCACCTTGGGCCCGGATGCAGCCAAGATTCGCATCTCTATTCCTCCTTCACCGACGCCTGGAAAGTCTGCCATTCATTGCATGACCGCCGACGAACTGGCGGAATGCAAATCATCCAATGATTCGTTTCTGAATGTCATGATCGCCATGTTTGCCTTCTGCGGGTGTTGTTGTTGCCTCGGCGCCTTTGGTATATACGATAAAGGTCGCGAAGTAAAGAAATATACGCATGTGGAAACGACCGAAACAGTCACAATATAATGGAGAACGACGGACCGTACCAACACGATTACCTCATCGAACAATTGCAATTTACCGTGCCGTGGAGGACGGTGCGACATGATCCCGACATCCTCTTCAACGGAAGACATTTGCGCACATTCGTTCACGTGAACCCAATACCGCAGAGTTCAGGTCAATACAACATTCACGCGGAAATGGACGCTTGGACGTCGGATCCGTCGGTGTTGCCAAAGCCCGAGTTCGACGATGATGAACTATGTGTGTTCACATTGATGCCGTTGAACACGATTGATTGTTTGATGCAATGTGATCATTGCCATAAATTCTTTTCCGCACATGAATTGATGTGTTGGTTGCGGCGAGTTCCGACTTGTCCCCATTGCGTGCGAGTCTGGGATTCCGAGAACCGTACGTTATTAACTAACCAAATGCCACACGAACCAAATTCATAATGATGTTTATTGAACGCATCTTTCGCGCGGATATTCAACCGCCCGCGAGTTATCGAGCGCGACAATGGTTGGACTGTGGGGAACAACGATATGTGTCCATCGGTATTCACCAAACGATCGACGTGTCATCGCTTGAAGTACGCCCGGCAACCGATTGCCCATACACCACATTGGTGATGTCCGATACCCCACCTGAGCATCCGAACCACTTGGTCCGGGGCACCGACGGAGTGTTGCGTAGAGATCATCCGGATTTGGTCCAGTCCAAAGAAGGAGTGTGGTGTAGTTTTCCATTTCGGCTATCGAGCGTCCCGGCAAACCAATTCCCGCGAGAGGGGGGAAGGTTGTTGATGTTGGAACAAATGTATTATCAGTTGACGCGCGACTTTCCGGATATGAAACACGTTTTCTGTGCCGCCATCAACTTGCCGGTCTCCGTCCAATCGTCCAACTATCGTTTGGTGCCCGATGGCTTTTATTGGGCCTGTGTCGACGGATCCATGAGCGACGAAGACGTACCGATCAGGCTGAAACATCATTTGTTTGCGCGCCGCAAACACATGCGTCATCAATGTGTGCTGACCGAGGAGTCCTATACTCGACTACAACAAGCGCTTTGGTGTCGTCATACTTAACGTTTAAATACGCATTGTTTTCATACAGGGTTCTAATACATATAGCCATTTTTGCATCGTGGGAGACATGGGCAACCCCATGAATTCGGCAAGGTAGTGAATCAATCCCGGCGGAATCGACAGTCTGCCAAAAATGTCCTTCTTGGCCACTTCATGCAACGCGCGAAACAACCGTGCCCACTCGATTGGCCATATACAGGAAATCAAATACGCGCGGTCCGTGTAAATAGATCGATCGCACACGGGTGTCCATCGCCAGAAATAGATGCAGAGAAGTTCGCGGTCGTCCGACGTATACGCCGGCCTGTAGACATTGTAGTAATTGCCGGCAAATTCGTATCTCAGTTCCAGTTTCGGGGACAGCGTCATCAGTGGCCAGAAACATCCCGTCTGATAATACAATCCGATCGATACTCGCGACACACTCGCGTGATTGAGCACCGGCGACCAATCGACCGGCTCGATCAGGCTCGGTTCCCCAATATAGACGATGATGTCGGTGTACTTCTCCAGCCTCTGACACAGCTCGACAAGACCGTCGCGTGTGATCTGCAAGTTCACGACGACAATATATCCCTGTCCCCATCCTGAATTCACTTCGTGGATTTCCATTATATTGTCGGAACGATACGTCTTGTCTTCTCGTTGATGCGGCTCGATCGGACCGTGCACAGAATCTAACCAGGTCGGCATTCCGAAATGAATTCCCAACTCCCATCGCGGTATTGATAGGTTACATTCCGATGATGTAAGAATATGGCCCGCGATGGATTGTCCTTTAAGGCATGGGTCGTATAGGCGACCACGACCGGGATTGCATGGTCTAACAACGCCGCTGGTTTGACGAGAGAATAGGTTAATCCGAAATACACGCGAAAGGTGACGGATTGAACCGTCGCCGGCCAGATACGTTGAAGCGTCGTCCTCGCCAAATCGATGATATCAATCGTTAGATGTCGAACGGAAGGCAACTGCGCGAGTCGTTCTGCCCAGTACTCGACCACCTGTTGATCGATACGCAAATGCGTCACCGACCAGGAACCATCGAAGGTTTGTCTATCATTCCAACGAGAAGACGCCAACAGGGACAAGGACGTGAGGTGGGGCAATTGGGCAAACGGAATGAAATCGAGCGGGTCAGTATCGAACAGAGTCAGCTCGCGCAAGGTTGTCGGCCAGTAGTCGTCGACATCGATGTAGTCGCGGTGGATATGTAACGATTGCAAGTTGGGAAACATGCGTAAGGTAAACGTCGATGGGTAATTTAGTTCGGCGCGTATCACGGACGGGAATTCATACATCGGTTCAGACCACTTCGAATCCAGAACAAATTTGATTGCGTGCGCGCGGATCCACGGGTAATTGCCGCGAAAGACGTGTTCGTTGATCGATGTATATAGCAGACAGTGTGTGAGTTCCAAGAATTCATAGCTTTCCGCGTATGTTAATTCCCATGTAAACCATTCAGGCTCGAGCTCGGTAATCAACCGACCGACTTTTGGATGAATGCGTAGATCACGACATTGTTTGGACGTTTCCAATCGGCTCAGGATGCGTCGCCATCGACGGCCGCGAATCTTGGTGGCGTCCATCAGCAAAATCTGCGGGACGCTCAGCGCAAACTGCATCGATATTGCGTCGGGGACGTCGCACCATTCGCTGTAGAGAAGACTCTGAACATCGGAAACTAACAAAGGCCATGCCATTTGATTATGCGATTCAGTATATCATGCACGGTCAAGCGAGCGACCAGGAGTTCACTCCTGGACCGGGTTGGCATGTGGTCTCGGTCGATCGAGATCGGCTACAGTTGCGCGGCGAGAAAAACTATCCCGAGTTGGACATTGACGCGTTGTTGCCATTGTTCCATCGCTACTGCGCGCCGTTTCAACCCGAAGAGGTCTCGGAATCCGATATGGAGGAAGGGCCGTGTGTGGTATGTGGCACGAGTCAAGGCGAGCGATTTCCGTGTGGATTGATATATCTGTGTAGCTGCACCAACCCGATGCACTACCACGACTGTGCGCGTTACGGCGACGGGGAGGTCTTGTGTTGTCCGTGTTGCGCCGCAACGTTACGACATGATCGGCCGGCGCCGATCGAGATCCAGATCACAATCCACGGCGGGACAGTGACGATGCGCGATATGGTGGCGTGGACGGAGTTTCGCAAGACGTTTCCCGATATGCTAATCCAGTGGACCGTGTCGGATGCCAAGCTACCCGCGGCGTTTATCAACGTGATCAGTTATTGCACGTCCATGAGTATAAAACGATGTTTAATTATTAACACATAGCACACGTAGTCTCGCCCCCGGTGACAAACTTCTCCGTTTTTGATAATTATTCGAACCGTGTCGGGAACACAGACCGCCCAACCGACAGGTATGTCCACTCCAGCGCGGGAAAGAACTTCGCGTCAAGCAACTGCGGGAACGGGTTCATGCATCCTTCCCGAAATTACCAGGGAAATACAAGTAAAATTGGTAAGACAGGTCATTGGGGCAGCAGTACAATATTTTTTGGACAAAGTGATGATTATCGTGAGGCGTAGTACTTAGCCGAAATTAGTAACGTTTCGGTTTTGTCGCGACGGCCACGGGATATGTCCCCACGCCTTCCAGATCGGCGCCGGGATCAACCGCGCCAATTGCAGATGGGCACACTCCATCGGCCGCATCCATTCCATGAAGAGGTGTTTCTGAACGTCGGCGCACATGTGAAACAATGCCATAATAAATATGAATGTGGACGACGTGAACTTGGCTATATCGTTGACGATGCGCGGCTATTACCTGTGGTGGAATCTATTGCCCGCGCGGGGCCACATGTGCCTCGAATTGGCACATCGTCCGCCGCAGGTAGACGTCGACGGCAACAACGTCCAATGGAGAACGTATCCGGTCTATTCCCATTGGCGAGTGCCCGATACCGTCGTGAAGTTTTTGATGCGTCATGCGGTGGGGCATCCGTCTACCTACGGCGCGACGCAGGTGGATCATCCCGCCGATGGCAATTATCAACATCGGGAACCGTCTGGTGTCGGACCGGGCGTATGTACCCTAATCTTGCCCGTGTCGGAAGCGATGCGAAACTATTTGTTGCAATTGCCGCCGAACAGATCACGCATGCCAAGCGCGACCCGTACATTGATGGAGCTGCGCGACTTGTTGCTACAAGGATGGACGCACCGTTGTTCTCAGCACTACTCCACCATCACAGTGTGTTCTCCGCGCGTGACAGGAGAGGCGATCATCAGACATCTACAGGTGTTTCCCCACGACCGACCGGTCACGGAATCGGGAAACATCATGGTCAGCCGCAAGGTCGAGGTCTCGGAACTCATGTATGGATGTTGCGTGAAACGAGACGTGGATCCTGTTCTCCGCCAGGTGACGGAACAAGTTGCCCGGCAAGGTTTATGGCTGGATGCGTTGCGCGACGAAGACTTTGCGGGGTTCATCAAGATCCTCACTGCGCACGATGGGGTGCCGGAAGACTACGAATTTCTCGGCTGGTTTCCCTCGTGCGTGACTGCCTGTTATTTCCATAGAATGATCACATTGTAATTAACATGATCCTGTTTCAACAAATCCCCACCGACGTGGTGCGACACATTTTTGAAGAATGGTGCGGCGTGGTGGAATTCGCACATCTGCAAGTCACCCTGACCATCGCGCCGCAGTTCTTGGAACGCTTTCTCGGTCGTGGATGGAAACATCTACGCCGCGACACGCGACAATGTATTTTGAACCGATTGGCGACCTCGGACCGATACGCGGACTTGTTGTGTGTGTTGCGCGAGATTCCCATGCGCGACCACAATATCGTATCGTCCCGATGGTTGGGGTCGTGGATGATCGATAGTTGGCGGCTATACGATCGCATGCACATTGCCTTGGATGTGATTTGGGAAGACGCAATGCGTCGCGACGACACCGATCCGCCGGAATGGTTAACGCACCACGCACACACGTTGCGCATTGTCCATCACATTCCATTGCGACCACTGCCACGTACTATTCGCGCCGTGTGGTTTGAACACGGCGACGGTCCCACTGATCTTTGGCCGCATGTCGAAGAATTGTCGTTGGTGAAACTGTTTCGGGCGAATGCGTCGCCAAGGCTGGCAAACCATTTGTGGCCATCTGTGCACACGTTGCGCATTGATTGGACGGTGGTCATCGGCACCCCGCTCATTTCCCTTCAATATTTTCCGGTCTTGCGGCATCTGATTCTGCAAGGGCTCGGGTTGGTGCAAATCATTGCCTGGAAACAGGCCCCCCTTTTAGAACGTATCGAGTATTATACACGAACGTCGTATCCCAGTGGCATCTTCGATCCGCCGATAGCTCCGCCGCCGTGTTTGATGCCGGCGTTGCGCGAGATACGGTTGACGCCCTGCAAACCCAACTGGGCGACGTTCGCCATGACGACCCAAGCTCCGTTCCTGGAAACGTTGGAAGTCTGGCATCACGATTTCCCGCAGAATCACGATCCATGTCCGCGACTGACAACCCTGCACTTAAAATTCGACGACCCACGCATGACGTCACCTCCGCCGCTGTCCGCATCTCTGTTTCCCGCGTTGTGCAACGTGGTCACAAACCTGTTCAGAAGCGACCGTCACGAATGGATGCAATCGTTGCCGGCATCCGTCGTACGTGTCGAATATCAGTACTATGTATTCGTGCGAACCAATGGAGAATGGCTGGATGCGCAAGTTACCGCGTCGGCTGTTCCAACATAATCTAATGTCAATTGTCAACGATTGGGATAACAACCATGAGCCTATGGGGACGGATCTGCCGCAATACTTTCGGTACGCGCGCCAACAAGCCGAACGGATGGGGGTGCCCATCACCGGTATTGCGATCGATACACATCTCCCTTTCTCGCCTGTCAAGCCACGCATTGCACCTTGCGAGAATCTAGTTGGTGGCGACGGTTGCCGTACCACTGGATGTTCCCTCGACAGGGAAAGACACCGCAAGTGGATATCTGGCACGGCATGCGCGGGAAAACGGAACGTCAAGCCTTGTTGGAATGGTTGCCGCCTGAAGTTCGGCATCAATCGGGGCATGGCGACATACGTGCCGGCGATCCATATCCCCTATTGGGCAATTGTTGTGTTAGGTAGCATTGTAGCAGTAACGACCGTAATCATTAAACATAATTAAAATGCTGTGGTTCGAGCTGTTGACCACCGATCTGCAACTCCATGTTCTCGGGGAGTTTTTCACACCCATCGACCGAGTGCATCTGCTCGTCGTACTGCTGTTGTCGCCCGACACAATCACGACATACGCGTCGTATTTATGGGATATACTCAAACCAGACGTCCGCGCGGACATCTTACACCAGTTGCAGAATCCGCCGAACGCCTTGCTCACGTTGGTCCACTGTATACATTCCGTGGCGGACATCTACCATCATGCCTTGAGTGGGCGCGCCGAACCTGGTTGGCTGAAATGGATGAATCCCGTGAACGGTTCATACAATTGGGACGTGTTCGAGGCCTTGCGGGCGGTGCCGAGCCGAATCGATCATGATACATTGCGCGGCGACTATCCCTGGTTGGTCACGCATGCGCGTACGTGCTTCATACGACAGCTGAAACGCGAGGACTTGAACAACTGCGCGCGTTGTCCCATGCGGGTGACCACCTTGATATTACATGATCCATTTCTGCCGGTGATTCAGTGGCCGGCGCTGACAAAGTTGTTTCTGGCATGCCAAATGCTTACGGAAACCTACGCAACTTGTTTTCCGGCGGTGGAAGAAGTGACCGTATGCTTAGACATCGACATGCCGGTGTTGACCCCACTGCGATTGTCAATGTTTCCAAAGCTGAAAAAGCTGTCGATCCCACGCGCCCTCCATGTAGTCGATTGGGAATCCGTCTCGTCCCAGTTGCAATGTGTCACTGTATCTATGTCTTGGTTGTGGCAACTCACGCCCGGCCCGCCTAATCTCTTTATGCCGATGCTGCGCAGTTTGGATATTGAAAGCTACGAATGGATACCCGTTGCGTTTCAACAGTCGGCCAGTCTGGAATCCTTGCGGATCTGTCCGCATGCATTTTCCAACAGCTCCGATGCGTGGTTTCCGAAATTGCGGGCGCTGGTATTGACCAAGACGAACTTACTGGTTTCGTGGTCCTTGCTAGAACAGATGTTCAGCGCCATGCCCTGTTTGCAATATGTCTATTTGCACAAACTGAAACTTCCGCCCGAAGGGGTAATTCCATTTCCGCAAACCGTGAAACACGTGACGGTGTTTTGCAGGGAAGAATATAAGCAACACATTCCGGCGAAGATGTCCGTGTCGGAGCGTTGCCCGTTGTACGACTGGGAATGGGAACCCCCGTTATAATTGAATCCATCATGAACGTATTGCCACTCATCTTGATCGCGACGCTGTTGGTGCTCGCCGACGCATTCATCTGGAAAGGCACGAAGAAACCCAAGAACGTTACCCGCGGAGGCGGCAAATAAAAAACATTGTTAATTTTTAATTAAACATTTTTCATCTTTTTTAACGGGTTGTTTTACGGTTTGTTCCCGCAGCTGCTGTTGCTGCCGCTTCCATAGTTCGTCGAGTCGCTTCGCTTTCAAATACGACTCGTAACTTCGGTCCTCAATATAAATGCGTCCATCGGAAGATTTGACAATCATCGTTTAGCGCATGGTTTTTTCTTTTGCGGCGGACACAGAAAAATGGGAACGCGTCGTCGTCGCCGCAAGGGAGCCGGTCCGTCGGCGTTTGAACGACACGGTCTGCTCGAACAACAGAACCATTTGCGCACCGTCGCCCAACATCTTCGAAACGCGAAGCAACGACCCGCGTTGGCCGGGGAACACTACCAGCAGCTCTTGGATTCCAAACTCGGCATCGTCGAGCAACGCCAGGCGCACATCGCGCAACAATTGTCAGCCATTGGCAACAAACGTGATTATCGTAGCATGCACACGGGCATTGACGACACCTCTTCTAAACGTCGAGGGTAGGCTTTCGAGCTAATTCCCCTGGAGGAAAGGCAAGAACGATACCCGCAAAGGCGGTGTTCCGAAAGTAGTCAGTAGTTAAGAATTAAATGACCGAGGCGCCACCCCTTTTTCGATGGACTACCTCAAACCAAAATAGTGTGTTTTCATAGCAATCAACGTCTGGTCGGCAAAGTCGAAGGACGGGAAATGACTTGCATACCCACGAAGCCAATGTTGTTGCAATTCTTCATCGTCATCACCGGGTAAGAGGGACATACTAATGACGGCCTGATACAAAAAGCGGGCCATGATCTTTGGCGTGGTGAATTCAAACGTTTCGTAGGTATGTTCGTCAAGTTTTCGAACGGCGTTCGCATGTTGCTCAAACCGAAAGGCACTCATTTTGTCAAAGTCGGTAAAATACAGGTGACCGTCTCCGCCGTAGTATAGTTCGCCGTCGTATCCATCGATCCCATTGCTGTGAAGAAGCGAAAACATCTTTCCCACTTGATACGCAATATCTAGAATCGCGTTGCGGTGAAGTAAGTAGGGTGGGTCGCGCAGTTTACAAATGCCCAATTCGATGCCATTGTGGCAATGTGGAAAAGAGCGTTTGCAGGACGGCTCGAATAGATTGAGCAACACCATTTTGCCGTGGTGTTCGGGAATACGCGACATCTTGAAATAACATTTATCGCGCGTTTCGCGAAATTCCGATTTCAAGACAGGAACCTGGATGGCGCATGAAGAGGCGGCAAGGACGACTGCGACTTTACGTTGCATGTCATACTCAAGCTTTCGGACTCGACAGTCTCGACCGAATTCTTTCAGCACAACATGGTCGTCCACCTTGTATATTTTACCGTGCGTACCTTGTCCCAGCAGGATGGTGCATCCATGATGTGGTGATTGCGATGTCGATCGAGACCTAGATCGTGTTCTGGATCTCGAGCGCGAACGTGTGGCACGATTCATGGTTTTCTATTCAATTGTAAATTGGTTTGGTGTGCCGTGCGACATGTCAAAGACCGGTTCGTTTCGGCAATTACTAAGAAAACCAAGACATGTCACACACACGAAAACGCAAATTCGTCTATGGCGACTACACTCCGAAAGAACTGAACGCCTTGGATGTGTTGTCAACACTACATTGGCGCGGCACGCCGTCGCCGCCAAGTCATTCGGATCCGCCTCCCCCGTTGCACCAGATGAACACCAAGTCGTCACGCGTGTCGCGCAAGTCGCGTGTTTCTCCGCGGCTCCCAATGACGTCTAGCGTGCTGCTGCGCACATCGCGCGCAAGAACCACACCGTCGCCGCCCAGTCACTCGGATCCACATCCGGCGGTGCTCCCGATGCATACCAATTCGTCCCGCGTGGCGCGCAAGTCGCGCGCAAGAACCACGCCACCGAGTCAGCTGGCGCCGCGGTTGCGATGAAAACTACGCCATTACCCTTATATAAAATGAGGACACGCCGGATTTCACGACGCAAAGGCGGTGCCAAAGCGGCGCATCGACCGTCCAGACGAAAAAGAAGATTCGGGGCGGGTATGGACGATCCTGACCGAGATCCGCTGGATGCATTGCTGGATGAAGACCATCTACACTTTCTGTTTCGCGGCGATGCGGGCGTGGGGAACAAATACGATTTTATTTATCGATTTAGACAAACCTTTCGACAAGATTTGGAAAATGGAACCCGATTGGACAAATATAATTTTGCGTTCTACAAGTTGTTATGGTATTACATGAACGTAGACAAAGATTTGCGCAACTCCAAAGACAAGGACACTTATGGAGACTTTGGTAACTACCGATTACAACCAGCCGACCCATATAGTACGGAACCATTTGGGAGACAAACCACAGTCGTGTTTGACGAATGGGCTGAAGAACCGGTTGAAATAGAGTTAACTCCAGGATTGCAAGTGCAGAAAATCCAAAACGACATTCGTGACGTGGGAAGTCTATTATATATGGATCTGATAGACTTTTTGAACAAAACCGACGATCCTTTCCAATTTCCCGAACAACGTAAACTGTTGCGCACATTGCAACATTTGCTATCCAAGGAGCATTGGCCCGACCCAGATGTGTATGCGACCATGACCCATGTCCACGAACATCTCAATCAAGTCTTTGGGGATATCGCGAATCTTGACACCGCGATCGAGAACGGTCTTGTCGATGAAACAATCAAACAACGATGGTCAACAAAATCAAATGCACGGGGTTTGTCATAGGGAATAGATCCACACATTGTCCTGTTTCCATTTGTTTCGAAAGTAGCGTTTCCAGTTGGTTAGAATCGATGTTTGGGTCGCGTTCTTGGGAAGCCGTTCGAACGCATCAATCGATTGTGCAGATGTCAATACCCCAACAACGTTTTCTTCCTTCAATAATGCATTCCAATCACGGATGCCATGAAGCACGCGCTTCACAGGCACATGTCGGTTATGCTTGGTCAATATATAAACAAGTTTCAAGGTTGCCAGTTGTCTCCACCAAGCAGTCAGTGTGGTCATCGTTTGTTTTTCTTAAATTACCAAATCTTTGTGGCTGTCCAACTACTCCATTGGCTATGAGTTTCGAGTTGGTTGTCAAAATAGGGCGGTAGTTCGACGCGGCGTTGTTTGCTTCGACGCGGTTTCCCGGTAAGTTCAAACGCCCGAAAACATTGAGCACACAGTTCCGCGCCGATCACATAATCTCCGTAGAATAGTTTAATCACAGAACACGGTTGGAATCGGCGATGGCATCCAATGCAAAAGGCCCCCGTGTGATTTTGCATGGGTTGGGATTCGCGCACTTGGAAATCCGACAAGCGCGGGCCGCAAATGTCCACCAATTCGTAGAGACGGAATAACATGGCTCGTTGCACGGGTTTGTACAGGTCGGATAACGGAATGGCCCCACAATGTGGAAAAAACAATGTTGGTGCACACGTTGGTCCTGTTCCGACGCACATGCGTTGGGGACCGAGCCATTGTGCCAACGCCCACACAATGTCGCGCCCCAACCGATGTTCCATTTGTTGCCGAAGTTGTTGTGTGTCATGGACGTGCTCCACCGCGGCATCAAAGGTTTGGTCGATGTTGTCGAGCCACGTAGGCAAGTGCGCCATCCACCGCGCGGAATGAGACAACAACCCGAGAATCATCGCGCGCATCTTGGCCAAATGGTCGCGCATGGCCGGCAGAAACCGTCGCATATCGAGCTCGACAATATCCCGCGACCAGGTGTCCCGAGTGTCAACATTAATCAGAAGAAGCGCGAGGAGGTCTTGTTGAAATATCCGGAAATGTCGATTTCGGATGTAGAACGTCACGCGGTCGGTCGTCCAGTCGTAATAAGATTTCCGCGGCGTTGATCTGGGTTATCAATGCGGGACCTGGGTCTGGGTCGTTGACCCCCAGCGGTCGTCCGTGGCTGTCTTGGGTTTCAAGAATGCGAAACATGAAACGTGTTCCACACCCGGTTTTGGGTTGCCGCGAACGTTGAATAAAAATATGGATGAGTTCGACGACGACGATACCGTCATCCGCCGCCATACATTCACACGCGGCGAACGCAACGTCTGGCTATTTAGTCGATTTCGACGCGATGTTGATATTTGCAACTCCGCACCATTCATCCTGACATTTCACGCAGCGGCCCCCGTGAATCTGTCCAACCTACAATGCGAGTATGCGGTGAGCCACCAATCGTTGCTGAAGGTTTCGGGCCGATTCATGCAACAATTCTATCCATCGTATGCCGAAAGCGTGTTACACTTTCCCGTGCATCATTACATGTCACACCCCCTTCCGATCGGGATCTTGTATTTTGTGGAAGTCACACTTCGGCTATATGATGTGCCGGCCGAAGTGGAATCCATTACCCTCCACTATGTTGGTCGTAAGCGATCCCCGAACCGGCAGGAGCAAGTAACACATCCATTTCAGTATGTGCAAGAGTATGAACAATCCTCGACCGCGCCAATAACCGAATGGCGCATTCCTTTCGAACCATATGCCTGGCTCATGCGGATATTCACGCCCCGTGGGTTGATCGCCGCGTATCGGGAACATCCTGACCTTGTCCCGGAACCCATGCCGATCCAGTATTGGAACGATCATCCCTACCTGCATCTTCCCGACCTCGACGTACCGGTCAATCACTACCTACCGACGACCGATGACATATGGCATCGTCACAATCACATAGATTCAGTACCGGTCATGCTCGTGTTGCGATTTTCCGAACCCATGACGCGTCTTTCACTAGATCTCGTGTTGGGTACTACCTATAGCATCCAAGCGGGCATGCTTGGCACTCAAGTCTATAGTAATGAAATCATAGGCGACAAAGTCGTAGAACAGAATCGACACATGCCGTTCCGGTTTTGGTGGGGATACGGCAACTGGAATGCCAGTTATCAAATCATTCGGTATGTGCTGCCGTTGGAATCCAGCGAACGAATCCACGGCAAGTTTATGCGTTGTGATACCTGTCGCCGGTTATTTGACTATGACGTGTTGATGCGGGTCCTACGCGAAAAACCCAACTGTCCGAGCTGTCGCTCAGACTGGACCTCTCCCTATGTCTACAAACAAACCCCGAATGCGAAGAAACGTCTTGATCAAAGCGATTCATTGTCGCAACTCATGTCAACACTCCAAATTAATAGTTAAGTACCACATCCACATATTTATTGCAGGTCAGTTACTTGGACTCCGTCGCAACCTGACAGCTGACAGCGCCGAGACGTCCGTGATGCCGCTGCAACCTGACAACTCCAACGTGTGCACGTTTCCCAGCGCCGAGACGTCCGTGATGCCGCCACAGTGAGACAAATACAACGTGTGCACGTGACCCAGTGCCGAAACGTCCGTGATGCCGCGACACCATGACAAATCCAACGTGTGTAGGTTTCCCAGCGCCGAGACGTCCGTGATGCCGCCACAGCCTGACAAACACAACATCTGCACATTACCTAGCGCTGAAACGTCTGTTATGCCGTCGCAGTGGGACAACAGCAACGTGTGCACGTTGCCCAGCGACGATACATCCGTAATTCTGATGCAGTATGACAAATCCAATGTGTGTACGTTGCCCAGCGCCGAGACGTCCGTGATGCCGCTACAATATATTAAATCCAACCTGTGCACGTGGCCCAGTGCCGAAACGTCCGTGATGTCGCGACAATACGATAAATCCAACCTGTGTACATGGCCTAGCGCCGAGACGTCAGTGATACCGCGACAGTGTGACAAATTCAACGTGTGCACGTGGCCCAACGCCGAAACGTCTGTGATTCTGAAGCAACACGATAACTTCAACGTGTGCACGTGGCACAGCGCCGAGACGTCCGTGATGCCGTCGCAACACGACAAATTCAACGTATGGGCATTGCCGAGCGCCGATACATCCACTACATTGCTGTACGGAAGCATAATGAGCAGTTGATTCGACACGGAATGCACGCGTTGTTGAACGTGGGCACGAAACTCGGGCGACTCATAATATCGCATACTGTGGTGCTTGTTGAGTGCCAACGTTAGTGTGCTTCGACGCAGTTCACGCCAGTGCATGCAACACGCGGTGAAGTGTCGCCAATCGCGACTCGACAGGTACTCCTGCAACGATCGTAGCAAGTCGGTTGGTAATGCCAGCAGTAACATCGTGATTAAATCCTTACTAGAAGCATGGGCAATAAATTGTGATTAAATATCTACCAATTATATTATCAAACGTTTCACGTTACCCAGCGCCGAGACATCGGTGATTCCGCGACAATACGATACATTCAACGTGTGCACATGGCCCAGTGCCGAGACATCCGTGATGCCGTCGCAGTGTGACAAATCCAACGTGTGTACGTTGCCCAGCGCCGAGACATCCGTGATGCCGTCGCAGTGTGACAAATCCAACGTGTG
>JACCDW010370529.1_pt1 | contig 65630 bp, 60 predicted proteins | sample 7449781 | NCBI WGS metagenome assembly JACCDW01 (sample SAMN15323449, study PRJNA562643) | freshwater metagenome | isolation source: river surface water | place: USA:Blue River Watershed | collected 2017-08-18
AAGCCCAGAAAGCGCTCAAAGGCGTGATGATGGAACTCGATGACTGCGCATTCCCTTTGCTGCAGTCCATGAGCGCACACAGCGACCCCGTTGAGGCGTTTAAAGATGTGGAAGTGGCTCTGTTGGTGGGTTCGCGTCCACGCGGCCCCGGCATGGAGCGTGCTGACTTGTTGGCCGTTAACGCAGCAATCTTCACCGCCCAAGGCAAAGCCCTGAACCAGTCAGCAAAACGTAATGTCAAGGTACTGGTCGTGGGCAACCCAGCCAACACCAATGCTTACATCGCAATGAAGTCGGCACCCGATCTGCCTGCGAAGAACTTCACAGCAATGTTGCGCCTCGACCATAACCGCGCACTGTCGCAGCTCGCCACAAAGATGGGTAAGCCTGTTGCAGACATTCAGAAACTTGCAGTGTGGGGCAACCACTCACCCACGATGTATGCCGACTACCGCTTCGCCACCATCGGCGGCCAAAGCGTCGAGAAACTGATTAACGATGCTGCATGGAACCGCGATGTATTCCTGCCCACCGTTGGTAAGCGTGGCGCAGCAATTATCGAAGCGCGCGGTCTGTCGTCAGCTGCATCAGCTGCCAATGCCGCAATCGATCATGTCCGCGACTGGGTCTTGGGCACAAATGGCAAGTGGGTCACGATGGGCGTTCCATCCGATGGCTCATACGGCATTCCCGAAGGTGTCATGTATGGCGTGCCAGTCACGTGCGAGGGTGGCGAATACCACCGCGTGAAGGACCTAGCCGTCGACGCTTTCTCGCGTGAGCGCATGGACCTGACATTGAAAGAACTAATCGAAGAGCGCGACGCTGTCGCACACCTTCTGAAGTAATTACTGCATCAACGGGCCCATGCGTGGGCCCTTTTTTTTTCAAGCTTTGTTCCGGAGACAAGCATGTCCAAATCACTTACAGCAGGTCAGCGCTTTCGTGAAGCCCTCGCGGCCGAGCAACCACTGCAAATTATTGGCGCGATCAACGCCAACCACGCCCTGCTCGCCAAACGAGCAGGATTCAAAGCCATCTACTTGTCGGGTGGCGGTGTCGCCGCCGGCTCACTCGGCATGCCTGATCTGGGCATCATCACGCTAGACGACGTTCTTACTGACATTCGCCGCATCACCGACGTATGCGATACACCACTGATCGTTGACATCGACACAGGCTTTGGTCCTTCAGCTTTCAACATTGCCCGCACAATTAAGAGCCTAACCAAATTCGGCGCTGCGGGTTGCCATATCGAAGACCAAGTCGGGGCAAAGCGCTGTGGCCACCGCCCAGGAAAAGAAGTTGTGTCGACAGAAGAAATGCGTGATCGCGTCAAAGCTGCTGTGGATGCACGCACCGACGACAGTTTCTACATCATCGCCCGCACCGACGCAATTGCATCCCACGGCGTAGAAGCCGGTATCGAGCGCGGCTTGGCTTGCATGGAAGCAGGTGCTGACGCTGTCTTTGCAGAGGCTGCGTACGATTTGGAAACATTTGCAAAATTCAAGAAAGCGACAGGCGCACCCCTGTTGGCAAACATCACTGAATTTGGCAAGACTCCACTGTTCTCCGTTGAGGAACTGAAGTCGGTTGGCGTGAACATGGTTCTGTATCCGCTATCGGCTTTCCGCGCGATGAACAAAGCCGCTGAAAACGTCTACCAAGCGGTTCGCCGCGACGGACACCAGCGCAATGTGATCGACACCATGCAAACACGTGACGAGCTTTACGATCGCATCAACTACCACGCGTTTGAAAGCAGCATCGACACTTTGTTCGCTCAAGGCAAAGCAAAATAATTTCGAAAGGATCCCATCATGGCAACAAAAAAGAAAGTCGTCGCAAAACCCGCAGCAAAAACTGCTGAAGCTCCCGCAGCGGCTCCGGCCTTCAAACCCAAGAAGTCGGTCGCCTTATCAGGGGTGACTGCCGGCAACACAGCACTGTGTACCGTCGGTCGCAGCGGCAACGATCTGCACTACCGCGGTTACGACATTCTCGATTTCGCTGACACCAGTGAGTTCGAAGAAATTGCACACTTGCTGATTCATGGCAAGCTTCCCAACAAAGCAGAACTTGCTGCCTATAAAGCCAAGCTGCGCTCCTTGCGCGGCCTGCCCGCACAACTGCAGACCGTGCTCGAGTCTTTGCCTGCCGCGAGCCACCCGATGGATGTGATGCGCACTGCCGCATCAACACTAGGCTGCATCCTTCCAGAGAAAGACGACCACAATATTCCCGATGCACGCGACATCGCTGATCGCCTCATGGCCAACCTGGGATCGGCTCTACTCTACTGGTATCACTACAGCCATAACGGCCGCGTAATCGACGTACAGACTGACGACGATTCAATTGGGGCGCACTTCCTGCATCTTCTGCATGGCAAAAAGCCAAACGAAGATTGGGTACGTGCCATGCACACCTCCCTGATTCTGTACGCGGAACATGAGTTCAACGCATCTACTTTCACCTGCCGCGTGATCGCCGGAACAGGTTCCGATATGTACTCCGCAATTGCTGGCGGCATCGGCGCTCTACGTGGTCCAAAGCATGGCGGTGCAAACGAGGTGGCGTTTGAAGTTCAGAAACGTTACGAGACACCTGATGAGGCCGAAGCAGATATTCGTGCCCGTGTGGAGAACAAAGAGGTGGTAATTGGCTTTGGCCATCCCGTCTATACGATCTCGGATCCGCGCAACAAGGTTATTAAGGACGTCGCGTTACGCTTGTCCAAGAAAGCCGGCACAACCAAAATGTATGACATTGCAGATCGCCTCGAAGCGGTGATGTGGGACGCCAAGAAAATGTTCGCGAACCTCGATTGGTTCTCGGCAGTGTCGTATCACATGATGGGCGTGCCGACTGCGATGTTCACACCGTTGTTTGTGATCGCACGTACCGCAGGTTGGTCCGCGCACATTATCGAACAGCGTATCGACAACAAGATTATTCGCCCGGCTGCCAATTATGTCGGACCCGATGATCAAAAATTTGTACCACTCGCCAAGCGTCGCTGATATGAACTCTGCAAACCGCAAGCCCCTACCGGGCACCAAGCTTGATTACTTTGACGCACGTGCTGCTGTTGATGCGATCAAACCGGGCGCCTATGACACACTCCCCTACACTTCCCGTGTATTGGCCGAGAACCTTGTACGTCGATGCGATCCAGCCACCTTGAACGCATCGCTCACACAACTGATCGAACGCAAGCAAGACCTCGACTTTCCCTGGTTTCCTGCGCGCGTAGTGTGTCACGATATTTTGGGTCAAACTGCCTTGGTTGATCTGGCAGGCTTGCGGGATGCAATTGCAGCGCAAGGCGGAGACCCCGCCTTAGTCAACCCAGTCGTCCCAACACAATTGATCGTGGATCACTCACTCGCCGTCGAGTGCGGTGGCTTTGATCCCGACGCCTTTGAAAAAAATCGTGCGATTGAAGACCGACGCAACGAAGACCGTTTTCATTTCATCAATTGGACCAAAAAAACCTTCAAGAACGTCGATGTCATTCCACCCGGCAACGGCATCATGCACCAGATTAATCTGGAACGTATGTCACCCGTTGTGCATGCACAAGATGGCGTCGCATTCCCAGACACACTGGTCGGCACAGACAGTCATACACCCCACGTTGACGCGCTCGGCGTCATCGCGATTGGCGTGGGCGGCTTGGAAGCTGAAAGTGTCATGCTCGGACGCGCCTCGTGGATGCGTCTGCCCGACATTATTGGCGTGGAATTAACCGGAAAGCTGCAACCTGGCATCACCGCCACCGACCTCGTGTTGGCACTAACCGAATTTTTGCGAAACCAGAAAGTTGTTTCGTCTTATCTCGAGTTTTTTGGTGAAGGTGCCTCGCACTTAACGCTCGGTGATCGCGCAACGATTTCAAACATGACACCGGAATATGGCGCGACTGCAGCCATGTTTTATATCGATCAGCAAACGATCGACTATCTCACACTCACCGGACGCGACGACGCGCAAGTCAAGCTTGTCGAAACCTATGCAAAGCAGGCTGGCCTCTGGGCTGACAGCTTGAAGGGCGCAGAATACGAGCGCACACTGCGTTTTGATCTGTCAACGGTTGTACGCAATATCGCAGGCCCATCGAACCCACACAAGCGCGTTCCCACCACAGAGCTCAAAGCCCAAGGGATCGCCGGCAAAGTTGAAAACGAGCCTGGCCTGATGCCCGACGGCGCAGTGATCATTGCAGCAATTACCAGCTGCACAAACACAAGCAACCCGCGAAACGTGATTGCAGCCGGTCTACTGGCGCGCAATGCGAATGCGCGCGGACTGACGCGTAAGCCATGGGTCAAGAGCTCTTTGGCCCCAGGATCCAAGACGGTGGAGCTCTACCTTCAAGACGCCAAACTGCTGTCAGAGCTTGAGAAGCTCGGCTTTGGTATTGTCGCCTTTGCCTGCACAACTTGTAACGGGATGAGCGGCGCACTTGATCCAGTGATTCAACAAGAGATCATTGATCGCGACTTGTACGCGACTGCGGTCCTGTCAGGCAACCGCAACTTCGACGGTCGCATTCACCCTTATGCAAAGCAAGCGTTTCTTGCGTCGCCGCCACTCGTTGTGGCGTATGCGATTGCTGGCACGATTCGCTTTGATATTGAAAAAGATATCCTGGGTACCGACCAACAGGGCAAGCCCGTAATGCTCAAAGACATCTGGCCAACAGATGCCGAGATCGATGCGATTGTTACATCGAGCGTCAAGCCAGATCAGTTCCGCAAAGTGTACGAACCCATGTTCGCCGTGAGCGTTGATAGCGGAGAGAAGTTGAGCCCGCTGTACGACTGGCGACCACAGAGCACTTACATTCGTCGCCCTCCGTATTGGGAAGGTGCACTTGCAGGTGAACGGGCACTCAAAGGCATGCGCCCCCTAGCCTTGCTTGGTGACAACATCACCACAGATCATCTATCACCCTCGAACGCCATCATGATGGACAGCGCCGCCGGTGAATATCTACACAAGATGGGCTTGCCTGAAGAAGACTTCAACTCCTATGCCACGCACCGTGGGGATCACCTCACTGCCCAACGTGCGACCTTCGCCAACCCTAAGCTCATCAACGAGATGGCGTTAGAGAATGGCAAAGTCAAGCAAGGCTCACTGGCGCGCATTGAGCCCGAGGGCAAGGTCACGCGCATGTGGGAAGCTATCGAAGCCTACATGGATCGTAAACAGCCCCTGATCATCGTGGCCGGCGCCGACTACGGCCAAGGCTCTTCGCGCGACTGGGCGGCCAAGGGCGTTCGCCTAGCCGGTGTCGAAGCGATTGTGGCCGAAGGCTTTGAACGTATCCACCGCACCAACCTCGTGGGCATGGGCGTTCTTCCGCTGGAATTCAAGCCCGGGGTCGATCGCAAAACACTCGGACTTGATGGCACGGAAATATATGACGTGATCGGCAAGCGCGTGCCACGTGCGACCCTGACGCTCGTTATTACTCGAAAGAACGGTGAGCGACTTGAAGTTCCCGTGACCTGTCGACTCGATACGGCCGAGGAAGTGTCGATTTACGAAGCCGGCGGTGTATTGCAGCGTTTCGCGCAGGACTTTCTTGAATCTACAACAGCCGCTTAAAGACAACGCACACAGAATCTTTTTCAGGAAGTGATGACATGGCTCATGCACCACAAATAAAAGTTCCAGCAACCTACATGCGCGGAGGTACGAGCAAGGGCGTGTTCTTCCGCCTTCAGGATATGCCAAAAGACGCACAAGTCCCAGGCGCCGCTCGCGATGCCTTTCTGATGCGCGTGATTGGCAGCCCAGATCCCTATGGCAAACAAACGGATGGAATGGGTGCTGCAACCTCCAGCACAAGCAAGACCGTGATCCTGTCAAAAAGCACACGTCCTGATCACGACATCGACTATTTGTTTGGGCAAGTGTCGATCGATAAACCATTCATAGACTGGACCGGTAACTGCGGCAATCTCTCCTCGGCTGTTGGTCCGTTCGCGATTAGCAACGGTTTAATCGATCCTAGCCGTATTCCGCAAAATGGCATCTGCACTGTACGCGTGTGGCAGGCCAACATTGGCAAAACTATCATCGCCCATGTCCCAATGACCAACGGTGCTGTGCAAGAGACGGGTGACTTTGAGCTCGATGGTGTCACCTTCCCCGCCGCAGAGGTACAGCTTGAATTCATGGATCCGGCTGCCGAGGAAGAAGGTGCTGGTGGCTCGATGTTCCCCACAGGTAATTTGATCGACGATCTCGAAGTACCTGGCGTTGGCACTCTCAAGGCAACAATGATCAACGCAGGCATACCCACTATTTTTGTGGATGCTGCAGCAGTTGGATGCACCGGTACTGAGTTGCAAGAAGACATTAATGGTGATCCCGAAAAGCTCGCCATGTTTGAAAAAATACGCGCCTATGGTGCTTTGCGTATGGGTTTAATCAAAAACCTGGACGAGGCCGCGAAGCGCCAACACACACCTAAAGTCGCCTTTGTTGCCAAGCCTGCCGACTACGTTTCGTCAAGCGGCAAAGCGGTTGCTGCCTCTGACATCAACGTGCTGGTGCGTGCGCTCTCGATGGGTAAGCTACATCACGCAATGATGGGCACGGTTGCGGTGTCTATTAGTGCTGCAGCTGCCATTCCAGGCACAACCGTCAATCTGGCAGCCGGTGGTGGCAAGCGTGATGCTGTGCGTTTTGGTCATCCGTCTGGCTCTTTACGAGTTGGCGCAGAAGCCGCTCTCGTTGATGGCGAGTGGAAAGTTACTAAAGCAATTATGAGCCGCAGCGCTCGTGTCCTAATGGAAGGCTGGGTCCGGGTACCTCAATATGTCTGAACACATTGCCGTTGTGCTCACGTTTAGTTTCACCCTCTTCATCACATGCAGCTTTGTCTTTGTGATCTCAAGCGTCTACCTGTTGATGTTTAAGATCAAGCAAGCCAATGAGCTATTCAAGCACCCCTACCTGCGCGAAAAAAAATTCAATCAATTCTCGATTAGCATTCGTCTGACAATTATCTTGGATTATTTTTTGCGCACATTGTTTTCGCGCACTAACCTCTGGTTCGCGAAAAACGCCAATCAACTCCTCTCACACGTGGATCCCAAAGAGATTCCGATGAGCGTGCGTTGGCCAATCGTTGGGCTGTGGGGCAGCTGTATGATCGGACTCGTGGCCATGGTAACGCTCTGGGCCACACTCATCGTGGGCTCCAAATAATGCAAGACATTCAACACGACAACGCAGCGCACCGATTTTTCATGATGATCGACGGTCATCGCTGTGTGCTGGATTACGCCCTGTCGAATGACACGATGACGATCACCCACACCGGAGTGCCTGAGGCCCTCGGCGGACGTGGACTAGCAGGCCAAATTACACGCTTTGCACTCGAGCACGCTAAGCAGCAGGGTTGGAAAGTCGTGCCACGATGCAGTTATGCAGCCGTTTACATTCAGCGGCATCCAGAATATGCAGGCTTGGTGGCATAAAGCACATAACAATCCAACAAAACTAAGTTTTATTTTTATTTAAGTCTTATATAAGATATAAGACACTTGCCCGTCGACCCGCTTCACTTTACAATTAATCCTACCAATTTTCCTCACCTCAAAGGCGCTCCCATGCTCGAAGCCTATCGCCAACATGTTGCCGAACGCGCAGCCATCGGCATTCCTCCTCTCCCTTTGTCAGCCCAACAGACAGCAGATCTGATTGCCTTGCTGCAATCGCCTCCAGCTGGCGAGGGCGACGCTCTGGTCGAACTGATCACGCACCGCGTACCAGCAGGCGTGGACGATGCCGCGAAAGTCAAGGCAGCCTACCTCGCTGCGGTGGCAAGTGGCAAAGAAAAATGCTCCCTCATCTCGCGTGCCAAGGCAACTGAGTTGTTGGGCACCATGCTCGGCGGCTACAACATCGGCCCCATGGTCGAATTGCTCGATGACGCCGAAGTGGGCAAGATCGCTGCAGAGGGCCTGAAGAAAACACTGCTGATGTTTGACGCATTTCATGACGTCAAAGAAAAGGCTGCCAAAGGCAATGCAAACGCGAAAGCTGTGATGCAGAGCTGGGCCGATGCTGAGTGGTTTACCAGCCGTCCTGAGGTCCCCAAGAGTCTGACCGTCACGATTTTTAAAGTGACTGGCGAGACCAACACGGATGACCTGTCCCCCGCGCCAGACGCATGGAGCCGTCCTGACATTCCCTTGCACGCTTTGGCGATGCTCAAAAACCCACGCCCAGGGATTGAGCCACAAGAGCCTGGCAAAATCGGACCGATCAAGTTCATCAACGATCTAAAAAACAAAGGCAACCTCGTTGCTTACGTTGGTGACGTTGTCGGTACTGGCTCTTCACGCAAATCTGCGACCAACTCGGTTCTCTGGTTCACTGGCGAAGACATTCCTTTCGTACCAAACAAGCGTTTTGGTGGCGTGTGTTTGGGTAATAAGATTGCACCGATCTTCTACAACACGATGGAAGACGCAGGCGCACTGCCTATCGAACTTGATGTCTCGGGCATGAACATGGGCGACGTCGTAGAACTGCGTCCATACGAAGGTCAAGCACTGAAAGATGGCAAAGTGATTTCGAAGTTTGAAGTCAAGTCCGAAGTGCTATTTGACGAAGTGCGTGCGGGCGGACGTATTCCGTTGATCGTCGGTCGCGGCCTGACAGCCAAAGCGCGTGAGGCTCTCGGTCTGCCAGCCTCAACCTTGTTCCGTTTACCCACGACCCCAGCGACAAGCAAGAAAGGTTTCACCCTTGCCCAGAAGATGGTCGGTCGTGCTTGCGGATTACCAGAAGGCCAAGGCGTTCGTCCAGGTGCTTACTGCGAACCCAGGATGACTTCAGTGGGCAGCCAGGATACGACAGGCCCAATGACCCGCGACGAACTCAAAGACCTCGCATGCTTGGGCTTCTCTGCTGATTTGGTCATGCAGTCGTTCTGCCACACTGCAGCCTACCCAAAACCGGTTGACGTGAAAACGCAGCACACACTGCCACAATTCATGAGCAACCGTGGCGGCATTTCCCTGCGCCCGGGCGATGGCGTGATTCACTCATGGCTCAATCGTATGCTCTTGCCTGACACAGTCGGCACAGGCGGCGATTCGCACACTCGCTTCCCCATCGGTATCAGCTTCCCAGCAGGCTCAGGTCTCGTTGCGTTTGCTGCAGCCACTGGAGTGATGCCACTCGACATGCCCGAATCGGTCTTAGTGCGCTTCAAAGGCAAAATGCAGCCTGGTGTAACACTGCGTGATCTGGTTAGCGCCATTCCACTGTATGCGATCAAAGCGGGTCTGTTGACCGTTGAAAAGCAAAACAAGAAAAACATTTTCTCAGGTCGCATCCTGGAAATCGAAGGTCTGCCAGATCTCAAAGCTGAACAGGCGTTCGAGTTATCCGATGCATCGGCAGAGCGCTCTGCAGCGGGCTGTACAGTTCGTTTGAACAAAGAGCCTGTCATTGAATACATCAACAGCAACATCGTGATGTTGAAGTGGATGATTGCAAATGGCTACGACGACGAACGCAGTATCCGCCGCCGTATTGAAGCAATGGAAGCATGGCTGGCCAACCCACAGTTGCTCCAGCCGGACGCTGACGCAGAATACGCAGCCGTGATCGAGATCGATCTAGCTGACATCCACGAGCCAATCGTCGCATGCCCGAACGATCCTGATGATGTGAAGTTCTTGTCAGAAGTCGCGGGCGCCAAGATTGACGAAGTGTTTATCGGTAGCTGCATGACTAACATCGGTCACTTCCGTGCCGCCTCGAAGTTACTTGAAGGCAAGCGTGACATGCCCGTTAAGTTGTGGATTGCACCTCCGACGAAGATGGACGCAGCCCAACTCACCGAAGAAGGCCACTACGGGGTCTTCGGTGTCGCCGGCGCTCGCACAGAAATGCCAGGATGCTCGTTGTGCATGGGCAACCAAGCTCAGGTGCGTGAAGGCGCGACAGTCATGTCGACCAGCACACGTAACTTCCCGAACCGTTTGGGTAAGAACACGAATGTGTACCTTGGTTCAGCTGAACTGGCAGCCATTTGCTCGAAACTTGGCCGTATCCCAACCAAAGAAGAGTACATGGCCGATATGGGCGTGATCAAAGAAAGCAGCAAGGATATCTATAAGTATCTGAACTTTGATCAAATCCCTGACTACAAGGATGTCGCCGACGCGGTTTAAACGCTGCTGTTCGCAACACCATAACGCCCGTCTCGTGCCCTGCGCACCTGGCGGGTGTTTTTTTGTTCTGCAGGGAATCAGACAAACAGGCGTTAGAGAAAAGCTATTGTTCGTTACACTAGCGTTCTTTCAGCAAGTTCTGTCAGCTTATGGTTCGCGCCCGTTCAACACCCTCCTCTACCCGTCTGAATCGCGATGCGACCCGTCTGGTCTCACTCGCTCTGGCACTACACAGCTCCGGTAGCCGCGTGGAGGATCAATTCTGGGAAAGCGAACTCGGCGCGCTGTTAAACAAGCTCATGCGTGCGGGCAACGATACGGTCATTGATTCCGCTCTCGATCACCTGTCCAAGACCAATCTTGGTGGCTACGAAGTTCTAATCGAACAGGCGGAAACACTCTCCGAGTCGTGCGTGATTGAGAAAGACGGTGCACGCCACGACGTACTACTGATTGTGGCACCCATCGTTGCCTGGACCCGTTACAGCATCCCCGCATGCGACCTGCCAGCTAGCACTGTCGCGCTGCTGCAAAGCCACCTACAAACGCATGTGCTCGCCGCAAATACTCAGGTTGCAGTCATGCCAAGACTCGCAAGCCTCGACCAAATGCCTCGCAGCTTTTGTGAGACGTGGGAATGGCTACTCAAACTCGGCGCGCAAGCCCTGGGATTGCCGGGTGCCCTGCCCAAGCTCAATACCGAACCCGATGCCTTCAACATGCTGGCGGACACGCGCTATCTGGTTGCTGCCGTCGCGATCCCTGAGGGTCAGCCATTGTTTCGCTGGCAAGAAGAGCCGGGTGAGCTTGGTGATGGACGGATTAAATGCCTTGAAAACTGGGGCGATGCCACCCAGTCCTTGTTTGGCGAGCTACTAGCTGGCTGCGGCTTTGAGATTCTGGTCCCAGATGCCTACTACGTCAGCAACCGCGAAGCGGACCGCCGCGTGCGTCCACTTTCGGTCAAGGCAGCTGTCTCATGGCTTGGCTCTGCGCTCAATATCGACGCTAGCCAGTTACGCGCGGTCGTCGCGGGCTGCGGCGAACAGCGCATCGATGAGTACCGGATAGGCTTCACGCAAAAAAATCAGAACGAGGTGGTTTACGGCTGTCTTTGGCCTTTGTATGGTCGTGAAGAAGACCAACCTCTGATGGATAACGAACCAACGCCAATCGATACCGTAGATGAAATCGCCGCTCTGCTTAAAGAGTGTGGCGTCACCGACATTCGCCGTCTACCAGGCACGCTACCACCGGACTTTTGTGAAGACTGTGGCGCACCACACTTCCCAAACCCCTCAGGTGAGATGGTGCACGCAGAGCTACCTGAAGACGCCGAAACGGCGCCTGCGCACTTTCACTAGCGATGCACGCGGATATTTTTTGCCGCGTCGTCGACAACTATGGTGACATCGGCGTCACCTGGCGACTCGCACGTCAACTCCAAAGCGAGCACGGATGGTCTATTCGTCTTTGGGTCGATATCCTTGATAGCTTTAACAAACTTGAGGCGCGCGTCAGTCCTGAACGCAATCTTCAGATTGTCGACAACATCGAGATTGTGAGTTGGACAAACCCAGCACCAGACATCGCCCCCCATCCCGTTGTCATCGCCAGCTTCTCATGTGAGCTGCCACCCGCCTTTCAGGCCCGAATGACTCCTGAGGACACCCTCTGGATCAACCTGGAGTATCTGAGTGCGGAAGCCTGGGTCGAGGGATGCCACGGACTCCCGTCGCTGCGCTCCGATGGACTGAATTCCAACTTCTTTTTTCCTGGCTTTACCTCCCAAACAGGCGGTTTAATCAGAGAGTCAGGGTTGTTATCCGCCCGCGATAGTTGGCAAGCCGACCCTAACCGACAGCTCCAATGGATCAAGTCCCTGGGGGTATCACCCGAAGGCTTGCAGACCTGGCGCTCAGGGCGATTGATCTCGGCCTTCTGTTACCCACAAGCCCCGCTCAGTGCATTTTGCAAGGATTTGGCGAGCGATCCTGTGCCGACGCTCCTGCTTATCCCTAAGGGCATCGCGAGCGACACACCAAGCGGACAACAAGGCAACCTTCACATCGCACGCATACCGTTCACAACGCAACAAGAATACGATCAAACTCTCTGGACGGCTGATCTCAATATTGTCCGCGGCGAAGACTCTTTTGTGCGGGCGCTGTGGGCCGCAAAGCCCGCCATCTGGCATATCTACCCACAAACGGAAGACACTCACTTGGTCAAGCTTGATGCTTGGCTCGCACGCACGTCACTGCCTGCAGCCGCACAGTCCTGCATCAGGAACTGGAACCTCGAGAATGCTTCAGCAGCTGAGGCATCCTCCTTTCATCGCGTTTTTGACTCTTCGACCTTCTCGGCTTGGGCCTCAGCAGCCAAAGAGCTTGCGGCAGAGCTAGCCAGAAACCAAAATCTTGCTGAGTCGCTCAATCTCTTTTGTCGCACGAAAAGTAAGCATTAAGCCAAATTCAAAGCAGTTAAGCCCTGAACAGGCTAGAATAGAGGGCTTTTTTACAAAACCGCTCCGGCAATCGAGTCCCGGAGACCCCAAGTTACCGGAGTTTTAAGCATGAAAACCGCACAAGAGCTGCGCGTAGGCAACGTCGTGATGGTTGGCAAAGATGCCGTCGTCGTGCAACGCGCCGAATACAGCAAATCGGGCCGCAACGCATCGGTCGTTAAACTCAAATTTAAAAACCTGCTGACTGGTTCTGGCAGCGAAACCGTGTCCAAAGCCGACGAAAAGTACGATGTCGTCGTGCTTGATCGCAAAGAGTGCACTTACTCTTACTTTGCAGATCCAATGTACGTTTTTATGGATGCCGATTTCAACCAGTATGAGATCGAAGCAGACAGCATGGGCGACGCCCTGCACTACCTCGAAGAAGGCATGCCTGTTGAAGCTGTTTTCTATGATGGTCGTGCGATTTCTGTTGAATTGCCCACCATGGTTGTCCGCGAAATTGTCTACACCGAACCTGCTGTTCGCGGTGACACTTCGGGCAAAGTCATGAAGCCAGCAAAAATCAACACCGGTCATGAGCTTCCAGTTCCGCTTTTTTGCGCGATTGGTGACAAGATCGAAATCGACACACGCACTGGCGAATACCGCAGCCGCGTGATGTAAACATTACTTGCTGATCAAACAATAGCTCCCTAGGGAGCTATTTTTTTGCTATGCAAAACTAGAACAAATTGGCAAGTTTGGCGATTGCACCAAGAACTGCGATCAGGCTCGTAAACTGCATACCAATGACCCAGACAAATTTGCGGTCAACGTCAGCACGGAAATCTTGCTGTGTACGATTCACCTCGCAAAATCTTCTGTCAACGTCTGCTCGAAACTCGTGCTGCACGCGACCAACCTCAGAGAATCTACGATCCATATCGGCGCGTAGGTCGGTAATGGACCGATCAAGACGATCGATTGATTTAGTGTGCTGTTGAGCTAAAACTTCGAGTACCGTGATGCGTTTTTCCATGCCCACATCTTAAGTAAATACATTGACGAGAACAAGGGCAAAAGCAGGACAAAGACAGGTCAGCGACCAAGAATTTTGTAACTAGTTGTGTCGAGTTTTTTGCTCTAACTCGTTGAGCCAGGCAATCGCATAGATTCGATCAGTGCCACACATTTCTTCTGATGGCTGCAAGCCGCCGCAAAAATGTGGACGCTCAGGCTTACCGAATAAGGCACACCGCATGTCCGCTAACAACTGCACACAGGGAACACCTGCAGGCTTACCATGCGGCATGCCGGGGATTGGGCTCGTAATGGAAGGCGCCACGCAACAGGCACCGCAATCAGGGCGACACTTCACTGCAGACGGTCTGTATCCAGAAACTCTGGCAAGGCAACGACTGCAATACCTTCCTCAGCTAAGGCCTCACGCTCTTGCGGTGTAGCTGTGCCACGAATAGGTCGCTCATCGGACTCGCCCTCGTGTATGCGACGTGCTTCATCGGCAAACCGGTCACCAACGTTTTCGGTTTTACTGACGAATTCGCGCATCTGCTGCATCAGGGCCGCCTGCAACTGCAAAAGCTGACCCGACTCATTGGAAACCGCAACTGCATTAGACGAACTAGTCACCGCAGGCGCCTGGGTATCAGCAACGGGAGGGACGTCTGAAAAATGTCCGACATTGAGCCGTGGCGCAGACAGCCGTTTCGTAATCGTGGTGTCTTGACACATAGGACAGCTCACCAGACCGCGCGCCTGCTGGGCATCATAATCATCATGCGAGCCGAACCAGCCTTCAAAAAGATGGCTATTCGCACACTGCAGATCGAAAACTTTTAAGCCCATAACGTCTATGTTGAGGCAAAACCGAGAAATACAAGTCTTTGAGTATACCGGAGGGCCCCACCAAGGAAGGACTAAGCCACCAAATCAAGTCGGGGAACCGCTGCCAACAACTCTCTTGTGATCCGATGCATAGGTGCCTGGAGCACCTGCTTTGCATCCCCGAGTTCAACCAGCACGCCCGAGTCCATTACAGCAACACGATCTGCCAGATACTCCACCACGCCAAAGTTATGCGTAATGAATAAATACGCCATCCCGGTTTCTTTCTGTAAATCTGACAAAAGATCAAGAATCTGCGCCTGCACCGACACATCAAGTGCCGAGGTAGGCTCATCCAATATCAGGACAGCAGGCTCGACTGCAAGTGCCCGCGCAATAGCAATACGTTGGCGCTGCCCACCAGAGAATTCATGTGGATAACGATCCGATGCATCACGCGGCAAACCTACTCTGTCCAGCAAGTATGCAATACGACGCGCTTGCTCGATACGACTCCACTCTGGGCGTAAGGCCTCAATGCCTTCCTGCAAAATGGCCCCCACCCGCATTCTTGGATCGAGAGACGCATAAGGATCTTGAAAAACGATCTGGATCTGCCTGCGCAACGCAAGAAGCGTGCGCCCTGAACAAGTCAGGATATTTGAATCGCCTATGGTCGCCCTACCCGACACCTCGGCGTTCGAGTCAAGTAGGCGAAGGAGCGCCTTAGCTACCGTTGTCTTGCCGCAGCCTGAGCCACCCACCAAGGCAAGTGTTTCCCCAGCGCGTAACTCAAAGCTCACGCCTTGCACCACATTGTTGTACCCCACCACACGACGTAACAGACCTTGTCGTAGCGAGTAACGAACCTGCAAATCCTCCACAGCCAAACAGACCGCACGCACGCCTGGCTCAGACGACGCAGCAGACTGCGCTGTCAAAAAACGCTCTCGTCCCGCAGCAGATAGCGGTTTTCCGCGCTTACTAAAGGTTGGAATGGCCTCGAACAGCTCAATTGCGTAGGGATGCTCTGGTGCACGAAAGAATTTTTCCGCCGAAGCTGTTTCAACAACCTCGCCATGACGCATTAAGGCAACGGTATCTGCCACATCCTTCACAACGGCTAAGTCATGCGTGATTAAAAGAACTGCCATCCCGAGCTCTTTTTGAATATCGGCTAAGAGCTTTAACACTTGCGCCTGAACGGTCACATCCAGAGCAGTGGTCGGTTCATCCGCGATCAGCAACTCTGGCTCAGCTGCAAGAGCGATTGCAATCATGACACGCTGCTTTTGCCCACCGGAGAATTGAAACGGATAGTCATCCACTCGACGCGCAGGCTCCGGAATCCCGACACGCTCGAGCCACTGGATCGCCCGCGCACGCGCGGCAGGCCCGCGAAGCGCTGTATGCGCCTCGATCGCCTCAATAATTTGCTGGCCAATGCGCATCACCGGGTTCAGACTAGTCGCAGGTTCCTGAAAGATCATTCCGGCACGACCGCCACGAACGTCCCGCATCGCCACTTCGGGTAAACCAAGCAACTCCGTACCTTCCAATACAACACGCCCACGGGTTACTCGCAGCGCCTCAGGCAGCAATCGAAGCAAAGCCATCGCTGTCATACTTTTTCCGGAACCAGATTCACCGACTAAAGCAAAGGTCTCGCCGCGCTGTACGGTTAAAGCTAGAGCCTTAACCGCAAGCTGAAAACGCTCTTGCGTGTCGATCGACACATCAAGACCAGTGACTTGCAAGACGGGCTGGGCGACAGATGCATGAGAGTGCGCCAGAGAAGCCACCTTGTCGTGAGCGTCCGAGGCAGGGTTTTGACTTAGACCATGAGTCGGGCGACGCCGTCTGAATGATCGAGTTCGCGGATCGAAGGCTTCACGGACAGCATCAGCAAACAGGTTTGCGGCCAATACCAACGCCAACATAAACAGAAAAGCCGCGAGCAGATTCCACCAGATCATCGGATCGCGCGACATTTCAAAGCGCGCCTTTTCGATCATCGAACCAAAAGAATTCATGCTTGGGTCTACGCCGATACCAAGATAAGAAAGTACCGCTTCGTACAAAACCAATCCAGAGAATTCCAGCACAACCGTGATCAACACGATATGCATCACGTTCGGTAGCAAGTGTCGCGCCATAATGCGCAAATTAGAAATGCCGAAGGCCCGAGCCGCCTGCACATACTCAAGCTCACGCAGCTTGAGCGACTCCGCGCGCAGCAGACGACATAACCCCGCCCAGCCTGTCAGGCCCAGAATCATGCATAACAAGAAAAGGCGCAGATCAGCACGCTGAACCGAGGTTGGAAACAGCCCTGGATTAGTGTCGATATAGACCTGCATCATCAACACACACGCGGCGATCAACAATACGCCAGGGATCGATGTCAGCGTCGTGTAGAGGTACTGAATAACATCATCAATCCAGCCTTTGAAATAGCCTGCGGCAATACCAAACGCAAGTGCCGGTGGCAGCATTGCAATCGTGGTTAAGCTACCGATGACCCAGGCAGTGCGCACGCTCTTTAATGCTTGCCATAAGACATCATTACCGGTGCGATCGGTCCCCAGAACATGATAGCCAGAGGCCAATCCCACTACGGCTCCGAGTAACAAACAAACAATCGTCGAGGTCAACAACATGGCTCGCCAGGGAATCTCGGTCCGACCGCTCAGCATCTGTCGCCAGTATTCACGGCGCGAGCCAGACTTAACGCAGAGCATGCGTATCGCAACGAGCAATCCGGCCAGCAACGCGCCGCCAGCAAGACCTACTGCGAGCCTTTTGAGCACATCGGGGAGCCACTGGGCTTCAGGCTCGCCAAGATGTCGCCCCCCAAAGCGTAAACGAGGAAAGTCGCGCACCGGAGCACCACCTTCCTGCAAAATGGTTTCTTTTGTGTACTGCTGCCACGCAAGCGGCGAGGAGTAGGTCTTTTCAGGTCTGACAAATGCAGTGTCCTCTAGCAACACATCAAGCAATGACACAACCTTTGGCGCATACACCACTGGGCTTGAAGTCGTAGCACCGGGCACTGGGGGCAGCCGTGGCTGAAAATGGATTGAGTCAAATAACCCAACCACAACAAACAACGCCAACACAACTGCTGAACACATCGCCGGCGTATTGCGCGCGACGCGTCCCCAGGTTGCGCGCAGTGTGCGCGAGCGTGCAACATGCCATGCGTAGCCCATGACTGCTGCAACCAAAGCAAATAATGCAGCATCCGTCCAGAGGAGAATAAATTTTGGCATGATCACTCGAACCTGACCCGCGGATCAGCTAAGGTGTAAGAGATATCGGCCAAAATCAACCCCAGGATATAGAGCGAGGCACCAAGAAACACCATCGCGCGTACGACCGAAAAATCCTGTCCACTAATGGCGTCGATGGTGTAGCTGCCCAACCCTGGAATCCCAAAGAAAGACTCAGAGATCAAGCTGCCCATAAACAGCAAGGGCAGCGCTGAGACCGCACCAGTCAAAATCGGCAACATGGCATTGCGCAAAACATGCTTAAACAAAACAACGCGTTCGCTCAAACCTTTTGCGCGCGCTGTCCGCACGTAATCCTTGCCAACCTCCTCCAGAAAGAGGCTACGCAAAAAACGTGCCTCTGGTCCCAGGCGCGCGATCACAGCCACCAGAACAGGCAAAGCCAAGAACTTCAGTGCATCCCAACCGCCTGCGAACCCAGAGTAAGGCACCAAGCGCAACACTTTAGAGAACAGCCATTGTCCTGCGATGATGTAAAAGAGACCGGAGATTGAAAGCATCACTACGCAAAGCACGACCCCCCAAAAGTCCAAATGGGTTGTTCTAAAAAACACCAAAAGCAAGGCGAAGGCGATACTAACCAATAGACCGAGTATGAATGTCGGGATCGCTAGCGCAAGACTTGGCCACATCCGCTTACCGATTTCACGACCGATATCTCGCCCCTCGTCGGAGGCCCCGAAATCAAATTTCAACAAGGGGACTGATCGCTGATAAAAAATAGTGTCCGTGTATTGGTCTAAACCACGGGCTTGCGTATTGATGAATAGTGGTTTGTCGTAGCCCCGTTCCGCTTTCCACTTTGTGATTGCATCGGCACTTACGCGTTGCCCACCGATAGCCAGCCGAGCCATGTCATCCGGCGTATTAACGGCAAAAAACAGCACGAAGGTGAACAGATTGACCCCAATTAAGATCAAGACCCCATACAACAACCGTCGCAGCACATAACCGATCATTTCGATGTCTCCGCTATGTCGCCCATCGCATTCTGTTGCGCTTGCTGTCGAAGCGCTCGCCAGGCTGGCCAAACCAACAAACCAATCAGACCAAAAAGAAGTATTAGCGGCCACCATATAGGCGGATTCCATTCTGCAATTTTTTTGCTACGCAAGTCACTGTCGATCTTCATGTATTGCAAGGTATTACGTACCATCTGCGTGGGCTTGGCATTACCTACCCATTGCTGAAAGGCGCCGCCTGACTTAGGAAACAGACCAAACATCCAGGGTGCATCTTCTTGAACGATTTCTGTCATTTGCGCGATGACCTTCTCTTTCTCAGGACCATCAGGCAAATCGCGCATTTTTTCGAACAGCGCGTCGTATTCAGGATTCACATAGTTCGAGGCATTCTCCCCTCCTTTCTCCGCCTTCACATTTGGGCCATAGAGCAAGAAGAGAAAATTTTCGGCATCGGGATAGTCTGCAACCCAGCCCCACATATACATCTGTGCAACACCGCGGGCCATCTTCTCTTGAAAACGGTTGTAGTCTGTCGCACGAATATCAAGCTGTACACCGATCTGGGAGAACTGTCGACGCATCCAATCGAGTGTTGGACTTGATCCACCCGCGCCACTCGCTGAATCAAAATACAGTACTAGCGGTTCGCCCGTAGTCACATGCCGACCATTCGGATACCCAGCCTCAGCCAGTAAGCGTCGCGCCTGATCGAGAGACTTGCGTTGGGCCTTACCATCAACAACATCATAGACAACAGGATTGATACCCGAGACACCCGATTGATAGCCAAGGATGCCCGGCGGAACCGGACCATACGCAACCTGCGCCTGATCATTTTGGAAAATAGCAACGAACTCTTCCCAATTAAAGGCAATGCTCAACGCTTGACGCAACTTACGATTACGTAGCTGCTGTTCAGGTGTATCACCACGCCCCACTATCGGATCGCGCCAGTTAAATCCAAAGTACTGCATTTGTGCTTCAACCGTCGTTGGCAACTGTATGCCATGCTTTGCATAAAGCGCAGCCTTCTCTGTGGAGTCGGATGCAGCCACAAGCATTGCGACACCTGTGTCGCCACGATCCACCTGCGGCACATCGTAATAGCCTTGCATGAACTTACCTTGCAAGGGAATACTTTCTTTCTCTATATTGAAGACGATTCGATCAATAAATGGAGTCATCTTGCCGCAGTCATCTAACAAGCCTCGGGCGCGATCGCCAGGTTCACCCTCGCACGGATACGGTTCGCCTCGAAAATTTGGGTTCCGCGCCAAGACATGGCGACGGTTTTGTATAGATTCGGTCAACATGTACGGACCCGTTCCAACTGGCCAATTATTGAGCGTCAAGTTGCGTTGTGCCATTCCAGGTTGACTATAGAAGCGATCCGCTTCCCACGGAACCGGTGCCACGAAGGTCATTGCCAGCCAGTACTTAAACTGAGGATACAAACCCTTCACGCGAATTCGTAGCGTGTACTCATCAAGAGCTTCCACTCCGGAAAAACCGGCACTGCGCAAATCCAACCAAGGCAAATCGCGCGAACCAACCGCCACATCCTTACGCAGGTCCGCATCTATTTCTCGCAGCCGGGCACCATACTCTTTCATTCCCACAACATGCTGCGCAAGGGTTGAAAAAATTGGCGAGGCCACACGAGGGCTGGCGAGGCGGCGAATCGCATACACATAGTCATGTGCCGTGAGCTCTCGCGACCCTTGCTGCGTGAAGTCACTCATCACGAATTTATCTTTTAGCTGCTCTGGCGCAAGGGGCCAATAGCTATAACGACCATCGGCTTCACGTGCGAAAACAGGATGGGGCTGATACTGAATCCCCTTGCGCAAGGGGATGTCGTAAATACTCTCCGCAATATCTTGTGCCGCAGCGTCTGCGCTTAGTTTATTTCCCTGCTTATCAACATAAATCGGCTCAGCAACCTCAAGTGCCGTACGAGGTATCAACTCATATGGGCGCTTTAGATAATGGTAGCCATACAGAGGCTCGTAGATGTTGTACGTATATGGCGTTTCATCCGTTGAGTAGGAACGCGCAGGATCCAGGTATTTAGGAGAGCGTTGCGTGAACGCCGTATACAAGACGTTTTTCGTCTCAGCCCCGGCTGCATAGGGGCTGTTGATCGGCGAGTCAATTCCCTGCGGGCCGCAGCCAACCAACGTGGCACAGCTCGCAATCGTCGCGAAGATGTTCTTTATTTGCACTTTTTATTTTGCCAACATACAACCCGCCACTCCCAGGGTGCAACAGCGCCGGGCTCAGCCCAGAGGCCAAGTTTCTTTTTTTGCGCATCATTCTGGACGCCAACTAAAGCTTTATCGCGCAGAAACTTACCTTTGGCCTGCTGGTTTGCCCAGGCCATACCGTCCTGCACCTGCAAGCGATTCGCAGTGGTGCCATTTGCCGGCACATCACACACATCTCGGCCGTAATGATCTTTTTCGTAACAGGTGAGTGTCAGGGTTTTGCCCGCGACATAGTCTGCGAGATTTTTCCGCGAGGCCTCGCCAAACGGCTGCCCGGGACGATCACTGCCGTGACTGGTTTCAGGGGCATCAATACTCGCCAAGCGAATCCGGTGCTGGGTCTTATCGACAAGCAGGTTAATCGTGTCCCCATCAGAAACTTGCACAACCTTGCCAGTCAGTGCATATTGCCCCCCACTTTGTGCGCTTGCAGGGCGACTGATGGCGCCGAGACTGATTGAGGTCAAGGCCACCATTGTTACCGCAAGCGCGCGCACTGCGCCAACCCGAGTACTGCTTTTATTATCGATGTTATGCATTTAAGTTATTGATTTATAAGTTATTTGTAAAAAAAAACAACAATCCAACCGACAGCCATCCGCTCAAAGCCATTTAGCCTGACGGAATTTATAAAACAAAGTCCCGCAAATCGTACCCATTAGACCCAAGATAACCAAGTAGCCATATTTCCATTGGAGTTCCGGCATGTACTCAAAGTTCATTCCATATATGCCGGCGATAGCTGTAGGTACTGCGAGAATCGCAGCCCAGGCGGCCAGACGACGGGTTGTTTCAGTCTGTTTAGACTGTTCAATCAGCATACCCGCCTCAAAGGCAAACGTGAGCCCGTCCCCCAGGTTATCCAGCAAACGATCCACGCGGTAAACACGATCTGCCAAGTCAGAGAACAAGGGGCGCGCGTCAGCCTTGATTGGCGCAAACTCGCGGTGGGATAGGCGTCGGCAAACCTCGCCTAGTGGGGCAATCGCGTTGTGCATTCGCTGGAAATCTCTGCGCAGCTGATAGAGCTTTCTAACTTTTAGCTTCTCTAACCCACGCAGAATCAGCGCCTGCTCCATTGGTTCAACCGCTCTCTCGAACATGTCATTGGCGAGGTTATAGCGGTCGATCAGCAGGTCAAGCAGCTCCGCAGCTACAAAAGCGCTGCCTTGCGCGAGCTGGTCGGGACGACTCTCCAAGCGCTGTCGCAAGGCGGTGTGGGACGCTACCGCGCCGCGACGCATCGTAATTATGTAGTTTGGCCCAATTAGCAATTGTGTTTCGCCGAAAGCAGGCAACCCTTCAGTGCCGCGTACCTCAACGGTCATCGCAACCACAAGCACTGCCTGCCCATAATCCATCACCTTAGGGACCCGGTGATTTGCTGCCATGTCCTGCCCGACGTCAGCCGCCAAACCTAGTTGCGCAACAATCGCATCAATCAGGCTGGCTGATGGTTCACGCAACCCTACCCACAACAGAGAACCGTCCGCCTTGAGCGCGTCACTGAGCTGTGTGACCTCTACAGTGCGTCCTCTTCCCCCCGGCCCGTACAGTGTGGAGGCAATAATGGGGGACGACGGCTCGGGAACAAGCGATGAATCATTCATGTCAGGCATCCGAAGATAAAAAACAGCTTAATCGCAGCAATCAGACCAAAATAAAAGGTCATTTGGCGTGATTTAATGTAAAAAACTACGCCATGCCACCATAGTGCAGGGCATATCAGACCACATTCGAGCAAAGTTTAACCATGCAGATCGTATTTTTAGATAGCGACACCATCCCGAGCCCGCTTCCTGTGCCGAGTTGGGCAACAAAATGGACGAACTGTCCCGCGACTGCACCGAGCGCCCAAGCGACCATTCAAGCGCTCGGATCAGCCGAGATTTGCATTACCAACAAAGTGAAAATCACCGCTGACGTCCTTGCGGGTGCGTCCAACCTCAAATTCGTCTGCGTCGCAGCGACGGGTTATGACTGCATTGACCTCAATGCATGCCGTGCGCATGGCGTCGTCGTATCCAACGTGCCCGGCTACTCCCGCCAAAGTGTCGGGGAAGGCGTTATTGGATTTATTTTTGCCTTACGCCGTGGCCTGTATTTTTATCAAACAGAGGGCCGTCATCTGTGGCCAACCTCTTCACACTTCTGCGTGCATGGCGCCCCAGTTTTAAATATAAGGGGCGCAACACTAGGAATCTTCGGTAAGGGCGCGATTGGCACCGAGGTTGCCAACCTGGCGCAAGCGCTTGGAATGAACGTGCTGTTCGGTGAGCATCGTGGCGCCAAAGCCGTGCGGCCCGGTTATGTTTCCTTTGAAGAACTTCTCGCCAAGAGTGACGTGATCACGCTTCACTGCCCGCTAACCCCTGACACCCGTGGCCTGATTGGTGCGAAAGAACTTGCTCAGATGAAACCAGGCGCGATGCTGATCAACACAGCCCGGGGCCCACTTATTGACGAGACCGCCGTAGGCGACGCACTGTTAAGCGGTCATCTCGGTGGCGTCGCACTGGATGTCCTAGCCAGCGAACCTCCCGCGGCTGAACACCCTCTGCTGCAAATGCACCTACCTAATCTAATTATCACTCCCCACATCACCTGGGCCAACGAAGACGGGATGTCCAGACTCACGCAAGGCATCCTCGGCAACCTGAACGCCTTCGTAGAAGGCAAGCCGATCAACGTCGTAAGCTGATTCACACTGGAACTTATTCATGCCTCAAACCAAAACAGATAAGCCGCTTTATGTCGGCTGTGCGACCGGGTTTTCGGGTGACCGGACCGATGGTGCGGGCCCAGTCGTCGACACATTAATTGCGCTTGGCGGCGGAGTCCTAAACTTCGAAACCTTGGCTGAGCGCACGCTGGCGCTAGCACAAATTGAAAAGCGCAAAAATCCCAAAATGGGCTATGAACCACTGCTGGACGACCTGGTGGGACCTGTCTTAAAACGCTGTCTCGAACACAAGATCCAGATTGTGAGTAACTTCGGTGCGGCGAACCCCCAGGCCGCGGCGCAACGCATCTTTGCACTGGCACGCATGCAAGGCTTACGTGTGCCACGTATTGCTGTGGTGCACGGTGACGATTTAACGCAACCCGAACAGCTGAAGTTTCTGCTTAAAAAGCTAGGCTCGGATATCGATCCATCGCGTGTCGTGAGCGCAAACGCCTACATTGGTGCCTATGAAATCGCGCAAGCCTTAAATGACGGCGCTGACATTGTCGTGACCGGCCGTGTATCAGATCCGTCTCTGACCCTCGGCCCCGCAATTGCACACTTTGGGTGGGCGATGGATGACTGGCACAAGATGGGCTGCGGGACCATGGCAGGTCACATGTTGGAATGCGGCACGCAAGTCTCTGGTGGATACTACTGCGTACCGGGACAAAAGCCGGTCCCTGATATGCATCGGATCGGATTCCCAATCGCAGAAATACGCGCAGATGGAAGCTTCTCGGTGTTTAAGGCCGACAACACCGGCGGACGTGTAGACGATCGAACTGGACGCGAACAGATTCTTTACGAGGTCCACGATCCGGCAAAGTATCTGACGCCCGATGTCACAGCCGACATTACTGAAGTGACGATCCAAGCGGAAGGACCAGATCGTATTCGCGTTGAAGGAGTGACTGGCCATGCGCGACCTGCAGAATTGAAAGTCAACGTTTGCTATGACAATGGCTATTTCGCGGAAGCAGAAATCTCCTATGCGGGATTTCAGGCACGCGAGCGCGCTGCACTCGCCGGTGAAACAGTACGCAAACGTATCGGCCATCTCTTACCGCTTCGCATCGACTTGATTGGTGCAGTAAGTATTTTTGGTGATGACGCCGGAGAACTGATGCGACAAGGGTTGCCCGAGGCACGCGACGTCCGTTTGCGCGTCGCAGGTGTGCACTTGCAAAAAGAGATCGCAGAAAAAGTTCTACGCGATGTGACCTCTTTATATTGTTGCGGTCCTGCCGGTGGCGGTGGGGTGCGCACCTCACTTCGCCCTCGTCTAGACACATTGTCTTGCACTATCCCTCGTGAGGCCGTACCTTGCGGCTACAGTTTTGTTCAGGAGCAACTTCCATGAGCGCCACCGTCAAGCTTCCGCTTTACCAACTCGCACATAGCCGTGCGGGAGATAAAGGCAACACCTCTAATATCAGCGTGATTGCATGGGACTCTGAATGCTATGCATTACTTGTCGAGCAAATGACAGAGGCCCGCGTAGCAGAATGGTTTGGCTATCGCCAACCTAAAAATGTGGCACGCTATTTGCTTCCTAAACTCGAATCAATGAACTTTGTTCTGGAAGGAATTCTTGATGGCGGGGTCAACGACGCACTCAATCTGGACACACATGGCAAGGGTCTGTCTTTTTGGATGCTCGACATGTTGATTGACGTACCCACGACTTTAGCTGCACGGTTAGCTGTCAAAGAATACGCTTAACGATCAAGCTCACCACCTCAAGCCCATTTTTTATACTTATCGGAGTACCGCACATGAGCACACGCCGCAACCTCTTGATCGCCACACTTGGCATCGTCGGCACAATGTTATCCGCACCTTCAATGGCTCAAGCCTACCCAACCAAGCCAATCAAGCTGATCATCCCTTTCCCCGCGGGAGGAGCAACCGATATCGTAGGTCGTGTCGTGGCACAGCAACTCGGTGTCGAGCTTGGGCAAACTGTCGTCGTAGACAACCGTGCGGGAGCTGCGGGCGTGATTGGCTCGGAATCTGTCGCCCGCGCTGCACCGGATGGGTATACCATCCTGCTGTCGACCTCAAGCACACACACGATCGGACCGATCTTGAATCCCAAGATCCCCTTCTCTCCGACCAAGGACTTCACCCCAATCATGTATCTCGCGGCATCACCGCAAGTTGTTGTCGTACCTTTATCGTCGCCAGCAAACACGATGCCCGAACTGATTGATTACATCAAAAAGAACCCTGGCAAGCTGAACTTTGGCTCGGCAGGAACCGGCGGCATTCCACACCTTTCGACAGAGCGCTTTCTGGCAATGACAGGTACGAAAATGACCCATGTCCCCTACAAAGGTACAGCGCTCGCAATGCCGGATCTGATGGCTGGACGCCTGGATTTGATGTTTGACTCGATCTCAGTATCGTTGCCACATATTCGCGATGGCAAAGTGCGTGCGCTAGCGGTGACTTCACCAAAACCATCTTCCGTAGCACCTAATATCCCGACCCTGTCGCAGTTTGTGCCGGGCTACGAGTCACTGACATGGTTTGGTGTGTTTGGACCAGCAGGCCTGCCACCCGCCATACAAGAAAAACTCAACCAGGCGCTTAACAAAGCAATTCAAAATCCAGCACTATTGGCGCAGTTCGCGAAGCTTGGCTTTGATGCCGCGGGCGGCACGCCGCAGGAGTTTGCAAAGAAGATGGCGGAAGAAACGGCAATGTGGCAGAAGGTTATCACCGACGGCAACATCACGATCGAGAAGTAAACACTCGAGCAGTCAGCAACTTTAGGGCTAGGCTCGCAACGTAAAGAATAACTAGCGTGCCTAGCAAGTCGCCTACCAACATCGGAACCATGCCAGAAAAAATATCTGGGGTATGCCCGGTGAAGAAAAAGTAAATATTGTGGGGCACGACGTTACAGACTGCACCAGCTAATGAAAATATAACCAGCTGGCTAGGTTTCAGTCCTGAAAGATCTTCGCTGACCCCCAACCACTGCGTACAGGCACGCACGGCGACGAGCGGACCGAGCGCCGACAAACCAGCAATCACAATCGCATCTTGCCATCCCGAATGCATGACGATATCGGTGGTAAATAAGGCGCCGATAAATAAACCAGCGACCCCAACCCACCCAAGGGCCATGACCGATAGCATGCGTATCGCAGCGGGCAAAAATATCCAGTTGATGACACTGCTCAGAGATACCGCCGAAAACAACCACTCATTAAGGTAAAACAGCCCCGTCCATAGCAACACGACAAGTAAGCCACTGGCCAGCATCCCCAGGACTGAGTTTGCGGCAGGTGACTCTTGACTCGCTGACGAACTGGTTGACTCAAATGAGGGAGGAGGCGACATCGGGTCAGGCCGGTTGGGATGCCTTATCGATTGCCTGCCCTAACGCAACAAAATACTTGCGGGCCAGCTCTGTGGGGACGACATACTTGACGCGGCTGTCAATCTTGTCGACATCAAGCTCAATCATCCCTTTTTTACGCAAAGTCTTAAGGCGACGATGCGCTGTGGTCGCAGAGATCTCTGTCGAGAGGCCCATCGCCTCTAGGACGCTGACTTTCTGAGCGTCGTGCCACTTGACTCCCAACATCGTGAGTAAGCGCTCTTCGACCGGATCCATCTTGGGGAAGGTGGGGATCTGACGGATTGCCTGCACCAAGTGCAAGAAACGCAAGTAAGTGATTGAATACTTAGTTGTATCAGACATTTCGTGTCGCCCTAAAAAGTCGTTAGACCCATCTTAACAGTCACCACTATCTTACAACGATCTTACAAGAACAAAAACACTAAAAATAATCAATCACAAAAAGGACAAGGGCTTACAGATTTCTCTGTAAGCCCTTGATTTATATGGCGCGCCCGGCAGGATTCGAACCCACGACCCCTTGGTTCGTAGCCAAGTACTCTATCCAACTGAGCTACGGGCGCAGCAAAGTGCAACAGTATAGCAGTTTTTAAGAAGGTCAACCTGTGATGCGTGGAATCTTGGCAGCTTTGATCGCACGACCCATCTCGATATAACCTTTTTCAAGGATTTCTAGATACGCCTTGGCAGATAAGGCGGCAGGATCTACGCCCATATTGGTCAGACGTGCCGCCAACGCCGGATCAGCCATGGCAGTCAAAGCTGCCTTCTCCAGGGTACTGACGATTGCCGCTGGCGTGCCCTTGGGAACCGCCAAGCCCAGCCAAGAGTCGATTTCCACGTCATAGCCCTGCTCTTTCATGGTTTTGACTTCAGGCTGCTCTACCCAACGCATTGGGCTCGCTGAGGCCAGCATCCGCAACTTGCCTGCTTTGATATGCGGCAGGATATCTGGTGGGTTTTGAACGATCACCTGTACTTGACCACTTAAGACCGCAGTGACGGCTTCTGCGCCCGATTTGTAAGAGATATGCTCGAACTTGGCACCCGTTAAGCGTGACAACTCAAAGATGGCCAAGTTATTAGGCGCTGAGGTGGTTCCAAAAAATAAACCCTGCCCTGTTTTGGCCGCCTTCACCAAGTCATCCAAAGTTTTATAGGGGGAGTCTGCATTGACTGCAACGCCATAACGAAAGCGACCAAAGCCAGCCACGAATTCAAAATCCTTGATGGTGTAGGTCAAGTCCATTAAGTGCGGCATGATCGCAACGGTCGAATAGGTCACGACACCGATCTGATAGCCATCTGGCTTTTGACGTGCGATGTAAGCTGGCGTCAGTGTGCCCAATGCACCAGGTCTGTTTTGAACGATGATCGGTTTGCCAAGGCTCTTTTCCATACCCTGTGCGAGTGCGCGTGAGGCAACATCAGTCGTGCCGCCCGCTCCATAGTTCACGATCAACGACACTTCACGATCAGGAAAGGTCTGTGCCTGGCTATTCCAGCTCAGACCTAAAAACATGACCGCAGTAGCGGCGATGCGAATAGATTTCATTAAATTATTTTTCATCGTGTCTCCTCACAGTATTTAGTTTTATTGAGATAAAAAATTTAAACCTTACACTACAAAAATCGCTCACGTTAAGACATAAAAAAACCACCATTGATATCAATCGTCGCGCCATTAATGAATCCGCTCGATTCAGCACACAAAAACGCTATCGCGTCGGCAACTTCATCCGCAGTCCCTAAGCGTCTGACAGGGATCTGCTCGGCATAGCGTCGATTCACTTCTTCGCCCGCCTGCATGGCCATATCGGTCAAGATACGACCAGGCGCCACACAATTTGCTGTGATGCCGTACGGGCCCATTTCCGAGGCAATCGCACGCATTAAGCCCAGCACACCAGCCTTAGAGGCCATATAGCTTGGTCCAGCAACGATAGACTTCGAACGCCCGGCAAGTGAAGACAGGCTGACAATACGACCGAATTTTTGTGCTTGCATCCCAGGTAAAAAAAGCTGAGAAAGTTGCATCACCGTTGTGAGATTGATCATCAAGACTTTTGACCACTCATCAATCGTCACTTCGAGAATGCCGCTGGATCGACCATCAGACCGCTTAGGTGAGATGCCTGCATTGTTCACCAAGATCGATACCGTGCCCAAGCGCGCGTCAATCTGCTCTTTCAAGCGCAACAAAAAAGCAGCGTCACTCACATCTCCCGAAAACGCCAAGGCGTTCTCTGAAGACATCCCCAGCTTGCCCAGATCAATCGGCAGACGATCCACCATCACGACCTTGCAACCCGCTGCAATAAGTTTTTGACTTGTTGCCAAGCCAATACCCTTTGCAGCACCTGTTACTAATGCTATTCGCTGTGTCATTTAACGTTGGCCGTATAAAAGGTAATCGGAGGGAAGGCATTTTCATCCGTCATGACCTCGATGAGCGCCGTGACTTCACTCTTGGCTGCATCCTCAAGTGCCTGCGCAAGCTGCGTGGGATCACTTACCCGTACGCCCATACAACCACAGCTTCGCGCGATCGCAGCATGATCGACCGGGTAAAAATCTACCGCGGATGTATGCTCACCGAACTTCACATTCTCGGCGTGCTTTTGGTACCCCAGAATACCGTTATTGAGTAAAAGCAGAGTTACCTTGATACCCATTCTTCGGGCAGTCTCTAGCTCAGACCACACATGACCAAAACCACCATCTCCGACCAAGCAAAATACCTCGGAGTCAGGACGAGCAACTTTGGCGCCTAGCGCCATCGGAAAACCCCACCCGAGACCCGCCAGGCCACGAGGGGTAATAAAGCGCATGCCGCTTGCCAACGAGGTCAAACAATTCGCAATCCAGATCGAGGAGTAACTCGCATCCGCGACCACGATCGACTGCGCTGTTAAGCGTTTCTGCAATTCATGCATCACACGCTCGGGTCGAATAGGCGACTGCGCAGAGATCCGCACTGGCTCTGACTCTTGACGATAGTTTTCTTTAGCCTTCGCGATACTGGCCTCTAACTCAGCGCGTGCGACAGTGCGCTGCTTCAGATCGCACTGCCCTAGCGCATCCGCCAAGGCATCAAGCGTCAAGCGCGCATCACCTACCAACCTCAGCGCTTCGTAGTTTCGACCTACCTCTGTTCCATCAATATCTAAATGGATGAAGGTCGCATCTTTAGGATACAGCTGCCAGGAGTCCGTCCCGTTTTGATTAGTACGATTGCCGACAAGCAGGACAACATCTGCGTGTGCAACCAAATCACGCTGATAACGTGTGGAGCCATTGGGGCCCATGAAATAGCCCACGACTCCAACTGCAAGCGGATGTTGCTCATCGACACTGCCCTTGCCCATCACCGTCGTTGCCACCGGCAAATGCGCTTCGTCCATTAGCCGCGTCAGTGCTAGGTGGCCATGGGATAAGTGCACGCCTCCGCCTGCAATCACAAGCGGCTGTTTTGCCTTGCACAACAAGTCGGCAGCACGGCGAACAGATTCCGTAGAGGCCACGACAGGATCTAGCGGAAAGTGCCCAAGACTGGCGCGGCGTCCCGTCTCGACAGCCGGCTCTAACAGCAAATCAGAGGGCAGCAATAAGACAACGGGCCCAGGTCGTCCCGAACAAGCCATCGCGAAGGCCTGATCAACATAATCATCTACACGACTTGCGTCACCGACGCGCCGCACCCACTTGGCGACCGGACTAAACATACCGATGTGATCAAGATCCTGAAAAGCATTTTTGTCATGATGCAAACGACTCACGTCCTGTACCAGGGCAATCACCGGTATCGAAGCCTTCAGGGCCTCACCGAGCGGGGCCACCAACAACGCTGCCGCGGGCCCGTTCTGCGCAGTGACGATACCGGGCTTACCCGACACTCTGGCGTATGCATCGGCCATATAGCCACCTGCATTTTCTGTTCGATACGCAATCTGCTTGATTCCACCATGCTCTGCTGACAACTGAATCATTGTTGGCAAACTCTGACCGAACGTACAGGTGACGCCGTGACGCTTGAGCGCGCGGATCACCGCATGTGCAACCGTATTCGGCGTTTTTAAACCAGTTACGGTCAGGGGGGTTGGTACTGCGTTCGACGAATTGGCCATACAGAAGCTCGCTACGTTGTCTCGGTTAATGTTGTTCTAATTTTGATATGCGCCAGTATTGGCGTACATTCTTTATACGACACTTTTTTAATATTTGCCGCGCGCAATGTTCACACACATGATTGCCCCCTCCGCCCCGAACCATACTGCAGTAGAGTTACTTAAGGAAATCTGGGGATCGGTTCAAGGGAATCTCTCCGCGATAGACGGAATTTCGTTTGCAGGAGAAGGTAGCCTACCTTCCTACTTTGCGGTGACTGACCTCGCAGCAGCCTCAATGGGGGCGACTGGATTGGCACTTGCCGAGCTCACACAAAATCTAGATGTGCGCGTTGATCGTCGGCTTGCATCATTTTGGTTCAACAAGACAATCTCGCCGATAGGCTGGAAAATCCCCCCCGAACCAGCCTTGGGTCCTGCTGACTACCGCACCCGGGATGGGTGGATCCGCTTGCATACGAACGCACCACACCATCGCGATGCAGCACTGCGTGTACTCGGCGTCCCCGCAAACCCTGAGGCCGTTGCCGCGGCAGTTTCCGCATGGAACGCAACCGAGCTTGAGGCATCGATGGTCGCCAACGGAGCATGCGCAGCAGAAATGCGCTCCTGGCAAGACTGGCAACACCACCCACAAGGGCGCGCGGTGTTGGCCGAACCCCTTTTGCACTGGCGCTCCGGATCGACAGCGGCTCCCTCGACTTGGGTGCCCTCGAGTGCGCGACCCCTGGCAGGTATAAAAGTGCTGGATATGACGCGTGTATTGGCAGGCCCAGCCGCAACCCGCCTCTTGGCCGGGCTTGGTGCCACCGTGCTACGCATTGACCCGCCATGGTGGGATGAACCTTCTGGCGCACCAGAGATGAGTCTTGGTAAACGCTGCACACGCCTGGATTTGCGAGAAGCGAAAGGTCTTGAACGCTGGAAGGCTTTATTGAGTGAAGCCGATGTCTTCGTGCATGGCTACCGCAGCGACGCCCTCACTGCGCTCGGCGTCGACGCTGAGCAACGACAGAACATCCGGCCTGGCTTGATTGATGTTTCCCTAGACGCCTATGGTTTTACTGGTCCTTGGAAGCACCGCAGAGGGTTCGACAGCCTTGTGCAAATGAGCATGGGTATCGCCGAGGCGGGGCAACGCCTATCAGGCTCAGACAGGCCATTCCCGTTGCCGGTGCAAGCACTCGATCATGGAACAGGCTATTTGCTCGCGACCGCAATCCTGCGCGCGTTAACAATTCGTGTCGCAACCGGCGTCGGAAGCATCGTGAATGGGTCGTTGGCACGAACCGGTGCACTGCTCATGCAAACGCTTGAGACAGAGCGCATCGAACAGCCACTTCTGACTCCAATAGGACCTGCAGACTGGTCTGATACGCTTGAGATCACGCAATGGGGATCCGCCAAACGACTGAAATGGCCGGTCACGGTGACTGGAGTCGAAATGGCTTGGTCACCTGGCGCAGGCGCTCTAGGACGGCATTGCGCAGCGTGGCAAGATTGATGCACACTACCCGCCAAGCAATTCTTCTGACAGTCGCAGCGGTATTCCTCTTCTCCCTACAAGACGGGATTGGCAAATACCTCACAACGTTTCATTCTGCTTTGTTGATCGTATGGAGTCGCTACGCACTTCAAAGTGTTATTTTTGTTGTGGCATATGGTCCGAGATACGGCAGAAAACTGATCCAAACAAAACAGCCTAAATTGCAACTACTCAGAGGTTTAAGCGCTCTGATTTCAACCATCCTGTTTTTGAGTTCGTTAAAGTATGTTCCCATTGGCGAGGCCACAGCCGTGCTGTTCCTCTCACCAATCATGGTTGTGGTTCTTTCTCACTACTTCTTAAAAGAGAAAACAAACAAGTGGCAGTGGTTATCTGTTGTACTTGGTTTGATTGGTGTGGCGCTCGTTGCGCGTCCCACAAGCGCGATATTTACGCCCGCTATTCTCTTGGCACTTGCTAGTGCATTTTTTGTATCTGTGTATCAAATGCTCACGCGCAAAGTCGTGGCCACCGATTCGTCAGTAGCGAGCAACTTTCTGACATGTACGATTGCCTCGCTGGCGCTAGGACTTTGGCTACCCGTTTTCTGGGAGCCCATAAACTGGAGCACCGCGATCCTTTTAATTGTTCAAGCGATACTTGTGATTATTGGGCACCTGTTTTTGACCAACGCCTTTCAGCGCGCAACGGCAGCGACCTTGGCACCTTTTTCTTATGTCCAGATCTTGTTCGCAAGCGTAATGGGCATAATATTTTTTGGTCACTCGCCGGACTCCCTCACATTCTTAGGGATGTCTGTGATTATTGCCAGTGGCGTTCTTCTGGTGTTACGAACGGGCCGAACTTAATCGGCGCCGTCCACAGACCGAAACGCTGAAGGCTAACGCTCGAACTGAAGTCCGCGATAACCTTCTGCCGCGATCTGATCGCAGATGACGCGATACTTATCGAGTCCAGCCACGTAGGGCATAAACACACGAGGCTTGCCAGGGATGTTTGCCCCCACGTACCAAGAATTAGCGAGGGGGTATAGCGTTGAGTCACCGACCTCATTGACATGCTGCACCCATTTCTCCTCAGCGTCGCGATCTGCTTCGATACGATTCAAGCCTTGGCTCTTCACATGTTTCAAGAGATCGGTAATCCAGTCGACGTGCTGCTCAATCGCCGCAATCATATTGGTCTTGACCGACGGACTGCCGGGCCCCGTAATGATCATCATATTTGGGAAGCCGGCAGTCATGATGCCTAGATATGTTTTAGGTCCATCTACCCACTTGCTACGCAGATTGGCTTCGCCTTCCACCCGAATGTCGATATCCAGCAGTGCACCCGTCATGGCGTCAAAGCCAGTCGCAAAGACAAGCGCATCAAATGCATACTCTTGATCGGTTGTCTGTATACCCTTGGGAGTAATCTGAACAATCGGATTCTTTTTTATATTGACCAGCGTCACGTTCTCGCGGTTGAAGGTCTCGTAATAATCGGTATCAAGCGGCAAGCGCTTCGTACCGATATAGTGGTCATTCGGAATCAAATCAGCAGCTACCGCAGGATCCTTCACAATCGTACGGATCTTGTCGCGCACAAACTCGCAGACTGTTTCGTTGGCTTCTTTGCTTGTCAGCAAGTCCTTATAGGCATATAGAAAGCTGATGTTCCCACCCGTCCCCCACTTCTTTTCAAAACTCGCGAGACGCGCCTCTGGCGTATCCTCGAGCGCAAGCTTCGTTGGAGGAGGAAATCCAGCGATACCGAAAGGAGTCTTCAACGCCTCTTTGCGCCAAGCAGCATATTTTTCTTTGTGCGCCTTGACCTCTGCAGGCGTGAGGACACGATTAATAGCCGGGACAGAATAGTTTGCTGAGCGCTGGAAGACATGGAGGTGCTTTGCTTCCTTCGCAATAATTGGTATGGATTGAATCCCTGAGGCACCCGTGCCAATAATCCCTACGCGCTTACCCGTGAAATCAACCTTTTCATGCGGCCATTGACCGGTGTGATACCACTTCCCCTGAAATGTATCCAAGCCTTTGAAATCCGGAACACGGGGCAACGAGAGGTTTCCGGATGCCATGATGCAAAACTGAGCCTCAAGTACCTCGTTCGTATTCGTCGTTACTTTCCAAGCATTTGAAGACCTAAAAAAGACAGCTGATGTAACACGCGTATTGAACTGAATATCCCGTCGCAAATCGAACCGATCCGCAACGTGATTGGCATACTTTAAGATTTCAGGCTGCGTGGCATAGCGCTCAGGCCATTCCCATTCTTGCTGAAGATCTTCAGAAAACGAATAGGAATACTCGAGACTTTCGACATCGCAGCGCGCACCTGGATAGCGATTCCAGTACCAGGTTCCCCCAACACCATCCCCCGCTTCGAGCACACGAACCCGTAACCCGAGTTGCCGCAAGCGGTGCAAGGTGTACATACCGGCAAAACCGGCTCCAATGACGATTACATCGTAGCGAGATGGATTTCCGTCTGCTTGCGTCATGTTTAGTTATCCCCTTTTTATTTATTTTTTTAACTACTTTTTATTGTGGCTTGATACCAGCCGCCTTGATGACGACTCCCCACTTGTCCAGTTCAGCCGCAAGGTGGGTCGATAGATCTTTTGGTGTTCCACCAAGCGGCGTGGCGCCAATATCCGCAAGCTTCTTCTGAAATGCGGGATCTTTCAAAATTTTGTTTACTTCAGTGTTCATGCGCGCAATGATCTCGGGAGGTGTACCGTGCGGCGCGAGCAACGCAAACCAAGTCGAGGATATTAGTTTGGGATAGCCCAACTCAGCCGTGGTGGGCACATCAGGTAAAGCAGGTGAACGCGTGGGAGACATGACCGCGACAGCATTGACCTTACCCGCTTTGACCTGACCTGCGATGCCCGGAATCAACTGAAACATTAATTGAATTTCATTCGCAATCAGATTGGTGGTTGCCGTTCCGGGCGCGTTATACGGGACATGCACCATCTTTGTCCCTGTCTCACGCATAAACAGTTCACCCGCCAAATGCATCGAGCTACCGATTCCAGTCGAGCCGAAATTCAGTTTTCCGGGATTCGCCTCTGCGTACGCGATGAACTCTTTCACCCCTTTAGGAGGCAGTGTCGTGTTCAGAACCAAAATATTCGGAACGTCACAAATCAAGGCGATCGGATCAAAGTCTTTCTGGGGGTCGTAGGCGATCTTGGCATACAGATTCGCATTGACGGCTAATGTGCCCGCCCAAGAAAACAAAAACCGATAACCATCCGGGGCAAACTTGGCTGCGGCCGCCGCACCAATATTACCGTTGGCGCCTGGACGGTTATCGATCACGATATTGGTTTTTAAATTAATCGCAAGTTGTTCGGCCAACATACGCGCAATCGTGTCGCCTGTGCCACCACCGCCAGGAGAAGGAACGGTCAACTGAATTGGCTTACCGGCTGCAGGCCAATCGCTCGTTTGGGCAAATGATGAAGCGGCACAGAAGACTGTTGCAAGCGATGTGATAACTCGTAGGATTCTAAGCATGACCAACTCTCTTATTAGGAAGATTCTTTGGAGGGGAATACTGGCTCGCCCAAATTCAACATCAATCGATTGGCCCAAGCGAAAATTGCAACAGAGTGAATGAGATCCAGAATCTCGGGCTCAGTTAAGCCAGCGTCTTTCAGCTTCTGAATGCTCTGCGCATTCACCTCACCGGGGTTTGCGGTCAACTCAATTGAAAAATCAACGATGGCGCGTTCACGCGGTGTGGTTCCCGCACCTTGCGGCTCGTTGAAGACTTCAATAATGGCATCCTGCCTCTTAGCCAACTGTTCGAAGCGTTGAGCATGTACCGAAGCACAATAAACGCATCCGTTAATGCGCGAAACAACCGTGGCACCTAGCTCACGCTCGGCACGCGGCATTCCCCCAGGGGCATACATGATCGCGTTAAACGCAACAGAGCGTTGCTTCAAGATCTCAGGCTGGTGCACTAGAAACAGGTAGTAGTCAGACACCTTCGCTTTGGGATGACTCTCTTCAAGCACGGCCATCTGCTCAGGCGTTGCGGCGTCCAGCGAAACAACGTCTAGCCAGGCTTTCCAGCCCAGCGTGTCATTCGTAAAGCCCTTTATATCAATGGGTGCGCTCATGCTGATTTCTCCAAGGCCTTCATGGCTTTCAGTCCAGCAACTAATCTCACTTGATAAGACACAAAAGCGATCAGTTGCGCCAGTGTCACTACCTCAGGCGTCGACAGGCCGGCCTGAGGTAAGGCCAGTAGCGCCTGGCGATCTGCCTTCACTGGATCAGTGATTAAAGTGTGCGTAAATTTAAGAATTGTGTGCAGCCTAGGGCTTTGAATATTCTCTAGCGCACCAGCCAAAACAAAGTCGATTATTTCAGTGTCTGCCCCTAACCGAATGAGTCGCTCGGCATATTCTTTCGTTAACTCTGGCGCAGGTGTTAGCACACAGGCAAACAGCGCTACATACAGGCGCTCGGTTACTGTCAAACCATCCAATGTGGGATCAAAGAGACCGTTCTCACTGCCCTGCGTCGCTGCAACGACCTTATCTCGCTGATGACGCACCTGATACGTCTGATCTGCAGTGGTCAGGCCGACCAAGCGATCGACCGTGTCCGTTTGTTTTGCATCAACCATAGTTATTCCTTGAGTTAATTTTTCTTTGGTACTGCTGGTGTCCATTCATCACCAAGTAATTCAGGCTCGTCATAGCGTTGCATGCGAGCATAGTGTTCGTCAATATCTTCGCGATAGAAGTGTGCTGCAATACCCTGAGCAAGCCGTTTAGCGCCATCGCTAATAGCGGGAATATCTCCGGAAACAGTCCCATGCGTCAGTGCTGCGGGGTAACAAAAGCAATGAATCCGCTCCAAACCTGGGCACTGTCCTGGATTTTTCTCTTTGAACTCGAACGCAGGTCCCAGATCAGGTGAATCGATCATTTCCTGACCTCCTGGCTCGGATGGTGTGCTTAAGCGCTCGCCCCACGACAAAACGTTCGGTGCGATGGCGGCGTACTCGGGGCGCTTCCACCAGTCAATCATGAAGCCCGTCGAAAAAATCACGAAGTCCAGCGCAAAGGTGCCTTTCGTCGTGTGCACAACAAAGTCTTTGTCGCTAACCTCAAAGCGCTCTAAGGCGCAGCCAAGGTTAAAGCGCGCGTTCTGAAACTTTGAGACCCGCTGCGTGCTGCCGCGTGGTGGAGGCACTTGCTGGGTACCGAGGTAATGCCGAATTCGCCATTTCCATTTTTCAGGAAGACTCACAAAGCCATGCACCATACCGGCGTTGCCTGCGCCTTTACCCTTATTAATACGCGGCAAGTCGTCACGACGCACCAGCATATCCACACTCAGCGCACCGGCCTCGAGCGCAGTTGCCGCGCTATCCATCGCAGAAGCGCCTGCCCCAACAACAGCGACACGCTTGCCTTGCAAGCTCGCGTAGTCCATGGCATCAGAGGAATGCGCCCAGAACTGACGGGGTAAGGTCTTTGCGATGTCAGGAACATAAGCTCCACCAAGTCCATCTCTGCCTGTAGCCATGACTAACCTGCGTGCGCATACAACTTGCCGCCCCTCGGGCGTGTTGATCTCTAACTCAACGCACTGATCGCTGCGTGGCAAGACCCGAATGACGTGGTGCTCGTTGCGAATATCAAGTGACATCACGCGACGATACCAACGTAAGTAGTCCATCCATTGCGTGCGTGGGATTTTGTCTAGCGCATCCCATTGCTCGCGGCCAAACTGGGCCTCGAACCAAGCGCGAAACGTTAAGGCTGGCAATCCGAGCGCAGGGCCCGTGAGTTGCTTCGGAGAACGCAGAGTTTCCATACGGGCAGTCGTTACCCACGGCCCTTCAGAGCCCGCAGGCGACCGATCAAAAATAACCGCCTGCACACCAACCATCCGCAAGGCTGCCGCAGCGGCCATGCCAGCCATACCACCGCCAATGATGGCAACCTCGAGCAAAGGCTGTCCGTCCTGTGAGCGCTCAACTACCCAGCGTTTAGCGGGCAACTCAAGCCAAGCCAAATCTTCTTGTAGACGCGCTTCGAGCGCCTCTAAACCCGTTGGAACCTCAGAGGTAATCGACATATAGGCGTTGCTTCACGAATGGGTCAGACCAGATCAACCGGTCAAATACACGCTTAGCTTACCGCAGGTTGCACCCTCTGTCTGAACCGAGCCAAGGCAGGCTTCCGTCCTGTGCGCCCTGATAGTGGCCGCCAAAAGGCTTAACCACAGCATTCTCAATACCCTGCACACCTTGGCCTGAAAGATCAAAGTGCGTAAACCCAACGCGCCGCAGCAGGAAGATCAAATCCTGCGTGATATCACCGAAGGCGTGCAACTGACCGGTGTAACCGGCTTCTCGTAAGCGTGCCGCCAAAGAGCACGCACGTCCATCTGTGAATTTTCCGAATTTAATGCCGATTGCAGATACCGAAGCATGGGTGCCGAGCCAGTCCGATATTTTTTTATTAAGAGGTGTCTGCGCGCCATCAACCAGAAACGTCTCGGGCTCAATTAGAACCGTTGCTGTAGCGACCCCTAGCGCACGTTCTCCCTGTGCATCAAATAGTTCAACCGTCATGCTTTTTAATCCTTAGTATTCGAAATATCAACCGACAGCAAGTTCAATTGCTTGATCGTTATCGCCAGTCGTCAAGGCCAGATCGCTCACCTGTGCAGTCATTAAAGCCTCACCCATTAACAAACTCACAGGTCCGACGATCTCAGGTAATCCGTCCCTAGCAAGCTCTGATAAGGACATACGAAAACGAGCACCTCCCATGCTCGCATTCTCGACAACACATACAGGCGTTGTGCCCGATTTTCCACCTGCGATCAACTCTTGCGCGATCCGGCCCGCTTGTTTGCCGGCCATGTACAACACAACTGTCTGCGCAGCCAAGCTCACTTCCAGCCACTCATTGTCCTTGGCGTGCTCTTTGCGTCCGACGCGGGGTGTCACAAACGCTACGCTGCGGGATACACCGCGCAGGGTCAAGCTCGCCTGAAGATCGGCTGCTGCTGCACAGGCTGACGTAACACCCGGCACAACCTCCACGGTAAGACCCGCCGTACGACACACCTCAAGCTCTTCCGACAGTCGGCCAAACACCGTTGGGTCGCCACCTTTCAGACGCACGACGCGCAAACCACGTTTCGCATAGCCGACAAGGCTGCGACAAATAAAAGCCTGATCGACCGACGTACCATCGCAACGTTTCCCTACGTTCACCCACATAGCATTAGGGGCTGCAGCGTGCATCCCATCCACGTCCATGAGTGCATCGTGCAAAACGACTTGTGCCTCGCCAAGCAGACGCCAAGCTTTACGCGTCATCAACTCTGGATCGCCGGGTCCTGCCCCTACCAAATAGACAGTCGCCATTTGAGTTAAGCCTCTTCTTCTTGGTGTGATGCACCATCGCGTCGTGCGGTTTGGGTGCGAATCGCATCAGCAGCCGTAGAGAAGACCGCCTTACCTAGTCGTCCAACCGTCTCTCGGAAGGTTTCTCCAGGGTTACGTCGCTCGAGGTACGTGTCAAGCACTTGCTCGACCGCGTCTGCAATTTCATCTTCAGCAAAAGCTCGTCCAATAATTGTGCCAAGCGCAGCCGGTGCACCGTGGCCCGAGTGTCCGCCCAACAGCAACTGATAGAACGCAGCGCCGTCCTTATCGACACCTAAAATACCAATGTGGCCCGTGTGATGATGACCGCAGCTGTTCATACATCCAGAGATCCGCAAGTCAAGCGGTCCAATGTCTTCCTGGGCATCGAGCTGTGCATAGCGTGTTGCGATTTCGTCAGCAATCGGCAACGACCGCGCATTCGCCAGCGCACAGAAATCACCTCCAGGACATGCAACCATGTCGCCAACCAGACCACCCACCGCATGGCCCAGTCCTAGCTTTTCCAACTCACAATACAAGGCATACAGATCCGCTTCACGCACGGCAGGCAAGACTAAGTTCTGAGCGTGCGTCACCCGCACGAAGCCTTGACTATAGCGGTCAGCCAAATCAGCAATCGCGTCCATTTCAGCCGTTGTCACATCGCCAGGCGCACGCCCCGCCCCTTTCAAGGCAAGTAGGACGGCCGCAAAACCAACATGACGATTCGGCAATCGATTGCGCGCGAGCCAGTTGGTCCAGCGCGTTAAAGGCATTCCGGATAAACCAACATCTTGCTTCGTTAACTCTGTAGCTGGAGTCCAATCGGGCTCGATAAAAGACTGCTTGATACGAGTAAGCTCAGTAGCAGGCAACTTATGTATCCCGTCTTTTAAATCTGCCCACTCCGTCTCAACGAGCTGTCGAAAGTGCTCAATGCCAACCGCACGCACAAGGATCTTAATACGCGCTTTTGTCAGATTGTCTCGACGCCCTAATTCGTTATAAACACGCAATACAGCGTGCGTGTAGGTCAACAGATCTTGCCACTCAAGTCGGTCACGTAGCACGGGCCCCAGAATGGGAGTGCGGCCTAAACCGCCGCCCACGCGCACGCGAAACGTTACAACGGGATCCACTTCCACCACCTCAAAAGCCAGATCGTGAATTTGTATTAGCGCGCGATCCTGTGGCGTACCGGTCAATGCCACCTTAAATTTGCGGGGTAACAGCGCAAACTCCGGATGGAAGGTACTCCATTGTCTGAGCAACTCCGCATACGGACGGGGATCGAGAATTTCATCTGGTGCAATGCCAGCTAGCGCATCACTCGTGATGTTGCGCAAACAGTTACCACTCGACTGGATACCATGCAGTCCGACCTCAGCCAAATCCGCCAACGCCAGCGGCGTATCGTCGACCGAAATCCAGTTCAACTGCAAGTTTTGACGGGTCGTGAAGTGCCCATAGCCTCGGTCATATTTTTGCGCGACCCTTCCTAAGGTCCGAAGCTGCTCGCTGTTAAGCATTCCGTACGCAATCGCAATGCGCAGCATTGGTGCGTGACGCTGTATGTACAGACCATTTTGAAGACGCAAAGGCTTGAGCTGATCGTCGCTAAGTGCCCCGCTCTTATTACGTTTGATTTGGCCTGCAAGTTGAGTGGCGCGTTCTTTCAGACGGGCAATGTCAAATTCATTTGGTTGATACATGGCTGAAATGGAATATCGATATGAGTGGCGCAAGCATAAGACCGTGCTTAAGAAAGCGTCCAATATCCATTTTCTGTATGTATATGCGATTCGGTCATAAGGTCAAACAACGATAAGCAAATCACTAATCAATTGTTCTCTTGGTGTGACCCTTCCAAATACCATTGTAAAAATCAATCATCCGGCAAGACGAATTTTACAAATCATGAAACTCAGCAAACCTACGCGCCATACCATCGGCGCAGCCATATTTCTTATGCTAGTTGGCGTTATCCTGAACAATGCGTAGAGGTGTACATTCTGGTTGACGTAAGCTAGAGCGGACGCTACATTCATCGGGTCAGACTAACCTGATAGCGCCGTCATCCCATTTTGAAAATCCCAGTCAATCAAAAAATCTTGCTTGTTACGGTCCTAGCTTGCCTCACTCTTGTGGCGATGCTCGGTCTAATCGTGCAACTTCAAGTACACGATTCGCTCTCGCTGGATTGGATCTTCGAGCAGGACAACCAGAAAGCTATTCGACTAGGCGTCGCAGTCACGTTAGGTTTAATTGCAATTCTCGCTGTCTCGATCAATCACCTGAGCAGAACGCCCATCACAGCCCTACGTACAATGCAAGACGACCGCTCCGAGCAAGCGACGGCTGGTAAAGTAAAACGGCAATTGACGGGCTATTCTGCAAGGGAACTCGAACGCAAGACAGCCGCTCTTCGCGCCAATATTGATCTACTTGCCATCAAGAACGACTCTGAGAGCGAATCAGCTAGACAAGGACTACAAGACAGCATTTACTCTGACCTGTCCCAATTAGAGCAGCTCAGCGCTGATCTAAAAAGCATCGCACAAGACAATAATGAATTGCCTACACAACACCTAGATAACGTTGATTTTCCAGAGCTACTCGCGGGCACTCTATCGGTTTTCTATCCGCAATTCAATGCGCGCGGAGCGCAAATTGCGATGAAACGTTGTGGTACATCGATAGTGCGGGCTAACGAAAAGCGGCTACAGCAAGTGTTGAACATACTGATTCATGCCGCGCTTGAAAGCATTCAAGAGAACGACGAAGTCACTCTCCATTGCGAGCGAACCTTGGTTGCCGTCTCATTGCGCTTACATCACGCTAACTTCCAATGTCTTGAAGAAGATCTCGGTCTATGCAAGAGCATTATCGACTTGTACCAAGGCTTCCTCTCGGCTCATGTCTCAAGCGACGGAGGTCTGGAAATCGTCATCATGCTACCTCTACAAAAAACAGCATGATGACGAAACCTGGGCGGTTAATTCCCCTTACTTGATCGAAAGACCACGGCTCTTGGCCACTGCACCCCAGCGAGCGATTTCGCTCTTGAGCAATGTGCCAAACTCCTCAGGCGTCAACGCGGCTGCAGTCAAGCCATCGCTGGTCAAGGTTTTTTCCATTTCTGGGTCTTGTAAGACTTGATTGATGGCCTTGTTGAGTTTTTGCTGGATCGCAACAGGTACGCCCTTAGGAGCAATAATGCCGTGCCAGTTTGTGACTTCATACGTCGGATAGCCTGCTTCCATTGCAGTAGGAACATCCGGCAAAGCAGCAAGACGCTTAGGCGTGGTCACTGCAAGCGCTTTGAGCTGGTTCGACTTAACCAGGGGTAGCGTCGAGGCGACGGTCCCGAACACAATATTCGTGTGGCCAGCAACTGTATCGGTCAAAGCGGGTGAGGTCCCTTTGTACGGAACATGCAAGAGGTTGATGCCAGCAATTTCGTTGAAATACTCGGTCGCTAACTGCGTGATACTGCCGGTCCCAGAAGTGGCGTAGCTGTATTTACCTGGGCTGGCCTTAGCAAGCGCCACCAACTCTTTCAAGGTCTTAGCTGGGAAGTCCTTATTTGTCGTGATGATGAACGGTCCGCGTGCAAGCAGCGCGATTGGCGTCATATCAGTGCCAGAGTCAAAAGGCAGCTTATAAAAACTGGGGTTCACGGTGTAGCTTGCTGCCGACAAGAACAGCGTGTATCCATCTGGTGGGGATTTGAGTGCAATTTCAGCGCCCAAGTTACTGCCAGCACCAGGCTTGTTCTCTACGATAACCGGCTGCCCGAGCACAGGTGCCAACTTTACGGCCACCAAGCGCGCGATCAAGTCCGAGCCTCCGCCAGGAGCGAAACCTACGATCAGACGGATGGGCTTATTGGGGTAGTCTGCCTGGGCGAATGCCGAAGGACCAACAAGCGATAGACCAGCAAACAGGCCCGTCAATACGGATAGTTTGGCTGCTTTAGCCAGATGACGAACAGAGCGAATCATAAAGATTTCCTTGAAGTATTTGAACCTAACCCAAACGATACAACGGTCCCACCAAGATTACTAGCCTACGTTTATGCGTCCCGCGCTAGACTGCATGAATAATACTGATTCAATAGCCTCACGCATAAGCGATCTCATGGCAAACCCTAACCCCGATCAGTTCTCTGAAGTCATAAAAACAGGCTGGCTAAGTCGAATAGGCGGCAGCCTAATCGGATTCGTGGTTGGAATCATCCTAATCGCTCTCTCGATCACCGCACTATCCTGGAATGAGCACCGCGCGGTACAAGCATTCAAGGCTCTTGAGCGTGGACTAGGTGCTGTGGTTACCGTCTCCGCATCAAGCATCAATGAAAAAAATGATCAGCGCTTGGTGTATCTAACAGGACCCTTAAGCTCCGCAAAATCGGCTTTTGATCCCGCCATGAATTTCGCCGTGAAGAATGCGATCCGCTTGCAGCGTGACGTCGCAATGTACCAATGGGTTGAGCAGATCACCGAAAAAACAACCAATCTGGTCGGCGGATCACAGACTACTGAGAAGGTTTACGAATACGTCCAAGCTTGGGTCTCGATTCCACAGAACTCCAAACAATTCAAAATTCCGGCTGGTCACCAAAACCCGCCGATGCCTCTACGTTCAGAGACCTTTAATGCAACCTCGATCACGCTAGGTGCATTCGCTCTCGACCCAGCTTTCGTCGAAAAGATCGATACATTTGAAAGTGCCTTGGATGCCGATAAACCACCGGCAGGCTATCAACGTTTTTCAGATGCATTCTATCGAAGCAGGGATCCCTCACAACCTGAAATTGGAGACCTACGCATCACGTATCAGGCCGCAATTGCCAAAGACTATTCTATCGTCGCCAAGCAGTCCAACGGTGCGCTCGCTCCTTACAAAGACCAAAGCGGTTACGTCATCGCCCTGCTAGAAGCCGGTCAAATTTCAGCTGCGAACTTGTTCGCGCAACAAGGTCAAACAGAGACCGCCCTTACCTGGATGGGACGGATTCTCGGGCTTCTGTTCATATTTCTTGGATTGAGGCTGTTGTTTGGTCCAATTGAAATGCTGGCTGCCGTATTACCCTTCTTGCAAAGCATCGTTGGCTTTAGCGCGGGAGTCGTGGCTTTCTTACTTGCGCTACCTATTACTCTGGTAACGATCGCAATCGCTTGGCTATACGTCCGCCCGGCCATTGGGATAGGACTTGTCCTGCTAAGCGTTTTTACAGTATTCACTTTACGCAAGCTGTTGCAGAACAAGACAACTTAGTTTTAACTTGACAGCCTGTTATAACAACATAACACTGCCCAACAGAGCAATGAATCCTGCCGCGAAAAGAAAGTCCTCGTAACACCTCCCACTTAGATCAAGAAAAATGACTCAACTTCAGGACCTCGCCACCGTCATCCGCAGTAAAAATGCCGGCCCGCTTACCCTATCACTTGACCTAATGTTCCCGAGCGAGGAAAGCTATCAAATAGCCCTTCGATCGAAATCGCTCACAGCAGAAGCGATTGGACGTCTGTACGACACAGCCCCCGAAAAAATCTCTATCACGTCATACGATGCTGCGCGAGCAATCAAAATCGCCATGCCTCGAAAAATCGTGTCCGGCTCCCCTGGGGATAGAGATGTATACGGAGCCCAACAACACGTCCCTCTTCTTGGATTAGAGCTATGAGCGCAGTTCAGGCACTTCTAAAACGTCGCCCCAGCACTTTACGTGTGTTATCCGCATCGGGTCAGCTAGGCTACGGCATACCGCACAAAGCACTTGCTGCAGGTCTCGCCCGGAATCCAGATTTCATCGGCTGCGATATGGGTTCCGTAGACCCTGGTCCAGCCTATCTTGGATCCGGCGAGATGGCCACAAGCCCTGCAGTAACAAGGGGCGATCTCGCGGATGTACTGACCGCGGCACGACGTCTCAATATTCCTCTGATCATAGGTACTGCAGGTACCTCCGGTGCTGGGCCGCACCTCGATGCCACACTCGACATGATTCGCTCAATCGCAGCGGAACATAACCTACATTTTCGCCTTGCTTCCATTCGGGCCGACCTCAAAGCAGATCGGGTAATTCAAGCATTAAACGCAAATACGCTAGTCCCCCTCGGAGGTGATCTCTCCGTCTCGGCAGAGGACTTGAGAGCAAGCACCCATATCGTCGGACAAATGGGATGTGCTCCGTTTGAGCAGGCACTCGCACTTGAGCCGGACGTGATTATTGCGGGGCGAGCCTGTGACACAGCCGTTTTTGCCTCGATACCTAAAATGTTGGGCTTCAACATGGCGAACGTCATGCACATGGCGAAGATTATTGAGTGCACCTCAATTTGCTGTGAGCCAGGTGGCCGCGATGCAATGCTCGCGACCCTTGATGCCAACGGCTTTGAATTAGAGAGCATGAACACAGACCGTCGTGCCACACCTCTTTCCGTAGCGGCGCACAGCTTGTATGAACAAGCGGATCCCGTCAGCTTCACAGAGCCAGACGGCACACTCAAAGTGGATACCGCAACTTACCGGGCGCTAGATGATCGACGCACCTACGTATCGGGCGCGACCTGGCAAGACGCAACCCACACGACTATCAAGGTCGAGGCAAGTATGCTTGTCGGTCATCGAGCTGTCTTACTGGCTGGAACGGCAGATCCTAAAGTGATTCAACGGCTCCCCGAGTTGATTGGCACCGTTGAATCAACCACTCGCGCACTCGTACCAGGTGAATACCAAATCTACCCGAGGCTGTATGGCATCGACGGTGTATATCCGCAGCAAAATAGGAATGTATCAACACCCGTACGAGAATCATTTATTCTCATCGAGGTCATTGCGCAAACTCCAGACCTAGCGCTTGCAGCCGCAAAGACCTTCAAACAGTTCCTACTACATCAGGGCTTTAATGGACGCCAATGCACTGGCGGCAATCTCGCATTCCCCTTCACTCCACCAGAACTTGCGGCGGGAAAAGCGTATCGATTTTCTGCATATCACGTTATGCCAGCAGCGGATCATCGCGAATTATTTCCCGTTAGTTTAGAAACGCTTTAATCCGGGCCAAGTAAAAAAGGTATCTCATGAAAAAAATGCCACTATCGCTAGGCATCCACGGTGATAAAAATGCAAAGCTTCGCGCCATGTTGGCATCAAAGGAAATATTGATTGCCCCAGGTGTTTTCGACTGTCTTACAGCGAGGCTTGCTGAACAAGCGGGTGCGAAAGCCTTATACATGACGGGTTCCGGAGTCTCCATCACAAGACTCGGCGCACCAGACATTGCACTGCTCTCCTTCGCTGAAATTCTTGACCAAGCAAAACGCATCTGTGATGTGACTGTACTACCTCTTATCGCCGATGCAGATACTGGCTATGGCGGTCCATTAAATATTATGCGTACCGTTAGAGAGATGGAGCGCGCTGGCGTAAGCGCGATTCAGATTGAAGACCAAGACTGGCCAAAACGTTGTGGGCATGAACCAGGTCGACGAATCGTCTCTATTAAAGAAATGGTCGGTCGCATTTGTGCAGCGGTCGATACGCGTCATGATGAACAAACGGTCATTGTCGCGCGCACCGACGCGCGCTCAAGCGAGGGCATTCAAGCTGCAATCGAGCGGGCTAATCTATATGCAGAAGCCGGAGCCGACGTCGCGTTCGTAGAATCGCCTGAAAGTGTGGATGAAATGCGTCTACTAAATGACGCGATTCAAACTCCCACCCTAGCCAATCAAGTTGAGGGTGGCAGGACACCAATGCTTCCAGCGAAAGAGCTTCAAGACCTTGGGTACGGACTCGCAATTTATCCAAACTCCATTACCCGGGTCTTCGCATCGATGGGCAATACTTTATATACAGAGCTGCTCAAGACAGGATCAACAAAATCCATGTCGGATCAGATGCTAGACCACCGTGGATTGTGGAATCTCTTTGAGTACCCCGCTTTCATCGAACTAGAAAGCAAATACACCGCTAAAGAGTCCTAGCAACGCGAACTGCCCCAAGGCTAAATTTGGAAAGCCTTCCATAGCGTTTCTCGCCGAAACGCTACTTTCCAAATTTATTATCTAGCTCCGCAAGAACGTAATCCATCGACTCGACATCGGCGAACTTCATATCCAAATCAAACATGTTCGCCTTGTGCGCTTGAGGACTACGATCACCACAAGCCTCATCTACAAGAATCACACGGAAGTTATGAGAAAAAGCATCCGTCGCACCAGCGCGGACGCAGCCAGAGGTGGAGATTCCGCAGATCACCAGCGTATCAATTTTGTCATAACGTAAAAATGCTTCAAGTGGAGTGCTGAAAAAACAAGAAGGCTTATTTTTGAAAACGACCCGATCGACAGCTCTTGGCGCATATTCCTCAGGCCATTCGTCAGCACGAGGATCTAGTGTGTACTGAAAGGCATCTGGCTCTGCTAACTTATAGTTCCAGGCACCACGATAAGTCGGATGGCTCCGATCATCGCGTCGGCTGTAGTAAATCGGCAAATCCAGTCGACGGAAAGCCTGCGTCAGTTGAATCAAGGAAGATTTAACTGAATCCATATCTCTTCCGCACATCGAATAGGCTGGATCAACGAACATATGCGTAGTGTCGATATTGAGCAACGCGACGCGCTCTCCCATGCCAATACGCTGCGCGAATCCACCTTTGCGGTACGTCTCGAGCTCGTGATCCGGAACAAAGCCACGCCATTTTTCTAGCTTATCCATCGTTCGTCTCCTAGGTGCTTGTTTGTATTATGAGGAAATAGTATCTTGAGACTTACATACTGACAAGTAAATACAAACTACTAGAACTCTTTGCTTGCATGCCACCAAAAGTATAAAAAATATCATTTCTCGGAGACAAAACAGAATGACTACAAAACCAACGATCGCAATGATTAGTACCGGCGGGACTCTGACCACAATCAGCGCTAACGGCGAACTGGATCTCTACGAGTACACCGCAACAGGGACACGGCTAAACGCAACAGAAATGCTTGAAAAATTTCCCCAAGCAAAAACGATTGCTAACGTCATACCCGTTCAGTTTGATACGCTTCCCTCCACCGCAGTATCTTTTCCGCATTGGAAAAAATTAGTGCTTATGATTGATCAGCTGCTGGTCAGCACGCCCAATTTACAAGGCATTGTGATCCTACATGGCACCGCAACAATTGAAGAGACGGCCTATGCGTTGAGCTTAACTCTCAAGACCGACCTGCCCGTCGTAATCACGGGCGCACAGCGTCCAGCTAGCGCACTCTCGTCCGATGCCGGCTTAAACATATTTAACGCCGTTCGAATTGCTGCGACACCCGAGGCTCGTGGATTAGGCGTCCTAGTCTGCTTGAACGACGAGATACATGCTGCGCGCGAAGTAAGCAAAACATCGACGGCGCGTTTGCAAACGTTTAGATCACCAGACTTCGGTGTCTTGGGCCATGCCGATGGCGATCGTGTTGTGTTCTACCGAAAGTCCCTTAGACGCCATAATCCTGATACGGAATTTGACATCCGCACTCTTGATGCACTGCCGCGCGTGGAGATTACTTACCACTACGCAGGGAGCGACGGTATGGCGACGCGTGCGTTTATTCAAGGTGGAGCCAAAGGCATCATTGGAGCGGCCTTTGCTCCCGGCTTGCTATCGCCGGAAGAAAATATTGCAATGAAAGAGGCTGTCGCAGCAGGTATCAAGGTCGTCATGTCTTCGCGCGCAGGTTCTGGTCGAACATTCGGACCAAGCAAAATAGTTCAAGCTGGATTCCTGAGGGCCGATAATTTAAATCCGCAAAAGGCCAGAATTCTGTTAGCGTTAGCGTTGACTAAGACAACTGATTCAAAAGAAATCCAACGAATGTTCGATCAGTACTAATCTAAGCCCAATCACCCTAGGAGATACTATGGATCGCAGAAAGTTTATCGAAGGTGGACTAGCTCTAGGTGCAGTCGTTAGCGTCCCGGCTCTGGCCCAGAGTTCTGCCTCTAAATGGCCATCACAAACAATTAAATTGATCGTCGCTTTTGGTCCGGGCGGATCGACAGATGTCACGGCGCGAATCGTATCAGCCAAGCTGATGGAGGTGATTGGTCAGCGCATTGTGATTGAGAACAAACCTGGTGGCGGCTCAAACATCGGTACTGAACTCGCGGCACGATCACCTGCGGATGGGTACACATTATTTTTAGGTACCGTCGCTAACGCCATCAATATGTCGCTCTATAAAAATCCCGGATATGACTTACTTAGAGACTTTGAAGCCATCTCAAACATTTCAACTGCGCCGGCCCTTCTTGTCTCGTCATCCAAGCTACCAGTCAAAACCGTACAGGAACTGATACAACTCGCGAAAGAACGCCCAGGCAAAATGAACTATGCCTCTTCTGGCGTGGGAACAACGCCCCATCTCGCAGGCGAAATGTTCAACAAGCGATTCGGACTTGACGTCACTCATATTGCTTATAAGGGTGCAGCGCCCGCACTAACCGACACAATTGCCGGGGTAACCGACTTTGGCTTCAAAACAGCGCTATCAGCCATTCCGAGCGTTCAGTCCGGTCAGCTAAGAGCACTAGCAGTCGCTTCGCCAACGCGTTTAGCACTCATGCCAGACGTTCCAACCATGGCTGAAGCTGGCATTCCTAATTTTGAAATTACCTCATGGAATGGTTTGTTTGCACCAGCAAAGACTCCACGAGAAATCGTAGACAAACTTTCAGCCGCTTGCGCTAAGGTTGCCGCGATGAAAGATGTGCAGGAGACCTTTGCGGCACAAGCAGCGATTATCCAAGCAAGCACACCTGAACAATTCAAAGCGTTTGTTGCAGCCGAGATTAAGATGTGGGGTGATGTCGTGCGGTCTACGGGTGCAACTGCAACGTAAACGTCATTCTTTACAGTCAAATCAATCCGGCAAGACGCGCTAAAGCGACAGTTCGTTCGGCCCGTGTAATCAGCGGGCCGTCAACGAGCTGTCCGTCCACCACGAAAGCACCAACGCCTCTAGCTAGATTGTCTTGAGCAACCTGAACAACTCTGAGTGCCTGCTGAATTTGATGGTCCGAGGGGCGAAAAACTGCATTCGCCAAGCCTACCTGTGACGGATGAATACAACTCTTACCTGCAAATCCTAAGCGATAGGCCGCCTGAGCATCAAGAGTAAACCCGTCGGGATTAGCGATATCCACATAGGCGCCATCGTAGGCATCTACACCTGCTTCAGCCGCTGCCATTTTCACTAAGACTCTAACAACTTGGGTGGCAGAGGGCTCACCAGACTCGACACCATAGGGCCCAAACAAGTCTCCAAAGCCGATTTGCAACCCTACTACACGCGGATCAGCAAGGGCCAACTCGGCCGCCTGTCGCAGTCCCCGGGGTGACTCGATATTGACAAGTATTCCGATTGGGCGCGTCAGGTGCCTCTCGGTCTCAAGTTTGCCGATACGCGCACTGAGATCGCGCACGGCAGAAACCGACTCAACCATTGGTAAATTAATAATCTGAACTGCCGAAGAAACCACCGCTTCGAGATCTGCAGCGAAGTGGGTGGTATCCATTGCATTGATTCTGACGACAATAGCTTTGGTTGTTTGCGCCTGATTGGTCTTAAATAAATCACTCAAGGCTTGCCGTGCAAAACCTTTTTGCCCTTCCTCTACGGCATCCTCCAAATCGAAGGAAATCGCATCAGCTGCCGAGGACAACGCTTTCGTAAAAAGTTCAGGTCTCGAGGCAGGTACGAAAAGTTTACTTCGCATCATTTGATCGAATTACTCGCTTCAAATCGTCCGTCTCGACAGGCCGATAAATAGTCCATCACCTCAGCAGTAGGTAAAACATCCGCGAACTGACGGTCCATGTCAAAGAGCGAAATCGCATGTGAAATTGGGATGCGGTCAAATACAGCTTCTTGCGGGACGATGGCGCGATAGTTATAAGAGGCGCAATCAAAAACGGTCGCTCGGACACAATTACTTGTTGCACCGCCGACAACGATGAGCGTATCAACGCCACGGTCAATGAGATAACCTAAAAGTGGTGTTCCGTGAAAACCACTTGGTTTCTTTTTAACAAAGACGAGATCTCGTTCTGTAGGCGCGAGCAGCGGAGAAAGTTCTGCACCCAACGTGCCTGCTAGACACCATCTGTCGGACTGCAATAAATCTCTCTTACGACGATAGACTCCCATGTCGGAGCCGGAGGGATCAATTTCAAAGCGCGTAAAAATACAAGGAACTTCCACTTGCTGGGCAGCCTCAACAATCTGTGCGATGTAACGCATTGATTCACGGCCCACCTCACCACAGCTCGATGGCCAGCTTTTTTCATCTTCTGCAGAACCAACCATATAGCGTTGCGCATCGATTACCAACACAGCGGGTTTCTTCCCGAACCCCATTCGGCGACCGAACTTACCGCGCGCAAGTACTGCTCTATCTTCGTCAGTTAAAAATTTTTCCCAAAGCGTACTCATTATCTTTTTGCCTTTAATTCCTGTGCTCTTTGCATATTAGCCAAACGATCCCAGCCGATATCTTTCGATAAGTGATGGGCAACAGACAGTAAACGCGCCTCTGCAAAAGGTCGACCGACTAACTGAGCGCCAACGGGCATGCCCAAGCTATCAACGCCGATAGGGATAGTCAGAGAGGGAAGCCCCAGATAATTAAACGGACGAACGAGTGGAGTAAGTGCGGTCACCACACCAAACACTCGTCCCGGTGTCTCAACGTCAGCTTCCTCATGTGTTGGAACCGGTATAGGCATGGTTGGGCACACAAGAATATCTAAGTCTCGCATCGTGCCATGCAGAAACTCGTGAAGTATTTTTGCACGCATCTGAAGCGCTTCTAGATAGCGTACGGCCGGGACGTGCAGACCAGGCTCGGTCCTGGAAAATACCGCTTGCGAGTAGAGTTCACGTCTCTCTCGCATCCATTGACCATGCAACGTCGCAGCTTCCACTTTAGAAAAAATATCGGCCATTGCATAACAGGTTGCAATTTGATCAGAGCGAACGCGATCGACGTGCCCAAATCTATTTTGAGTGACCTCAATGAACGATTCAAAAGCGCGGCTAATGTCTGGATGATAAGCAGCGATACCTTCCAAGACCGCCCAACGACTTCCCTGACCCGCGCTCTCGATGAGCGAGATATAGTTGGGTACTGGCGCATCGATACTAGAGGCATCAAGAGGATCCCAGCCGGCTAAAACCTGTAGCAAGATCGCACAATCTTGAGCTGAGCGAGCGATGGGCCCCACACAATCCAACGAGAATGCTCGAGGAAAGCAGCCCGCACGCGAAACACGCCCATACGTACCCTTCAACCCAAACAGGCCGTTCATCGAGGCCGGCAACCGCGTTGAACCTCCTGTATCAGAAGCGAGCGCACCATACACCACCCCAGCGCCTACCGCTGCACCAGAACCGCTGGACGACCCACCAGAAATGCGGTCTGGGTCCCAACTATTACGACAGTCACCGAAATGCGGGTTCTGTCCGGTCGGCCCAGCAACCATTTCATTCATGTTGAGCGGCCCCAAATCCACCGCCCCAGCTTGACTTAGTCTTTGCAAAGCAGAGGCAGTTCTTTGACCAAGATCCTTGCCTGTCACCCTTGAACCTACCGTCATGGGTAGCCCCTGCCGCTCAAAGCAATCTTTGTGTGCGAGAGGAATGCCATGCAGAGGCCCTCGCCATTTTCCTGAGGCGGCCTCAAGGTCGAGCTGTTTTGCCTGCGCAACTGCACTATCTGCCCAGATATCGATGAACGCATTCAGCGTTGGCTGGGTCTGTACAGCACGATCAATTGCATGCCGAGTTAACTCTTCTGAACTCAACTCTTTTCGTCTTAAGCGCGCTCCAACCTCACTAATTGAAGCTTCCAGAATATCCGAGGGCTGATTTAACGTTAGTTGCATGATGCTCAACTCATCCGATTCGTAACATCTGCCTCAGCCAAAAGCATCATCGCAAAATCTTGCGGATGATCTCCACTTTGAATGCGACCTGCGGCACCGCGTCGCACTGCTTCATTGAGCCGTAAAACTTCAGCAGAAATCTGCTTGATGTCAGAGCGAGAGACGATCTGATGCAAGAGTTCACTGGTCTGTTGCAAAGCCGTCTGAATCGCATCTATGTCGGCCTGTCGCGCACGATCACTCACTTAGAGTCTCCTATCATTATTCGAGTAGTTATCGTTGAGTTGCGAAGCTCGGCTACTGCACACCCGCACGCTTCGCGATCGCACGCCAACGCTCTAAATCTTTAACCATCAGTTGCTGAAAAGACTCAGGCGTACCAGTTGCCGGCGAAGCGCCAACGGTCTTTAAGAATTCTGCAAACTCTGGCTCCTTGACGATCTTATTCACTTCCGCATTCATCTTTTGTAAGATCATGGGCGGAATACCGGCGGGCGCAAATAATCCCCACCACACGTCTACGTCAAACTGAACGCCTGTCGCTTCCATCACGGTTGGAATGCTTGGATAGTCGGGTTCACGTTTCGCGCCAGTGAAGGCAAGCTTTGGCAGACTATCTGCAGCATTACCCTTTATTGATGCGATAGTCGTAATGATCATATCAAGGCGCCCCGCTACCAAATCGAGCTGGGCCGGTGAGATGCCCTTGTAAGGCACTGCAGTCATTTTGATATCAAAGGTTTCATTAAAGAGTTCAGTCGCCATTTGCGTGCTATCTCCCAAGCCCGCACTGCCGAAGTTAATCTTGCTGGGATTCGCCTTTGCGTAGGCGATCAACCCTTTGATGTCTTTGGCAGGAAAATCTTTACTTGTCAGGACCACAAACGGCGAACGCGCTACCTGTGCGACACCCATAAACGCTTTGGGTGGGTCATACGGGGTTTTTTGTACAGCAGCCGAAGTAGAGATTGAGCTTGAAATAAACAAGAAGGTGTATCCGTCTGGCTTGGAGATCGCTACTGCTTGCGAACCGATGGTACCTGCTCCACCGCCTTTGTTTTCAATGACGACTGTCTGACCAAACGCTTTGCCGAGACGGTCAGCTAAGCGCCTAGCGATCACATCATTACTGCCGCCAGGTGGAAAGGGAACAACGATATGAATCGGTGCTGTCGGCCAAGCCGGATTCGCAAAAGACGTTAAAGGCACGCTCGCTAAAGCAGACATCGCGACACAACATAATGACAGTAAACGACGCATCATGATCAAACTCCGATTTGTATAAAGTTGTCTTAGTTCTAGGATCTATATGCTTAGAAAATAACGTACCTCATTGCAACAACACAATACTCCTGTGTTGTTGCAAAAACCAGTCTTAATCAAGAGACGGCGCATACCCAAATGGCTGATTCGGTTGCGCAGCGGTCTCAACCCAAACACTCTTAACCTGGGTGTACTCATGCAACGCTTCAACGCCACTTGAACGCCCATAGCCGCTTGCGTCAAACCCACCAAAAGGTGATGCCACGTTAATCACCTTATACATATTGACCCAGAACGTGCCTGCTTTGACTTGACCCGCTACGCGAAAGGCGCGTCCGATATCCTTCGTCCAGACAGCACCCGCCAAACCAAAATCGCTATCGTTTGCGATTCGGATTGCGTCTTCCTCGGTGTCAAACGGAATCGCCACCACGACGGGGCCAAAAATTTCAGTACGTGCAACGGTCATGTCGTTCGTCACATTTTTAAGAACGGTTGGTCGCACAAAATAACCAGCGCTGTTTGCTCCCGTCACAGCAGAGGCGCTGACAACCTCTGCGCCCTCACGTACGCCCGTCTCAATCATATTCATGACATGTTTGAATTGCGTGGCGTTCTGAATCGGACCAATTTCAGTTTCTGCCGCAGTTGGCTCACCGACGCGTAGCTTGCTAGCGCCATCGGCCACCATCTTCACGAACTTGTCGTAAACACTACGCTGCACCAACAACCGTGAGCCCGCCACACAGCTCTGCCCCGCATTACCGAAGATCGCTGCCTGCGCGCCAATACAGGCACGATCTAAGTCAGCATCTTCGAACACGATATTGGCAGACTTACCGCCCAACTCTAACAAACAAGGTATTCCGCGCACTGCAGCCGCAGCTGCAATCTTGCCGCCTGTCGCAGGTGAGCCAACGAAGACCACTTTCTTCACCGCTGTGTGGCTCAGTGCAGCCTGTCCTGTTGTGTGACCGTAGCCCACCAACACGTTTACGACTCCTTTGGGGATACCGGCTTGCTCAACGAGCTTGGCCACTGCGAGAGAGCTCAAGGGAGTGAGCTCAGAGGGCTTAAGCACTACAGCATTACCCATGCACATTGCCGGCGCAATTTGCCAGCCACAGGTATTTAAAGGTGCGTTCCAGGGTGTGATCTGCAGAATGACACCAAACGGCTCGCGCCGGGTGTAGTTGAGGTGACCACTCGGAACAGGAATGACGTTGCCATAAAGCTTATCCGCCCATCCACCGTAGTATTCAAACATCTCTGCGACACGCAGCGCCTCGCCGCGACAGTCTCTGATTGGCTTACCTGCAGAGACTGACTCTAGCTGCGCGAGTGCCTCAATATTTGCGCGCAGCAGCCTTCCGGCCTCTTGCATTAAACGGCCCCGCTCGGCATGGCTCAGGGCAGCCCAGACTTTCTGTCCAGAGATGGCCGCTGTAACCGCTTGTTTAGCGATCCCAGCGCCTGCATCCTGATATTGCAAAAACACATCGCCACTTGCTGGGTTAATGAGCTTAATCGGTTCGGCTTCGCCCAACAGCATTGCGCCATTCACGTAAGAGCCAACCACGCCATCTGTAAAAAAGGTCTTATAGGCGGCTAATAACTGTTCAGTTTGATTCAGACTCATGACTCACCTAATACATGTATAAGATTAATGGGCACTGCGAGAACTTAGATCAACGTGTACCTAGCTCAACGATTCTGTTGAAGTCTTCATCATCTGCAATGGAGTCTGCGCTCTTTGCCCAAAGCTCCGCCACTTTTGCAGAAAGCGGCAAATCCACACCCAGCGCGCCAATCAGCTCTTGCGACAAGCGCACGTCTTTGCGCATCAGCTTCATTGTGAAACCGGAGTCGAACTTGTCGTTCATGATCCAGGTCGGATAGCTATGCTCAGTAATGAAACTGCGCCCCGATCCCGCATTAATACCCTGAAGCAATTGATCAGTCGGTACGCCCGCCTTCTCTGCCATACGGGTGACCTCGCCTGCAACCAGCAAATGCGCGGCAGCAAATAAGTTATTCGCAATTTTTGCAACGTGTCCCGCACCGATGGCGCCAACGTGCACACGTTTGGCCGTCATGGCAGCCAAGACCGGCTCTGCCCTAGCTAGATCTGCAGCATCTCCACCAATGACCATGGCCATGGTGGCTGTGATCGCACCCTTGGGGCCACCACTTACTGGCGCGTCCAGCATTCGCATACCCGCGGCTTCGAGCTTGACTGCCAACCGACGTGTCGTGTCAGGATGCGAGGTCGAAGTATCAATCACCAACACGCCCTTGCGGGCATGCGTGAGGATGCCATCGACCCCCGCTACGACGTCCTCAACGATCGCCGCGGTCGGTAAGGATAGGATCACCAAATCACACGCGGCGATCACCTCGCCAATCGTCTGCCTGACCTCGACACCTTCTTTTGCAAGCGCGTCGCGCGTTGAAGCAAGCGCATCTGTGCCAATGACAGAGAAACCGCCACGCTTGAGCGATAGCGCCATGCCACGACCCATATTGCCCAGACCAATTACGCCGACAGGTTTAGTCATCAAAAACTCCCTAGAAAACGCATAGTTATTAAGAGTCTATCGTACACATATAATGCAATTAACTTAAAGCACATTCAATCGTGAGACAAGAAAAAGCCCAACACGACACGCGTCCAACTGACACAAGGTCTCAAACCTGGGATCTCGCAGGAGTAACGCTTTTCCGCACACTCGGTTATGTAGTCGGCCTACCGAGCTTTATTGTCGGCACGGCACTATTTATGCTTGGCTTTGCGCTGACCGATACAGACATACTGCACGCCGCGTGCATTCTCTATAGCCTCGCGCTAATAGCCATTGTCGGTCGCCCAGCCCTCCTTCGTCTCAAGCCACAAAACGAAATAGACGCGCTCAAGATCGCAATCACTGCAGGTTTAATTGGGTGTATTTTTTATGCGACCCTTCTAGCAGTACTCACGGTCTTTGGCATAGAGATGCTCTAGCTGCCCGCTGTGATACGAGCCACAGCGCTTAACGTCTTCTATGTACCAATCGGCGTTCAAAGATATAAAAACCACCCTGTATGAGCAGCGCAAGGGCCGCTGACGGGATTGCACCAGCAAGCAACATCGACGTATTGTTGAGCGCTAAACCCTGTGCGATGCGCTCACCAAAGCCACCTGCGCCCACAAAGGCTGCGATCGTCGCAGTACCAACACTTGTGACGGCCGCGACTTTAATGCCGCTCAAAATCATTGTGCGTGCAAGGGGCAGCTCAATCAAAAATAAGCGGAGTCTAAAGCCCAGACCAAGCGCGGTAGCCGCTTGTCGCATTGAAGAAGAAATTTCACTGAACCCTGCGTGGGTACTTTGCACGATAGGTAGCAGAGCGTACAAGAACAACGCCACGATCGCGGGTATGGTCCCAATGAGACCGAACAATGAAATTAAAAATGCTAGTAGTGCTAACGATGGGATGGTTTGAATAACGCCAATCACAGACAAGACAGCTTGCCCGGTGCGGGGCCAATAAAAACAGACTATTCCCAAAGGGAGGCCAAAAACAAGAGCCAGAAGCAAGGAGAACAGCACTAAGAAAATATGCTGCGCACCCAAGCGCCAAAAGTCAGGTGCAAACAGTGTTCGCGAAAATGACTGGAAGGAACTCACCCTCTGACCGTCGCTCGCGCGCATGCCTCCGGACGCGCCCTGAGCCTGGTCACTTCTTAGCTGGAGTAAAAATTGCTGGGCGACTGCGGCGAAGGTTTGCCCCTCAATCTCAACACGGGTGTTGAGATCTAGCATGGTTTGTTGCGAAATTTTGTTCTGTAACGTTTGGATGATTTTCCATGATTCTGGAAATTTGGTCGGCACATCCGCGCGATATAGCAGTAACGCTTCATATGTCGGAAAGAACCGCCGATCATCTTGCAGTACCGTCAAACCGTAACGTTTTAACTTCGAATCCGTGCCGTAGGCATCAACCACGTCAATCTGCTTAGCAACGATGGCCTCATAAGCGAGTCCATGATCAAGCCCTCGCGGTGACATCCCACCTAACTGATAGGTCTCTGACAAACCTTTCCAGCCATCTTTGCGTCCAATAAACTCGTGCGATAACCCTGGCACGAGCCGTGGATGCTTGGCCAAATCGGAAATCGTTTTTATTTGAAGCTCTTGCGCCTGCTCACGCCGCATCGCGAGCACATAAGAATTGTCAAAACCCAACAACACACCGGCTTGAAGCCCAAGCGGTGCAAGCCGCTCGTTTATTTGCTCTAAAGAAAGCGCTTGTTCTGTCTTTAAGATCTCACGCGTCACCGTACCGGTGTACTCAGGGTAGAGATCTATTTCGCCGCTTAACAAAGCAGATAATAAAATCCCCGTGTTGCCTAAACCAGACTTCAACCTCACGCGATCTTGACCAGAACCAGCGACTGCCTGGCTAACAATCTCACCCAAAATATAGGATTCAGTGAAGCGTTTAGAGCCAACCACCAACGGCTGAGAGACCGTTGGGAAAGATAAGGCTAACAACGCAAAACATGCCAGCCTGAGCAACCAGCGAGACCGACTAAACACTAGCTAACGATCAAACGGGTAGCCTGTGCCTGACCGATATGGCCCACCACAGCCGCGTCATCAAAACCATGACGCTTAAACACGGCGAGTACCTCTGGCACCGTATCGGGTGAGCAACACACCAGCAAGCCACCGCTTGTTTGCGGATCAGACAACAACGTTTGACACTCTGCTGGCAAACCCGCACCCAGTGTAATTTCTTTACCGTAGCCTTCCCAGTTGCGGCCTGAAGCACCCGTCACCATGCCCTTTTTAATCAGTTCAGAAACATCTGGCAGCAACGGTACGTCAGCCCAATTGATATGGGCAGTCAATTTCGCACCCCGAGCGATCTCTAGCGCATGACCCGCCAAGCCAAACCCCGTGACGTCAGTCAAGGCGTGCACGCCGGGCAATTCAGCCAATTCCGGACCGGGAGTATTGAGCTTGGTTGCGTTCGACAACATCGACGCATAGCCAGCGGCATCAAGCGCTTCTTTTTTGAGGGCGGCAGATAAAATTCCGACACCAACAGGCTTACCGAGCACCATCACATCACCAGCACGCGCACCATCATTACGCTTGACACGATCAGGATGAATCAAGCCCAGCACCACCAAGCCATAGATCGGCTCGACGGAATCAATCGTGTGCCCTCCTGCAATTGGGATCCCAGCGGTGTTGCACACCGAAGCTCCCCCAGCCAGGATCTTGCCGATTGTTTCAGTCGACAAGACGTTGATCGGCATTCCCACCAACGCCAAAGCCAAGATTGGCTTTCCACCCATCGCATAGACGTCGCTAATCGCATTGGTTGCCGCAATACGACCGAAGTCATAGGGATCGTCGACGATTGGCATAAAAAAATCAGTTGTTGCAATCAACGCCTGCTCGTCGTTGATTTTATAGACCGCGGCATCATCAGCCGTCGCGATCCCTACCATCAACTCTTTTGGAATCGGCATCTGCAGGGTGCCTTTTAAAATCTCAGATAAGACAGCTGGCGCTATCTTGCAACCACAGCCACCGCCATGCGAGAGCGAGGTCAAACGAGGTTCATTGTTAGGCATCATGCTTCCTTGATTATTAAGTCTTGAACGATTGTAATCAATCCACTGCGCTCGCGAGCGGCCTCGAACAAATAAGCACGCTGTCCGCACTGCATTTGTAGTTGAGCAGCAAACGACGCGTCTTCTCTAAAGCGGATCAGCAGTTTCGCGAGCTCATGCGCATCACCGGTAGTAAAAAAACCAGCGTAGTCTTCGCCCAGCATCCCAATATTGCCCGCAATGCGGGAGGCCAACACAGGTACGCCACTACAGATAGCTTCCATAATCACATGGGCGCCGCCTTCCATCACACTCGGGTGCACAAGAACGTGCGAACGCTGGATGTAGCGTCGAGTTTGCTCATGGCTGCGAGCACCCAAAAACTGATAGTTTGGATGCTTAGCTGCGGTATCGTGCGCTTGTTGTGCCAAAACCTGATCGTGCTCGCCACCGATATGACGCAGCTCAATATCGCTACGCTCGGCTAATAACGTAGCAACCTCGAAAAAAGTCTCGGGGGATTTTTCCGACCTTAAGTGCCCCACCATAACCGCTCGCACATGACGGTTCGTTTTGAGCAATGTCTGACGAGTACTCGTCGATTGAAACAACACCTGCGTTTTATCTTGAAACTTCGTTGGCAACTCGGCCAGCCCCGCTGGTTGCAACACGATTAACCTGTTGGCCCAACCCAGGGACTGCTGTGCCTGAGGGTCTTGCTTGATATCACGATAGAGGTCAGTGCCGGTGAGCACCACGCAAAGGCCCTTAGGCCCTCGCTGTGCGTACCAAGCGGCTATGGATGGATAACTACGCCGAGCATGTAAGGCAATCAACACGTCATCCGTTCGGGCACCATCCCATGCATTGACAATACGGACCGCGTAAGTCGTCGCAAGCATATTGGCATAACGCTTAGCCGTCTGCCAATTACCGTTGTTGGCGCTTGCGAGTGCCGGACTTACAATAACGACTCTGGGCTTGCGAATTTGAGCAGCTGTAAACATAAAAAGTTATCAACACACGATGCGAGAGGCTAGCACCAAAGAACTGAACACCGCACTACAAGAGATGCGCGTGCACACCCTTGATTCATTTCGCTTTTATGCGCGCGCCCGGAAACTACACATTCCTTATAGCCCAGAATTTAATCCACCTCTGTGGGAACTTGGCCATATTGCCTGGTTTCAAGAGTACTGGATTGCGCGCAATCCAACGCGTAGTGAAGGCGCAGCGATGCGAAGCGGCCTTGCTAAAAAAAACTCAGTTCTTGAGCTTGCTGACCAGTGGTACGACAGCGCCAAAGTAAAACACGAAACACGCTGGGATCTAGGATATCTCTCAAGCGACGGCTGCCTGGCTTATGCCGCTCAAACGCTAGAGCAGACGCTCACGCTACTCCAAAGCACCTCGGACGACGACGCAGCGCTTTATTTCTATTGGCTGGTCTTACAACACGAGGCGATGCATCTTGAGGCCGGCGCCTATATGGCGCAAGCACTCGGCATTCCCTTTGAGACAACATGGGTATCTCCGCGCGCAACCGCATCGCGGAGCACAGCCGCTCAGGTTCCCGCACAGCGTTGGACACTCGGCTGGGCGACCGACGGCTTTTGCTTTGATAACGAACTCGTTTCTTGCACTGTCGCACTCAAGACGTTTGAAATTTGCCTAGAACCTGTTTCTTGGGCGCAATACATGGCCTTTGTGACCAAGACTGGACATCGCTTGCCTCGGTACGTTCGTCAAAATGGGTCAAGCTTTGATGTTCAAACATTCGGCATCTGGATGCCTATGGTGATGCAAGCTCCCGCGGTTCATGTTTCGTGGGACGATGCTCAAGCTTACTGTGCCTGGGCGCAATGCCGCCTGCCCACTGAAGCCGAATGGGATTGTGCCGCAAGAACGCTCGCAAACTTTAACTGGGGTGAAGTCTGGGAATGGACACAGGATACGTTTGCACCCTTCGACGGTTTCGTCGTGCATCCCTACGCTGAATACTCTGCACCTTGGTTTGGAACACATAAAGTGATGCGCGGCGCCGCCCATGTCACGCACCAGGCTTTACGCCACGTACAGTATCGTAATTTTTTCTCACCTGGGCGCTGCGACATTTATTCAGGCTTCAGAACCTGCGCGCTCTAGGCCCATCTGCCCTTAGCTTGCCCAAAATACGGCGTACTGATCTTGTTGATCGGTCCAGTGCTTGGTTTGCATAAAACCAGCCGATCGTAAAAGTTTCGAAAACTTTTCAATTGTCCACTTATACGAATTCTCAGTGTGAATCGTTTCGTTTTTTTGAAAAACACGCTGTTGGCCAGGCCACTTCACGGTCACGTCGCGACGCGCCTGCAAGTGCATTTCGATACGAGATTCTTTCACATTGAAATTCGCTAGGTGCTGCCAGTCACGCACATCAAAATCTGTACCGATCAAGCTGTTCACGTGTCTGAGTACGTTTAGATTAAAGGCTGCCGTCACACCAAGCTCATCCGCGTACGCGCGCTCTAACACTGAAGAGTCTTTCACCAGGTCGATACCTATCAGCAAGCCCGAGCCGGGCTGCGCAGCTTTGCACACCGCGACGATCCGTTGCAAAAAACCTAACGCCTGAACGGGATCGAAGTTACCCAAACTAGAGCCAGGGTAGAAAGCAAAGACCGGCTTCGCTGACAGCTGCGCTTGCAGCGCGGGAGCAAACGCTAGGGTGCTTGAAAAATCCATTCCCACACCGACCATGGGAACCTGGGGATGCTCGCGTTGCAACCGCTCTAGCGTTCCACTGAGATAGTCTAAAGAGATATCCACCGCCACATACAAACCTGGTGGAGTTCGCTGAAACATACGAGCGGCTTTCTCACAGCTCCCTGCCCCGAGATCAAGCCATGCCGCCCCCGCAGGGATCTGCGCATGAATCGCCTCAGCATGCTGACTAAAAATGGCCGCCTCAGTACGTGTCAAATAGTATTCTGGTAGATGCGTAATCGCATCAAATAATGTTGACCCTAACGCGTTATAGAAATACTTTGGTGAGCAATGTGCCTGTGGAGCCAGCAACCCCTGTGACAAGTCCTGTTCACTCAAGACCGGGGTTGTGCTCAGGCTATTAAAAGTTAACATCACTGCCACCCTTGAGCTGCAACATCTCGCGGGCTTCATCAGAAGAGGCAACACTTAAACCAAGACCTTCAATCACCTGGCGCACCGCGCGCACTTGCATGGCATTGCTCTCGGCAAGTTTTCCTGGGCCTATCCATAGTGAATCTTCCAGGCCAACACGTACATGCCCACCAAGTGCCACAGATTGCGCCGCAATCGGCAATTGATTTCGTCCTGCACCTAAGACGCTCCAGTAGTAATCGTTACCGAACAAACGATCCGCCGTACGCTTCATGTGGGCAACGTCCTCTGGGTGCGGCCCAATCCCACCCAAGATACCGAAAACAGATTGAATGAAAAATGGTGGCTTCACCAGACCACGATCTGCAAAGTGACGCAGCGTATAGAGATGTCCAATGTCGTAACACTCGATTTCAAAGCGAGTACCATTCGCTGCACATGTTGTCAGAATATTTGCGATATCACGGAAGGTATTTTTGAATATCCTGTCATCCGACTCTTCTAAGTAAGGCTTTTCCCAGTCAAACTTAAACGTTGGATATCGGGCCAACATCGGGAACAAGCCAAAATTCATTGAGCCCATGTTTAAAGAGGCGACCTCGGGTTTGAAATATGCGCAGGGCTTGAGGCGCTCTTCCACACTCATCGTTGGCGCGCCACCCGTCGTAATATTAATCACGACATTGCTGTTATCTTTCACACGCTTCAAAAACGGCGTGAAGGCCTCAGGGCGCTGGTCAGGCCGTCCATTGGCAGGGTCGCGCGCATGCAGGTGCACCAGGGCCGCGCCTGCAGCATGCGCCTCCAGTGCCGCATCCGCAATTTGATCTGCCGTGATCGGCAAATGGGGCGACATCGTCGGCGTGTGTATTGCGCCAGTCACCGCACAGGTAATCATGACTTTATTGTGTTTTGCTTTTGAAGTGCTCATGAATAGCTTCCTAAGGGACGAGTCAACTCACAGGAATATCTCGGATGAGTCTTTATACAATACAAATCCTTAAATCCTGACATAGCCACTTTAGGCAGCCCTAGTGTGTATAGTATGTGTCATGGTTATTTTGGTATGGCTTAAGGAGACAACAATGAAGAAGCATTTATCGATTAAAGCGCTCCGTGCAGCGCTCATGGCAGTGGCTGGCATCGGTCTAACGTGTGGCCAGGCGCAAGCGCAGTCGGCCGACACATTCCCGACCAAAGCTATCAAGCTTGTGGTGCCTTTCGCGCCAGGTGGCGTGACAGATACAAGTGGTCGTATCGTCGCAGAGGGACTATCCAAACGACTCGGTCAGCAAGTTATCGTTGAAAACAAACCCGGCGCCTCCGGAAATATCGGTGCGCAGCAAGTTGCGACTGCAGCACCCGATGGCTATACACTTTTTTTAGCGCTAGACGGCACCTTAGTCATTAATCCACACGCGTATTCAAAAATCGGCTTCGATCCCGTCAAGGATTTTGAACCTGTCGCGAAGATTGGTAACTCGGTCATTATTTTGGCAGCGAATCCAAACGTAAA
>JACCDW010317510.1_pt1 | contig 65480 bp, 77 predicted proteins | sample 7449781 | NCBI WGS metagenome assembly JACCDW01 (sample SAMN15323449, study PRJNA562643) | freshwater metagenome | isolation source: river surface water | place: USA:Blue River Watershed | collected 2017-08-18
GACCATATCAAAAAGGCTTCAAAAATAGAATCACTCATTGATTTATTTAACTTTAGCCAAGATTCTATTAAATTCTTTTCTATCTTGAAAGTAATCATCTTCTTGTGAAGTTGAATAAAGTTATCTAGACTCAAACTCAAAAGACTAATCAGAAACGTAACCTCACGAGCGAGTGATGTTTCGAATTTAAATGTCCTGATTAGTGTTCTTTCAAGTGTATTCACATCGTTGTTTAACAAAAGATTCGCCAAGTGTATCTGTAAATACTTTGAATCTATAACATTTTTATTTATTTTTAAACCTGATAAAATCTCCTCAAAAATACCGAGCTCCATCATAAGCCTCATGTAATCAGAGAAATTAGCAGCTTGTTTCCAACCTTTCATGATTTCACCAGTGTTGTCACCAGTAGTTGCCCAAATTCTCTCAGCAGTTATTATCCTTAAGTCTGATTTATTATCAATTATAGCTTTCTTAGTCATTTTATCAAGCTCGAACTCATAGCGTGAGCAAAATCTTACAACTCTCAATATTCTCAGAGGGTCTTCTTTTATTCTTAGTTCAGGATCACCTATGAATCTAACTACACCATCTTCAATGTCTTTTATACCATTCACCAAATCCACTATTTCTCGTTTATCCAAGTCGTAGAATAGAGCATTAAAAGTAATGTCTCTTCTTTCTACATCTTTTTCGATTGTAGAAAATTTAACATCAGGATTTCTTGTGATGCCAAGTTTCTCACCATAAACATCTTCTCGCATAGTTGCGATTTCCATACCTAGTGGTTGATCATCTGTATAAACAACAACTACTCCAAAGGAGGCTCCTTGCTTAGTGATTCTGAATTTGTCACCAAGAATCTCTACAACTTTATCTGGAAGAGCATCTGTACAAAGGTCAAAGTCTTTCGGCTTTTCGCCTCTGATGAAATCTCTAACAGCACCACCAACGACATATAGTTTGAAACCGTTACTCTTAAAAATTTGGTGCAGTTGTTTAACAGATTCCGGAATTATAGACCACATGTCTCTTGTCTCTATGCTTTCTAAAAATCTTTGCCAGTTATGAAGTTTCATAAAATATATATTAAAATTTGAATATATAATAAGAATGAGATATTTAAAGTTGTTTGAAGAATTACAGTTGAAGTTCGAGAAAGTCAATGGAGTTTACTATTTCAAAGACACCAAAGGTAATGAATATAGAGTTTATTTTATAGGACCACTTACCGATAGTCAGTTAGAAGATTCACACCTTACTAAAAAGCAAACATTTGACTTAGAGTTTATCACGCAAGATAATGATTACACTTCATTAACCGGCACAGGTACACCTTTCAGTATTTCTAATTTCATATTTGGGGATATACTAGAAGATTTCGTTACTTCCAATCCCGAGTGCGAGAGAATAGTTGTTTCGTCATTAGATCGACAAAGAAGTGCTCTATACTTAAGATCAATAAAAAACTCAATCCATAGAATTAATTTCGAGATTGAGTTCCTGGACTATCCAGTTACAAATGATATAGTATTATGTAAGATTACTTCATGATATGTAAAACAGTTAGTATAATTATTACTAGCGTACTTGATGCTGTTGAAATCTTAAACTTATTGTTATTCTTTTTAATGCTTTTTTCCATTTCTTTATTCAATGTTATTACCTTTGAAAGTTGTTCATCTTTCAAGGATATAATAGTATCTTTACTTATGATTAAACTATTCTTAACATCGATTAAACTATCTTTTTGTGTTATTAGAACTTCTTGAAGTTTTATATTGCCAGTAAGTATGTCTTTATCTTTCTTTAGCATTATATTTTCTGCTTCAAGTGAATCTTTCCTAAGCAAATCCTGTGCTATGGATTTCATGACTTTAACAGGCAATCTCATGTGCGTTGTATCACCTGTAGCGGTCTGTGAAGAAGCTGTCAAGCTGGTTATAATTATAGCTACCAGCACCGTTAATTTTTTCATTGTAGTCAAATCTAATTTTTTCTAAACTTATTTTATTTTGAATCAGTAGCGAATTACCTCTATCAATCATTCTTAATGTTTCGTCTTGTGCTTTCTCTAGCTCCCAGGTTCTAACATACAATAGTTCTTGATATTGTTTAATAGAATCAATTTTAGATTCGATGTGATCAACGGCTTGGTTTGTTGATTCAATCTTTTGCTTTAACTCGTCGTTATTCTGATTGACATTTTTGTTTATAACAAACCAAACAACAACAGCTATTAGAAGCGTTGCTGTACCATATTCTATTAAGTTTTGTTTAATGTTTGTAGGTAGTTTAATCCAGCTAAATATTTTTTTCATGATAGGCTTATATATTTAAAACTCTGCCGTCTTATTGCCTAAGGAAAATTCTTCAATAAAATTCATATGATCTTTCAAAGACATTATCCCAAAGTAAATAAGAGCTAATACAGAGAGTGCTATTACTGCAAATAAAATACCTTTACCAATTCTTTTCCAGACAGATTTGGTTGGAACATCTACTTCTTCCTCCTCTTCTTCTAGACTTTTTTCTGCTTCAAATTTAGTAACAGGAAGACTAGTTGGTTTAGTTTTTCCTAATCCAAACTTTATCCCTTTTTCTGTAAGTTCATTCATGTAGAATTCCCTGGTATAACAAGTTTTGATGGCTTCTATAATGTTTGCTGATTCATCGTCTTTAGTCAGATAAGAGTTTGCACCAAGATTCATCATTGAGGTAACCCAAGTCATGTCGTTGTTCCATGAAAGAACAATTACCTTAATCTCAGGATATAACTTCTTTAACTGTGGTAATGTAGCAAAACCATCCATGACAGGCATGTTTATATCAAGAAGTATAATATCTGGAGTTACATGCTTTAATTCTTGGAGTAATCGCATACCATTCTCAGCTTCGCCAATTACGACGATATCTTCACAGGTTCTTAAAGCTGTTTTAATTCCTTCCCTGAAAATTGCGTGATCATCACAGATGACGACTTTTATTAAATTGTCTTTCATATCTTTAGCCATTTATATAAGTTAAAATCGAGAAGTTTTAGAAACTCTTGAAAAATTATTATCACGAGAAAGACTACCATTTAAACCAAAAGTAAAAAAAGCAGTGTTTTCAGCTAAAACGGTATTGAAGAATAAATCTGTTTTTTTATCATATCTAAACAGAATTTTTTGAGAAGCCATAACTCCAGTGGTATTTAACCCTCGGTAATCACTATTTTTCAGGTGATAATACACACCGACAGATGGAGCAACTCGTGTTCTTTCATTTAGTTGAAAAATCATACCAGAGCTAACATTGAAAAAAACACCGTTGTTTACATAGTGACTTAAATGTGATACATATCCTACATGTGCAAAATAATCCTTATATTGGTAATTGAATCCTAGTTGTAATGCTGCTGTTTTCTTTGTTGATGCACCTACTCCCATCTCGGCGGTTAGTTGTGATTTAGCGATGATAGGAAGCAAAAGGCAAATTAAAATAAGTGTTTTTTTCATTTTTCTAAAAGGGTTTTAAGTTTAATGTCTCTAATGTGTATTTGTGATATTTTCGATAATTCTAAAACAATTGTAATGCTGACTCTGTAAGGTAACCCATAATTATAAGGTGCATTTGGTTTATAAAGTTTATTGAATAAATCTATGTCTAATAAAATAAATCCATTTGGTGTAAAGTAGACACCATAATCTTCAACCTTTTTGTTGAGTTCCCTTTCGCTAAATGAAACATGTTTCTTCATTAGCTGAATTCCTTCGTTTCTTGTCGCGAAGTAACCAAGAATTCTGAAGCCAATTTTATCTTCGTTATAATAAGAAACAACTATCATTAATATTTATAGTCTTTTATTAAAAGCATGTTTCAATTACAAATATATAGAATATTCTTAGGATACAAAAAAATTATTATTTAAGCTCATGAGATATCTAAAAAAATTCAATGAATCGGTCATAGTACCGGATGACTTTCACTATTCTTTAGAGATACTTGAAAATACAGAAATATCAACACTAAATGACATCAACAATATTTTTACAGCTGATGGTATTGAGTTTGTGAATGTCGACTACTTCAAATCTAAATTACAAACAAAAAAAGAAATTGAACTTGTTCCAGTTAAATTAGAGCTCTTTGGTGGAGTTAAATTTGCCGCCTTTAATTATTACACTAATCAAATATACGTTTGTGTAAATGAGCCAGTTTTTTTGAGAAGTATGACTGATTCATCAATTAAGAAAAAACTCATAGACTTTTTGTTTGAAGTTTTACGACATGAGTCTATTCATCGTCAACAACACTCCAGGAGAAGTATTTTGAAAAAAAACCTAGAAAGATCTCCTGTAGATCCAAAGCCTTACTTTGGAGACTATGATGAAGTAATGGCATATGCTCAATCTTTTATCGACCAATGTCACCAACAAGGATTGACTGATTCGGAAATTCTTGATATTATCAGACATAATAGAAAAGTTTCTTGGATACAAAATGCTTATGATTTAGTAGATCCGAATTCAAGAAAAAAATTCTACAAATATGTTTACCAATATCTTAATAACCAGCAATAGTTTCTAGATATATAAACAAAAAGAGTAACCATGAAGAAAATTATTTTGATTATTTTAGTTTTTTTAAGCTCTTGCTCAGTAACTAATTATTGGCCCGATGACTTGTATTATTCGGTTCCACCGCAGAGACAACAAGGTTATATAGATTTGCATGATAGGTATTTACGAATGAAGACGCGAGATTCCAGATGGTCACAATTCGATGACGATTATTTTTATTGGAATGGTATAAGACCTAATGGTTTCTTTATTCCGTCTTGGCAAATTCAACCAGCTATACCTTTTTCGTATCAATATTATTGGAGATTCAATCCTTATTTGTATAATGGAATTTGGTATAATCCTAGTATTTATACTAGACAAATATATAACACACCAATTTATAGAAATAACTATAATCCCTACACTTTTTCTTCTCCTAAATCTCCTAAGCTAGAGTCTAGACCTCGTAGCTTCAATTTGAATACTTACAACAATCAGACTGGAGGATATTCAAATAATACACAACCGACAACACCTGTCAGAAGATTCGAGAGTAATACTACAACAAATACTACTACACCTAGAATCAATACACCCAGTGCTCCTAGGTCAACAAATGCACCAGTGAGGAAGTTTTAATATGATTTGTGTAACGAAACAAATGTGGAATGGTCAATGGAAATTATTTCTTGATTATAGTCAAATAGATGTTGTATTCTATGGAAATGAACAACAAGTTGAAAACTACTTTATTTCGAAAAGTATAAATTTTGAAATTGAAGAAAGTGACTTGTTGGATTCTGGTTGGGATTATTTAGTTGATGGTAAATGTGTTTACTTCTTAGTAGACATAGAAAAAGATGTAGATAAGTTAGTAACGCCAATATTCGTTTGGCATGATGAAGTGAAAACTATCAGAGATTTAACAAGTTATTTGAAGTGTTGGATACGTGATGACAAGTTAAAAAAAATCGTTCCTTAGATTTAATATATATTTTAAAATTAATTTAAATCAAATGACAAACTCAAGACATACAGCAATTGTTTCTTGGCAGCCAACATACACTTATGCTACTGCTGCTGGCGCAAGAGCTACATCAGGTGGCTATTTTGTTGCGTCGATGCCTGAATTGGCTATATCAGCTACTGGTGCTAGCCACTCAGCAGCTATGTTAAATCTAATGGAGCTAGTAGCGGCACTACCAAATTCTGATAATACGCCTTATGGTGCGATTAGACACTTCTAAAAAATGAAAAAGACACTCTCAAAAAGAGTGTCTTTTTTTTTAATTAATTACATTTGCTCGGCTGAAAGCAACCCTGACCAGCACCTTCTATATAGCCAATACGGGTATCAATGTGTTGGCTAAACTTATAAGGACTTACTTTTCCGCAAATAACGCACTTATCATAAGTGTCGTCTTTAGCTACTTTACTTGTAATTTCAAAATACTTTTCGCGGATGAGTGCACCAAGTTCAGAATCATTAGGATGGTTTTTGATTTCTTTTTCACTGATAGTAATAATCATATAATTAAATTTTGCACAAAGATAAAACTAATATATATTTGAACAAAATAATTTTTTATGGACGACAAAAATAAGTGGCAAGTATGGTTTGACCTCGATGGTGTAATGGCTGATTTCGAAGGCGAACTTTATAAAAGTGAAGAAGTCAGAAAAGCTAAAGAAATTTTAGACAAGCTAATTCTGAGGTCTTATCCTGAATATGCAGGACTTAAGCCCGATGAATTAAAAGCGAGAATTAAAGAAGACTCAAAAACTAATCCTGATATAAAGCCACTGAAGACTACTTTCTATAAATACCAAGGATTCGTTTATAAGATGGCAGGATCTAAAGGATTCTTTGCTTCTCTTGATTTATTACCTGGAGCATATGAAATGTTAGAACAAGCAACTAAAATAACTGGACAAAAACCAAATGTTTGCACAGCACCTATGGGTGATGAAAACGATCCTGAAAATCACTCAGTAATTGAAAAAAAGGCTTGGGTAAAAAAACATTTCGGTGATAAAGTTAATCATATTGAAGTAACACTTAACAAAGGTAAAGTGGTGACTGGTCCGCATGATATCTTAATTGATGACAGGCAAAAGTATATAGATAGTTTTATTTCTGCTGGTGGAAAGGGAATTAAACATGAAACGCCTAGTGCTAGTAATATGGATTCTTGGAAAAAATCCATGCAAGAGCTTGAGAAAATATGTCTAACAAAAGAATCAAATCTAGTCACTAAGTTCGAAGATTTCATCAAACTATAAAAAGCCTCAAATGGTAAATAGTTAGGAAGAAGGGATAGCAAACAATAATAGAATTGTTTGCTTCTTTTTTGTCTATACAATAAGTTATTAGGCATTTTCTACCGCTTTCATCTGAGCAAACCTCTGTGAGCCTTGTAAACTTAGCGTTATCATTCTTAAAGATGGTAGCAAGCCTTTTAAATGCTGACTTCCTGCCGTCTGTAATGTTTATTGATGTGTCGGTTGTGATAATTTTTAAATTAGACACATCAAAGCTTTTAAAGGTGATTGTGTCATTCTTATACAAGCCAAATTCAACTTTATTTACCGAAAGCTGTGAAAACAAAGCAATTGGTAAAAACAATAATAGTATAGTAAAAATTTCTTTCAAGTTATATTATATATTCAAAAATTAATTGTATATTTGCTTTATTATGGCACAAAAACTAACTATTTACATCGACATGGATCACACTTTTTGTGACTTCGAGAATCATAAAAAGACTTGGCAGAAGTTTGCGCACTCACCAATCGAAAAGCAATTTCCTTGGTCTATGAGAGGTTTTTTTGAGACGTTGCCTCCGATGCAAGGTGCACTTGATTTTTGGGAATATTGGTCTGATAAATGTGACCTTTATTTCCTGACTCGCCCTTCTGTGCGTAACAGGCACTCTTATACTGAAAAAGCTAACTGGGTATTTAAACATCTCGGACAAGATGCACTTGAAAAACTTATTTTATCACCAAAAAAAGATTTACTGAAAGGTGATATCTTAATTGATGACTATGGCGGAAACGGTCAATCTACTTTCGAAGGTGAGTGGTGGAAGTTTGGCAGTGATGAATTTCCTGACTGGACTACTTGTCACAATATGTTAGAAACTAAATTTGAAACTAAAAAAAATAAATTAATTTATGAACGGAATGGTAACCTCTCGTGAGTATGAAGGACTTACTCTTGAAGAAGCAACAGAAAAAGCAAAAGGACGTGGATTTACTGTGAGGATAGTCGAGCAAGATGGAAAAGCCTTTATGTTGACTATGGATTTTATTAACAATCGAATCAATTTCAGACTTAGAAATGGTTTGATTTTAGAAGCTTATGCTGGATAAGACAGCACATCCCGGAAATAAATAAAGATTCAAGATGGAACAGCACATACCCGAAAAAGACGAAAGATTCAAGATATTAGAATATTTGCTTATTCCTGCAAGCGTGTATTTGATTATTTCGTTTGTTAAATTAGAGATTGATTTCAGATCTTGACCCAAGCGACAAGAGTGATTTTCTTAATCTCTACATGTTTTTTTTCTATAGCCAAATTTGTATTCAGTAAAATCCCATAATATGCGATACAGTCTTTCCAAATTACCAAAAAATATTTCAGAAAAATTTGGTGGTGTGGAAAAATAGTTGTATCTTTGTAGCATAGGTTGAATAAATTATGTCTAAAATCACAAAAACAAATATTAAATCGATTATCCTTTCACTTGCATCAGAATATAAAGTCAAAGTCTTTTTTTCAAAATCAGTCAAAGAAAAAGGCTTGGCTAGATATTGGCGCAGATCTATGACTATTTCCACAAATTATCCACCTGTATCACAGTTGTCTACTTTTTTCCATGAATTAGGTCATATTTATTGTTATCAAAACGGGTTATGGCCCAAGTATCATTTATGGAAGGCTCCTGAGTACATGACTCTTAATGAAAAAAAATCTTGTTATGCTACTGCACTCAGAGCAGAAAAATGGATAGACAACTGGGCTCAAAAAGAAATGTATAAGCATTTTCCGAATGTTAAATTCGTTTTTACTTATGATTGTATTAAAACCGTTACTCAATTTAAACTCGATATTAAAAAAGAACTATGTCTGAATTAAAAGAATTTGTTTTTCTTACACGAGCTGAAATATACATCAGGTCGAGTTACGAGCTTACTGTGCATCTTAGGCAAGATGAATCAAGAAGTCTTATTTTATTGGATTCTACTAAGGCACAAAACTTAAACATCATCACAGTCGATCCACTTGTTAAGTGGGTTGGCACTTTTCAAAGTGGTAAGTTTTATCATCTTCCTAAAATCATTTACACCGGTAAAGTTAAGTCCAAAGGATTCTATCATTTTTCCTTTCACTGGAGAAACAAGTATCGAATTTCAAAAGATGATTATTTTATGTTAGATGCCGAGCAAATTAGATTTTTCAGAAAAAATAACTATATAAATGCAAACTGAATTTTTCTCAACATCGTCCTTCTTTGTTTTTTCAAAAGATTTAAATTACGGAGAGTCACTCTTCGGTGGTAAGCTGTTAGCTGAAATGGATTGTGAGGCGGCAAAAGTAGCCAGAGCTGTAATTTGGAACACGGAAGCCGACTCAGTAGTCACTGCTTCTTTCGATAGAGTCGATTTTAAAGCACCAGCTAAAAGAGGTGATCTCGTTATAATGGAAGCTGATGTTATTTCTTTTGGACGTACTTCTATTAGAATCAAGATAGGAGTCTGGATTAAAAGAGGGTTAAATAAAGAAGATTGGACTGAGATTTGCACAGCAGAAACTACATTTGTAGCACTTCGTGACGGCAAACCACATCCACACGGTAAATCAAATTAATATGAAAAGTGTTTTAATAATTCATGGTGGTCCAACACAAAATGGATTCAATTGGGAAACTTATCAAGAATTAGAAAGATTCATTTCTGCTAACAGATACTCTGTTAGGTCGATTGATTTATACAGAGAAGACTTCGACCCAGTTTTCAGAGAAAAAGAACCCGAAATTAATAAAAGAATGATAGACAACTACCAAGAAATGATATCAAGTGCATCCTTGATAATCTTTATAAGTCCTATTTGGTGGTCTAGAACTACAACTATGCTAGAAGGTTTCTTCGACAAGGTAATGACTGATGGATTTGCTTTTAAATCTAATCCTAAATGGACACCATTGCTATCTAATAAAAAGGCTATCATGTTCCTAACACTTGGAAATAAATCCAAGTGGCGTATTTTTCTCTACAAAGCTATATCATACTTAAGATTAAAGTTTGGACCATTAAATGATTGTTTTGGTTTGAATACGAAGGTTTGCCTTTTTAGTATAAACAAACAAACTAATAAAAACGATAAAGCAATTATTTTAGAAAAAATAAGAGGAATTATCAGAGGCAATATTTAACTTTACATAAATTTAAACAAAAATGAAGCTAGACAAAAAGTTTTTAAAAGAGTATCTGAATTCAGTTAGTCCCGTTGGATTCGAATGTGAGCTTGGTGGACAGAAAGTTTGGATTAATCAAATGAAGAATTTTTCAGACAACATCCAAATTGATAACTATGGCTCAGCGTTTGCACAACTTGGTAACAAAGACTCTGATTACAAAGTAGTTATTGAAGCACACGCAGATGAAATTTCTTATCTTGTTAATTTTATTGATAAGAGTGGTTATATTCGAGTTGTGCGCAATGGTGGATCTGATGTGCAAATTGCACCTTCAATGAGGGTAAACATTTGGGGCGATAAAGAACCTGTATCGGGAGTATTCGGACATCCGGCTATACACATTTCTGAGCGAAAAAAAGAAGTAGATTTGAGTTCTATTTTCATCGATGTAGGAGCTAAAAATCGAAAAGAAGTTGCTGAGATGGGTATCAAAGTTGGAAGTGTAATTACATTCAAGGATGAATTCATGGAGCTCGGCAAGAATTATTACACCGGTAGAGCCTTGGATAACAGGATTGGAGGTTTCATGATAGCTGAAGTTGCTCGCCTTATTTCTGAGTCTGGAAAGCAATTGCCTTATAAGCTTTATGTTGTAAACGCTGTACAAGAAGAAATTGGTCTTCGTGGTGCGCAGATGATTGCTCAAAACCTAAAGCCAAATGTTGCTATTGTAACTGATGTTTGTCATGAAACCTCATCACCATGTTACACAGCAAGTAAGCAAGGTGAGTTTATTGCTGGAGAAGGTGGTGTTATTACAACAGCTCCCGCAGTCCAAAACAACCTCAAAAAGCTGATTATTGATACTGCAATTAAGAAAAAGATTCCTTATCAACTTAAAGCAAGCTCTGGATCTACTGGGACCGATACTGAGTCTTTCGCCTATTCGAATGGTGGTACACCATCTGCTCTTATTTCGTTGCCGTTGAAGTATATGCATACTACCTGTGAAACAACACATAAAAAAGATGTGCAGAATACTATTCAGCTTATCTACCAAACACTTCTCGCAATTGAAGAAGGACAAGATTTCAGGTACTCTCTCTGATAAAACACAATCATGGTAATTAAAATTAAACTCGCGCTCTACCTAATATTTCTGATGTTATGTAGCGCTATAATATTGGCTTCTACATGTTTGTCTGTATGGTATGTCATCATCGATCCCTCTATTCGAAACTGGTTTATTTCAATAGTGTTAGTGTTGACTTCTGTATTCTACTTCTGGATGCTTTTTACGCACACACTGGTTATTAGAGTAACCAGAATCAACAAAAAACAATCTACTATGGCTGAGTAGGCTATATCTACGATTCGAAATCTCCAAAAGGCTTGAATTATCAAGCCTTTTTTTTTTAACTTTTTTTGGTGTCTTCGGAGAATTGCTGTATATTTGCATTATAAATCGAAAACGAATGGATAATATCATAATTGACGGTGTGCTTTTTGAGTCTGGTATGGCAGTATCATGTAATATCGAAGGTGACTACGTTGAAGGACACTTATACATTAGAGGTGATAGAATGTGGATTTGCCATGATAACCGAGCTTATGATGGTGACACATCTGAACAATTGTTCGGGCACCCCTATTCTTGGGTTTTTCACTATAGAGCGGAATCCGGTCGATTTAGTGATGCGATTTCCAATTTAGCTTGTCTTGAAATTAATAATATCAAATTCAAGCAAGTTGATATAGAGGAAAGTTTGATGCAACATCTTTCTTTTTTTCTAACAAATAAGCAAATCTCCTTTATTTTTAAGGCAAAGACAAAACCGTTTGAGATTTATAAACGTTTCAGGCGCTCAGAAAAAAGTGGTTATATTATTCTCGAAGGCGAGACCACTACTAAATCCGGTGATACACAAACTAAGAAAACAGAAATTAAATTTTCTAGATTCCTGAAGAAGACAGATGATGCTATCAAAGAATTGAGTGGTAATTCGATTTTTAAAAATGATCACGAAATTGAAAAAGCATACAATTCATATGTTGCTACAGGACAGGATAGCTTTTTTGAGCTGGTATTCGTCTCAGGTGAAGACATTCGCTATGGTTATGATTCTAAAAACTATTCGAAGATTTCCAGTGGTACTCTACAAAAATCTTGTATGAGTGACAAGTTTGGTTGCATTAAAATCTACGAGAAAAATCCTGATAAGATTCAACTCGCAATATTGAAGTCTGTTGAAGGTATCGAAGCAAGGTGTTTGATTTGGACGCTTGAAGATGGTAAAAAGTATTTTGATAGAATATATTATACTAAAGATTGGTGCGAGAGCCTCATTAGAAACAAACTAATTGCAGCGGGTTATGTGTCAATTCAAGAGAGTCTTCCATCCATAAAAACCGCTTCGATTACTTTATCAGAGTCAGCTTTTCTTGAGTATCCCTATATCGATACTTTCCGGTATCGTAGGAAAAACACTAACCAGTTTTTTGCAGCATACAATACATCTGATTTGACTGCTGGTAGTTATGATGTCTTTATACACACCACTGGTAGTGTAGCCAGTTTAACTATTTAAAAATAAAAAGATGGTAATAAATGGAATAAATTACAAAGTAGGTGATGATGTTATATTTCACAGAAGTCCAATGCTTTTGAAAGGCAAGATTTTCTTCAATCCACACACATTATCTCAGTGCTACATATATATTTGTCATAATGACCCAAATTATGATGGAGCTATGTCGCCAAATATGCTAGAGCAAAAGTATTCTTGGGTATTAGGATGCGATCGTGATCGTATGAATACTGGTTATATTCTGCAAGATGGTCATCTTATACCAGGTCAAACGGATCTTTCTTTTAAGGAAATGAAATTTTCAGATAAATTGAAATCACTATTTACTTTTCTACCAGCTACCCATCCTTGGGCGTCGTATTTCTTTTTGAAAGTTAAGCCATTCGAACATTTCACTCAAGCAGAGCTTGCTAGTAATCCTGGTTTTCTAAAGTTGATAGGGTATCATCCTACAAAAATGGGTGAACAGCTTAAAATTGTCGAAGTAAAGATTTCACGTTTTTTGAAAACTATTTCTGATGCTAATGGTAGTCAACTTGAATTCCTAAAGCTTGATGGTGTGACTATTGAAAAAGTTTATAATACTTGTGTAGCATTTCAAAATGATACTTTTTTCGAATTGGGCTTCTATGAGGGAAAAGATATAAAACAAGCTTATAAGCGAAAGAATTATTCTAAGTCTTGTGAGTCATCACCTTTGTATAATTCTTGTATGACCAATAAAAAATACTTCAAGCTTTATACAAAAAATAAACAAGTAAAACTTGCTTATTTGAAATCTGAATCAGGCATTGAAGCTAGGTGTTTGGTTTGGGATGTGGATGGTACTTTCTATTTCGATCGTATTTATGCTACACAAGATTGGATTGTTACTTCGTTGTCCTCTAAGCTTAAGGCGATGGGTTATCATGATATTATGGCGGCTAGGCAAGATAAAGATTTCTTCCTTTCTATCAAGCTTGATGAGGTTGAATTTGATGAGTATCCATATCTCGATACATTCCGATTCTTGGACTTCGAAACGAAAACTATATATGCAATCTCTGATTATACCGATTGGAAGGATGGTAAGCCTGACGATCTTCCTGATAATTGTGTCCAACTATGTCATACTGACGGCACTTATGATGATTTTCCATTTGAATAAAAAAAAAGACTATGTTTTCACATAGTCTTTTTTAGTTTAACAGATATCTTATTTTCCGAAGATATATCTGACACCAAGCTGTGCAGACCAAACATCGAATACTGAAGAGTTTCTTTGATAAGTATCTTTTGCGAGAGTAGTTGTGCCATCAACATTCCTTTGTGTAGAAAGTCTATAAGTTGGTTCGCCCGCAGTATTGTAGCTTACAAAGTTAAGAAGTGCAGGAGCAGTAGCTCTTTGTGAAACACCCCATTTGTCGTTAATCAAGTTAGCGGCATTGATAATATCAAGACGCACTTGGAATGTATTCTTCTTTTCTTTAACCTTCACGAATACATCTTGAATAATTGAGACATCAAAGCGATTCAAATAAGGAAGAAGCGAACCATTTCTTTCTGCATACTGACCTCTTCTAACACTCAAGTATTTGTCTTGGTTGATGAAGTTGTCAAATGCTGCTTGTTGCTCAGCTTCTGTATAAACACGAGTTCCTACAGTCAGAGGTTGAAACTTGATATCACTTCCTTTCTGTGGTACGAAAATCAAGTCGTTATCTCTTACTCGGTCACCATTCAAATCACCAGCAACAAAGTAAGAGAAAGGATTAGCTTGTTGTCCAACAAAACCAATTGTGAATGTTGTTGCACCACCGGCTTTGTTTCCATAGTCTAACCTATAACCCAAAAGGGATACAAATCTATTTCTGATAAAGTTATCAGAGAAAGTCAAATCTAGATTGTTATTTCCATTTATGGATCTGGCTGACTGCCAGCTACCACTAGCGATAGATCCAGCACTCATGAAGTCTTTAGAAGATGCAGTAGTCCATGCTAAATAACCCCAGAGTCCTTTTTGCATTGGATACTCAAGCTTAAGAGTAAGAGCATTGTGATAACCACCATCTCTGTTAGTTAATACAGCTGCCATTGAAACATTATCATTTACCCTTGTTCCTGCATCAGTATTTGCAAGCCTGATACGGTTATCAACACCAGAAAGTGTTGTGTATGTACTAGGATACTCAAGATTAGCATTATAATAATGCACTGCATTGATATTTCTGTTGTAAACCCACTCAGCTGTACCAACAAATCCGAAAGGAAGTTTTTGATCTACAGCAAGATTTGTTTTCCAAACTTGAGGAAACTTGTAGTTAGGTGCAGTAAATGCCAAGTCAAAAGTTGAAGGCAAAGTAGGTGTGCTAGGAATGAAATACTTGTTAGGATTAGTCGTGAAGCCATAATTAGCGGCAGCAGCACCACTCACATCAATAAATCCAGTGAGAACACCATTGTTACCGACTTGGTTAGATACAAATACATAAGGAGGTCTACCAGTGAAGATACCGGTACCGCCACGCACTTGAGTTTGTTTGTTACCGTTTACATCCCAGTTGAAGCCAAGTCTTGGTTCGAGAAGAAGCTGAGGCTTAGGTAAGTTACCTGTGTTGAATTTTTCACCACCTGCAAAAACCATGGATGAGACTGCTTTATTCTCGAGTGCTGTGTTATCGAACTGAATGAACGCAGTCCTCATACCAATAGATACTTTCAGATCTTTATTAACTGTCCAGTCATCTTGCACATAAGCATCGAATCTTGTGGTTTTAAGAACCTGCATAGGATCTACTGCACCTGGAAGAGCCGAATAACGAAGCTGAAATCTTGCTGGTGCAAATGCGGAAGGTGCTCCTCCAGCTGCTACTGTTTGATTTGCAGCGGTGTAAAAGTCCGCAAGTGAGTTAAAGATGTAAACACCATTAGAAGCGGGGAAAAACAGGTTGTTAGAACGATATCTTTCATAATTCACACCAAATACAAGGGTATGTTTATTTAGATATTTAGTCATGTTGTTTGTAACATGAAAAGTTCCGTAATCTAGTTTGTTACCAGGTGTAAAAGGATCGAAACCAACAGAAGTATAAGTAGCCGAACCTTCTCTGATATCAATTGTGGGGAATACAGGAGACATGTAAGCTCTGTCCTCGATTTGCTTGTCATAGCCAACAATAAGATTGTTATGTAGCGTGTTAGATAGCTTGCTATTCAATTCAATTACTGAAGACCTAGTGTTGTCCATGATGATGTAACCACTATTCTTGAAAGACATAGCGTTAAACTGAGTAGTCCTGTTACCAGCGCCTGCTGACTGTGAGTTAGAGATATTAATCTCAGCAGAAGAATTGTGATGTACATAACGAGCAGTTAGACGGTGCTTGTCGTTAATATTCCAATCCATCCTAACAAGAAACTTAGAAGACTCGTTTGTGTTAGAATAACCCTCCCAAGGACCAGTTTCATAGCCGAATTTGTCTTTCATGAATTTAGAAAGATTCTGCATATCTGCGTATTTAACACGCGAAATCTGTGAGCCAGTTAAAGGTGAGCCATCTGAAATCCAGGTAGTGCCGGGTTCTGTGCGGACAATGTTCTCAAAATTGCCAAACAGAAACAGTTTATTCTTAACAATTGGACCACCTAGTCTGAATCCTACTACTTTCTCATCGAATTTAGCAGCAGTTACAGGAACACCATTAGCACTATTACCAATGTAGGTTGAGCTGTTATCTCTTCTTGTGTGATAGACAGATCCTTCATAGTTGTTAGTACCAGACCTTGTTACTGCGTTAATACCAGCACCAACGAATCCACTTTGTCTTACATCGAAAGGAGCGACATTAACCTGAAGCTGCTCGATAGCGTCTAGTGAGATTGCAGAAGCACCTGTACGACCACCGGCTTGTGCAGAAGAACCGAGACCGAAATTGTTGTTGAATTGCGATCCATCGATGGTGAAATTGTTTAACCTAGAATCCTGAGCACCAAAAGAACGACCATCGCCCATAGGATTGTATTTAGTAATACCATCAATTGTTCTTGCACCAGTGATAGGCATAGTTTGTAGCTGCGTTTTGCTAAACTGCTGTGCTGCACCAGTGCGGTCTTTTGACATAATTGAATTTTTACTTCCTACAACAGTTACTTCTTTTAGTTGAAGTGTTGCTTCTTGTAGTTGAAAGTCTTGGTTTAATGTCATACCAAGGCTTGTTTCGAGGTTTGTGGCTACTTCTTGTTTGAAGCCAACGAAAGAAACGGTGATTGTGTATGGACCGCCAGGCTTAACTGCTGGAATGTTATACACACCCGATTTAGAACTAGATGTTTTGTAAATAGTTCCAGTTGGAACGTGTGTTGCTTGCACAGACGCTCCTGAAAGAGATTCTCCTTTTTGATTTTTCACCACGCCCGAAAGGCTCGATGTCGTTACCTGAGCCCAGGTTGCGATTGTCACAAATAAGGATAAAAGTGACATCATGATTTTTTTGTTCATAAATTTTTTATTTTTTTGTTTGAGAACTCTTGTTATAGACTCAGCATTTCTCGATGTTTACAAAAAATAAAAAGCTAAAAAAATATTTTTAAATATAAAAACTTATCCGTATCTTTGTATTATAAAATTGACAATTATGAAATCAGGATCACTCGTAGTTTATATTGGTGGACAAACACCACATGATATTGATAGAGGACAAGGTCTTTCTGGGGATGTAATTTACACAGTTGATAAAATCGGTTGGAACTATTTTGGTGGTGTCAAAAAAGATTCACTTTCTCTTGTTGAACGACCTGGTGAGTTTCACTTCCGAGGTATGTTTAAAGAAATACTTCCTCCTGATGCAGTTGATATTGAGGCACTTCTTGAAGAAACCGCACAACCTGAAAAAGTCAAAGTTGTGAAGGAAAAAGAAAAAGTCGCTATCAAATAAACTTAGCCCTAAAAAACATCAAAGCATTCTCCAAAAGAGAATGCTTTTTTGCTTTAGTGTATTTTATATATAGCTTATGATTACTAAGCTAGAAACATTTTTAGAAAATAAAGCAATTGAAAAGCTTAATGAAGCAAATATCTTCTATTCTGATAGGTTAAGATTAGCTTTAGAGTATTTAGAACAAGATTCTGACTCAGCTGCTGATATAGCATCTGAATTAATAGCCGCTGAGGGAAGGGATCTTGGTACAGATACTACCTTAATTGATTTCGATTCAAAGACTGGTTATTTTGCTTTTTCTACTGAAAGACATCTAATCAAGAGACTTCAAGATATTCGTAATATTCCTGAGGAAGTAGCTAAAACAGTCGCAAAGTCAAATACAGTCAAAACAGTTTATAGTATGCTTGGTGATGAATTTCCAACGGTTAGACAATCTGTAAAATATGGCAAGCTAGTAAATTCACTTTTTCCTGGAAAGTTTACGGATAAAGAAGTAGAACAATTCGTCAATAAAGTCAAGTCTAATCTAGAAGTTGAAGGAGAAAAAATGTCATTGGTTGATGGTAGTTTAATAACAAATTGGTATGATGGTGAAAACTATTACAATGGACATGGTACGCTTGGTCACTCTTGTATGAGTGATGGAAATTACTTCAATATTTACGAGAACAATCCTGAAGTTTGTAGGATGCTCATACTAGTTGAACAGTCCAAGCTTAAAGGTAGAGCTTTAGTTTGGAAAGTAAATCATAAAGATTTCGAGTTTTACATGGATAGAATCTATACAAATCTAGATTCTGACGTTGAAAAATTCAAAAGTTGGGCTAAGAAAAATGGCTGGGCTTATCGCGCTAACAATTTTCAGACCGATTTCAATAAAATAATCTTCAATGACGAAGTTAAAACTATATTCCTTGAAGTAAAAGTAAAGCCTGGTGAATACAATTCTTATCCTTACATGGATACTTTTAAGTCTTATTATCCAGAAGAAGGAAAGCTTAGGAACTTAATCGAAGATTTAGGTAAGGGTGCAATTATTTTGCAAGATACCGACGGTGGTTACGATGATATAAGAGGTCTTTGGTCTGAATATTTGGGAACTTACATACCAGAAGAAGAAGCAATTTGGTCAAATGTAGTCGATAGTTATTTACTAGCTGATTCTGCTGTATATGTCGAAGTAGGATCAAGAGGAAATAGAGGTGTCTATCCAGAAGGCTCTGACGATGTAGCTTATAGTGAGTATATTCAAAAATGGATACACATGGATGATGCAGTATGGAGCGACTATCATGATGACTATCTATTAGAGAATGATGCAGTAGAAGTTATCAGCGAGGTTAAGAAAGATTTAAGTGTAGATATATCATACATACCAGAAGAATACCTTCTGTCAAGGTCTGATGTAAGTGACCTTGTTTGGTATAAAAAATTACTACAGAAGAGAAATTTGGATAAGTTGGACTTTAATAGTCAAACTTTTACAGAAAACTACGATGATAATTATATTCCTAAATCACTAGCCATTATGGTTAACAAAGAAACGTTATTACATGAAGAGGATGCATATATTCTTGATGTTCCTTCTGAAAAAAACGACACTAAAATCGATTTGATAGAATACAACACTATACTAAAGGAAAAGAATTTATTCAAGGATATAGTTGGTCAATCACCAAGAGTTTCAGAAGAATGGGTTTATGAGGCTTCAGAATCTTCAACAGATTGACGACTGGGATCGACTTTCTTGTCTCGCAGATTCATGAAAGAATTATAGCCACCATAAGCTAGCCATATACCAATGACTTCAATGAATTCCATTGATTCCATTTCATGAATATTCAAGGTAATATAAACAACGGTTAATATCAAGAAAGTGAAGAAAACTATAAATCTCTCAATTTTCTTTGAGCTGAAAAGTGACTTTTGATTACTGAATGTCATAATGATTTCTCTTCCGTAGTCTATTTTCTTTTTTTGGCTAACTATTTGCTTAGGTCTGTCAGGCTTTACTCCCTCAGCTTTAGCTCCTTCCATAGCCATATCCCAAATAGATTGCTTTTTTTCTTCTTTCATCTAGTTATATATTAATTTCGAAAAATTAATTTTATTCTAGTCGATATAAAGGTAGTATTTTCGATGTGACTCTAGGACTATTGAATTTTTTCCATTTATCTTCGTTTCTTGGAAACCCCAAGCATCCTGAGTAAAAGTCGAATGACACAACTACCCATTCTTTATTTGAGTAAGTAAGCTTAGCCGAAAGCATATCAGCAATCCATCTCATTACTTTAGAGTGTTCGCCATGTATTGCAACGACCGGTCTTTTTGAATCGTGGTAAAGAAATCCATTATGTGAATCAAAATAACCTCGTATGAAGTCTTTGATATAAATGTTTTCCATGATAGGAGCTTCTCTATAATAATCATTTTGTAACCCTACTACCTCGAGGTGCTTTACAACTTTTCTTGAAAATAAGGTAAGTGTGTGAATCCCGTTTTTCTCATTCACTATTAAGTTCCCATTTAACCATCGATTTAGCCTTTCGAGCATTTCCTTTGAATCCCGTAGAATAATACATTCTTCTGTTATTTCTATTGTAGTAGCATAAAGAAAACCAAGCCAATACATGTTGTCAGCACTTTGTATCGTAAAATCAATTTCTTTGAAATAGAATTTCTTTTTCGCGCAATAAAGGCTACAATAAACTTTTTCTCTCTTTGCTTGATAGTTAACGTTTTCTGTGAAAACAACACCGCAATTCATGCATGTCAAGTAAAATACTTTTTTGCGACTTTCAAACAAACACTTGTTGCTACAGTATTTCTGTCTTAGTTTTTTAGCCACATACATCTTACTGCACTGTGGGCACACACGGGGACGCTTTTCCAAGCTCTTCTGTGTGCGATCTTCAAAGCGACATTTATATGAGCAAAACATTGAACCATGCTTTAGTTTATTGCCACAACGAATACAGACTTTATTCTCTTCCATCTTTTCCATAAAAAAAGGAGGAACTACTTGTTCCTCCATATTGTATCTTTACTTTGTATAATTTGTTTACTTTTGATTGTGTCAATTGGTTTTCCTGCCGTTAAATATTTATTTTTATATTTACTTTCATCTAGATTGCTTATAATAACTCCTTGCTTTTTATTGGACGAGTGGACAAAATAACCACTGTCTAGGTAAACACCTACATGCCAGGTTGTTGCAGTGTTTGTCCTAAAAAAAACTAAATCACCTGTTTCCAGGTTCTTTTTATCTACTTCTTTCCCCTTATTTTTCATCTGTCTCCATTGAGACTCAGCTGTTCTCGGTATCTCTGTATCGAATACCAGCTTGTAGAGGGTTTTTGTAAAAGCAGAGCAATCAATTCCACTTTTAGTCATTCCTCCAAATCTATATCTAGTTCCAAGCCAATCTGTAACGAAAGAAAAAAGGCTCGGATCTTTTTCTTTCAAGGTGTTCACATCATAATCTTGTGAAAATGCACCAAATGACAATAACAAAGTAAAGCATACAATTAATCTTAAAGTTTTCATAATCTAAGTTTAATTTTTTGCTTAAGGTATATATATAAATAAAAAATCCACTAATTATAGAATAGTGGATTTTTTTAGTTTTCTTGTAGAAATGATTAGTTTAGTTCTACTACTTCTACATCGAATGTCAAGTTTTTGCCGGCTAGTGGATGATTACCATCTAGAACAACTGTATCTAACTTGATTTCTGTGACTGTGAAAACCACTGGTACACCTTGCTCGAATTCTGCTTGTAGTGTTGCTCCTACTTCAACACCAGGAGGTACATTAGTAAGTGGGACTTCGAACAAAAGGTCATCCCTAACCTCACCATATGCTGATTCGGCTTCCATTGTGATGGTTTTTTTCTCACCAAGAATCATACCGATTAAACCGTTCTCGAAGCCAGGAATCATTTGACCTTCTCCAACTGTGAATTCGAGTGGCTCTCTTCCTTCTTGCATAGAAGAATCAAAGATTTCACCATTGTCTAGCTTACCAGTATAGTGAATCTTCACTCTACTTCCATTTTGAATTTGCATGTTAAAATTGTTTTAGTTTGAATTTATAGATTCTAAGCTCTAAAAGTTTAAGAATAATCTTCTAATTTTGCGAATCGCTGGTCGACACTTCTTTGTAGCATACCATATTGCATGTTACTCATATTATCGGACCAAATGTCTTGACAAGCAAAGAGCTGAGGTGTGAAACCTATACATCTTCCTTGTGGTTGTAAATAATTTACGAAATACCTATCTAACTCCATTGGAAAGTTAGTTTTATATTCACTTAAAATTTCTTCACGAAGTTTTCTAGTCGTTCCATATGCATACATACCCCAAAAATTCTTTGCTATTACGGAATGCGGCGAAATAAATTGATTAGCCATCTGATATGTCCACATTTGTTGGTCATCAGAAAGCGGAATCCAACCTAAATAAAGCACATCAGTCCATTCAGGTAAATACTCAGATAACCTATTAAGATGTTTATTTACAACCACATCATCCTCTAAAATTAGTATCTTATCATAGCCATTTGCTTGCGCATCATTATAAATAGACAAATGAGAAATAGCACAAGCTAAGTAATTAGGTGTAGTGAAGTTCGGATTGTTAAATGATGACCATATTTTATCAATCACAAAGCCATCTGTTGCTCCAAAAACTTCATATTCTATTTGAAACCTTAACAAGGTCTGTTTAATTCTTTCTAGCCTATCTTTTCTTCTATTAAGATTCAGGACGTATATTTTATCAAAACATTCATGTAATTGCATATAATTATTAAAAAACTTTTTGATATGTTTAAAATAAAAAAGACATGGACTTAATTGATATTGCACAAGCTTGGATAACAGCAAGAAATCCGAATGAAGAACAAAAGATGAAAGCAGAATCAAGAATAGCTATCTGTAATTCATGTGAGTTCGCAGAAAAAGCACTAGGTATAGAAGTTTGTTCTATTTGCCTTTGTCCACTAAGTAAAAAAATATTCACTAGAAAAGGACCTGGTGAATGTCCAAAAGGTAAATGGACTATTTAAAATCTTTGAATTTTTTGATATTCAGATTTCTGTTGGGCTTGAACTTCTTATTACTTTTCCAGTAATCTTCCATTGATTCTACCCCAGTGTCAACTGGATTTCTTATGTAAGAGATGTTAGCACCCTGTTTATTCATATCTGATATCTTATCGCCTATATCAATTCCCTTAGTCTTTTTTCTTAGCTTCTTTAGTTGCTTTACAGTCTCTTCTCTAGGCAAAGCTCCTTCAAAAAGTGAAAAGGAAATCTCTATCGTATCATCTTCTCCTTCAGTAAATTCAGCGATACAAGTATCATCGACAATATTAATTACTTCTCCAACTAAATCACTAGCATACATAATTGATTTAGATCCATCTTCATCGACCAAGAAATCAAATTCCGCCCCAGGGTTTTTCTCTATAAGGCTGATAATTTTGTTTCTAACAGTGTTAGAAGCACCACGAAAAAATTGTCCAAGAGGCTCACCTTCTTGAGCAGTTAGTCTAGCACTTATAATTGTTTTCATTTTTTGATTGTAATTTTTATTGCGGCATAGACGACATGCTTAGTCCTATTGGGCTTGTCCAGTCGCTACCTGCTAGGATTTCTAAAATCTCTTCATATGTATAAGGACCTTCTTTTGAATTCAAATTTGATAGAAAATAGGGTTCTTCACCTTCCCACTTAATAAAAGTTTTTGTGCCATCTACCGATTTTCTCACTGTTTCGGCAGAAGTTTCCATTACGTGATTAAAGTCAACCTTATCTAACTCATCTACTGAAATAATTAAAAAGTTTCTTGCAGAATACATATAGTTTTATTTGTATATATTAATTCTTTCTAAGCCATTTCTTTTCCCTCTTGGTTAATGACTCTAAACCTGTCTCGCTAATCTTGTCTAAAATATCATCAACATTCAACTCATTATCAGGAAAACCTATTGGATGCATCCGCTTTACAAACTTTAGAAACTCTTCAGTGAACTCTAACTTACCTTTATTGTCTTCATGAGTGAAGGCAACTAAATAGTGAGTTTCCTTATCTAAATAAAGCCTTAAATAACCATCTTCTCTCATCTCCAGTATTTCTTTTGCTGAGATGTCTTCTATGTTATGTAATTTAAGAAGCTCTTTAATTTTCTTCAAATCCGAAAGCTTTTTGAGATTTATTAAAATGAAAGGCTCTGAGAATTTCATTGGATTATATATAAAAAAAAAGAGACAATAAATGTCTCTTTAGAAATTATAGCTGAGTTTGTGATCCTTCAATCCAAAAGTCTGTACAGATATAGCCAATACAAAGAAGTCCAAGAATTAAGTGTATATCAGACGCTAAAATAACCGAAATTCCTACACCCAAGACAAACTTAGTCAAACGCAGCGCATCCCTAAAATAAGATTTAATCCAAAAATTTATATGATTTTTCATAATATAAATATACACTCTAGTCGGAAAAGTTTATCAAAAAATTATTTCAAACTTGATTTGACCGCAATCCCAAACTTTCCATATTCCCCTCTCACTCATTATCTCAGCTTCAGATTTATTTATATCATATCCCTCAGAAACCAATCTAGATTTCTTAAACCTTTGTTTATTAGTCCTTTTCTTATCCACTAAATACTTATAATTCGGCTCAGTTTCATAACTCTTTTCGAAACCTAATTTAAAATATAAATCTCCCACCGACCATTCCTTATCAGCAAATGTAATTATTCTATCGGGTTTGAAAACTTTAATAAAGTAACTGAGTAGTTTCGATGCACCTCCAACTACATTACTATCTAGTCTGTTGCAGAACCTAGAAAGATTCCATTCTGTATCGCCCATTTTTTTCCTGCCTTCAGTATGATCGAAACACATAATACTAACTAACTCCTTATCATAATAAAGACCAAGACATAATGTGTATCTTACGAAACCTTGTATATGATTTTTATCAAGAAAGCTTCTTACTGATTTACTGTCATTTACCACTTCAACTTGACACTTTCTGGCGAATATTTTATTCTTAGTCACACCAAGCCAGTTACTTATCTGACTTTTAATTATATCTTCCTTAGAATCCCAGTCATCCTCCCATATGTGATAAATTCTAATTCCTTTTTCTGTAAAGTAATTAGTCTTCTTCAAATGATAATCTTTCTCTTTGAACAATTCACTATGCCAATATAAACCATTGAATTCAATGCCAATAGACAATTCAGGAAAATAAATATCAATCTCAAGTCCATCTCTGTACGATTGTATTACTTCTCCATCGTAAATCGATAAAACCCATTTATAAAGTTGTTCTTCTTTTACAGATTTCTGTTCACCAATCGGTGAGCAAATCGTGCATTTAACTCCACCACTATTTCTTCTAGCATGATACAAGTGTCTGCCTATTTCATACAAATGTGATTCCCCATTGTCACATAACATCTGATATCTTCCTTCACCTAGGTATTCACTAAATTCAGGTTCCTTCGATATAGTGGTTTGAGTTAGTCCTTTATTTAGTCGACTAAGCTTCAGGTCTTTAACAAAGCTAGTCTGCGAAGGATTCTCTACACCATATCTTTCGAGATTAGTTTTTCTTATTTTTTCTTTAACTAATGATGACTTCAATGGATGCTCGACACCCCACTTTTCAAAAATAGCCTTCTTGCTTTTTTCTTTTATTTCCTCTGATTTAAATGGATTATCAACTCCATACGCTTCTAAGCTTTTTTGTCTCTTAGATTCTTTAACAGAATCAAGCTTCGAAATATTGTCAACTCCATATTTTTTCAATGAAGTTTCTTTAGACTTGCTCACCATTTCGTGAATGTCTAAATTCTTTTTCGATTCTTTAATCTTGTTTTTAATAATATCAACTTTTGCAGGATTATCAAAACCCCATTTTTCTATAGACGCCGTCTTGAAAGATTCAACCCTAATAGAGCTTAACTCAGGATCATTGTTGGAACACTTTTTAGAACAGTAGATTCTGTAGCCTCGCATATAAGATAAAAACTTTGTATCTGCGCCACAAATCTTACAACCAATTTTTGAATTCTCAAGTAAAAATATTTTCTCAGAAACAGTCTCACCAGGTTGAACCTTCAAATATTCGAAAAGATGAATCAAATGCTTTTCTACCCAAGAGTCTTTTACTGAGTGTACAGAAGACTTTTGCTTATAAATTTCAATTTGTTCGATAATATGAGACTCCACCTAATTTATAAGAAATTTTGACTACATGTTTAGCGATATATGTCGTTTGTAAGTTGGCGAATTAATATATACCCTAAATATTATACCATACGAATGAAATGGATAAAGACATATCAGTTATTTGAATTTGCTTCTGAACAAAAAACTTGGAAAGACAGGTTTAACGATATTTATACTTTTTACTTAAAGAATAAAGATAAAAAGGATATTAATATTCTTGATTTACCACATGCTAATGTTGATGATGATTCAATGGATATATCAATGGGTTTGGAAAATCATCTAGCCTTTTATCACAAAACTGGTGGAAATCATAATATGGAAGTAGTAGATTTTTCAGAAGCAGATTATAGTGACCCAAAGTCTAAAGAAGGAGTATATCCAATAACACAAAATGAATACGATGAATATAAGAAAAAAATCCAAGAAATATCAGATTGGTTAGATAAAAGAAGTGAAAAAGAATTTGGAAAATCTGGAAGTAAAGTATCTGACACGGGAATAGATTTAGACTTTGATGAGTCAGATATAGCGTTAGAGGAAATAAGTGATAAAGTCAAGTCGGGGTTAAATGTTATAGGTAAAAAATATGAATTTGAAATGTCATATCATTTATGGACATCGAATTCTACAAATGAGTTAGTGATAGAAAGAAAAGATTTGACTATCAAAGATTTGAAGATTGGATTTGGTGGTGATAGATTTTGGTGTCAGTTATTCACTTTAGACCCATTTGATAAGGATGCGCAAATATGGTTGGAATCAGATTCTTCTTCAGAATATTTTGACTTCGAAAAATATAAATGGCCTTATCATGATCACAAAGATGAAATGATTCGTATGTCTACACTTGATAAAGAAATGACAAGAAAAGAAAAAAGAGACTTTGAAAAAAACAGAAAATATCCATATGCTTTTAGTTATAATATATCCCCTTGCGTATGGGAATCTATGGAGTTAATCAAAACGATAACTTCAATACTAGAAGAGTTGAATAGAAAGTTATGAAAAGGAAATCGCAAATCTAATGTACTCACATGATGACTTTATACAGAAAGCTAACTCAGTGCATAACAACAAATACCTTTATTCAGAAAACTACACAAAAGCACACAACTTTATAAATATTGATTGTCCAATTCATGGAGCCTTTAAACAAAAAGCTTACTCGCACCTTGCTGGTAGCGGTTGTCCAAGTTGCTACAACGAAACAAGGTCATTATCACTAAGAAAAGAAACTGATAGCTTCATAAAAGAAGCCATGCTTTTACATAAATCGAAATATGGCTATGATAAAACCATTTACACTGGCAATAACAAAAAGCTAACAATAACTTGTAAGAAACACGGAGACTTTCTTCAAACAGCCGGTCACCACCTCAAAGGCTCAGGATGTCCGAAATGTAAAACAAAAGAAAATAAAAGATTTGATGACTTTACCAAACAAGCCAAACTAATTCATCAAGATAAATACGAATATAAAACTTATCAAGGTGCTCACACAAAAATCGAAATTATTTGTCCGTATCATGGCACATTTCTTCAAACACCTAACTCACATCTGAAAGGTCGAGGTTGCCCAAAATGTCAATATAAAAATTCCTCAAAGCTAGAGAAATTATGGCTCGATTCTCTCGGAATACCAGAGTCAAAAAGAAATAAATCTATTTATATAGACGCAAAATTATATAAAGTAGATGCTTTTTGTTCGGAAGCAAATATAATATATGAGTTCTATGGGGATTTTTGGCATGGTAACCCATCAAAATGGAAACCAGATGAGATAAATAAAAAATCAAACACAACTTTTGGTCATCTTTATTATATGACTATCCAACGAGAAAAAACACTAAAGTCAAAAGGCTACGAAATAATTAGCATTTGGGAATCAGATTTTCTCAACAAACAAGAAACTAAGCAATATAAAATCTAAAATAAACAATTATGGAGCATATTCTACAAGAAAACAAAGACAGGTTTGTAATGTTTCCCCTCAAGTATCACGACATTTGGGAGATGTATAAGACCGCCGAGCACTCGTTTTGGACAGCGGAAGAAATTGATCTCGCACAAGACATTTCAGATTGGGAAAATAAACTCAATGACGACGAAAGACACTTTATTAAAATGGTGCTGGCATTTTTTGCTGCATCTGATGGTATTGTGAATGAGAATCTCGCTGAAAACTTCCTCAAAGAAGTTCAATATCCCGAAGCTCGTAGTTTCTACGGATTTCAAATCGCTATCGAAAACATTCACTCTGAAACCTACTCTCTTCTAATCGATACTTATATCAAGGATCCAGCAGAAAGAGATAGGCTCTTCCATGCTATCGATAACTTCGAATCTATCAAAAAGAAAGCCGATTGGGCACTCCGCTGGATCACACAAGCTTCTTTTGCAGAACGATTGATTGCTTTCGCAGCAGTAGAAGGTATCTTTTTCTCTGGGTCATTTTGCTCGATTTATTGGCTTAAGAAGCGCGGTCTAATGCCAGGACTTGCTTTCTCTAATGAGCTAATCTCAAGGGATGAAGGTCTTCACTGTCGTTTCGCTACTTTGCTTTATAGAAACTATATCAAAGAAAAGCTAGATCCTGAAAGAGTAAAAGAAATCATTTGCTCGGCTGTAGATATCGAAAGAGTATTTATCACTGAGTCTCTTCCAGTATCCCTCATCGGTATGAATAACAAACTCATGATACAGTATATCGAGTATGTAGCTGATTTCTGGCTGAATGAGTTGGGTTGTGACAAAGTTTACAATGTTACCAATCCATTTGATTTCATGGATATGATATCGCTACAGGGTAAGACTAACTTTTTCGAAAAAAAGCTCGGAGAGTATTCCAAACCAAAAGACAGGACTATTGATTTCTCTAATCTTTCTGAGGATTTTTAAGATCGAAGCCTAAAACCAACTTTTTATAACTCGGCTTGTATAACTAATATCAAGTCGAGTTATATAAGTTTAATTTTATTTTTTAATTTCAAACTTATATCTTTTCTCGGTTTATAAACTCAAATTAAATCGAATGTTAAAGAATTTTATTTCAAGTTATTTACAGAAAGACCAGTCAAGGTCGAATAAGTCTAATCTAATAAAGCTATTAATTCAAGATCCTAAAAAGTCACATGAGATTAATAGCTTTGTTGATTTCGGTGACTTCAAGCAACGATTGTATCATTACATGAATGATATAAAAGAAAAGCCAAAGTGTCTGATATGTGGTGGTGAAGTCACATGGGTAGATAGGCTTTTTATGTATAGAGAAACATGCTCATCAAAATGCTCGGGTAAGCTGAACCTTTACCGAAGCAACCCCAAGAAAGTAGAGCATCCAGAGTTTACTACTCTCCAAGAACATTATGATTATTTCTGCCAGAATAAACTGAAGATTACAGAGTCATCACTTTCGAAATATTATCCTAAGATTTTAGAGTCAGCTCAGTCTATTGATTTTGTTGAGGATTTAAATGTGAAGGTATATTGTTTTTTGAAACGGATATCAAGTGTTCCAATATGTAAAAACTGCAATCATAATACATGTGAATTTGATACTTTCAGTAAGGGTTTTCATGAATACTGTTCTGTAAAATGCTCATCTAATTCAGAGCAAAAAAAGTCAAAGATTAAGGAGACTGTCAGACAGAAGTGGGGTGTTGATAACGTTGGAGAAGTAACCAGAGAAAAAGCTATGTCAACTATGGTTGAAAAATACGGCTCACATATTTCTCAAACTAAAGAGTATAAGGAAAATATGAAGGATATCATGACATCAAAATTTGATGTTGAGCATTACTTCCAAAGTGATGATTTCAAAGAAAAGTCAAAGTCTTACTTTTATGAGACTTATGGCGTTGAGCATAATATGCAAATACCTGAGAATATACAAAAAAGCCTCCAAACCAAAAAAGACAAGGGTTTAATTTTCAAGTGGACTAAACAGCAAGTTAAATCATTTGAAGAATATCGAAGGCAGGTTACTTATTTAAGTGAAAAGTCTTATGAGGCAAACATTGATAAAATAAATCCAATTCGTTATGAAAGAGGTCATTTGACTTATCATCTCGATCACATTTATCCTGTTGTTCTTGGTTTCATCAATGGTGTTTCTGCTGAAGATATCTCCCATTGGTGTAATCTTCAGATTATTCCGCATCTTGAGAATCGCTCGAAAGGAGCCAAGACTGAATTGACATTAGAAGAGTTTCAAAGCAAAATTAATAATATATGATTATTTCAGAAGAAACAAGAATAAGAAACGTATCTAGAGAAGTTGGTATTCTTGCGCCAAGGGGTCATAAATATGTTCCATTGTCGGAGTTCGAGCTAAACAAATTTCATTCAATGGTAACTTCTTATAGTTCCACTGGATACAGTTCTAGGGATGAGAGACTTGAACGCTACGACTACATAAGTTTTTTTATGGGAAGCGATCAATATTATATTGATTTGTTGACTATAAAAGAAGACATCAGGTCTGAGAGAATCAGCTGTTTGCTTTCAGATTTATGGAGATAGAGGTTACTATATGCAGGATAGGCACTGCCGACCCAATCAGGAATGTTTACGACCTGTCGGCTGCGGATGCTATGGTTCATCAGTTCGAAAAGTTAAACCAGCCGTTATACGGGCAATTAGCACCTATGACAGAAGGACCCACATCTGGTGTAGTTAACTTAAGCAAGGCCACTCACGTGGTCAAGAGCATGTATGTCGTCGGTCGCGAGGTAAGGGCTAATATCAAACTTTTGGATACACCTTGTGGACGAGAGGTAAAACTCGCACTCGAACTTGGATTTCCGCTTAGCTTCAAGCCGAGGGTTATAGGTCAGTTGCGGAGTAACTCAACCTTTCATCTATCAAGTTTAGTGTCGGTCGACGTCGATTCCAATTTCTACTCCCATTATGAGCGGCATCAAAGACTTATCTCGCTGTTGGAGTCAATGTCTCTGCCGCCAGAGTCTAAAACAGATTCTGCTCAGTTATGAGCACTCCCTATATAAAATAAAAAATTTAAAAAATGTTAAAGATAGAAGTAACAGATTTGTATTACAAGCCGAAATTCGAATTTTTTAATGTAAACATACTTGATAAAGTTTTCACTGGTATCAAGAGAGATCCGAATGTTTATGTTATAAAGTTTCAAGGCTCAATAGCAAATCAAGAGGGACTAGAGTTTCATTGGGATGGTATAAACTACACGCTATATGATATTTATGAGCATACTACCCAGTCAGATGAATGGCGTATTATAGAATGTCATACTTGGAAAGAGAAGGCAGGCGTCGCATGTCGATGGTCAATTTAATTTACACTTTTTTTTTAATATATAAAAGAAAAAAAGTATGGAGCGTCACATTCATGAATTCTCAAAATATAATTCTGTAAATTACAGAATAAACCGTTATGAAGACTATCTTTTTTCTGACGATAAATTATTGAATGAAGCGGTTTTAATTCTAGAAGACGCTAATATACCGTTACTTAGTAGGTTAAGTAAAGGTATTTCTATGCTTTCGTCACTTCCTAAATCAGCTAAGTATAAAGTTTTGCCTTACCTTTTAACTCTTTCGATGTCGTTAGGTGCTGGTTATGACTTAAGGTCAGAGGTATCTATAGTCGACCCTGAATCAGTTGAAATATTGGACGAAATTGAAGGAGAAGCGAATGTTGAGGAAGAGAATGTGTCTGATGTAGATTCTGATATGAAACCAGTTTATGGTTATAGTTTGTCTTTATCTAAAGTCACAGAAAATTGGCTAAAGACGACTTATTTAGGAAGTCGTTCTACTTCAGCGGTTAAAAATAAGTTCACCACCAGTTTAACAGCTGCTAAAGAAGGAGTGTCGAAAATATTTTCAGATTGGAAAAAAGATAACATACATGTTATGGTTAGTCAGAAAATGTACGATGCTATTGTGTTAACTGCATTCAGAGCCGGAGTTAACTCACTTAGAACTAGTGAGTTCATACAAGAGGTCAAGAAGGCAAAACATTTGCAAGCGGTTAATCATATAAGTTTGGTACCTGGTAATCCACTGGGTCTTAGTGATGGCTTAAGAAAGATCCTTGTTAATGAGGAAATTAAACTCTTTAAAAGTTATTTAAAGAATGAGATGTCGGCTAAATCATCAGGTGTGAAAATAGAAGTACCAAAGGGATATACTGTTCACGGAATTGATGTCTCTAAGTATCAGGAAGATGTAGATTGGGAAAAAGTAAAAAGTATGAATACAAAGTCAGGTATAAACATTGATTTCGTATTTATAAAAGCAACCAGAGGTGATAAAACAGTAGACCCTAAGTTCGTTAGTAATTGGTCTGCGGCTGATAATCATGGCTTAGCTCGTGGAGCGTACCACTTTTTTAGTGCAGGAGTTTCTGGTGCATTACAGGCTGATAATTTTATCAGAAATGTTGTCTTAAAACCTGGTGATTTGCCGCCTGTCTTAGACTGGGAGGAAGGACCAAAAGACAAAAAAGAAGCATTGATTTGGCTGAAGAAAGTTGAAGATCATTATGGTGTTAAGCCTATAATTTACACGGGAGCCTATTTCTATAAAGATAACATGGGAAGTGAGTTCGATGGTTATACCTTGTGGGTATCACATGGACCATTGGGTACTGGTTATACAGATTTGAATATACCCGGTCCAGCAGTTTCTAGAAAGTGGTCTTTCTGGCAGTTTTCGGATAAGGCAAAAGTAAGCGGAATAAAGGGTGATGTTGACTTTAACGTTTTCAATGGAACTAAAGCAGAGTTTAACAAGTTATTGATTAAGAAAAAAGAAGTTACAAAGGAGCCAGTTGCAAAAAAAGTAGCTACAAAAAAACCAAGTGTAAAGAAAAAATCTACTAAAAGAAAAAGATAAATTTATTTATTATCATCTTTAGGATGCTTAAATTCTCTGCCTTTTTCGTCTTTTATTTTGACTTTTTTCTTTTGCTCTTTGGACATAGCTAAGAATTTACGACCTTTATCACTAATTTCTAGATTAGTTCCTACGGCTGCAACCTTTTTTGACTCTAATTCTTCGTTGAAGCTTTTTAGATATTTCATTCTTTATTTTTTATCTTTCTTTTGTCTTGTCTCATCGGTCTTGTGTCGCCTTTAAATCTCCATACAAAGCCACCTACTGTTGAGACTTTTAAATTACAGCACTTTGTAACGTTTGAGCTATGTATATTTAGTTCCCGACAAGCTTGCTTGATAGATGGAAATTCTTTTATAGGATTCATATCGAAGTCATATTGTATTACTTCCTTTCTATTTTGTGTTAATATGTCTTGTAGTTTTCTTTCTTGACTTTTAGACTCTTCAAATCTTTTGCTTGCTATTCTTAGTTTTTCTCTGTTTTCTGGCTTTTTCATTAGCTCTTTTCTTATCTCAGATATGAGCTTTTTAGTCTCTTCACTCACTACCAGTTTATTTTTCTTGTGCCTTTCTTTTTGTGCTAAACTCATTTTGAGTCTAACTTCTTCGCTCATTTTCTTATTCTTATTTCCACCGGATGCATGGTTTGTTAGTTTGTTTCCATCGCTTTTCAGCTTATCTATCCAGTATATTTCCTTTTCACATGCTAGTTCATAGCTATCTGTAGTTTCAATCAGTTCTATTATAGGCGATTTTCCTTGAGCTTTCAGTGATTGAATCCAAAATGTTTTATGTGACTTGCTTCTTTCGTTTCTGTGTGATTTAAGTCTTTGTTTAAGTGAATTGATTGTGAGTCCAACATATCTTATGCTATTGTCTGTTGGATCTATCAACTTGTAAATCTTGTAGACTTCATCTGACATTTCATTTAGATAAATTTTATCTCTTAACCATAATAAAGAATGATGTTTGAGCCATATTCTTGATTTCATCTTCAACTTCCTTCATTTCTTCCTTACCTTGAGTCTGAATATCAGAAGCATTAAACTTGATTCCTCCCGGCAAAGAAAAGTCATATCTCGAAAGTAAGTTGCCTGTTTGAAGCTTTCCCCAAGCAGTTACATACTTAATGAAATAAGGATCATTGAAGAGATTCTCCGCTGGTATATTAGCGTATGTTTCTAGAATCAAGTTATGGTTTACATTTGTTAGAATGTTTAGACGATTCATCATTTGATTATAGTGAAACTTCAAAGTATATTTGTTAAGCTGATTTAACATATCAGATAGCGAATCTATCAATGTTTTGTAGATTCCTAATTCTCCTATCGTAGTAACATATGATGACAGATACGGCTGATTAGTCACTCCTAAGTTAACCGATAAGTTGGGAGTATTGATTCCTAATTGTAGTAAAGAATCTCCTCTCACTTCATAAATGTAACTAACTGATTGTATTTCACATGGTAAGGTGATATACTTATACTTTGTGTATTCTTCGGTGGTGAAGGCTGCTTTATCAACAAAGTAATAGACTTTCGATACAGCATATTGGTAATTCTGGTAGAACCATTTGACTGCTCTTGTTTCTACGAATCTTCTTATTTCAGTATCTGGTAATACTTTTGGTAAAGCACATCCAACTGTCAGATCTTGCTGGACAAAATCAATCAGTTCTTCTATCGCATATTGTGGCATTTATTGGCTTTTTTATTTTTTGTTTCTATCATTTGTTTAATGTTATATTTGATTCCAACAAATAGAACAGTGATATTATTATATATATTCTTTTTTTGAAGTCACTAATTAAAGCTTCCGTTAAAAACTAGAATATAAGGGGTATGAATTTAGATTTTTTCACAAGTCGCCTGTCAAATATTGGAGCCTTTTGTATATTTCTGAAAAATCCGAAGAACTCAAACTATCTTGATTATTTGAATTCTAATATTCCAAGTGCTGTCCTGGAGAGGTCTATTCCCGAAAAAATTTATTATCTAATCAATCAAATTAAGAAACCCCTCTTGTGTGATTGTGGTAAACATTTGTCTTTCATAGGGGTTAAGAATGGATATAGAAAAACATGTGGTAATAAAGATTGCTTTGTTGGCATGAGAAAAAAGACATCAATTCAGAATTGGGGAGTAGATAATCCAAGAAAGTCGAAAGAAATTATCGAGAAGGCAAGACAAACTCAGTTATCTAAGTGGGGAGGTCATCCAATGAAATCAGACGAAGTTAGGCAAAAATTCAAATCAACGATGATGTCTAGATGGGGCGTTTCATGGGCACAACAAAGTGATGTCATCAAGTCAAAGTCTAAAAGAAGTTGGCTAGACAATCCAAATAAGAAGAACTCAATTGAAAAAAGAAATCAGAAATTAAAGGCTAAGTCTGAAGAAGAGAAGAAATTGATAAACGTCAAGAGACGACAAACAATAGAATTACGATTTGGTAGTTGGGATAATTTCATAGAGTGGCGTCTTGAAAAGATAAGACAAAGTTCTTTTGAAAAATGGAATCTACCACATCATTTCAGTTCTTCTGAAATTTCCAAAACTAGAGTTGGCAGTTACACAAAAAATAAGATTCAGAAGATTAAATCTCTTTTACCAATTGATATAGAATATATTGATACAAGAAGCAATGTGAATAATACAGATAGTTATTTAATTTTACTTTGTCGCACTTGTAATTCTAAGTTCGAAATTACAAGGCAATTATTTTATTCTAAGATTTCTCGCAAAGAAGCAATTTGTCAAACATGTAATCCTTCTTACAACGGCACATCAAGATTAGAGGTAGAGCTTTTTGAATTCATACGAGATAATTATACTGGTCGAATCGAGACCAGAAGTAGAATAGGCTCGAAAGAAGTTGATATTTATTTACCTGAAATACGGCTAGCCTTCGAATTTAATGGACTTTGGTGGCATAGTAGTAATTTCAAGCAGAGCGACTTTCACTTTACAAAAAGCCTTTACTTCAAAGATTTAGGTATCAACTTGGTTCATGTTTGGGAAGATGACTGGTTGTTTAACCAAGATATAGTCAAGTCAATTATTCTTTCGAAGCTGAAGAAGTTACCAACAAAGATACCTGCAAAGAAATGTAAAACAGCCAAATTATCTGAGTCTGAGGCTTTTGAGTTTATGCAAGCTAATCATTTGAGTGGAAATAAGCCTGCTGAAACATATATAGGCTTAATCTTTGAGTCTGAGATTGTGAGTCTACTTTCATTTGTTGGAAATACTATAGTAGCGTATTGTTGTAGAAAAGCCACCATTGTTGTTGGTGGCTTTTCTAAGATGCTTTCTTTTGTGTGTAAGAGTTTAAGCTATGAGCAGATTGTTGCTTATCACGATTTGAGTTATGGTTGTAACACGCTATTGAAAGGACAAAGCTTCTTTTTCGAACAATATATTGTACCTAATGTGTATTCTATATCTTCTGGAAAAAGGAGTTATCCTGCTGATGGTAATCTGACTATATACGATGCTGGCTATGAGAAGTGGATCAAAACGGAAGATAGATAGCATTATTATAATCACATGTTTCACGAGCGATTTCTTTTCTAACAGAAAGAGCATACAATTGTGCTGTGTAGTCGTCGATTTCTTGATCTGGATTTATTTTATGTGCTTCTATCACTTTTACTGCAGTTCTTTCGCCGTAGGCTGGAGCAATAGATTGCATGACTTTTTTAACTACTTCATATTGTTGAGTAATTGTTAAGCCGGCGAGTGTCCTGCTAGTTGAAACATGAGACTTAGAGAAGTCCAACATGAATCTTATTACATTACCATCTGTTGTATCTAAGTAGTTAGATACCTTATAGAATGGTTGCATGTGTTTAAAAAGCAAAGTCTTTTTCTTATCACCGTAGCAATTTCTAAAGAAAAAAAGTACATCATTTGATGTAAATGAATAGTCAGATGCTGGGATTTCTAAAATCGATGCCTTTGGTTGCAATTGCCACAATGAGATATCTTTTTTCTTGATTTGTTTAAGCCATTCGGTGGCTTCCCTAGATGGTGTAAGATAGAAATACTTATCAAGTGTCTCAGAGTATTTTCTATAAAGTGATAGATATTTATCTAAAAACCTGAATCTGTTAATATCTTTTATTATACCTCTCTCCATAAGACAATACTGAATAATTTCAAATTCAGTGTCATCAACATAAGCATTTAAATCGTCAGCTTTTTTCATCAGCCTTATTGCGGTATGTGCTGGTGTCATAAGGCAAATAATTTGAAGCTTCTTAGTTTCAAGGAATTCTTCGAATTCAGGAAGAAAATAAACTTTATCTTCATCTATTGAATACCCAACCGCAGTAGCGTTTATATCAAATGATTTAAGAATTGTGAGTGGTGAGGCATCTTGGGATACGTTAATATAATTAAGCATACCTTCTCGAGATACAGAGTAAATCTTGTATTTATCACTCACCACTAAGCATTGTGTGAGGTGGTTGTAGTTATTACTACAGATAAATTCTTTTTTTTGCCAATTCAATAGTTGCTCATCTGATGGTTCAGATTTAACAAATACATCGATATCGTTAATTTTCGCTTTGTTGCCTGAGTGATATTCCCAAACTAAGTTAGCAATGCTACCACCAGCAATAAAACCGGATGCTGGCAAATCCCATTGAGACTTAAGATCAGCTACTGCTTTTCTAACAAGATTTTCAACGTTCATTTACTATGTGTTTAGAGAGGTAATTAAATATCTTTTGATTTTTTATCAAGAAATTCTTTTTCTTCTTCTGTTAGCGAATCAAATCCTGACTTTGAGATTTTATCGAGGATATCATCGATTTCCAACTCTGGTTCTTCTTTAGGTGCCCAGTCAACAAAATGTACAACAATATCTGGACTGAGTGGTGGTATTGATTCACGGATGGATTCATCACCATGTTGGTCACATTCAAGTCCCATTCTGACTTTTGTTATTTCAGCAATAATATCTTCTATTGTTTTAGGAATGACACCTTTCTTTAGCCTGTGTGTAAGTATGGTTTGACCCATTTTAATGGTTACGCTAACTCTTACTTTCGCTAATTCAATCTTTAGTCTTTCGTCATATTTCAAGGTTTGATTATGCACTTGACTCATTAGAAAGTTTTCAGGTGTATTATTTTTAGCAGGCACAAAATAACCATACTCGTAAAAAGCTTCGATTTTAGATATTGGAAAAATAGAGCCTTTGATATAAGTGTTTAAGACATCTATCCAATCTTTAACAAATGAGCATTCTTCGATTACATTTTCGATATTTACTTCTACAGCGTACATAGACATTATAATTATTAATTTTTAAATTGTTTTAAGATGCCATTAACCAAATGCTCAAGTAGGTTACAAAAATACAAACAACAATAACCCAGGCCCATTGTCCGAATTTATTTATTTTGTATAAAAAGCCATTTGAATCAATAAGTGCGTGGTAGGATTGATCTGTATATTTAGCCCAGAGCCAAGTTGCTGGTACAACTAAAAGAGACAAGATAATAAATCCTGGTAGAGCGTTTAATGCGACTATTAAGAATAAAGAGCCAACTAAGCCGACTAAATTGAGGAGTCTATTGATTTCGTACATAAGTTTACTTAATATTTAAGCAAAGATACGAAAAATAATTGAATTACCAAAACTTTATCTGAATTTTTCAATATTAGTTTTATCTTTATTTTATGCGAAAAGACAAAAAAAAGCACAAGCTCGGTTGGGAAATTTTAAGTCCAAGAGTTAGAATTGTTGGTGACCACAATCCAAATGAAATCATGTCAACCAATGATGCAAGGGATTTAGCAAGAGGATTAGGATTAGATTTGATTCTTATTTCTGAAAATTCCGATCCTCCTATTGCGAGGATAGAGGATTACAAGAAGTTTCTTTTTATTCAAGAAAAAGCAGACAAGCTTAAAAAGAAAAATGCTCAGAAAAGTGAGTTAAAAGAAATTCAATTAAGTGCTACAATTGCTGATAATGATTTACTTACGAAGTCTAAGAAAGCTCAAGAGTTTTTAAATGAAGGTAACAAAGTTAAATGTACCTTACTTCTCAAAGGAAGGCAAAAGGCTATGCCAGCACAAGGAGAGTTAGTTATGCTTAAGTTCGCACAGATGTGTGATAATGGTGTACCCGAGGCTCTACCAAGAATGGAAGGATCCAAGTGGACTATGATATTGAGACCTAAAAAGTAATAAACTTTTGACACATTTTACACTAAAACTTTAGTGATTTTGTTAGCCAAAAATTGGCAAAAAATATTTTTATTTCCTTTATGAGAATTATCTTATGTGCATCTGATCTCGTGAAAAGAGGACTTTGGGACACATACTCGTATTATGTAGTTGGTTCAGAAAAAGAAGCTGAAAGACTTTTGTTAGAAGATAAGGAGTTTGAGATTAGTGAGCGTGATGCTTTTGTCTGTGGACTTTTGAAAGTAATTGAAACAGACAACCTTATTCATCGTTTCAATGATACTATGGTGCACTTTCTTAATATCAAGTCTGTTAAAATCGGAGATGATATTCTTATAAAGAAAAAAAGCTGCCGTGAGTCAATCGACAAGTTTATCAATAAGTTTCCTGATTACTGGACACCTCCGACTAATTACGCGAATGCTTTGTCTGACTTAGTTGACTATACTAATGTACTAAAAGACAAACTAGAAACGTTGGATGTTGTTAAAGCTACACTGCTCAATGTCAACTACGAGTTTTATGTTTCTTCATCAGTTAAGAAATTGCTAAACTTCAATTATTATTAGTAATTTTTCTTCTTTTCTTTTTTTAAGGTGTTGGTTAAAACCAACACTTTTTATTTTTCAATAAAGTGAATCTTCGAGAATTTTCCATATTCCGCTACTAAAAGGTCTAATAAGCTATTATATGATTTTTCTAAACCCCTTATATTATCAGAGTCGTTGAAAAAACAGTTAGTCATATCTCTTTCTATTGTTTCTTTGTTATAAACTTTCTTCCATTTGAGATAATCAACAAATACAAATCTTGAATGAAATTTATCATACCAATGATGAAGAATATAAGGTAGTATGTCTCTTTTTATAGCAAGCTTATGTCCAGAATATATTATATTACCTTCTGACTGCTCTAATGAACATATTATATCTGTGTGGTTAAGTGTATTGACAATTAATTGTTTCATTTTGTGACTATTGGATAAAGAACTTTTTCTACGAATGCTTTCATATCAGCTGTTGATATCTTACTAACTGTATCTTGAGGATGATGACACAGCATAAGAATATCGGTATCTAATTCTTGACCGTTCATAAATACCGGCTCGAAATATCGACTTTTTTTATTGTGTTTCTTTACTGGTAATGGATTTATAACAGTTGAGTCGATTCCGAATTTCCTTAGGTTAACACTATCATTGAATGGTGTTCTTACAATTGGACAATCGAATAAAGACAAAATGTGATCGGATAACTTGCCAGGATAATCACCAATAAAGAAAAGCTCACCACCAGATCCTGTTAATTCTAAGTTTAATACCCATTCAATCGATCCAAATTCTCCTGAGCGAATCTTATTAGCAAGTCTAGTAGAACCGTGTCCGGTGAATTCTTCTCCATCAGTTAATACTACGTTTAACGATGGAACAAGTAGTTTAAGAGCTATTGCATTTATACAAGATGCAGAATTATCGTTTGCGTTCTCTAGCCTTGCGTTGTTTACATCATGGTGTGCAATAACCATTCTATTCGATGTGCCCGGCATAATTATGTTATGCATTTTGTTAATCGCTGGCTCTTCTATTTCGAAGTCATCGAACATAAATAGATTTTTAAATTTTTCACCATATTTTGGGTACCTTGGAGTTGGTTCTTCTCCAAACTCATCCAATTCTTGCTTAATTCCAAGGCTATCTATTAAGTCGATTAAAAACTGGGCTCTTGGTGATGGGTTTGGTCCATTTTCATAACATGTGCCTTTATTTCTTACTTTACAAAAGTCATATATCTTGTTATACATGTAAACATCTTTTAATTTATAGACTATATATAAAAAAATAATAACTTAAAGTGTTTAGTATAATTATTCCTACGATGTTCAAATCAGATATAATTTGGAAGACTTTGATGGATCTTTCCAGGGTTGATGTAGTAGGTGAGATTATCTTATTAGATAACACTAACAATACAAAAGAATATAAACTACACAAGCTCGTTCACGTCTTGAATGGTGAAAACATCTATGTAAATCCGGCTTGGAATAAAGGAGTTGAAATAAGTAGGTTTGAAACTATTTGTTTGTTGAACGATGACATAAGTTTTGATTGGTCACTTCTTTCAGGGATAGAAAGATTTCTCGATGACAATACTGGTTTCATGGGTATGCATCCACAAAACTTCGAGGATGATTATGGTTCAGAAATTGGACTTCATCGCACAACACCTTTTAGAGATTACAGATCTTCTCGAGGTCACAGACCAGAGAAGTGGGGCTCTGCAATTTTTTTCAAGAGGGAAAATTGGGATCCAATACCAGATGAAATTAAGATATGGGCGGGTGACGATTGGCTTTTTTATAGAAGCCAAAAGCAAAATTGGTGTTTAGCTGGATTAAAATGTGAAGGAACTCAATCAAAAACTATAACTAGTTTTGATACAACACCTATAATAGAAAGTGATATGTCTCATATGTTACGATTTATTCGTGAAGGCAAATGCGATAATTATCTTTTACACACTATTTGGGATAAATGAATTTTAAGAGATGAGTAATTATTATGATATATTAGGAGTTTCAAAAGAAGCTTCTTCTGAAGAAATTAAGAAGGCATACAGAAAAATGGCTATGCAACATCATCCTGATAAAGGTGGTGACGAATCTATGTTCAAGTCTGTACAAGAAGCATATGATGTGCTTTCAGATGATAAAAAAAGAAGCAACTATGACAGATTCGGTACAGCACAGCCACACCAAGGAGGCGATTTCTTTTCAGGGTTTGAAGATATTTTTTCGAACTTTGGTATGGGTGGTAGTCCTTTTACAAGACAAAGAAAAGCACAGGATATCAGAATCAACATGACTTTAAACATTCATGAGATTATTAATGGTACTACCAAGAAAATAAGATTCAAAAAGAAAACTATTTGTAAGCCATGCGATGGTACTGGAGCCGAAGATTGGGAATCATGTGGTGGCTGTGGGGGAAGAGGTCAAGTGTTAGAAGTTATATCAACTTTCTTAGGCGAGGTTAAAAAGGTTTCAACCTGTCCGAGATGTGCAGGTCGTGGGAAAACTGCAAAGCGTAGGTGTAATTCTTGTAATTCTACAGGACAAATCGAAGTTGATTCTGATATTGATGTAACAATACCCGTTGGTTGTGTATCAGGTAATGTCTTAACAATGCGTGGTGCGGGCCATCAAGCGAAAGACCATATTCCAGGTGACATAAACATAGTAATAAGTGAATCCTTACCTGATGGTCTAACTAGAGAGGGTCTTAATCTTGTCTACAATTTATCAGTATCAATACCTGAGGCGGTATTAGGTACTTCGGTTGAAATAGACACTCCTACTGGTAAGTTTAAAGTTTCTGTTCCAAATGGATGTGAGCACGGTAAGATACTAAGCATTAGGGGAAAAGGCATACCTTCTAATGAAATGAAAGGTGTTGTAGGAGATTTACTTATTAAGGTGTTTATCAAAATACCTAAAATACTGACTCATGAGCAAAGAGACCTTTATGAGGAGCTAAAAAATTTAGAATAAGACATGAAGTACGAAATGAAAATTGAATTTTCAGATAAGAATCAGTTGAAGACGCTTTTTGACAAGTGTTATTTCGAAGATAATAATGGAAGATTGAAAAATAAAGAAAACCATTTACTCATAAATAAGACCGATCCGATTTATATTATGTTGAAGGGATTAAATAACATGACTGTTAGAATAACCAATGCTCAGATTATAGATGGTTGTTCTAGGTTTGTGATTGATGAGAGTGATACTGAAGTCTGTAAATTGTTTCCTTGTTCTATTTATTGTATTATTGATGATGGTAGATATTCATTTTATTAAGATATTCTGATATATCTATAAAGTGTCGAATTGGTCCATCATTCATGAAAATTTTCATTTTAGTTAGTAGAATTTGATATGGATTATGAAAGATTAAACCTTCATGAGTGATAGTTGATTCTTTTTGGGGTGAAAAAAGGTGAATTATTAGTTTATCTTTTTTCAATGTTTTTAAAAGGTTTTGGTTTATGTTGTCGATTGAATATTGCATATCAATTTCTTTACCTTCGATTTTACAATCCTCTAGCATTATTAGATCTAGATTTAGTGGTGTCCTTGAGATGAAGCCAAAGGAATAAAGTGCAACTGAGCCTGTGATTATGGATTTACCTTTACACATTTGAATTGTTTTCCAATAAGGTGTATTTGATAGCAGGCTCTTTCTTCTAATCTTTTTGATGTTAGGTAGTGGACATAATTCATCATTTAATATTCGAAGTTTGAAATCTCGTTCGATGCCTATTGAGTTACTTTTGAAGCTTTGAATGTCTCTATATAAGTCCATTATTTCACTAAAGTCGTTTGAGAATTTCATTTACTATATATCACCAAAATATAAACTTCTTTACTTGATAATAATATAAATAATAATCGGGGAAACTCGAGAATAAAAAAATAAACGGCAATTTATGGCAAACAATTACAATGATTTATTCAGTGGCAATTTGGATTCAACAATGGACTTTTTGGACGACAAAAAAGGTGTCTCCAAAGATGGGATTTATCGAGTAGATCTCACAAAAGTTTCAGACAAGAAAAAAGGTTACAGGGCTAAAATTAGATTCCTGCCTAACCTAACTCGCGATGGTAAGCTTGGACAAGCTGCTATCGAAAAAATCACTCATTACGTAGATATTAAGAGTGACAAATCACTATCTGGCTGGTTTGATTCTCCTAAGAATTACAATGAGAAGTGTCCTTTAACCGACCTCTACTACCAACTTAAAAACTCGAAGAACGCAGTTTTGATGGAAAAAGCAGAGTGTCTAAAATACTCTAAAAAGTATTATTCTTATGTACTTGTTATCGAAGATGAGCATCAACCTGAAATGGTAGGAAAAATTATGATTTTCCAATATGGTAAGCAAATCCGAGATAAGATTCAATCTGAGAAAAACGGCGAAATCACAGGAGAAGCTTGCAATGTCTTCCGTCTCGAGGATGGTAAAGATTTTATTCTTTCTGTTAAAGAAAAAATGATTGGTGAAGCTTCAGTGCCTGACTACACAAACTCTATGTTTATGCCCGAAAGGACCTCACTTCCTATTTACTCTGAAGACAGGGGTGTTTTCAAAAACGTGCCTCTCAATGATGGGAAGATCGATCCTAAGGTTCAACAAACTGTTATTGACTTCTTGTTGAAGCGTGAGCATGAACTCGAAGACTTCGCAGCAAAAAGGCTGACTGATGAAGAGCATGATAAGATTAATCAAATCTCAAACTTCCTAACTGGAAAAGCCTCCTCTGGATTTGTAAAACAATCAAAGCCATCTTCTGATGATTTTGATATGGAAGAGTCCTTTATTTCAACTGCTTCTACTTCTTCTTCAAAGAAGAGTGTTGTAGATGATGACGACGACTTCTTCAAGGATCTCTAATCTTCAAAAACCCATGACGAAAGTTATGGGTTTTTTTTTCAACTAACTCGACTTAAAAATATAGAATAGTTATGTTTCCTATATTAAAACAAAAGAAATTCCAGGACTTGATGACTGGAAAAATTATATCTGTAGTAGACCAATTCGAAGATGTCGCAATTCTAGAAGGAAGGCAAAGAATTAATGTTAAGAAACTTCTTGACTCTTCCCTCTATGAAGAATATATCGATCCAGAGACTTTTCTGAATGGACCATCATTGATGAGTTTAGCTGAGAAAATCAGGTCTATTCCAAATGAGGTTTTAGAGCAAATTAAGTCCGATGATGGTATGCCTAGCTCTAACGAGTCTTTAGTAATACCTTATGACGAAGAAGAAGAAAAGAACAGGCTGTTAGAAAAAGCTAGACAGATGAATCCTTCAGCGGCTATTCAAAATACTATTGAGCAGTTTCGCCATTTAATGGATGAGTCTGATGAAGCGTATATGCCAGTTGTACAGCCAACAATAACACCGACTGTTCAACAAGAAGTAGCCCCTACTTTTGTAAATAACAGTGAGCCTAATCAGAGATTTATTGATGTTCCTCAAGCACCTATTGTACAACCTATTATAGAATCAGAAGATCCAATTCATAGGATGTTCAAGAATATTAAGCGAAAGAATAATTTCAGCTTTTCTTTAGAAATTGAAGACAAGATACCAAGACCCGACTTTATAGAAATGATGGAGGATTCGTATGAAGTTAGTTTGATTGATTATTTAGCACAAGAGTTTACAAATAAGATTTTGGCTGATCCAAACGTCATTAAAGAAAAGATTAAAGATGAAATTACAAAGCTTGTTTATCCTGATGAAAAAAACGAGATTTCTCAACCTACTGAAAAGAAAGTAGAAATAAAAACAAAATCAAGAAAAAAGAATGATTCACCCATCACTAATTGATTCAGCTAGAAGAATAAAGAAAGAATATATCAAGGCAGATGTTGAATTGAAAAGCTATACTAAAGAAGTAGAAAAGCTTGGACACGACTTTGAAGAAGGCTCCAACCAAGTTAAGTTTATTGCAGAGCAAATAAAAAGAAAAAAGATACCTGTCGAACAGTTTAAGACTGATATTTTAGAAGTACTTAATGGTATAGAAGATAAATATAAAGTATTACTTACTAAAATAAATAACATCAATAGTGACTTAGAGTCACTCAGGAAGCAAGAAACAGACTTATACGAACTCATAAAGTCAAGATATCCAAGTTTGAGTGACGAAGAAATAAAGAAGCAAATACATGAAGCAATAAGCCAACCTCTCAAATGAGAGGTTTTGCTTTTTTATATATAATCAAAATATCATGTTAATTAATGCGAGTATCAAAGTATCTTAAGCTCGATAGAAATGTACTTCTCGAATATATCTACGATGATGGTAATCTTATAGGAGAAGCCTATAACATTGGCGTCAATATAAAAAATAGGATTCAAAACTATATTGCAGTTGATACTAGCTCAACTATTAATACGAAGCAAAATACACTATTTTTGATAGATAGTGTTGCAGGTACTTATGGTAAATTTGATACTTCTAAATATAACTTTTTGCAAGTTAAGGAATATGCTTCTGGGTTTCCGATCAGACACGATACGGTCAAATTATATTTTCCAATAAATTGGACGTTTGGTGAATATTTAGGAGTTTATATAAGAGTCTATGGTTTCGATGTAAACAATAAAAATGTTTATGACTTAGCTAATTTTTACTATGATAAGTCAGATATAAACCAGAATGAGAACAATATTCTTTTGGATTTTATTAACCCACCTTTATATTTCCAAGAAAAGCTATGGGGTAAGGCTATTACGCTTGAGATACCATCTTTATACGCTCTTTCAAATCAAAGGGGTAGTGGGGCACTGAGGTCTAACAATCTAAATGCTACTCTAACCGAAAACATTGGTTTCAATCAACAATCGCCAATACTCATAGATTTTAGATTCATACAATCATCCTCTACGATTAATGGACTTACGACTTATCAGTTGACATCAAGAAATACTTACACACTTCCTCAGACTCCAGAGTTTGAGAATATTAGCTTAGTTATTGAAGAAAGTAAGAATGGTGATTACTTTGAAATCTATGCTACTTACAATGGAAATATTGGTGAGTTCAATGATTTCATAAATCGGTCTGTTAGTCTCGGTAGTAGATACTATGTAGAATACACTATTACTACTTGGGAACAAAGAATAAAAGGGAAAAGTCAAAAACTAGTTGTAACTGATGACTTTTTATCTAAAGTAGAATACAGACCTATTATCAAAACTTCAACTACTACAGCTATCATAGATGTTGAAATGAACCTTATTGATGCTGTTAATGACTCTAGAATTACACGTAGAGCATCATTTGGTATGCTTCAAGACATGGTCTCAAAGTATAGCTCAAGGCTTATGAAGATTAATTTAGTTAATGCAAACAAGCCCAAGATTTACAATCTTAAGCAAACGATTATAAATCCAGCGACCCCGGTTAATAACCAGGGTTCTGCACCTAACTCAACAATGTTAGAGGTAGTGAAGGTTCCGTATCCTGTATTGATAGATAGATTCAACGTTGTAGCTAAATCAGATAATGCTTATGTTTCTGGTCAAAACTTTTGGGGTATAGGTAAAATGATGTTGAAGGTATATCCATTCGATAATGTCTTTAAATTCATCATAGCAAGTCAGGTGAGTGGTGGTCAGATTCAGTTTTTAGATATGACGAATCTAGGAGAGATAAGGTTAGTATTTAGAAGTCAGACTATAACTGCAGATTGCGGACTATTCGTTGAGTCAGGTGAAAATAATCTTTCAACTGGATTCGTTGTGTTCAAGTTGTCTGCTGGAAAAATACCAGATATACGAAGAATCGCTGAGTCAGGAATAAACGTTTTTTATATTACATCAACTCAACAATCAACAACAACCGTTATTTATAGTGGTTTGTTCAAAATATACGATTCAGAAAACAATGTTGTAGTACTAAATGAGTCTACATCTGAAACACCTGTAGAAGTAGTTGAGTCTCCAGCCGCAGTTACACCAACACCACAAGGTGATGCGTTTGCTATAAGAAGAAGCGTCAATATCGTCACTGAGGAATTACCAGATGGATCTTCTACCTCTACACTAGTCTCTAGTATAGAGGAAAGACTAGCTGCTGACGTGCTTACACCTTCAGTTACACCTGAAGAGGGTGCTATGGGTATAGAGCCAATAGGAGCTAGCTATAGTGCTACAGATACTGTACCACCACAAAGGTCTTTCTCAACAAGCTCTAGCGGTGGTGGTCTTGTAAACACCTATGGCTACGGTGAGGTGACTGGTGGTAACTCAAGTGGTGGTGATAGAGTGAGTAGAAATATAGATGGTACTACACAAGAATTCACGACTATACAAAATCCTAACGAAGCATAATGAGATTATCAAGTCAAGCATCCCAGTTTGTATTCAATTTACCGAGTGATTTTCTTCCACCGGAGATTATCGCAACATATAAACCAATTCTAGAAAAGAATTGGGTGCAATATGAAAATGTAATTGACTACTTAAACTCAACCATAAAGTCGGTATCTTATCCTGGCTTAGCGTTAACTTTACCAGAACAAACGTTATACCATGGTAAAAAAAGAAGTTATAAACCCGCTACTAATATCAATGATATTGTTACTAATCGTGAGTTTACTGTGGGATTTAGATCTGTAGATTCTGACTTGAATTATTGGTTAGCAGTTGATATATTCAACAAGCATTACTTAGATGTATTGAATCTATATATTAATCCCTTTACACTTACTACAGTAGACATTCATAGAGATGCAATATACAGAATAAAGTTTTTTGAAATAATCGCAATGAATATAAGTGATAATAAGTTCGATTACTCACAACAGAAAGTTAATGCAAAAGACTTCGATATGACCTTTAAGTTTAACTTTCTAGAAGTTGAGTTCCTACTGAATAAATCAAAGGTACTCGAACTAGGCGAAGTACCAGTGATTATTCAGAAAATTTAAAAGACTTGCTTGAAGGCTGGCTTTGCAAACAGCTCTTTTTCATCTCTTTTTTGACCACTACCATCAACCATATGGTCATTAGTCTCGTGTAGTCTATAATAGTAGACTGGCTGCGGATTGAATTTAATTCTGTTGAAACCAGCCATCTCCATTAAAGGAGTCATTATCGCGATATCGTAACAGGTTTTGAAAAAATCACCATTACTGTCCTTATAACAAAGTAACTCTGGGTCTTGTGCCATCAATTCTTTATACAACTTGAATTTGAAGGTTCTAAAGTGCGATGCCCAATAGCCACCTTGTCTTAGCCTTTGAAAGGTCTCTTGTGTATAAGGAATACAATGACCAACGTTACCATTAGGCCAAATGTATTGACCATAAGTTAGAAGAGTCTCATCATTATACAAGCTATCGATTATACTTAGTGAGTTTCTCCTGAAAAGAAAGTCGTCACCATCAAGGAGGCAAATAACATCTTCGTCATCTGGATTGGATTCCAATATGGCTAGATGTATGTTTTCAAGAGCAGTTGTTCTATTCGGATTTCTTCTGTATTTAATCTTTGAATGTTTAACAACTTCTTCTATTGGGTCATCTGTTGAGCAATCATCTGAGAGAAGAGCATCCCAGTTATTAAAGTCTTGAGCAAGTAGAGATTCCTGACATTGTTTCAGGAATCTCTTTGCATTGTAAAATGGTACTATGATTTTTAGCTTGTTCACTGTTTGGATTTCTTATTTCTTTTTGTCTTTCTAGTAATTACAACTTTGTCTTCTTCTTTGTTGTAATCCATAGTAAGTAGTGTTCCGTTGGGCACTTCATTCTGAAGAATCTCATCGGTGAGTGTATCTTCAATCATTTTTTGAATTGTCCTTTTTAGTGGTCGTGCGCCATAATCTGGACTAAAACCTTTGTCTACGATTTCGTCTCTCAAAGCAGTCGCAATCTCGACATTCAAATCTAGATTTTTCAGTCTTACATAAAGCTTTTCGAGTTCGTTGTCAATGATGATGTTGATATCTTCTTTAGTCAATGAATTGAAAGTGATGATATCATCAAGACGATTGATAAACTCTGGTGAGAATGTTTTTTTGAGTTGTTTTTCAATAACAGCCTTAGCTTCATCATTTTGTTTTACTTCCCTTGTCTTAGTCATGAAGCCTACACCTTGTCCAAAGTCTTTAAGTTGACGAGAACCAGTGTTAGATGTCATGATTATAACAGTGTTTTTGAAAGATACCTTTCTGCCTGTGGAATCTGTCAAAATGCCATCATCAAGGACTTGAAGGAGAATGTTATAAACATCAGCATGTGCTTTCTCAATTTCATCGAGAAGAATTACAGAGTATGGCTTGCGTCTTACCTTTTCAGTAAGTTGACCACCTTCATCGTGTCCGATATATCCGGGAGGAGCACCGACAAGTCTTGAAACTGCAAACTTTTCCATGAATTCACTCATATCGATCCTGATTAGAGCATCTTCTGAGTCAAATACTTGCCTTGCAATAGCCTTAGCAAGCTCTGTTTTACCCACTCCAGTCGGACCGAGAAGAAGAAACGATCCAATGGGCTTATTAGGGTCTTTAAGACCAATGCGACTCCTCTGAATTGATTTAGCAATTTTGTCGATTGCTTCATCTTGTCCGATTACTGCTCTTTTGAGTTCTTTGTTTAGCTCAGCGAGTTTTTTATTCTCATTTTGAGAAATCTTTTGCAAGGGTATACCAGTCATCATAGAAACAACTTCAGCTACGTTGTCAATAGTAACGGTTTGACGGTGTGCTTTCATGTCATCTTCCCATTTCTTTCTAGCTTCGTCAAGATTAGTTTGTAGCTTCTTCTCAATATCGCGAAGCTTTGCGGCTTCTTCGTATTTCTGACTTCTTACTACCTCATTTTTCTTATCCTTGGTTTCACTGATTTTTTGCTCAATATCAGTGATTTCTTTTGGAACTGAAATATTAGAAATGTGTACTCTCGCACCCGCTTCATCGAGAGCATCAATTGCTTTGTCTGGTAGAAATCTATCAGTCATATAACGAGAAGTGAGTTTAACACAGGCTTCGATTGCTTCGTCAGTATAAACAACATTGTGGTGTGATTCATACTTGTCTTTTATGTTTGCAATAATCTGTAGTGTTTCTTCTTCTGTGGCTGGTTCGACTACAACTTTTTGAAACCTACGCTCCAGTGCGCCATCTTTCTCGATGTGTTTGCGAAACTCCTCAAGTGTAGTAGCTCCGATTATTTGAATTTCTCCTCTTGCAAGAGCTGGCTTAAACATGTTAGAAGCATCAAGTGAGCCAGAAGCACCACCAGCACCAATTATTGTATGAATTTCATCGATGAATAGGATAATGTTAGGATTCTTTTCCAACTCAGCCATAAGTGCTTTGATTCTTTCTTCAAACTGACCCCTGTATTTAGTCCCGGCTACCATTGAGGTCAAATCAAGCATCACTACTCGTTTGTCATACAGCGTCCTGGAGACTTTCTTTTGTACGATTCGAAGTGCAAGACCCTCGGCTACGGCTGTTTTTCCCGTACCCGGTTCCCCGATTAAGATAGGATTATTCTTTTTTCTCCTCGAAAGAATCTGCGAAACTCTCTGAATTTCTTTTTCTCGTCCAATAATAGGGTCAATCCTACCTTCTTGAGCATTTTTTGTCAAATCTCGAGAAAATGTGTCAAGCACAGGAGTCTTAGAAGATTTGTCAACATTCTTCTTAGAAGAGAATTTGTTGTCTCCGTCTTCATCATCGTCATCATTGCTGATGGAATTCTTGATTTCTAGCTGTTTTAAATTCATAGCATTCATTTTAGTTGATATCATTTTTTTAGGTGAAAGTTTATTTTTTAATCTATATTTGCTTCCTAACAAATGCACTCTATTTCAATATATATACAAAGATAAATATTTTTAGAATCATGCCAAAAAAAATTGATAAAACAGAAATTCTCGACAGAATGACTAAAAAGCACGATGGTAAATACAAATATGACTTATCAAGCTTTGTAAATACAAGATCAGTTATCAGAATAGAGTGTCCTGTACATGGTTACTTCGAACAAAAGTGTTCAGATCATTTATATGCTGGATGTGGTTGTCCTAAATGTGATACAACAAGGAGATTTACCACTGAAGACTTTGTTCGTAGATCAGTAGAAACACATGCTGATAAATATGATTACTCTAAATCTATATATGGCAAGAACAATTATGATAAGGTTATTATTGTATGTAAAGAGCACGGTGAATTTCTACAGACACCATTCGCTCATATGAAGGGTCAAGGGTGCCCAAAGTGTGCTAATAATACTAGTTATTCAACTGATGAATTCATAAAACTATGTGTTGAAAAGCATGGGAATTTATATGATTATTCTAAACTCGATTATAAAGGAAAAAAAGAGTATGTTACAATAGTTTGTAAAAAACACGGCGAATTTCAACAGCTTGCTAGGTTACATGTTTCTGGCTATGGTTGTAAAAAATGTAAAATGTCTAAGCTTGAAATTTGGGTGAAAGCATTACTCGAAGAAAGAAAAATCAGATGGGAATACTCAAAAAAATTCGAATCTTTGAAGTGGAAGAAACCTTTGTCATTTGATTTTTGGCTTCCTGATTATAGAATTGCTATTGAGTGTGATGGTATACAACATCGTGAGGCAGTTGACTTCTTCGGTGGTGAGACCAGGCTAGAAGAACAAATTCATAAGGATAATATTAAGACTGAATGGTGTATAGAAAACAAAGCCATGTTATTACGTATCTCTGATTTTGTCGATCCTTTCGAATTAATTGATTCTAACTTAATAGATAAATTCTCACATACGATTGTAAATGAAAAAAAGAATCTTGTGAAGTTTGAAAGAATCAAAAAGACAATTTTTAAGATAGATGATACTCCAAAAATGGAGCTGTTAGATTTCATTAAACAAAATGCAGAAGTGGAGCCTGACTTTTCTATTGATGGTGAACCATATATAAAGATAATTGGTAGCAATCTTGTATTCAAGTATATAGATTTTTTTAGTTATTCTGAAATAAATGCACCAAAGAGAAAGCTTGCTGAAATGTATCATTCTTGTAATAATAACGGCTACAAGCTTGTTCAGATATTCGAAGATGACTGGCGAAATAGAAATTCTATTGTTAAATCACGCATACAAAACCTTCTAGGTAAGAGTGAAAAGATTTGGGCTAGAAAGTGTGTTATTAAAGAAATAACTGAGCATGGTGTTTTGAAAGACTTCCTTGATAAAACACATATACAAGGCTTTGTTGCTTCTAAATACAAAATAGGTATTTATCATCAAGAAGAGTTAGTTGCGATTCTTACTTTATCTGATCTCAGAATAAATTTAGGTCAAAAGAAAGAAGAAGGAACATTTGAAATATTGCGTTATTCATGTAAGAATGGAATAAATGTAATTGGTGGATTTGATAAGGGACTCAAATACTTTATAAAAAAGTATTCGCCAAAAAAGATAGTTTCTTATGCTAATATGATGTGGTCGAATGAAAACAATGTTTACTCTAAGCTTGGTATGAAATTAGAGTCAATATCAGACCCGTCTTATTTTTATGTTGTTGGAGATAAAAGAGAAGGAAGGTTTTCTTTCAGAAAAGATGTGTTGCTTCAGAAGTGGGGATTCCCTGCTACTATGACTGAGCACACTATTATGCTTGCGAATTCGGTTTACCGAATATTTGATGCGGGTTGCTTTAAGTACAGTCTACAAATAGAAAAAGAGGGTTAAACCCTCTTTTTTTACTTAACTGCATCATTTAATTGTGATGCTGATTTAAACTTTACTGAAACCTTTTCAGGAATTTGAATGGTTTCACCAGTTTTTGGATTCCTTCCTTCTCTAGCTTGTCTTGTAGTCTTTGTGAAGTTTCCAAGACCTGTAAGAGAAACCTTACCAGTTGTAGCTAGGCCCTCAGTTAATACTTTAGCAAATGCTTCTACAACATCTTTAGCTTCTTTCTTAGTAACAGACAACTCAGTAGCTAATCTGTCAATCATTTCTGCTTTATTCATAGTTAATTTTATTTTTTATATTGAGTGGTAATTCACTTGTTTTATTTTTTGAGCCAAAGGCTACAAAAAGTATTTTTGCCCCATGTTGAAATAAAATTGTTTTTCTGTAGTTGTGAGTGAATTTTAGTTATATCAAAATCTTTTCTGAGTGATAAGGGGTCCAAGTTTACAAGTAAACATACCGTTCCCCCTACTTTCGTTAGTCTACTAATAGTTTCTATCCTTTCGAATATTTCTTCGTCTGAGAATAGATTGAAGGTTCCATCTGTAAACACGAAATCAAACTGCTCGTTAGTATTATCGTCTACTAGAAGTATTGAGTCGTTATAAATCTTCTCAGCTAACTTATTAGAGTTACTTTCCTTAGTATTCAAAAAGAAAGATTGTGACTCTTGGTTATATTTTTTTGCAAGTTCTAAGAATAATCCGAATCCTGAATAAAACTCTAGACACTTCGGACTTTCAGAAACTTCTATAAGAGGAAGAAAGTAAGGACAGAATAGTTTAAGTTTATTCTCGAATGAAACCAAGTCGTAGTTCATCGGATTGCTGAATAGTTCCTGAAAGAAATCCTTTGAATCATAATACTCGTCTTTATCGTCGAAACTTTTTTCAACTATTGAATCTTGAAATATATTTAAGTAATTCATTTTTTAAATGCTTTTATTATTGTGACTCTTTTAGAAGTTACTTGTGAGAGTCTATTATACCCATCAACTATTTTATATTGTTTTCCATCAAAGAAGCAAACACCTAAGATGTTATCTTTCTTTAAGCCTTTATATATAGCAGCTTTTTTGACTTTTTCCAAGTGTGATTTTTGTGGAAAAACTAAATCAGATGTTTTGATTGTAGTTATTTCGAATTCACAATCTTGTAGGTTATCTAAAATAAATCCGTATTCGAGTTGAAGAATATATTCGACTTTCTCTTTTAGACTTTGAAAGCTTAAGATATTTCTGAAATGTGTGATAACATCTTGTACTAAATCAGCGTTCAATCTGAGAGCATCTATTTCGTGACCATAATATCCGTTAGAATAAGACCAAAACCAATTTTCTGTTTTGAAGATTTTGTTGATGGTTAATATCCTCTCAAGGCAATATGCATCTATTTTAGTATTATAGCCTTCTAATAGAAATTTAAGATGCTCATTCCTTTTGAAGTCCAAAGACTTAGTATTATTTATCTTTTCCCAAACATGAGTTGATATCGAGTTAATATCTACTTGTTGTATTTCTATATCTGTTATTTGAAAACTCCTACAAACACCTTCTCTGAAGCAATAATCATTACAATTACATGTTCCGTTTGTTTGTATTTTAGCAAACCTCTGAAGGTCACCTGATAGAATAGCTTCTACTTCATCAATCATTTGCATTATCTTTTTTCACACCAAATTTAATCCACTTGTACCAAGCTCTTTCATGAAGATAATAGGTTAGTGGTTTTATTATAAGCTCCATGATGCTAAATGTTGCTCCAAGAGCCCATGAGTTAGTCATTATTTTAATAACTAATAGGCTCAGAGTCGAACTCAAGAGCCTATAAGTTATTGTTTTAGCGATGTGTCGTTTTTGTTGAATCATTATTATGACTTATCAATCAGATTGAAGATATCGTTAATATTAAACATCTCACTAACGTCGTTGTAAGGACATTCATGTATAATACCATCAAAAGAATAATCGAATAAATAAGAATCAACCATCTTAACATTACCCTTTGGCTTAGCTGCATCAAGGTTATTATGAATATCATAACCGAAATTAGTGAAAGAAGTTCCTATCCATAATACAGCTGATTTTAGTTTTAAAGCAGCAGCAGCATGTTGTAATGACGAATCAATTAACACTCTTTTCTCTGATGCAACTAGTAAAGCAAAAAGCTCATGATTTGTCATTGGTCTGTTTAAAAATTCAACACCTCTAACAGCTTGTCTTTCGTCTCTGCCTACTTGAATGATATGATATTTATTCGAATACCTGTCAGCTATTGCTTGAGCGATTGAGTAAGGCATATCTCTTGTCCAAGAATAAAGAGACTCTTGATCCAATGGTCCACCATTTGTGTGTAAGACCATTACTGGTCTTTCTCTCCTCCATCCATATTCTAAATCTCTTTGAATCATATTAGGAAATAAAATTGGTTGTTGTTTTCTGAATTCAATTCCAAGTATTTCACACCAATTTTGAATAAGGTGCTTTTGCTTCATAATATGAGCAGACTGAAAGTAAGGCTCTTGTCTGAATACAATAGTGTCTTTGCCATTGATGTAATCATCATAGAAGTAAGAAGTCATTCCTACTCTATAAACTCGGTGAATATCAGGGTGGTTTAAAAAAACCTCAGGATAAGACACAACAAGAATTAGTTTCCTGTCTGAATATTTCTCTTTAATAGATGAAACTAGTGCTGTTGCTGCAATGTTTTTACCTAAGCCACCCTCGATATGCCATACCACAAATTTATCGGAGTTATTTGACTTGTCTGCTAGGACAACCATCTTACTTTCTTTCTTTTCGTCAATTGTTGTTTTATATCCAACGTCCATAAAAAATTATATTTTATATCCAAAATCATTAAAAAACCAGCGATAACTGTCTTCGATAATCTTACAAGCATTTGCGCCTAATACATCATAGAAATCATTGACTACTGGCTTAAGTTCTCCCCTAATCATGTGATCACCAAAAACACCGTACCATTTATCATCTTCTCTTGTGAATTGTTCGATGTTATTGAAATCATGTTTGAAATACGGTATTTCTAAATACTCATAAATCCTTTGCATCTGTGATTCTGGATCTAAACAAAGCTCTTCGAACTTCACAAACAGAATATGCTTATGTAGACCCTGTACAAGTATTTGGTACAACCTATCAAGCGATGGTCCTATTGGTGGGTTATTAGACCAAACAACCATTCTTTTATCTGTTGTTGTTCCAGTTAGATCTCCCCAGTTTGCAATGTGATGGTCGACAAGAGGATTCTTTCGGTACTTCTTCTCAAGTGATGCATAAATTGCTCTGATATCACGTATCATGCAAATAATCTTTGGCTGTGGATCGTATGCATTGATAAATTCCCATTCGGATCCCCAGCCACGACATTTGTCTATAACATATTTTCTATCTGTGAGCGGCTCATAAAATCCATATATCGCATTTTTTAAAAGCGATTTGAATCCAGTTTTCATTTGCTCAGTATCCTGTGCTTTGAATTCAAGTCCATCTGTGAAAATAGTTCTACAGGCAGAAAGGATTTCATAAAGACCAGAAGTAGGTGTAGTGTAAATATCTGGATTTTGTGCTAGTATATTTTGTATGAGCGTAGACCCTGATCTAGGGAGCGAGCTATTATAAAATACTTTATTAATCATTTACTTCAATATTTTGATATTCTACAACTTGAGTGTTGAATTTTGAGGCAATAAGTTCCATGATTACAGTATCGTCTTCACCCCAAGTTTCGATGTCTTCGCCTTCTAGTACCACAGAGTCAAAGTGAATTACCCTGAAAATAGGCTTACTATCAATTGTTTCCTGAGCAGGTTGCTCAATATATCCAAAAGAAACTTGAAACCTTACTTTATTAGAGCCTAATTCGTATCTTTCGGCGATTACTCTCATGAGATCACCAAGAACTTGAGTTGGCTCTTCGAACGGTGAACCTTGTCTTACAGTTATTGCAGGTGGGTTAATTTTAGCAAGTAGCATAATTTAATTGTTTTATTTTTATATTAGTTGGTAGCGGCTAAGTTTATAGCTTTGAGCCTTAGAACTGTTGGTGTCTCAGTAATTTCTAATTGCACATCAAATGAACTTTGTTTTAGATACTCTTCTATCATTCTTGGGAACATTTCTCTTCCTTTCCAAGAAAGCGGAGACTGTAGAGTTGTTTCATCAGTTATTATATGTACATCTGCTACAATTTCTTTAACTTTATGGAGTTGTTTGCAAGTTAGTAGAATTGGATACTCCGCGCCCTGAGCTGTGATTTTTAGTAGTCTCACTTCTTCAATATCTTTCAGTATTGTATCTAAGCTCATAGTCTTCACTTTGAATGATGAGTCAGTTGTGAATGCTGTAGAGTTAGCTCCGTCATTTTTGAAGGAAATGATTAAATCATCTTTTGACCATACTGCATCGCTATATAATTCTACTTTTGTATTATCCCTTAGTTCTTCTGAGATAATAGCAAATCCGTCTTGACTAGGCTCGAAAGCCAACACCTTGCCAGCGCCTGCATCTAAGGCTTTTTTTGTAAAGCTACCATCGAATGCTCCAATATCTATTATAGTATCAGAATCACTAAAACTTGTTATATGAATTGGAGGAAGTGAATAGTTTGTTGGCTCAGTGTTTGGTTGGTTAGCAACGACTGTTTCTTCCATGAGTATTATCTGATTGAAAAAGCTAGCCCAATCATTAGCTCTTGCATCCCATGACCACCTTCTGCGAAACAAATCACTTTGTATTTGAAGTCTCTGTGTAGATTCTTCACTTCTCACTGATTTTATGTTATTATCCAGAAGTGATGCGAAGTAAGTCGAATGATAATTAGCATCTGGTTTTATGGTATACATATCAGCCCAACCTTCTGTGGTTTCTGGAAGTGCTCCGATATTCGAGCAAACTACCTTTAGTCCAGCAGTTAGTGCTTCGATTACAGAAATACACGAAGTTTCTTCAAATACGCATGGATACGCCATGATATCGAATGTGGAAAGTTCCTTTCTTAGTTCTTCGTTTGGTGTGTAATCACGGTATACAACATTAGGCATATTTTTTGCTCTCTCAAAGTATTCGGTATACCTATGTCCTGTTGTAGAGTAGAAATCGATACCATAAATTTTTGCACTTGAGAAGATGTGTAGCTCACAATTAGTTGTGTCTATTTTTTCCCATGCATCAAGAAGTACACTTAATCCACGCCAAGGAGTAGAAGTATAACAGATTTTAATTTTTTCTCCTAAATCACTAAAGTTTTTTTCAGGAATTGGAAGGGAGGCGTTCTTGATAACCCAAGTTTTGTAGCCGGGAATACCAAATGTTTTTCTAAAAATTTCAGCTTGCCAATGAGAAACAAATACGAAATAATCTATCTTGTTCCTCAAGTCTTCATCTTTTAAAAATTGTACAGCGTCTTGATCGTAAGATAGCTGGTTCCAATAGATAGTTTTTTTGTTGAAGTCTGCGTTGCTTATGTAATTAAAAATAGAATATCTCTCTAGAATTTTAGGATCTAGTCTTGACATCAATTCATTGTACATTAATTCTGTACCACCTAGGGGTTTATCAGGTATAACCATTTTCTTTAATAAATTTTTTGAAGTCTCCTTCGTATTTTTTGACACCGTTGTGTTTGATGGTAAAGCTTGGGTCTAGCCATACTTTATACCCAAGACTACGCCATTTGTTAGCAATCACATAGTCCTCTGATATTAAGTCGCCATCAACTACTTTTATGTCACATACCATTCTGTGTTCTTCGCCTTCAGAGTAGTATATATCACTGATATTCCAAAGTTTAGTGACTGCGAATCTTGAAAGTTTCATGAATCCAGTGCCTAGTCCATCGACTTCAATCACTTTTGAATCCTCTGAATAATTGAGCTTTTTGTCTATTAGTTTTACAGTGTATCCTTCTTTTTCGCTTTTTTTAACTAGTGCTGCACCGACGATGTGTTCAGGTCTTTCGAGAATTGAGAAGAACCATTCTGGTTCCCAATCTGTATCTGAGTCAATAAAAAAAAGAGCATCGAAATCACCTACTAGAAAAAGTCGGAATAGGCTATTTCTGGCTCTTTGTACGAGTGAGTCGTAAGAGGTATAAATTACTTTGATGTCTACTCCTTTATCTATAGACATTTTAACAGTTCTAAGAAGAGCATTTGCGAACCAAACATCGACTTTGCCATCATAACTTGGTGTGCCAATAAGTACTTTCATATTTTATTTATATGAAAAGCAATGATACTGGTTTAAACTCTCATCCAGTTATCTAGTGCATCTATTGTCACGGTTTCATCTATTATGGAAACAATAGTAACAGAATATTTTGCGGCAATTTTTTGAAGTATAAATGAATCGTCAGTCCCCCAGTTTGTTAGGTCATTTTTGGTGAGTGTTACTTTTTCACCATAAGCTTTTTTGAAATACTTGAGGCCATTTATAGTTTGAAGCTGTCCGAAAACAACATGGAAGTTTACTTCACTTGGGTTTAAGTCATATCTGTCTGCAAAACAAGTGAAATGCACACATTCAACTGTTGTAGATTGAAAGGGACTAGTCTGTTTTGTTACTACTGCTGGTGGATTAATTTGTGCGAATAACATCTTTAATATTTTTTTTATTTTATATTAGTTTCAAAGCTCATATCTAGCACGAAGGGCTTTGAAGTTTTGGTCTATTTCTGTCGCTGTAAGACCTCTATTATATATTCTTACTATAGGTATTCGACCTGTAAAGTATTCTCTATAGGAACCTGATGTGGAAGCTATTGTATTTATAGCTCTCGTTGTATTTGTTGGTAAGTATGATTGAACAGCAGTCGCTACTTCTGAGCCATTCTTATAAAGCTTCCAGTTAGTTCCATTCGCTGTGAAAGCAAAATTGTGCCAGGTATTAAGTGTATAAACATTATTTACTCCTATGTCCAGTGTCGCATTAACTCCATCTGGATATTGAAAGAAAACGCCTAGAAAGTTATTTGAATTTAGCCTAAAAAAACCTATATTATTTGTTCTGACGCCATTTCCTAGTTCGCAAATTCTTGCAAAGTCCAAAGTACTAGTCGCGTAAACCCAGGCTTCTATTGTTATTCCTGCAGTAAAGTTATTCAAGTTAGTTGTAATATCAATTCTATTCGAACCACTAAACACAAGTGTGCCACCATTAGTGCTGTTAAATGTAGGACTGTTAAATAATGTTCCTGTGTAGCCGTTTTGTAAGTCAGTCCAAGTAGTTCCAGTACCTGGATATGATCTTTTATGTGCAGCATCAAAATTCATAACCAAACCACTAGATACTATTTTTTTCCCCGCTGATTGTATTGCACTTAACATCATAATTATAATTTAATTTTTTAAGCTGATATATCACCATATAAATACCACTCATCAGTCCCAACCTTAACTATTCCCATCACGCTATATTGTCCATTTGCTTTAGTCCATGAGTTGACTGAATTGAGTGTAACACCACCTGTTGGTACAATAGTCGTTCTTCCGGCACCTCGCTGAATTATTGTAATCTCAGTCCCCGTTGGAAAAGCAATCGATGAGTTCAATGGAATAGTTAAGTTATTTGCAGTGCCCACATTCATCTCTACTACTTTACCTTGATCATCTAAGACAAGTGTATACGATGCTGTTTGTCTGTTAAAAACTTGAAATCTTGTGAATCTAGTTTTAGCTACAAGTGTATTAAAATAACCAAAGTTCCAATAGAATGATGTATTTCCTATAGATCCCCAACCGTCATATCCGGGTCTTATTAAATCAGCTGTGACAACAAAGTTTGCGCTCGCATTACCAATTAGTAGATTCGAACCTACTAACCATGTATCGTTAGCTGCGCTACCGAATCTTATAGTTGTAGAGCTACTCGGATTATAAACAGATGAGACATTTCCACCAGGACTCAGGTTTACTTTTTCTAGCTTTATATCACTTCCGATAGCAAGCGCTGCACCATCAAATGTTAGATTAGAATAAGCAAATGCTGAAGTTGTTGAGGAACCAGTAGCACCTAAAAGTCTATTGCTTGCAGGGTTTATTATTGCGCTAAATCCTGCACCCTGTGCACCCTGAGACCCAGCTGCACCTTGCGCCCCAGCAGCACCTTGCGCCCCAGCAGCTCCTTGAGCACCATTCGATCCAGCTGCACCTTGAGCTCCATTGGAACCAGCAGCTCCTTGAGCTCCAGTAGATCCTTGGGCACCGGCAGCTCCTTGAGCCCCATTAGATCCGGCAGCTCCTTGAGCTCCAGCAGCTCCCTGTGCTCCATTAGATCCGGCAGCTCCCTGTGCTCCATTAGATCCGGCAGCACCTTGAGCTCCAGCAGCTCCTTGTGCCCCATTAGATCCGGCAGCTCCTTGAGCCCCGGCAGCTCCTTGAGCTCCATTAGACCCAGCAGCACCTTGAGCTCCATTAGACCCAGCAGCTCCTTGTGCTCCAGCAGCTCCTTGTGCTCCATTAGATCCGGCAGCTCCTTGAGCCCCGGCAGCTCCTTGTGCACCCGCTGCACCTTGAGCCCCATTAGATCCAGCAGCCCCTTGAGCTCCCGCTGCACCTTGAGCCCCGGCAGCTCCTTGAGCTCCTTGAGTTCCTTGTAATACACTAGAAGGTAACCATTGCATACCATTCCCTGTTGCTGCTAGCACGTAGCCACTCGGTCCAGTTGCACCAACTCTATCAACTATGAAGTTATTATTCATGTTTAGGTTCATGCTAAATGAACCACCGTAAGTTGTACTTATTTCGAATATAGGTAAGCCAGAAACATCGTTTACTTCAAATACGTTACCTGTTAGCCCGTCACTGACACTGAATAACTGACCGGAAGAACCTTGGATATCAAATGCAACACCAGTTGCCCCGGTAGCAGCACCTATTGTTAAGGTATTACCATCGAAAGTTAAGTTGCTCTGAATTGATGTTTTCGTTCCGTCATAACGGTATTGAATATTGCCGCAGCCATCAGCTAGAATAATGTTGTTAGTTAAGCCAGCTGCTAAACCAGTAACGTTAGAACCAACTATTGTATTTGCAATACCTGTAGTGATTCCAAGACCGGTTCTTGTACCTATTGCAAGATTTCTTGTACCAGTAGTGACATTAAGTAAAGAATAAGCACCCACGACTACGTTACCGGTAGTGGACGTCGATCCAGAGTTAAAGTTTCTGAGTGCATATTTACCTACTGCTGTATTGTGAGATCCGGTAGTGTTGCAAGCTAGTGCTTGTTCACCGATGGCAGTATTATGGCTGCCTATTGTATTTCCTATGCCAGCATACCTTCCAAAGGCAGTATTGTATGATCCTGATGTCGTGAAATTTAGAGATCTTTGGCCTACTGCTGTATTAAAGTTACCACCTGAACTATATTGCAATGATCTTAAGCCAATTGCTGTGTTTTGAACACCTGTGGTATTACAGCATAAGGCAAAGGAGCCTACTGCTATATTTGCAGAGTTTGAGTTTGATGCAAAGTTGCTATTTCTTAATGCAACGTGACCTATTGCTGTATTGAAATTACCTGTAGTGTTTAAGCAAAGTGCATAGCTACCAAGTGCTACGTTAGCACATCCGATTGTGTTGCCGCTTGCACTATTAGATCCAATCGCAACATTAGAATTACCAGTTGTGTTGACAGCTAATGAGCTAGCACCAACTGCTACATTACTAGTGCCTATTGTGTTAACTCTTAATGCGTTATTACCTATTGCCGTATTTGTGTTTCCGACTGTATTTGCGTTTAGTGCATAACAGCCAACTCCCACATTTGCTACGCCTACTGTGTTAACTCTAACAGCACCAAAACCAACTGCGACATTTGCATTACCTGTTGTATTAGATGTTAATGTCTGCCAGCCTAAAGCAACGTTATAAACTCCGCTTGTATTAGATAGCAAGCTTGATGCTCCGATTGCTAAATTCGCTCTACCTGTTGTGTTAGTGTAGAGTGCTGAATTTCCTATTGCTAGGTTAAGGTCACCAATTGTATTCGACCTAAGTGCTCTAGATCCTATAGCTATGTTGTTTTCACCAGTAGTGTTTGCACACAGTGCATAGGCACCTATTGCTACATTTGCATTGGTTGATGTAGATCCAAAATTCGAAGTTCTGAGTGTATATTGTCCAATTGCTACATTATGACGACCTGTTGTGTTAGAACGCAGTGCTCGATTTCCAATTCCTATATTGTAACGGCCAGTAGTGTTATATTGCAGAGCATTTATACCAATAGCTGTGTTGTGACATCCGCTTGTGTTGCAACTGAGTGCACTACTGCCAATAGCAGTATTAAAACAACCTATTGTATTGCTACTCAACGAATATCGACCGATTGCTGTGTTATTACTCCCGCTTAAATTGTTGCACAACGCTCCATTACCAATTGCTATGTTAAAATTGCCGGTAGTGTTGCATCTGAGGCTATTTATGTTCATTGCTGTATTTCCTTGACCTATAGTATTGCATAACAGTGATTGATATCCTATGGCTACATTTGTGCTGCCAGTTGTGTTTGCATATAATGTGCTATTTCCAAGAGCAACGTTTTGCTGACCAATAGTGTTACATCTCATTGAGTTGGTACCAATAGAAACGTTATTGATACCAGTTGTATTTCCATAAAGTGATCTGCAACCGACACTTACATTGCATCCAGCGGTGCTAAATACTTGAGAATATAGTCCAATTGCAACGTTACCACTGGCTGCCACAACAGCTCGCAAGCTACCTTGTCCAATTGCGACATTGGAATTACCATTTAGATTAGCTTTAAGTGCATCTTTTCCAATAGCGGTGTTTGCTTCTCCAGTTTGGTTATACCTCATCGCAAAACGACCAACTGCAACATTCTCTTTTCCTGTAGTGTTAGCAAGTAAAGCACCAGAACCTACTGCCACATTGTTTACACCTATTGTGTTAGCATAAAGCGCAGCTCTACCAACTGCAACATTCTCTACACCTATCGTATTAAATCTTAAAGTTAGTGCTCCAATTGATGTATTACATACTCCAGTGCTATTGCACATCATAGAGCAAATTCCAAATGCCGAATTTTCAAAACCTGTAGTGTTACACTGCATTGATGCAAATCCAACAGATGTGTTGGAACTAGCAGTATTCGCGTATAGCGAATTTCCTCCAACGGCTACATTTCTCTGTCCTACTAAATTGTTTCTAAGTGCATTCAAACCTACTGCTACGTTTTCCGTACCTGTAGTTGTATTAACCAAGCTGTATGCTCCAAGTGATGTGTTGAATCCTCCAGTAGTTATACATAATCCGCTATGGAAGCCGACTGCAGTATTATTTATGGCTGCTGTGCTAGCGTATAAGGCGCTTTTACCTACTGCAACATTTCTTGTACCAGTAGTATTGAAACGTAGTGCTGTAAATCCTATTGCAACATTACATGCACCAGTTGTATTTCCACCCATCGCGACATGTCCAAGTGCAACGTTTCCTTCTCCGATAGTGTTGCAATATAAGGCGCTGACACCAATAGCTAAGTTAGAATTACCTGATGTATTGCATCTTAGTGCACCAGTACCAGCTGCTATATTGTTGCTACCAACAGTGTTAGATTGGAGAGAAACAAAGCCTATCGATGTATTTTGTGCACCGGTTGTATTACTAGTTAGTGCATATGAACCAACAGCAGTATTATTTGCAGCTCTGTTTTGGCTCAATGAGCTTCTACCAACTGCTGTATTATTTCCAGTAGTTGTGTTGCATAACAGTGATTGATATCCAATACCAACGTTGTTATTACCTGTAGTGTTTTGTTGTAGAGCTTGATGTCCTACAGCGATATTTCTATTACCCAACACATTGTATAGAAGAGTATAGCTACCTACTGCAGTGTTTTGTATTCCACCAAAGTTCGATACTAGTGCACTTCTTCCGACAGCCACGTTTAGACTACCAGTAATGTTAGATCTTAGGGCATATATACCCATAGCAATGTTAGATGTACCAGTAGTATTACACAAGAGTGCTTCAGCACCTACTGCTGTATTAGCTGCTGCTGTATTTACTCTAAGTGAGCGTATTCCTACTGCAGTATTATTATTCCCGGTGCTACACAAGAGAGATTGATATCCTATAGCTACATTATCCGAACCTGTAGAGTTAAACTCTAGTGCACTAACACCAAGAGCCACGTTTCTATTACCTGATAAATTACTTAAAAGAGAATTTATACCTAGTGCAGCATTAGAAATGCCCACAGTATTAGTTCTGAGTGAATTTGTTCCTATTGCGGTATTATTGTTACCAGTAGTGTTGCTTCTCGCTGCGCAAAAACCGACAGCTGTATTATTACTAGCTGTGTTACATGCTAACGTCTGATGTCCAACACCTGTATTAC
>JACCDW011925985.1_pt1 | contig 65470 bp, 59 predicted proteins | sample 7449781 | NCBI WGS metagenome assembly JACCDW01 (sample SAMN15323449, study PRJNA562643) | freshwater metagenome | isolation source: river surface water | place: USA:Blue River Watershed | collected 2017-08-18
AGGGCATGGAGAAGGGCATAATTCGGGTCAAGCCCTTAATATTACAGCAGTTTTGGCTTTGAAAGAAGTGATGGAGCGAGATAAAATTTCTGGAACGCTTATGCTTTGGCCAGGTGTAGCTGAAGAGCAAGTAGGAGCAAAGGCGATTTTTGTTCGTGAGGGTTATTTCAAAGATGTTGATGCCTGTATTTTTACACACGTGGGCGATAATTTGGGCGTATCATGGGGCGATGCAGGTAACAATGGTTTGGTTTCGGTAAAATTTCATTTTGAGGGTGAAGCCGCTCACGCAGCAGGAGCTCCGTGGCGTGGACGCAGTGCCTTAGATGCCGTTGAACTAATGGATATTGGTTGGAATTTCAAGCGTGAACACTTGGAAACTACCCAACGTTCACACTACGTAATCTCGGATGGTGGTGACCAACCCAACGTTGTGCCATCAAAGGCTACTGTTTGGTATTATTTCCGTGACCGTACGTACCCACGTATCAGAAAACTCTTTGAAAGTGGCTTAAAAATAGCCGAAGGTGCTGCCATGATGACCGATACGAAGTTTACGTATGAGATTTTAGGTAGTGCATGGCCAGGCCACTTTAACAAGCCGATTGCCGATGCCATGTATCAGAACATTAAGCGTGTAGGTTTGCCACAGTGGTCGGAAGAAGACCAAATGTTGGCAAAAGCTGCTCAAAAAGAGCTAAAAGCTCCAAAGGTTGAAGGTTTAGCCATGAAACTTGATACGATGAGCGAGCCAGTTTACTCACCAAATATTGTTCGTCAGGGTGGCTCCGATGATATTGCTGATATTTCGTGGTCGTTGCCAACGGTAGTTTTGCGTTACCCATCAAATATGCCAGGAATGCCAGGACACCACTGGGCAAACGCTATTACGATGGCTACTCCGATTGCTCATAAAGGTTGCACAGCAGGTGCAAAAGCGGAGGCACTGACAATTTTAGATATGCTTTTCAAGCCAGAAATTATCAAGAATGCTTGGGAATACTACAACAAAGAGCAAACGAAAGAGATAAAATATACACCGCTTATCTCGAAAGATGATAAACCAGCGATTCAGTTGAATAAAGAAATCATGGAGAAATTTCGCCCAGAAATGAGCAAATATTATTATGATTCGACCAAATATAAAACGTATTTGGAGCAACTCGGAATTAAATATCCGACCGTGAGAGCAGAGAAGTAAAAGTTGGTAATCTTCAATTTGCAGTCTTCAATTTATCAGTAAATAGTTTATTTTGACTAAAAACTGCAAATTGTGGACTGCAAACTGGGGACTGAAAAAGATACTCAATCTTCAGGAAAAGGAATAAAAATAAATCCTGCAAATTCGGCTTCGATTACAAACAAGCAACAATATTCATCTGCATTTTTGTAGTTTTCCTTAAAAAGCTCAATAGACTCTTCTCCGATAAGTTTGCGTTGTACGAATTCATCTAAAAAAGAAGCCTTATAATCAAATTCAGTGCTGAAATCGAGTCTTGTAAAAAGCATTTGTCCTACTTCAACCAAAGTGCGGTTGACCACAAAAATCGGATAGTCGGAAAAACCCCGTTTACGAATCTGATAAGAGGCTTCCTTTAGGTGGTCGGATACCTTTATAAAATCGGCTGCAACCTGACTCATAATTTTTTGGTCGAGTTCGGGCGAGTTTACATCATCTAAAATCGTATTTTCGTTTGAGTGTGAAGTCATTTGATATTATATTTGTAATTATCTGATAATTAATGAATTATATGCATTTTTAATGACTGGCCATAATTCTTTAGCAAAGGTAAATAGTTCTAAAATTAAAGTCAAAATTCCATTTCTTTCTAACCATAAATTTGTTCGATTAATTCATTTTTAGTAAAAGTTAAGAATTAAACGCCATCTTTTTTTGTTAATAAGTTTCAAACTACAATGGTTTCTTAATAAATTCGTTACTCTCTTATTCGGGATTTTACTACAGACTCTTGATTAGCAAAACCCATTTTTTTACTTAATCCCTACACACATGACTACAACTATTATCATAACTATTTGTACATTATTACTTTTAGCCTACATTTTTGATATTACTTCGGCCAAAACCAAAATTCCATCGGTCATTTTATTACTCGTTTTGGGTTGGATTGTACGGCAAGGAGTTGATTTTTTTGAGTTGCGAGTACCCAATCTGACCGCCATTCTACCCGTTTTGGGTACGGTTGGCTTAATACTAATTGTGCTGGAAGGCTCTCTGGAATTAGAACTCAATAAAGCTAAATTTCCGATGATTGGTAAATCTTCTCTCGTGGCCTTTTTTCCGATGTTGTTGTTTAGTTTTGCTTTAGCGTGGGCTTTTCATTATTTTGGTAATGTTTCTTTTAAAATAGCTTTAGCAAATGCTATTCCCTTGGGAATCATCAGTAGTGCTATTGCTATTCCGAGTGCTAAGAATCTTTCATCTGAAAGCCGTGAATTTATTACGTATGAAAGTAGTCTCTCTGATATTTTTGGAGTAATTTTCTTTAATTTTATTACACTTAATGATAGTATTGGTTCAGATTCGGTTTGGCATTTTTTGCTTGAATTGGTGCTAATAATCATTGTTTCGTTTGTTGCTACGCTTGGGCTTGCCTTTTTACTGAGCCGAATCAAACATCACGTAAAATACGTGCCAATTATCTTGCTCATTGTGTTGATTTATAGTATCTCAAAAATCTATCATCTACCAGCGTTGATTTTTATTTTGCTTTTCGGATTATTTTTAGGAAACCTTGATGAACTGAAAGGCTTCAAACTTATCAATAAACTTCATCCCGAAATTCTGGATAAGGAGGTTCACAAGTTTGGTGAATTAACCACCGAAATTGCTTTTCTGATTCGGGCTTTATTCTTTTTATTGTTTGGTTTTTTGATTGAAACTGCCGAGATTCTGAATCTTGATACAATTCTTTGGGCGGTACTCATAACACTCGGAATCTATTTACTTAGAATAGCCTTTTTAAAGTTTGTGAAAATTGAATTCTTACCAATTCTATTTATTGCACCTCGTGGGCTAATTACAATTTTATTATTTTTGTCGATTCCACTCGGACAAACCATAATTTTGGCCAATAAATCATTGATTATTCAAGTCATAATTCTAACCGCACTCGTGATGATGTTTGGTTTGATGCAAACAAACAAAAAAAATGAAAAACACACTAAAGAAACTACAACCAACGAAGTTATTTAAGGATTTTTTTGAAAGTGAAAAAGCTGGTGGGCTTACTTTAATTGCTTGTACTGCCGTTTCGTTGATTATTGCTAATTCGGCTTGGGCGAGTAGCTATGAGCATTTTTGGCATACTAATTTTGCGGGGCATGGTATTGCTCATTGGATAAATGATGGACTAATGACAATCTTCTTTTTGTTGATTGGATTGGAATTAGAACGAGAAATTTATCAAGGAGAATTATCAAATATTAAAGATGCGTTACTTCCAATCTTTGCGGCTATCGGTGGAATGTTACTGCCAGCAGGAATCTTTTACTTGCTGACTTACGGCACTAAAGGGCAAGCAGGTATCGGTATTCCGATGGCTACTGATATTGCATTCGCTCTCGGAATCTTGTCGTTATTGGGAAATAAAGTACCAACTTCGCTCAAAGTATTTCTAACAGCACTCGCAGTTATTGATGATTTAGGAGCAATTTTTGTGATTGCGATTTTTTACACAAAAACGATTCTTTGGACGAATCTTTTCATCGCTCTCGGAATTTTTGTGGTGCTTGTAATCTTCAATCGCCTAAAAGTACGAAACCTAATCCCTTATTTGCTGGGTGGTGTTGCGATGTGGTATTTTATGCTCAATTCGGGCGTTCATGCAACAATTACTGGGGTATTATTGGCATTTGCAATTCCATTTGGTAATGGTGATGAAAAATCGACCTCGTATATTTTGCAGCATTTTCTTCATCGGCCAGTAGCATTTATTATTCTTCCGCTTTTTGCGTTGGCTAATACTGCCATTGCCATTGATGGTAATATTGTCGAAACGCTGACTCAGAATTATAGTCTGGGCATTGCCCTTGGTTTAATCGTTGGGAAGCCTTTGGGGATATTTTTGATAAGTTTTGCGGTGGTTTCGTTGGGGGTCTGTAAACTTCCTTTTGATTTAAACTGGAAGGCAATCATCGGAGCAGGACTTTTGGGCGGAATCGGTTTCACGATGTCAATATTCATCACGCTATTGGCTTTTGAAGATTCGATAATTATCAACAACGCTAAATTTATGATTCTGACAGCTTCGTTAGCTGCAGGAATATTAGGATATTTTTACTTGAAATTTACGCTGAAAGATGAAGATTTAGGGTTGAATAATAGATTTGTGGAAAGAGAAAGTTTTTAGGCTTTCTCTTTCTGTAAATTCGTCAAGCAAAGAAAATAATTACTATCGAACAGAGAACCATTCGTCAATCGAATTATTCGTCAATCGTCATTCTGCCTACATTCTCGCTGCAATCAGTAAACTCAAATCCTTGTATCGTAGATTAAAACGCTGAGCAATAGAAAGATTTGTGAGACTACCTTTGAAGCAATAGACACCTTTCGTGAACCATTGTTTGGCAAAAATCATATCTTCGATTCCGCCAACTTGACCAGTTTTTAATAAAAAGGGGGTGAAAACATTGCTCAATGCGATACTTGCAGTGTGAGCTACCCTTGATGCGATATTGGGTACGCAATAATGCGTAATTCCATATTTCTGAAAAGTTGGATGCTTGTGGGTTGTCATTTCCGAAGTTTCAAAACAGCCACCTTGGTCAATTGATACATCAATGATTATCGAATTGTTTTTCATTTTCGATACCATTTCTTCAGTAACTACCATTGGTGCTACGCCATCTTCGGCACGCATTGCTCCGATAACTACATCAGCACGAGCGAGTGCGTCTCCGAGTGTGTCTGAATCTATGATTGAAGTATAAATATGTTGTCCGACTGCATATTTTAAGCGTTGAAGTCGGTAAATGTGTTGGTCAAAAACCTTGATTTCTGCACCCAAACCGAGGGCTGTGCGGGCTGCGTATTCGCCTACCGTTCCTGCTCCGATAATCACGATTTTAGTGGGCGGTACGCCCGTAATTCCTCCCAAAATCATTCCACGTCCATCATGAACGCTGCTGAGATACTCGGCCGCTATAAGCATCACGGTGCTTCCTGCAATTTCGCTCATGGTTCTGATTATCGGAAAGTTGCCCACTTTATCCTGAATCAATTCAAAACCGATACCTGTCACCCGTTTTTCGTTGAGTTGCTCAAAATATGAGCGAGACAGATTCGGCACATTTAACGTCGAAATAACTGTTTGCCCAGTTTTCAAATATGCCATTTCTGCTTCAACCAGTGGCTCAATTTTTACAATCAAATCAGCTTCAAAAACTTCTTTAGGACTATAAACAATCTTTGCACCCGCTTCGCTGTAATCATTATCAGAGAATTTTGCACCTTCGCCAGCACCTTTTTCTATGATTACTTCATGGCCGTTTCTGACCAACAAAGTAACTGACTCGGGCGTAAGTGCTATGCGATTTTCTTGCAATGAAACTTCACGTGGAAGACCAATAAAAAGGCTTTTATTTCCTCTTTTTATCATCTCGGGCGACTCTTGTGGATAGAGTGTCGATTGTCGTGCTAATTCTGAAAGTGATTGTCCTGTCATTGTTTGGTTGATTGGTGACTGGTTATCGGTGAACTTGTTATTAGTAGATTGCCTATTGTGAGCTGGTTACTGTAAAATGCCCACGAAAACTGATTTTTAGCTAAATTCTATATTCCTATCTAAACCCTCGGTCAGACTTATTTTTATTTTAAAACAGTTTTCGGGTAAAAGCGTTTCTACTTTTTCGGCCCATTCGAGCAAACAAATATTACCTGAGTCAAAGTATTCTTCTATACCAAAATCAAGAGCCTCTGTTTCGTTTTTTAGGCGATAAAAATCAAAGTGATAGATGGTTTGATGGTTTGCCGTTAAGTATTCATTTACTATCGAAAAAGTAGGACTTTGTGTATTTCCAACAACTCCCAGCGTTTTACAAATCGTTCTTATGAGTGTTGTTTTTCCAGCACCCATTTCACCCTCAAAAATCCAAATTTTTCGTCCATTTGCTACGTTGATTACTTGCTGGGCAACTGCGGGTAAATCAGCAATTTTATAAATCATTTTACTCGGTTTAATGTAATTTTCCTGCAAAAATCGTATAAATACTTAGAATAATTTCAATCTTATTTCGGAAAATTCGTTTTTAATAAAAAAACAAATTTTCTTAGGCAATATATGCAGAAATCTGTTGATTTTTCAAGAACTTTGTTAAACGAAATAAAAAACGCACTCGATAATAGAATACCTGTTAGTCAATAGCGATTAGTATTTAGCTTCATTGAAAAAGCCTGAATCGTTTATGAGCTAAAGATTAATTGCTGTGACCTATATTTTTAGCCAAACCCAATAGATTTTATAAGTAGAATGTTCCAAAACAGAAAGCAAATCATTCTTAGTTTTTTCTTTTTAGTTTGTGGTATCTATGCACTGAGGTTATTTTATCTTCAGGTAATAGATGACACCTATCACACGATTGGCTCTACTGGAGCTTTGAAGAAAGAGGTGCAGATTCCTCTACGTGGGCAAATCTATGACCGCAACGGTAAGCTGTTGGTGGCAAACGTTGATGTGTATGATATGTACGTAACTCCCTACAAAGTGAAGCAGATGGATACGACTACTTTTTGTCGTTTATTCAATATTACTCGTTCATATTTTGATAGTACGATGGCCGTTGCGAAGAGTTACTCACGTAATCGTGCCACGTTGTTTCTTCGTCAGTTATCGAAAGAAGACTACGCTCGAGTGGCTGATGCCATGGTGAGTTTTCCAGGGTTTACATTTGAGCTTTCGTTTTTCCGTACGTATCCTGCCCGTACGATGGCTAACGCTTTAGGGTATATCGGTGAGATTAGTAAAAAAGCCTACGAAGCCCAAGAAGTTGAGTATTACCGAAGTGGTGATTATATTGGCATTACGGGCCTCGAAAAACAGTACGAAATGGAGCTTCGGGGTAGGCGAGGAGTGAAGTTTACGATGATGAATGTGCACGGTGAAAATAAGGGTTCGTATTCAAATGGCGAGTACGATACGCTTGCTGTAATCGGGAAAAACCTCTTTACAACTGTTGATGTAGAAGTACAACAACTGGCTGATAGCCTTTTTGCGGGGAAAACGGGTTGTGCCGTAGCCATAGAACCACGAACTGGAGAAATTTTGGCAATGGGCTCATATCCATATTATGACCCGAATATCCTTTCGGGAAAACAATTTGCCAAAAACTTTAAAGAATTGTATCGAAACCCCGATAAGCCACTCAATGACCGAGTTGCTACGGGTTTCTTCCGCCCAGGTTCTACTTTTAAATTGGTTCAAGCCTTGGTAGGTCTTCAATTAGGTTCTATTACGCCCGAAACATTCTTTGTTTGCGGAAATGCTCCTGTAAAATGTCACGGGCACCCTTCGGGTGATTTACATAATGGTGTACGCTACTCTTGTAACCCATACTTCTACAATGTTTTCCGCAAAACTATGAGTATGACCAGCGAGACTAATCCGTTCAAAGCAGCTCCTATCATGCTTTCAAAGTGGCACGATATGGTTGAAAAGTTTGGTTACGGACAAAAGCTGGGCATTGATTTACCATCTGAGTCGTCAGGGCTATTGCCTAATGTAAAGTATTATGATAAACGTTATGGCTCAAATCAGTGGAAGTTTTCTAATATTTATTCATTAAGTATTGGTGAGGGAGAGGTTTCGGTAAATATGCTTAAAATGGCTAATTTAGCGGCTACGATTGCTAACAGAGGTTATTGGGTAACACCGCATTTAGTACGAGGAATTGGTCAGAATGGGAAAGGGGTTGCACCTGAGTATCGTGAAATTCATAAAACAGATATTGACCCACGTCATTTTGAGGCTATCATAGGAGGTATGCAAGATGCTGTTGAGCGTGGCACTGTAGGTGGTGGAGCTGGTATTGTTGAGGGCATTGCTATTTGTGGTAAAACTGGTACTTCGCAAAATAAAAAAGGAAAGGATAACTCAATTTTTATCGCTTTTGCTCCTCGTTATAATCCTAAGATTGCGATTGCCGTAATGGTGCAAAATGCAGGTTTTGGAGGGTCGGTTGCTGCTCCTATTGCTACCTTGATGATTGAGAAATATTTAAAACGTAAAATTGAGCGTACGGCCATTAAAGAAAGAATGTTGAATTTGAGCATCAAGACCGTTGAAGCAATGGCTGCTGGTGCTAATGCAAAGCCAATACCTGTGCTTACACCAGAGTCAACAAGTAAACCTACGCCTGCTGCTCCTGTTGCTCCAACAAAGCCGCAGAAAGAATCAGCAAAACCAGTAAAAACAACATTTATAAAACCAAAAGACGAAAACCTTAATACAACTAAATAGTATGGCACGTGATATTGATATTAGAGAAGGCATTGACTGGACAACCGTTTGGCTGTATGCAGCACTGGTACTTTTTGGTTGGTTGAATATTTATGCGGCGGTTTACAACCCCGAAAACCCAATCACTATTTTTTCTACTTCTCATAATGCTGGGAAGCAGTTACTTTTTATTTCATCAACATTTGTATTGATTTTGATAATTCTCTTTGTCGATTACAAAGTTTATGACTCTTTTGCGTATATTTTTTATGGTTTTGTAATCTTATTGTTGATTGCTACTATCTTTTTGGCAACCGAAATCAAAGGTTCGAGGTCTTGGATAAAACTGGGAAGCACGTTTTCGTTACAACCCGCCGAGTTTTCCAAAATCTTTACGGCATTAGCATTGGCAAGGTTTCTGAGTACACAAGGGGTAAATATTTCGAAATTTCGTGATGCAATCGTAGCAGGTTTATTGGTTTTTGTACCACCGATTATCATTATTTTGCAGAAAGAAACAGGTTCGGCCTTGACTTTTGCGGCATTTATTGCGGTTTTCTACCGTGAAGGTCTTCCAGGGATTTATCCTGCTTTGGGTATTGCGTTAGCGATTCTCTTCGTGTTAGTTTTATTCTTCAATAAGTTTTATGTGGTGGCTGGTTTGGCGGTAGCATGTGGTTTGTTTTGGTATATGTTCTTAAAACGCTACGAGCGTACTCGTCAGAACCTTATTCGTTTGGGTGGCGTATTTGTTATTGCATCGGCATTTGTGTTTGGTGTTAAGTTTTTCACAACGAATGTATTGCAACCACACCAACAAAAACGTATTCAAGTATTAGTAAACCCCGATTCTGACCCACTTGGAGCAGGTTGGAATGTTACGCAATCAAGGGTAGCTATTAGCTCTGGAGGAGTCATTGGAAAAGGATACTTACAAGGAACACAGACAAAATTCGACTTCGTACCTGAGCAATCAACCGACTTTATTTTTTGTACGGTAGGTGAAGAATGGGGTTTCCTCGGAAGCGTTATCGTGATTTTAATATTTGCTGCCTTGTTAAATAGAATTATCAATTTAGCCGAAAAACAACGAAGTAAATTCTCCAGAATTTACGGTTATTGTGTGGCTTCTATTCTGTTTTTTCACTTGTTTGTAAATATTGGTATGACTATTGGATTAATGCCTGTAATCGGTATTCCTTTGCCATTTTTGAGTTATGGTGGTTCTTCGCTTTGGTCATTTACAATCTTGTTGTTTATATTTTTGAAATTAGATGCTCACCGTAGCTATAAAGTGTAAAAAGACTGATAAAAATTATTTTGAAAAATTCAGAATTATCATTTAATTGCTTTATCTATTAAAACCTAAAACCAACAATTCGCTATGGCAAATCCAGCATTTTCAGAAAAAACATTCACAAATATTGATTATACCTACGACCGCAACGAGGTTATGACGGTAGAATCAACCCTTACTAAAGTCGGAATCTTGTTGTTTATTCTAATGGCATCTTCGGCTGTTTCTTGGGTTGGACTCATGCAAGGTTGGAGTATCGCTCCAATGCTTATTCCTGCTGGCTGTATCGGTGGACTCCTCTGTGCAGTAGTTTTAGCGTTCAAGAAAGAATGGGCTCCGCAATTAGCTCCAACGTATGCCTTGCTCGAAGGTTTGGCAATCGGTGCAATTTCGGCCATTTTCCAAGAGTTTGCACTTATTGCAGCAGGGCTTACATTCGGAGTGGTGTTTGTGATGTGGTTTTTATATAAAACTAAAGTTTTGCAAGCAACTCAAGGCTTCATGTTCGGTGTTGCAGCCGCAACTGGAGCGGTTTTCTTGTTATATATGCTTACTTGGATTTTGGGAATGTTTGGTATAAATGTACCATATATCCACGAAGGAGGCATCATCGGGATAATTTTCTCATTAGTAGTAATCACAATTGCTGCTATGAACTTAATCATAGATTTTCATTTGATTGAGCAAGGTGCCGAAATGCAAGCTCCTAAATACATGGAGTGGTATGCTGCTTTTGGTTTGATGGTTACAATCATTTGGTTATATCTTGAAATCTTGAAATTATTGGCAAAATTAGCATCACGTCGATAGGAATAACTAATATAAAAACGCCGCTTTGAAGCTCAAAGCGGCGTTTTTTATGGCCAAATAATGATTTAAGGTTGTTTTTCGCTCTCAATTACATTTCCTTGTATCGAGAGTTTCGCTTTTACAACAACTTTAGAATCGTTTCTGACGAATTCGATTTTCCCATCGTAACCCACAACATCGAAAATATCAGCCTCTTTTGTTGGAGCAAGTACAGCCGAACCTTGACCTACCGCTTCTCCGAAAAGTTGCCCTTTTTGAATACTTACAATTAATTCTTCAAAAGGGCCTTCTTTTACCTTATATTTACCTACATAAGCTTTAGCCGCAACTGTATCAATAGCTGCTGTTGTGGGAGTAGTTTGTGCCGAAACATCAAAACTAAAGGCAAAAATGCCTAAGATTACTAATAAAGAAAGTTTTTTCATTGATAGATAATAAATGTTTAATAGTGATTCTAATGCCTAAACGTGAATGCTTTACAATTAGTTTGTTTTGGTAAATATAATTATTTTTATATTTATTTTGAAAATATAATGATAACATAATGGCGTTATTTTGGATAAATAAAACTTGAGAATAAGCGTTTCAAAATATGATTATTGTCATGTATCGTGGGGAATGAAACCTATTTTTTTGCACAAAAATTAAAGAAATTTATGTTAATCACAACTGCCCAAAAGGCTCTCGAAACTGTAAAATCAGGCGATAAAATCTTCATTCATAGTGTTTCGGCTGTTCCACATTATTTAGTAAATGCTTTAGTTGACCGAGCTGATACGCTAAAGGGAATTGAAATTTATCATCTCCACACCGAAGGCGAAGCTCCTTACACGAATCCCGAATACGCTGAAGTTTTTCATACCAACGCTTTTTTTATTGCAAAAAATACTCGAAAAGCTATCGCTGAAGGTCGAGGAAGTTATATCCCAGTTTTTTTATCGGAAATTCCTAAACTTTTTACTCAAAATATTATCAAGTTAAATATTGCTTTAATCTCAGTTTCTACGCCCGATAAAAGTGGTTTCTGTTCGCTCGGAACATCGGTTGATGCTACGCTGGCGGCCATCGATTCGGCTGATGTGGTTATTGCCCAAATAAATAAGTATGTTCCTCGTACACTTGGAGATGCTCAAATTCACACCAGTCGAATCAACTATTTTGTTCCTTTCGATGAACCATTGCACGAAGTTTCGTGGGGCGAACCAACCGCTGAGCATAAGAAAATTGGTAGCCATGTGGCATCATTAGTGGAAGATGGAGCAACGCTCCAAATGGGAATTGGTAGTATTCCGAATGCAGTTTTGGCTGCTCTCGAAAATCATAAGGATTTAGGAATTCATACCGAAATGTTTTCTGATGGCATTATTCCCTTGGTAGAAAAAGGAATTATTACAGGAAAGTACAAAAAACGTAATCGAGGAAAAATCATCTCTACATTTTTATGTGGCTCAAGAAAACTCTACGATTTTGTTGATGACAATCCGCTCGTAACAATGATGCGGGTGGATTATGTGAATGATACCTCAATTATTAGACAAAATCCGAAGGTTACGGCCATCAATAGTGCCATTGAAATTGATATTACAGGTCAAGTCTGTGCCGATAGCATTGGTTATAATATGTATTCGGGCGTAGGTGGACAAATGGATTTTATTAGAGGTGCGGCTTTATCGGAAGGTGGAAAACCAATCATTGCTTTGAATGCTACCACTGCTAATGGTTTATCAAAGATTGTCTCGCATCTGAAAGAAGGAGCGGGTGTAGTAACTACTCGGGCCAACGTACATTATGTAGTAACAGAATTTGGAATTGCTTATTTATTTGGTAAAAATTTAGTAGAAAGAGCTAAAGAACTCATCAAGATTGCTCACCCAAACCATCAAGAAGCTTTGGCTAAAGCTGCATACGAGCGTTTTAAACATCATAGTTCGGTTAAATTTTAGTTATTTGGTTATTATACGTGAAAATAATATAACTACGTAATGCTTAAATATTAGATAAAATAACTATAAAAATTTGTTTTAATAAATAATATATCTATTTTTGTCGAAAAATAAGGATAAAACTTTCTTTTATAAAATGGCAAAAGTAACCGAACATTTAAAGAGCAATAACGGAAAACCAATTTTTTCGATTGAAATCATTCCGCCAACCAAAGGCACGAATATCAACGACCTTCTGAATGCTATTGAGCCAATGATGGAATTGAAACCTCCGTTTATTGACGTTACTTTTCACCGTGAAGAATATTTTACGAAGCAAATGCCCGATGGCTCAATAAAAGAGGTGCGTACTCGTAAACGCCCTGGAACAGTCGGAATATGTTCGTCAATCATGCACCGCTTTAAAATCGACCCTGTGCCGCACGTGCTTTGTGGTGGTTTTACGAAAGACGATACTGAAGACTTATTAATTGACCTCAATTATTTAGGAATTGATAATGTGTTGGCTCTCCGTGGTGATTTTGCGAAGCCTTATGATACGTTCAAAGCCAAAAAAGATGGTCATCAATATGCCAATGAGTTAGTTTCGCAGATAAAAGATATGAATAATGGCAAATATCTGCACGAAGATTCGGAGTATTTGAACGCCAGCGATTTTTGTATTGGTGTGGCTGCTTACCCCGAAAAACACTTTGAAGCTACTGACTTAGACCAAGATATGGAAAATCTGAAACGTAAGGTAGCTGCTGGAGCAGATTATGTAGTAACTCAAATGTTCTTTGATAACCAAAAGTACTTCGATTTTGTGAATCGTTGTCGTGCTGAAGGCATCACTATTCCAATTATACCAGGTTTGAAAGTGTTGGCTACCAAAAAGCAATTAGATATTTTGCCAAGATTATTTTACTTGGATATGCCTGAGGCATTTAGAAAAGAAGTAATGGCTTGTGAAAATGACAAACAAGCAAAACAACTGGGTATTGAGTGGTCGGTGCAACAATGCCGAGAATTAATTGATTTTGGTGTGCCTGCTTTGCATTTTTATACCATGAGCAAGTCAGACACCACAATGGCGGTTGCGAGACAGGTTTTTTGAGAATTCCGTAGAGACGTTGCACTGCAATGTCTAAAAATTGGTACAATATATTTTTTGATATGAGCCGTTGCATGCAACGGCTCTACATTTTTACGGCAAAATCAACGCATAACCTTTACTCTGAAAGGTACTGAAAGTTATCAAAGCCGATTGAGCCACTTTAATATTTTCGTTGCGTTTATCATCTACTAATTTTCTTGCTCTGAGTGACTGCCCACAGACAAAAAAGCGTACACCATTCTTGGCTAATTCATTGATTAATGCCGTATTCGGGTTTGACATTCCAAACTTCTTTTTGTAGGCTTCATCTTCTAAGATGACTGGGGTTCCTAAAAAATGAAATACACCAATTACATCAATATTTTCTTTCGGAATACCAGCCTCGATATGAGCATTTACTAAGCGAGCCAGTTTATCAAGCGAAGCATTGACCGAATCAGGTTTATCCGAAGCCTTCGATAAATCAACGATTAGCTTGTATTTCATCTTTTTATCAGCAACAGGCGTTGCTTCGGGTACTTCAAACATACCACCACCACTTTTGATTAGTGGATATATTTTTTTCTGTGCGAAAGTCAAGCTTACAGAAAGGCATAAAACAGAAAGGAAGATTATTTTTTTCATAGAATAGGATGAAGGTTTTAGTTTAAAAAAGGCAGCTATCTTTAAGCATTGCTAAAGATAACTGCCTTTAAAATATTCACAATAAAATAAATGCTAAATATTTATTTCTGTGGACTATCGTCTGAGAACTATCGTCTATTAAATATCAATCTTAGCATATTTGGCGTTACGCTCAATGAAATCACGGCGTGGCCCAACTTCATCACCCATGAGCATCGCAAATAGGTGGTCAGCTTCGGCAGCCGATTCAACCGTTACTTGCTTTAACGTACGTTTGTCTGGTCGCATGGTTGTTTCCCAAAGTTGCTCTGGGTTCATTTCTCCCAAACCTTTGTAACGTTGAATACCCACGTTTTCTTCTTTTCCACCACCTGCTAAACGCTTCACGGCAATTTCACGCTGTTCTTCTGTCCAGCAATATTCTTCGTCTTTTCCTTTCTTCACTAAATACAAAGGTGGTTGAGCGATGTAGATATAACCTTTCTCAATCAATTCTTTCATATAACGGTAGAAGAACGTCAGAATCAACGTACGAATGTGGCTACCATCAATATCGGCATCGGTCATGATGATGATTTTGTGGTAACGTAATTTCTCGGTATTTAAGGCACGCTCATCGCCATCTCGACCGATTTGCACACCCAATGCCGTAAAGATATTTTTAATCTCTTCGTTTTCGTAAATCTTAAATTCTTGTGCTTTCTCTACGTTGAGAATCTTACCACGTAAAGGCAAAATAGCTTGGAAGGCACGATTACGACCTTGTTTGGCCGAACCACCCGCCGAGTCTCCCTCAACCAAGTACACTTCACAAATTGTTGGGTCGGATTCAGAGCAGTCGGCCAATTTTCCTGGTAAACCACTTCCAACCAATACATTCTTGCGTTGTACCATTTCACGAGCTTTCTTGGCAGCAATACGTGCTTTAGCTGCTAAGATTACCTTATCAACAATGATACGAGCTTCTTTTGGGTGTTCTTCCAAGTAGTTTTCGAGCATTTCGGCCACACAAGCACTTACTGCCGAAGTAACCTCACTATTACCTAATTTGGTTTTGGTTTGCCCTTCAAATTGTGGTTCTTGTACTTTTACCGAAATCACAGCAGTCAAACCTTCACGGAAGTCATCTCCACTAATATCAATTTTTTCTTTCGCCAAAATACCCGATTTCTCGGCGTAGCTCTTCAACGTACGAGTAAGAGCCATACGGAAGCCCGAAACGTGTGTTCCACCTTCGTGCGTATTGATGTTGTTTACAAACGAAGATACGTTTTCGCTGTAACTTGTATTGTAAAGCATCGCTACATCAACAGGAACGCCATCTTTATTTCCTTCCATAAACATCGGTTCTGGAATCAAACGCTCACGACCTGCATCTATATACGAAACGAATTCGGCCAAACCACCTTCCGAATGGAAAGTATCAGTCAATGCGTTGCCATCTTCATCGATTTCACGCAAATCTTTTAAGATAATCGTGATACCTTTATTCAAGAAGGATAATTCACGCAAACGGTTGGCTACGGTTTCGTACTTATATTCTGTTACCGTAAAAATGCTACCATCGGGCTTGAAAGTAACTTGTGTACCAGTATCATCGGCCGTGCCGATTTCACGTACTGGATAAAGTGGTTTTCCGATGTTATATTCTTGTTCAAAAATCTTTCCTTCTCTGTGTACTTCTACTCGTAGGTGGGTCGAAAGAGCATTCACGCAGGATACCCCCACACCGTGTAAACCACCAGAAACCTTGTAAGTATCTTTATCGAATTTACCACCAGCGTGAAGTACAGTCATTACAACCTCCAATGCTGATTTTTTCTCTTTTGAGTGCATTCCTGTCGGAATACCACGACCATTATCTTTAACTGTTACCGAATTGTCTTCATTGATTGTTACGTGAATCGTGTCGCAATGCCCTGCTAAAGCTTCATCAATCGAGTTATCAACTACTTCCCAAATGAGGTGGTGAAGACCCTTTGCACTGATGTCGCCAATGTACATGGCTGGACGTTTTCTTACTGCCTCTAACCCTTCAAGTACCTGAATATTCTCAGCACCATAATCTGCTCTCGACTTCTGAGGCTCCATGCCTTCTTGATTTTCTGCCATAATTTATTTTTTATAAAAATTTAACTATCAGAATTTATCTGAATAGAATATCTTAACTTTGATACTCACAGTTTTTAGTATTATTTTAGATGTAAAGATACACATTTTTATCGGAATTTTAAAATTTATAATCGAGGCTGCACGCCAATAATTTCGCATTTTCGGCATAGATTTGATTTAAAAATAAAATGTGCTATTATCGTCTGAGAAAAAGTATAAATATTTGAAATTATGAAAAAGTTTATTTGGGGGTTTCTACTTTTAACTTCTTGTCAATCAACGTTTTATATGGTTCGTCATGGCGAAAAAGTTGATAATTCGGCCAATCCGCCACTCAGCACTTTGGGGCAAGAAAGAGCCGAAGATTTGAAAACAGAATTGGCCAATAAGGGAATTTCGGAGATTTATTCGACCAATTATTTACGAACCAAAAATACTGCCAAACCTTTGGCCGATTTTAAGGGTTTAACAACTAAGATTTATGCCGCCAGTCCAGCTGATTCGATGCGAGTTTTTATCGAAAAATTAAAGAAAATTAGAGGTAAAAATGTGTTGGTTGTGGGGCATAGCAACACTACGAAATACGTGGTGAATGGTTTGTTTGAACGAGATACACTGCGGGCTGATATTCCCGATAATGATTTTGATAATCTGTATATTGTCAAGCGGCAGTTTTTTCCAGCCCGAAAAATGCGTTTCTTTGCAAAAACTTACGGAAAAATTTCACCCCAATAACATCGTTTGGTCAAGTTTTTGCGTTAATTGTAAAGCAAGTTTCTAATCTTGCTCGTTAGATATTCACAATTAAAGATTGTGTTACAAAACTTTTTAAAATGAAAAACTTACGCAGATTTACTTTAATTGCTTTAGCCGTTGTCACTGTTCCGTTTGTAGCCTTTAAATACGACGACCGCTATTTCGAGATAGCAAAAAACTTAGATATTTTCGCCACGATGTTCAAGGAGCTGAATGCTTACTACGTTGACGAAATCAACCCAAATAAAGCCATGCGTTTGAGCATCGAATCAATGCTCAAGCAGCTCGACCCATATACTAATTTCTTTCCCGAAGATGATATCGAAGATTACATGACCATGACAACAGGGAAATATAATGGTATCGGAGCAACGGTTTCGCACCGCGATAACAAACACGTAGTGGTGATGATTTACGAAGGTTCGCCAGCTGATAAAGCAGGAATGAAAATTGGTGATGAAATTGTAAAAGTTGATGGCGTAGATGTGGTGGCTCGCAAAGGCGTTGACATTGGTCGATTAATGAAAGGTCAGACAGGTACAACCGTGAAAATGTCAGTAAAACGCTACGGACAAAACTCTCCGATTGATTTAGTAGTTGGGCGTGATATTGTAAAAACACCTAACGTGCCACACTCAGGTATGATTAACGACGAAGTGGGCTACATTCAACTCAATGATTTTACGGCAACTGCTGCCAAGGAAGTAAAAGGTGCTTTTGCTGAATTGAAAGGGCAGGGCATGAAAAAAGTGATTTTAGATTTACGTGGAAACCCTGGTGGTTTACTAAATATGTCGGTTGAAATTTGTAATGCGTTTCTACCAAAAGACCAACTCATTGTAGAAACTCGTGGGAAAGTGGCCGAATGGAACCATAAATATATGGCATTGGAAGCCCCGCTCGATACTGAAATTCCGATTGTGGTTTTGATAAATAGTATGAGTGCTTCGGCCTCTGAAATTGTGAGCGGAACGCTCCAAGATTACGACCGTGCGGTGTTGATTGGTCAACGTTCGTTCGGAAAAGGTTTGGTTCAAACCACACGTGACCTAAGCTACAATACAAAAATGAAAATCACAACGGCTAAATATTACATTCCGAGTGGGCGTTGTATTCAGGCCTTAGATTATAGTCACCGCAACCCCGATGGTAGCGTAGGGCGTGTGCCAGACTCGTTAAAGACCGCATTTAAAACCAAAAACGGACGCACAGTCTATGATGGTGGTGGTGTTGACCCCGACATTAAGACCGAAGTACCAACGATGGCTGCCGTAACAGTAAATTTGCTTCAAAAAAACTATATTTTTGATTACGCAACCAAATACTATTTCGAACACGCTAATCAGAAACCAAAAGAAAAGTTTTCATTAACCGAGGCTGAATATCAAGACTTTATTACGTGGTTGAAAGGGAAAGATTTTACGTACATCACCACAATGGAGCGTAATTTGGATAATTTGGAAGCATCAGCCAAGAAAGAAAACTCGCTTGATTTAGTACAAGAGCAAATTAAATCGTTGCGTGATAAAATTAACCAAGGCAAATTACAAGATTTAGCTAAAAATAAAGAGGATATTAAAGAACAACTGGAAGCTGAGATTTTGAGCCGTTATTACTACCAAAAAGCCATGAAATTTGTGGCATTTGAGCGTGATAAAGAAGTACAAGAGGCTTTGAAGCTGTTTAAAGATATGCCTCGCTATCATTCGATTCTGAAAGGAGGAAAATAAGCTCTGAGTGTCTGTGTAGTACTGAAATCTGAGGTATTATTCTGGATTCAAAATAAATTTATCGATTGTATTAACGTCGGCAAGTTTCAAAACTTTGCCGACGTTTTTCTGTTTTATGAAACCCGATAAATTCATAAAGAACCTTATTTGTTTGAATAGAATTATAACTTTTTTTAGAGAAATGTTATAATCTTTTTTATTTTGTTGTATTTTTGCAGGGTAATAATTTAAACTTCATACGATTATGTTCGGTTATCAATATCCTACTTGGTATGCAATTGCATTCTTTGTTATTTTAATGGTATTATCTTTTGCAGTAGGCAAATGGTTAATCAAAAAAGAAAGAGATTACGACGGATTCTGAAAATAATGTTAAATGATGAATGTTTAATTTTTAGTTAGATTAAACATTCATCATCAACCATTAATCATTAAAATATTCCTTCTTCTAAGTGTAGAATAGTTTTTTCTGGCAACTTCTTTGTCAAAAGTCGGGCTACGATGCTGCTTCGTGTGCCATTTGAGCAAGCTACCACTATGGTTTGGTAGTTTTTGAGTTCTTCCAATCGCTCCGTTATTTCGTGCGGAGGTATGTTTATTCCACCGATATTGAAATCTGCGAATTCGGTTATTTCTCTTACATCAATTAAGATAGTATTTGCGTCAGACAAAATGTCTTTTAAATCGTTTTGTGCTATTTCGGTAAAGTCTTGCATTTGCTTTGAATCTGTATATAAAATAAACGTGGCACATCTCGAAGATATGCCACGTTTGCCTAACTACCAAAATCTATTTTTTATTTATACAACGCATCTCGTTGAGCTTTGATTTTCTCGTCAGTCAGATACGTGTCAAAATCAGTTAATTTATCTAAGAAGCCTTTAGGAGCGAGCTCAATTACACGGTTCGCAACTGTCTGAGTTAGTTGATGGTCATGACAAGTGAAGAGCATATTGCTCGGAAAATCTTCCATACCCTTGTTAAGGGCTTGGATAGACTCCAAATCTAAGTGGTTAGTTGGTTCGTCAAACATCAAAACGTTTGCTCCCGAAAGCATCATTCTCGAAAACATACAGCGTTGTTTTTCACCTCCCGAAAGTACCGTACATTTCTTCAAGGCTTCTTCGCCCGAGAACAGCATTCTACCCAAGAATCCACGAATGAATGTTTCATCTTTTTCAACCGAATATTGTCTGAGCCAGTCAACGAGGTCGAGGCTACCATCAGAGAAATATTTATTGTTATCGTTTGGTAAGTAAGTATGCGTAATCGTGATACCCCACTTGAAACTACCACTCGAAGGCTGTTTTTCGCCCGAAAGAATATCAAACAACGCCGAAACCGCTAAACCATCTTTGCTTAAAAAGGCAATTTTTTCGCCACGAGCTACTTGGAAACTCAAATCTTTGAATAGATAAGTGCCATCGTCAAGTTTGTAGCTAAGGTTTTCGACCAATAAGATTTGGTCGCCTACTTCACGCTCAGGTTTAAAGCCGATGTATGGATATTTACGTGACGAAGGCTGGATTTGCTCAATATTCAATTTCTCAATCATTTTCTGACGAGCAGTAGCTTGCTTCGACTTGGCCACGTTGGCAGAAAAACGACGAATAAATTCTTCCAATTCTTTCTTTTTCTCTTCGGCTTTTTTGTTTTGGTCAGATTTCTGACGGGCCGCTAACTGGCTTGATTCATACCAGAAAGAGTAGTTACCACCATAAAGCGTGATTTTCTTGAAGTCAAGGTCGGCAATATACGTACACACGTTGTCGAGGAAGTGACGGTCGTGTGAAACAACAATTACGGTGTTTTTGAAATTCATCAAGAAATTTTCGAGCCACAATATCGACTCGATATCTAAGTTGTTGGTAGGCTCATCGAGTAATAGAATGTCTGGATTTCCAAACAATGCCTGAGCCAATAATACCTTTACTTTATCGGCTGGGTTCATATCAGCCATCAAGGTATAATGCAAATCTTCTTTAATACCTAAACCTGAAAGTAAGTTTGCGGCATCAGATTCGGCATCCCAGCCATTCATATCGGCAAATTCGGCTTCTAATTCGGCGGCACGATTACCATCTTCTTCCGAGAAATCTTCTTTGGCGTAAATGGCATCTTTTTCGGCAATGATTTGCGATAAACGCTCGTTTCCACGCACGACGGTGTTCAAAACGGTATCATCATCAAACGCATTCTGATTTTGTTTCAACACCGACATCCTTTCACCTGGGTCCATGCTTACGCTACCCGAAGTTGGTTCAAGGTCGCCCGAAAGGATTTTTACAAACGTTGACTTTCCTGCACCGTTTGCTCCAATGAGCCCATAAACGTTACCAGGTGTAAACTTAAGATTTACCTCTTCAAAGAGAGTTCTTTTGCCAAAACTTAGCGAAATATTTGAAACTGTAAGCATTTTTATGAGTTTTGAGTTTTGAATTCTGAGTTCTGAGTTCTGCTAATTCTCAGTATTAAAATCCAAAGCTCTTTTTTATTAATAATTTGTTACGATTATTGAAAATTGCAGGCTGAATTCATGATAATTGTCTAATAAACACATAGTTAGATGAGTTTAAATAAGTTACACAGAACTCATAATTCAGAACTATTTTAAAATATTCCTTCGTCAGCAAAACTAAAATAACCATTATCGCTGAAAATGAGGTGGTCGAGTACTGGAATATCAAGCATTCGGCCTGCTTCTTTTACTTTTTTAGTTAAATCTTTATCGGCTTGGCTCGGAGCTAAATTCCCTGATGGATGATTATGCACTAAAATAATCGACGAAGCCAAATGCTCTAATGCCGCCTTAAAAATCATTTTTGGGTCGGCAACCGTTCCCGAAACTCCACCGATACTTATCTGATGCGGACGAATAACTTCGTTAGCCCGATTGAGCAGTAAAACCCAAAATTGTTCGTGTTGCAAATCCATCAAATAGGGGCGAATTGCCTCATAAGCATCGGCCGATGAGCCAATTTTTGCTTTCTTCACAACATCACTTTCTTTTCTTCGTCGGCCAAGTTCTAAGGCTGCTGCAATCGAAATGGCTTTTGCATCGCCAATACCTTTAAATTTCATTAAGTCGTTGATACTTAACTTTGCAAGTTCGTTAAGGTTATTATTAACGCTTTGCAGAATTAGCTTCGATAAATCAACGGCTGACAACTCTCTTGTACCTGAACCTATAAGAATAGCAATCAATTCAGCATCCGAAAGGGCTGCTTTGCCCTTCAACAAAAGTTTTTCTCTTGGTCGGTCTTCTTCCGCCCATGATAGAATCTTGCTAATCATTCTATTTATCAGTTACAGCAAAGTGATTGTAAAGGTATTGTTGTTCACGTGATTTGCAAACAAAAAATGCTCACGGAGAAATTGTTTCCATGAGCAAAATATTGAATTCCCGAAGGAAATTAAGCTGCTAATCCAGCGATATGCTTAGCTAAACCTGATTTCAAGTTTGCTGCTTTGTTTTTGTGGATAACGTTCTTACGAGCTAATTTATCCAAGGCCGAAGCTGCTGATTTAAATAATTCAGTAGCTGCTGTTTTATCGCTTAAACCACGTAATTTTCTTACCAAAGTACGAGTGGTTTTGTGTTGGTAACGATTTCTCAAACGTTTTGTTTCGTTTGCTCTGATACGCTTTAATGCTGACTTATGATTTGCCATTGTATTTTAATATAATATTTGTCTTACTCTAAATTTGGAGTGCAAAATTAATGAAATAATATGAAAGAAAAAACTTACAATCAAAAATATTTTATAAAAAAGGAAGACTTCGCTCAAAGCGAAGTCTTCCTTAAATTATTTGACTGTAAAATCAGATTACTTAATTTCTGAATTGATAACCAATACTTTATCCCAGTTGGCTTCGTTGGCTTTTTCAAATGCTTTGTATTGTGTGCTCTCACGGAATTTCTCAACCTCGGCTTCAGTTCTGAAAGTAAGGTAGTGCATTACGTCGTACTCAGTTTTTGAATTTTCTTCTCCGAAAGTTTCACCTGCCGAATAAGCTGCGATTTCTGGCATCTGGCGTTTCAAATCCTGAAAGTCGGCCATGTGCTGTTTGATTGCCTCAGCTGAAGTACCTTGTTTGAATTTAAAGCAAACAATACGTTGCTTTTGGGCTTTTGGTGGCGTGTATGCCGAACCATAAGCTACCATTAGAAAAGCAAACATTCCTAAAGCCATTGCTGGCATCAAATATCTTAATAACGATTTTTTCTGTGCTTGACTCATTTCTTTAAATCCGAATAATATTTTGTATTACGGTACAAATATAACAGATTTTATTTGAAAAAGTTGCACTATTTCAAGAAAATATTTTATTGTTTTTGTTTTTTACATATATTGCCAAATAATATTTTGTTTGATGCGGTTTTAACAAAACAGGCAATCATTACTAAATTTCATATTTTTTTGTATTTAAGTTATATTTTCAGATGTTTTTAGAAGAAAAATATATTTTTTATAAAAAAGGTGTTTAAAATTTATAAGATGCTCTGATAAAAATAAAAAAAAGTGGTTTTTGAGGTTTAAATTGTGTCTTTTTGCAAAAGATAGTATTAAAATATTTTATTTTGGGAGATAAAAACGACGAAAATGCTAAAAAAAGAAGTTAAATGTGTTTTTTTGAAAGGTTGCCAGCGTTTGGTGAAGAGTGCTGTGCTTTTTTTAGGCATTATTTTGATGGCTTCCTGGAAAATCGAAAGAAATAATCAGTATCAATTGAGGCAGCGTCCACTGTGGGAGCCGCCACTATCGGGCGTCTTTGGCCATCAGCGGATAAATCGTTTGGCGGTTTTTACGCTCCCACCCGAAATGTTCAAGTTTTATAAAAAACATATTGATTTTGTAACTGAAAATGCAGTAAATCCTGACCAACGGCGTTATGCGGTCAAAGAAGAAGCTCCTCGACATTTTATTGATTTGGATAATTATGCCGATTCGTTGAGAAAGAAGTTACCAACTTATTCATGGAAAGAAGTAACTGAGAAAATCTCGGAAGATACGCTAAACCGACATGGTATTGTGCCGTGGCATATCAATTTTATGAAGTTTCAGCTTACAGAAGCTTTTCGTAAGCGTGATGTTCGCCGAATTTTGATGCTTTCGGCCGATATTGGTCATTATATTGCTGATGCTAACGTTCCACTTCACACGACTCGGAATTATAATGGACAGCTGACGAATCAAGTCGGTATTCATGGTTTTTGGGAGAGCCGTTTACCCGAATTGTTTTCAGATAATTATGACTTTTTTGTGGGGCAAGCCGAATACGTAAAAACGCCACAAAAACGTGCTTGGCAGGCGGTTTTAGGTGCAAATGCCGCTCTGGACTCGGTTTTGGTTTTTGAAAGAGAATTGACAAATCAGTTTTCGGAAGATAAGAAATTTGGTTTTGATGAGAGAAATGGTATCACGATGAAAAGTTATTCAAAGGATTTTTCGGAACGCTACCATGCAATGCTTAAAAATCAGGTAGAGCGACAAATGCGAGCTTCGATTAAAATGGTGGGTGATTTTTGGCTTACGTGTTGGATTGATGCTGGACAACCTGATTTAACCGCATTACTGAATTATCAGCCAACAAAAGAAGAAAAAGATGCCGAAGATGCCGAAAAAAAATCGTGGTTACGTAGGGTTTTTGATGTGAGAAAAGAGGGTGATAATTAAGGTTTGCTTATAGGTACAAAGGCACAGGGATGAATAAGTATTGTTTTCACTCTGTGCCTTTGTTTCTTTGCTACTTCGTGCCTTTGTCTTTAAATTTTTATAAATATTTTCTTTTTAAACAACCAATTCAGAATCAACCAATAAATGAGTAACATCAATCCGCCGTGTACGAGTGATTGGTACGGAAGCCCAAAAATAGTTGCGTAATTCTCTCCCAAATGAATTTTGAGTGATTTTGAGATGTAAACGCCCAAAGCATCGGCAATACAGTAGGCGGCGATTGAATTCATGCCAATTACCTTCAGAAAATACGCCCAATTGGTTTTTTCTTTGATGTCGATTATCCAATAGAAAAAAGCTAAGAACAAAAAGCAAAGTCCTCCGCTAAAAATGACCCAAGTGGGTGTCCAAATACGTTTTACGTTCGGGCAAATGCCAAGTCGATTCATAATTAAGCCAATGATTACCCCAGAAACCCCGAAAATGATAAACTTTTTGAGTTTTTCGTAAGGTAGCGTATCAGATTTTAGAATATTTCCTGCCAGAAGGCCCAAAATCATTGTGCCGAGTGTTGGAATAAAGCTCAGCGTAGAGTAACCGCCACCATTGCGAATAAATGGTTTTTCTCTCGGAAAAAGATTCAGAAACCATTGGTCGAATGCCCAAGCGAAGTTGGTGTTTTTATTCCAATGTGCCGCAAAGCCTGTGAGATTATGCTCCCAGTCTTTAGCAACTCCTACACTTGCATAATCGAAATTAGCATCGGGCAAGGGATAAAGAGCAAATGCCAACCAATAACCTACTAAAATAATGACAAGTGCCGAAATCTGAACCTTTTGCGAGCGAAAACCTAATAAAAATAAGAAAGGATAACCCAAACCGATTTGGCTGAGGGTATCTTCAAAGGTAAAGTAGGTTTGGCTTTTGTACTGTGAGCGTAAGAAAATACCCAGCAGAATAAGAATCAATGAGCGTTTGAGAGCGTGTGAGAAAACTTTACTAAAACTGCTTTCTTGAGTAAGACGGCTGGCGATAGAATAGGGAAGAACAACGCCTACCAAAAATGAAAATGATGGCTGAATCATGTCATGGAGTGAGCAGCCAACCCACTCGACGTGGTCTTGATGAAAGGCCAAAAATGACCAAAATGCACTTTCAGGAAGTGCTTCGGAGACTTCTCCGAAATGCAATACTTCGGCCATCATCAAGAGCATGACAAAGCCACGATAAACATCGGCCGAAGTTAGACGAGTTAAAACAGGCATAAAGATTAGGGTTTTATGCCTTAAAGATACTAATTTTCTATAATCTTACAATTACACGACCGATTTGTCCGCCTTTTAAGATTTTCTTGATTTCTTTAGAAAGCCCTTTTAGTGTAACGGTTTTGGCGATTGATTGAATATCGGCTGGTTTCCAGTTTTTGGCAAGGTTTTTCCAGAGTTTTTTACGCCATGCAATGTCACATTCTGATGAGTCTATACCAAACATTGATACGCCACGTAAGATAAACGGAAAGACACTTGTTGGCAATTCGGGTGAATTAACTAAGCCACAAATGGCAACGACACCATTGTATTGTATTGATTTTAAGATGGTTGCGAGCATATTTCCGCCAACGGTATCGACACAACCCGCATAAATGCCTTTCAATAATGGGCGACCCGATTTATCATCAACTTCTTCTCTCGAAATAACTTCTTTTGCTCCGATTTTTAGTAGAAAATCTCGTCCTTCGGGTTTGCCCGTTACACCCACTACATGAAAACCGAGTTTTGCCAAAATCATTACGGCCATCGTGCCTACGCCACCCGTTGCCCCTGTTACGATAACCTTTCCTTTTTCGGGAGTAAGTCCATTTTGTAATAATTTATCAATACAAAGTGCGGCTGTGAGCCCTGCCGTGCCGAAAATCATACTTTCTTTGGGTTTTAATCCACGAGGGAGTTTTACTACCCATTTGGCAGGAACTCTGATGTACTGCCCGAAACCGCCCGAAGTATTCATGCCGAGGTCGAAGCCAGTTACGAGTACCTTATCACCCTTTTGAAAATCAGCCGATTGACTTTCTTCGACCATACCTGCGGCATCAATGCCAGGCGTATGAGGATAATTGCGAGTTACGCCACGATTTCCTGTTGAGGAAAGTGCATCTTTATAGTTTAATGAAGAATATTGTACTTTGATTAAGACTTCGCCCGCTGGTAAATCTTCGATTGCACGCTCAACGATGTTTTGAGAGAACGTTTTATCGTCGTTTTCGGTGATGTAGAATGCTTGGAAAGTTGACATTGTTTGATAGTTTTATTTTGGTTGTACTCGTTTCAGATTGAAATACATCAAAAATGCCTTTTTTGTTCAAAAATTAGACTAAAGTTTCCGTCATCAACAGTAACAGTTTGCTGATTGATAAATGTAATATCTTCTTTATCTAAATGTATAAAGTTCATACTAAGGCTTTATTCAGCTAAACGCTTTCTAAATTTACATCACTCTTCCACAATTAAAGCACTTACAAATTCTGGTTCAATCATAGCCAAATCTATAAGTGATTTTCTAATTAACTCTTTATCCAGAATTACTGTTATAATGGTATTTTTTTATAAACTTAACGATTAATCTATTTTTATGTTTAAAGTAATGAATAAAAACTGTTGATTTACCGTGTAAATATTTATTGAAATGACAACACAAAAAATCAGTCTCTTATTGTTAGGTATTTGGTGGGGAGCGTTTACTTTTTATTCGGGTGTGGTAATAAACGTAGGGATGCAAGTATTGGGTAGCCATACCGAAATGGGTTTCATTACACAAGCCGTGACGAACTACCTAAATTTTATTAGCTTCCCTATTCTCGTATTTATGGCTTATACTTTTCGTACTGAAAAACGTTTTTTTACGACTGCCTTACTATTGGTGTTTTTACAAGCGATATTGTTCTTTCTGCATTTCGAGTTAGATAAACTGCTTGATATTGAGCAAAGAATTATTTTAAATAGAGCTACTTTTTACTCATTTCACCGAGTTTATTTACTAATTTCTACACTTATTTGGCTGATTGTGAGTGGGATTTTGATTTTGACGGTGAGAAATTTGTGAACAATAAGCCCAAGTCACTTTACATTAATTATATGCTTTACTTCATTTGTTTTTGTAAAGGTTCTACCATCAAATTTAAAAAGAAAATCTGCATTGGCTAAGAATTCGTAGCTTCCTTTTTGTGTTGGTGTAAATAATATTAGATAGGCATTGCCTAATTTTTTTATTTCGTAAGGTTGCTTAATTGATTGACCATTGAGTTTCCAGTTTATGTCATTAAGCTCATAACGCTCTTTAAATCTAATGCCTTCATTATCAATCCTTTGGATGACGAAATAGTAAGGTTTCCCAAGTTGCGGTTGTTCGTTTGAATGAAAGAACTGATAATACTTATCATCTTCAATAAAATCTTGAGTACCTATCATACCCGCAATATACTCAATCAATTCGCCTTCAAGTTGAATTATTTGTAGGGTATAAACCATAAAATCTAATTCAGATTCAGCGTTTTCTAAACGTTTTAAATCTAATTCGACTTTTCTAAAGACACTAAAATGTTCTTTTTTTTGATAAAATTCTTGTAAATCTTTAGCATATTGAATGACAGATATTCTTGATTTATAGAAAATGCTGTCGTTTTTTTCTGTAAATGCTTGCTCTCTTATTTTATGTATTGATTCTGCCCATTCATTGAGAATAATGTATTTTTCACCACCAGGTTTTTGAAAAATTTCTTTGTTCATTATCCTAAAGGTATTTTCATTTGACCAAATGTGATTTTGAATAGTTTTACGAATGATTTCAAGTTGCTTACTTTCATCTTTTTTACAAGAGAAGAGCAAAAGAAGAAGTGAGATGGTAATACAAGTTCTCATAATTACATTTTCAAAGAAAAACGTACTTGCACTAAAAAAAGTATCACTTCTTCATCATCCATTCAAAATCTGGTAAATCTAATCTCAGATTTGATAAGACTTTCTATAGTTAGAGTTAGTTATAAGCATCATAAACACAAAAAAGGTCTTAGAATTTCTCCTAAGACCTTTTTTGTAATAAAGCTGACTGATATTACATCATGCCGCCCATGCCGCCACCGTGTGAGTGACCCATATCTGGAGCTTTATCTTCTGGAATATCAGATACAACTGCTTCAGTTGTAAGTAATAAACCAGCGATTGATGCAGCATTTTCAAGAGCCAAACGAGTTACTTTCGTAGGGTCGATGATACCAGCCGCCAACATATTTTCAAATTTATCTTCACGAGCGTTATAACCGTAATCGTCTTTTCCGCCTTTCACTTCTTGTACGATTACTGAACCTTCACCACCTGCGTTCGCTACGATTGTACGTAATGGAGCTTCGATTGCCGAACGGATGATTGCGATACCAGTTGTTTCGTCGCCGTTTGCACCTTCCAAACCTGCCAAAGCAGCTTGAGCACGAATCAACGCAACACCACCACCAGCTACGATACCTTCTTCAACCGCAGCACGAGTTGCGTGAAGGGCATCATCAACACGGTCTTTTTTCTCTTTCATTTCAACCTCAGTTGCAGCACCGATGTAGATAATAGCTACACCACCTGACAACTTAGCCAAACGCTCTTGTAATTTCTCACGGTCGTAGTCAGAAGTAGTTGACTCGATTTGAGCTTTGATTTGGTTTACACGACCAGCGATTTGCTCTTGGTCACCTGAACCATTAACGATTGTAGTATTATCTTTGTCGATAATGATTTTATCGCAATGACCTAAGTAAGAAATATCAGCATTCTCTAATTTGAAGCCTCTTTCTTCTGCAATTACAGTACCACCAGTCAAGATAGCGATGTCTTCTAACATTGCTTTACGACGGTCGCCGAAACCTGGAGCTTTCACCGCAGCCACTTTCAATGCACCACGGATTTTGTTTACTACCAATGTAGCAAGAGCTTCGCCATCAACATCTTCAGCGATGATTAACAACGGACGGCCAGTTTGTGCTACACCTTCTAACACTGGAAGAAGTTCTTTCATTGAAGAAACTTTTTTCTCAGAAATCAAGATGAATGGTTTTTCCATTTCAACTTCCATTTTCTCAGCGTTAGTCACGAAGTATGGAGATAAGTAACCTCTGTCAAACTGCATACCTTCTACAGTTTTTACTTCAGTTTCAGTTCCACGAGCTTCTTCAACTGTGATTACACCTTCTTTACCAACTTTCTCCATTGCGTGAGCAATCATTTGACCGATTTCGTGGTCGTTGTTGGCAGAGATTGTAGCTACTTGTTCGATTTCTTTTGAAGTCGAGATAGCTTTAGATTGGTCTTTCAATGCACCTACAACCGCAGTTACCGCTTTTTCGATACCACGCTTCAAGTCCATTGGGTTTGCACCAGCTGCTACGTTTTTCGCACCGATAGTGTAGATAGCTTGTGCTAATACAGTAGCAGTTGTAGTACCGTCACCCGCTTGGTCAGCAGTTTTAGAAGCTACTTCTTTCACGAGTTGAGCACCCATGTTTTCGATAGAATCTTTCAATTCGATTTCTTTCGCTACTGTTACACCATCTTTAGTGATAGCTGGTGAACCGAATTTTTTGTCAATGATAACGTTACGACCTTTTGGTCCGAGAGTTACTTTTACTGCATTTGCAAGAGTGTCAACACCTCTTTTCAATTTTTCTCTTGCGTCTGTATCAAATATAATTTGCTTTGCCATTTTTTTAATTAATAATTAAAAATTTTGAATTAAGAATTTTAAGCTCCCCTTTAGGAGCGGTCGGACTGCCGAAGCAGGGTTATACAATAGCGTAAATATCAGACTCACGCATGATGAGGTACTCTTTACCGTCAACAGTGATTTCCGTACCAGCATATTTACCATAAAGTACGCTATCACCTACTTTAACTAAAGTTGGCTCATCTTTTTTGCCTGGACCTACTGCTACTACAATACCTTTTTGTGGTTTTTCTTTGGCTGTATCAGGGATGATGATACCGAATGCTGTTTTTTCCTCTGCCGGAGCAGCTTCTACCAATACTCTGTCTGCTAATGGCTTGATGTTTACTGACATTTTATTCTGAGTTTTTGAGTTTATAAAATTTAGATTTAAGATTTAAATAGATTCGAGACAAGTGATTTTAATTGCTAATAACTGAACCGTTAGCTTACATACGTCGTTGAATCTAAAACTTAATTCTTGACGTGATGTCAGTTCCACAAAAGTTCTGCCAACGAGCGGCAAAGGTACGGTTTTCTGACAAAATTTCAGTTTTGACTGCCAAAAATGTTTCAAATACTGACAGGAAATGTTTTGAGCTAAGTTTTTTTGACAAGAAAAATCATTAATTGTCAGTATCTCGTTATCTCAAAAATTATATCGTAGAGCTAAACCCAAAGAATTTTCGTCGGTTTTGAGCTGTAAATTGCTCATATTACTTTGTCCGAGTGCTTGGTTGTATTTGATTGCTGCTTTTCGGATATGTGATTTTCCGATTAATGAACAAGTAATGCTTCCTACTAACGATGCTCCAATAACGCTTAAATAAGTGCTTGTATAAAAACCAGTTTGACGGGTGCGAGGCTTATTAAGTGTAGCGAGTACATAAATGGTTGGTATAAAGCCAACGGCTTGACCAATACCAGTAAATATTTTGTATTGTCGGTAGTGGAAATTGACTTCTGGATTATTTAATTCAAAAAAAGGCACTTCGAGTGAGTTATAGCCACTAAGCCGACGTTCGCCGTAATAATATGTTCCGTTTACTTTTTGTAATGGTTTCAAGGAATATAGTTTTCTGGCTATATTAGGATTGTAATATGCTGATGAGTCTTTCTGAGCGAAAATACCCAATGAAATACTGAAAAATAGGAGTGTGAGGAGTATTTTCATAAGTTTTTGTAACGCAATTCTTAGAATTATGTCGAAAATCTACACTAAAATTGGTTTAATTACTTTTCCAGCCACATCGGTTAGTCTAAATGGTCTTCCTTGAAAGGCATACGTTAGTTTTTCGTGGTCGAAACCCATCAGATGTAAGATGGTTGCTTGCAAATCATGCACGTGCGTGCGGTCTTTTACGCCGTAGTAGCCTAAATCGTCGGTTTCGCCAAAAGTCATGCCTTTTTTTAGTCCACCCCCTGCCATAAAGACCGTAAAGGCATCGAGGTGATGGTCACGACCTTTGAATGGGAGTGTTTGTCCATCACGGTTTTCTTGCATAGGTGTACGACCGAATTCTCCGCCCCAAACTATGAGGGTTTCGTCGAGCAATCCACGCATTTTTAGGTCTTTGATGAGTGCGGTTACGGCACGGTCGGTTACTTGACATAAATCTTTGAAACCTCCGTCGAGAGAAAGGCGTTGGTCAGTGCCGTGCGAATCCCAGCCCCAATGAAAAAGCTGTACGAAACGCACACCGTTTTCTACTAAGCGTCTTGCTAATAAGCAGTTATTAGCAAAAGAGCCTTCGCCTGGAACTGCTCCGTACATGTTTCGTACCCATTTGGGTTCTTTACTCGTATCCATCACTTCTGGCACCGAAACTTGCATTCTGAATGCCATTTCGTATTGCGAAATACGAGTCAGGATTTCAGGGTCTTGTACGGCTTCGTATTGTTGTTTGTTTATTTCGTTGATGGCCTCAATGGTTTGTTTCCGAATGTCTCGACTCATGCCGTGTGGGTCAGAAACATACAAAACGGGGTCACCACCCGTGCGACATTGTACGCCTTGATAAATAGAAGGCAGAAAACCACTCCCCCAAACACTTTTTCCTGCATCGGGGCTGCGTCCGCCCGAAGCCAAAACGATAAATCCTGGCAAGTTTTGATTCTCAGAGCCTAAGCCATAAACTGACCACGCACCGATACTCGGCCGCCCCAATCGTGGGCTTCCTGTGTGCATCAGTAATTGTGCAGGAGCGTGGTTAAATTGGTCGGTGTACATGGCTTTCAAGAAAGTCAAATCATCGGCTACTTCAGGTAAATAGGGCAGAAAATCAGAAATCATCGCTCCCGAATTTCCGTGCTGCTTGAATTGCCCGATTGAACCGAGCATTTTTGGTACACCTCTAATAAAAGCAAATTTCTTTCCTTCCAGAAATTCTTGCGGACAATCTTGTCCGTCGAATTTTTGCAAAGCAGGCTTATAATCAAAGAGTTCTAATTGCGATGGAGCTCCTGCCATGTGAATATAAATCACTTGTTTTACTTTCGGAGCAAAATGTGGCTGTTTCGGAAACATCGGGTCGGTGAGTGCTTGTGCTGGATTTTCTTTTCCAGAACAGCCACCCAATAGCGAACCAAAAGCCATTGCCCCGAGACCTGTGGTGCAGGTTTGCAGAAAATGACGTCGGGTTTGATACTGGGCCTCGGCGTGTAGAAATTCTTTGATTAACTTTTGCATGGTAAGGTTGAATTTGAAGACCAAATTACGAAAGTTAATTTGTATAGACAAGTTAAGTTTTTTTATATTTTGGTCTTCGTTTTCTGCTTCTTCGTAGATACAGAACTGAACTTTAAACGATTTTTTTTACTTTTGTAAAAAGACTATATTGTCGAAAAGTTATAATTATGTTAAATTTTAATGTCCAAACTTGCAGCCCGAGATAAATTCTTTGACTTTTCTGATTATGGAAGACCCTTTGCCCAAATCATTGCTAATCAATTAAAACATACTCGTTTTACACCTGTTCATCTCACCTTACTTTTTGGAGTTTCGGGCTTAATTGCCGCTTTTTGTATACTCAATGCCTATTATTGGTGGGCAGGTTTCTTTCTTATTCTTAAATCAATTCTTGATGCTGCCGATGGCGAATTATCAAGAGTGAAGAATACTCCTTCGTATACAGGCCGATACCTGGATAGTGTCTTTGATATTATCTTAAATTTTATATTCCTGATGACTATTTGCTATGTTTCTGATAGCTCATGGAAGCTTGCACTGATGGCTTTTTTGTGCATTCAGTTGCAGGGAACACTTTATAATTTTTACTATGTGATTTTGAGGAATAATTCGGTAGGAGGAGATGCCACAAGTAAGATTTTTGAGACAGAAACACCTAAGGCTTTTCCGAGTGAAAACCAACAGACTGTTAATATGCTGTTTGCGATTTATTTATCACTTTATGGCATTTTTGATAGAATCGTTTATCAATTAGATGCTGAGGCATATAAAGTTAGAACCTTTCCGAGTTGGTTTATGACGCTCGTTTCGTTGTATGGACTGGGTTTTCAGTTGTTGATAATTGCAATAATGCTGGCTGTTAATTTGGTAAATTTGATAATACCATTTTTTATTGTTTATACACTACTTATAATGATTTTTATTGGAATTAGACGGCTATACTTGACAAAATAGGTTAAAATGCAAAGGGCTCAGAATTTATTTTCTGAGCCCTTTGATTAACTATTATGCGGAAACTTTCTTAGATGCGAGATTTTCGTAAACACCGTCCCAAAGTTCGATACGTTTTTGGAGTGATTGAATCGTGGCAGCCTCAGCTTCTTTCCAAAATTCTTCGTTTTCTCCGCACAGATTGGCTGTCATTTGTAGAGCCAAATGACTGTGGTGGTCGCCATCTACTTCGATGTGGCGTTCGAGATAATACTTGAAAGTAGATATCTTCTCTGGAACACTCAAATGAATATCATTGATGATTGACATAAACATTCCTGGAATCAAATCTTCACGGCCAAACGTAAAAATAGCAGCCTGAAGATATGATTTATTACTATTGATAATATCAAACGTAAAGTTAACAAAGTTACGAGCCGCTTCAGGTGTACCCGCTATCACAAATGATGATTGTAAATCGCCTGATTCTTTCAAAGCCGCAATAAATTTTTCGATTGGTGATGTTTCGGCTTCAGCTTGGTGCATGGCATCAAGGTAGAGTTCAAAATGACTTTTGCGAATGCCATTCATATCCACATCTGATTCTTCGCCCGCCACAATTTCATTGATTAAATAGCGTGTTTCGGCCGACCCCACAGGAAACCACGGCACCGAAGTACACGTAAGATTACTTTGAAGTGATTTGAGCAACGACATAAAATCCCAGACGGCATAGACATGATATTGCATGAAAACCTTTAGGTCGTCGAGGTCATTGATTACAGAATAAACTTTGTGATTAATAATTTGCTGCCTTAAAGGTTCGATTTTCTCTTGAATTGATTTTATGTAGTGATTCATAACATTTATTTAGACTGTGTAAAAGACAAACATTTTGATGTATAAAAATGTTGCCTCACACTAAAATTTTACTAAAAAAACATTTTAACGTATATACGAAAAAGCTGAAATAGCGGTTCTGAATAAAAATATGCTTTGAAGAATTAAGAATAACGAGGGTTGTTTTTGAGTAATAATAATTTGTATTATCTTGAATTATATTCAACCACTTATTTACTCTATGATAAAAATAGCATTCATTATTCACGGGAAAGCTCGGCAGAAACAAGCCTTAATTGATGAAATTAATAGTGTTTTTGATAATTCTGCTTTTCAAACCTGGATTTCTGAAACTCAATTTGAACAACATGCAGTACAGCTAACCGAAATGGCAGTTAATGATGGCAGTATGTATGTCATCGCTTGTGGTGGCGATGGAACGCTCAATGAAGTTTTGAATGGGGCTTTGAAATCAAAACAACCTAACTTAAGAATCGGGTTAATACCCAGGGGTTCGGGAAATGATTTTGCCAAAACCATTCGCTCGCCACAAACATTAAGTGGCTTGAAAGAAGCAATAAAGAATGAAAGTTTCAAGAAAATCGATGTTGGATTGGCCGAGTACGTATCGAAAGAAGGTCTTGAAGTTTCTCGTTATTTTATCAACATAACTGATGTGGGTATTGGCGGTGAAATTGCTCGTCAACTTTCTGAATCAAGCAAATTTTTTGGCTCAACAATTACCTATCAATACTTTATTATCAAAAATTTACTCACATACAAACCTCAATCGCTCAAAGTTGTTGGTGATGATTTTATTTATGAAGGAAAAGTAATGAATTTTTGTGCGGCAAATGCCAAATTTTTTGGGAGTGGCTTAGGTGTTGCACCCGAAGCTGATATCACCGATGGCATGCTCAATGCAGTAGCGATTGGCGAGGTTGGTTTGGTAGATTACCTGAAGCATTTTCCTGACTTGAAAAATAGTAAATCATTAAGCCATCCTGCGGTCAAATATTATCTTTCTAAGACACTACACTTTGATTCTGATACCCCCGAAATGCCGATAGATATGGACGGCGAATTTGTTGGATATTTACCCATGAAGATAACCATCAAACCTCAGGTAATCGAATTTATGCAATAACTATGATTACAGCACAAACTTTTCGAAAATTAGCCTTAGCATTTGATGATGCCGAAGAACTTCCACACCTCGATAAGACTTCGTTTCGTATAAAAAAGAAAGTATTTGCTACTCTCAACGAAAAGCATCAAAGAGTTACTTTGAAACTTTCTGAAAATGACCAATCTATTTTCTCGCTTTATGGCGATAAAACGGGTGTTTATCCTGTACCAAACAAATGGGGTAAACAAGGTTGGACACATTTTCTGCTTGACAAAGTAGAGGAGGAGTTTATGAATGATGCTCTCATGTCGGCTTACTGCGAAGTTGCTCCCAAGCACTTAGCTTCAAAATATAATTTTCAGTAAAGTAATTTCTTCATTTATGGCCTATTTTGGGTAACGTTTATTATTGAACGGTACTAAATTTAGTCAAAAATACTTTCATTTATTTTTGAAAATACAAAAAATATAATTTTATTTGTATGTCAAAACACAAATTAACCCAAAAAAAAATGAAATTTTTTAGATTGCTTTCCATGGCAAGTACACTTTTGCTATACACTACAATTTCGTATGCTCAGATTGATAGAGCAACAAAACAGCTTAAAAATAAACTTTCGGCAGTTACTCGAATTAATAATCAACTTACTGAAGAAAATAAAAACTTACATAGTTATCTGCGACAGCTCAATCAGACAATCTCAAACGTGAGAGACTCGCTCAACAGCCAGATTGAATTGAGCAAAAAAAAAGATTTTGAAAGTAAAAAATGGCAAGAATCTACATTTAATGTCAATAAAACGCTTCAATCAACTCAAAAAGACTTAACTACTGCTCAAGACGAAATACGAAGAATTAAATACGAAAACGAGATTTTAAAAGACCCCGCAGTTGTTAGAATTTATGATGTTTCGGCAGCCAAAGCTACTGATGCTCTTGTTGCACGCTTGAGCGAAAGTAGTTTAGGTTTTCAGTTTGATGAAGAAAATGGAAGTATTAAAGCCACTAAACAGTTTGACAATAATGCAGAAGCATGGTGGGTTTTTGATAAAACCATTGATGTACTTTTAGAATTAAACCTTCGTGTAGCCCCGCACCTCTACGACCCCAACCGTAGTGTAGTTTACGGCTCAACTAATCTGCTCGAAAAGATACGTTACAGCAATAAACAATACTCTCCTCAAGAAGATACCGATAAAATTAAACTTTATCAAGAAAAAGCCCTTCGTTTACTCGAAATGAATATCCGCAAAACCGCTGTGAAATAAAAAGTGATATTCAATTTCGATTCTTTCACGTAGTAGCACAACACATATAACCGTTAAATAACCCAAAATAGTAGAATAGATGAAAAAAATTATACTTGCATTACTATGCCCAATAGTGATGTTCGGACAGAGCATTACGTTTAGTGGAAAGGTGACCAGAGCCGAAAGTGGCGAAGTTTTAATTGGTGCTTCGGTTTCGGTAAAAGGCACAACAAGAGGAACAATTACAGATGCTTTTGGGAAGTACCGATTAAATGCAAAAGGAGAAGATGTAGTTTTAATTGCCAAATATATCGGATTCAAAGACCGTGAGATTGCAGTGAAAGTAAATGGAAGAGAAAAAATAACTGTCGATTTTGCAATGGTAAGTAACGATACACAGCTTCAAGATATCGTTGTTACGGCAAATAAGACCGAAGAATACCTACAAAAAATAAATGTTGCCGCTACCGTAATTTCGAGTAAAGATATTGAGCAACGTACATCTTACAGTACGCTCGATGCCTTGAAAGATGCTCCATTAGTATTGACCGATTCTTGGATTGCTTCGCAGACATCCTTTTCAATCAGAGGTTTGGCCAATAACTTCGATAACGTTGGTTTTGAATCGACGGTGGGACTTTATATTGACGACGTATATTTCTCACGTGGTTTTGCTTTTAATTCAGCTTTGTTTGATATCGACCGCATTGAAGTGCTTCGTGGGCCTCAAGGGACTCTTTTCGGAAAAAATACCATTGGTGGTGTTGTAAACGTAATTTCCGAGAAACCAGAGTGGGCCAATAATGGTCAAGGCGAGATTGTCTATGGAAATTATAATTATTTGCAATTACGTGGGAAGTGGAATTATGAACTGATAAAAAATAAACTTTCGATGCGTCTGACGGGTGCCTTAACTCGCCGTAATGGCTACATAAAAGACCCTAATCCTGCTATTAATGCCAGTAATGGGAATAATTATAATGGGCTACGTGGTACGCTTTTCTATAATCCGAATGATAAAACCGACGTAACGTTTAAGGCGTATTATGGCCGAGATAGTAAAACCGAGCAAACCATGATTTATTTGAGCGGTCAAGATGAAAACCCCTTGGGAGTACCTGCATCAGACATTGATTCTTACTCGGCCAATACTCCTCAGACTTTTTACAGAAATCAGTCAGGTGGAATGGTGCGTTTGAATCGAAAAGTTGGCGAAAATACCTTTACTTCAATCTCTGCCTTTAATTCTTCGGAAGACTTTGTGAAACAAGACTTTGATGAAACTATCGTGGACGTATCACGATGGGGACGTAAACAAAACCTCAAAAATTTTAGTCAAGAATTCAGACTTGCCTCACCAAGAACCGATGACCGTACGATTTCTTACGTGGGTGGACTTTATTTTTTGAGTGAACGAATAAAAGGTTTAGATACAAGCTCAATCAACGAAGGATTTTTACCTTTTGCTCGTAAATATTTGAATAGTAAAGTGCCTGATATTAAGGGTTTTCAGGAAACCTACGATGTACATAGCGATATTCAGTCGGTTTCGTTTGCTGCTTTTGCTTCGGGGTCTTATAAATTGAGTGATAAACTAAAACTAAACGCAGGAGCAAGGTTTACTTCTGAAGCTCGTAAGTTTTCGTTCTATCAAAACATTGGCTATTTCAATTATAACGGGAAGCCCGTGAAATTAATGGATACGTATGCTGCTCAGGTAGCTTCCGCTCAAAATCCACTCATTCGCCAAACGAACGATAATGTCTTGACATACGATATTAGTCTTGATTATAAGGTAAATCCTTATGTATTAACTTATGTGAAGTATGTGAAAGGTTTTAAAGGAACGGGTTTCAATACTTCAGTAACGAGAGATGTAACGGGTAGTGCGTTAGTATTTAAACCCGAATACGTAACGAGTTTTGAGGCGGGTTTTAAATCAAAATTCAGTAATCGTATGAAACTCAATGCGGCTGTTTTTTATAATAATTATTTAAACAAGCAAGAGTTCTTAGACCAAGGAGAAACCGTAACTATTGTGAATGCCGATAAAACAGGGGGAATGGGAGCAGAGGCTGAGTTTTCGGCAATGTTGAAAGGTTTTCGTGTAGATATTTCGGGAGGTGTGATTGATATGAAGTATAAGAAATTTATCTTCGGGAAAGATGAAAACGGCGAATTGATTGATTTTTCTGGTAATAAACTCTTAAAAGCACCAAACGTAACACTTTCGGTTGCTCCATCATATACGTATAATTTGATTGATAAATATAAATTATTGGTTGGCCTTAGTATTAATCATGTTGGTAAAGCCTATAATGATATTAGTAATTCAGAGATTATTGCACGCCAGCCTTCAACCATTCTCAATAGTCGTATTTCGATAATGCCTAAAAATGGTAAATGGAGTGTGGCTCTTTGGGGCAAAAATTTAGGGAATCAGCTATATTATCAACATGGTTGGGAATATAGCTGGGGAAGCCAAGCTTCGCTGAGCCGCCCACGTACATACGGCATCGAAATGTATCTAAATTTCTTCTAAAAAGGTCTGTACCGCAGGTCTGACCCCAACAAAGAAGTCCGAAACTCTGATACGGAATTTCGGACTTCTTTGTTTATCACTAATCTTAAAAAACGTCAAATATCACCGTAGATTTTGGAGAAATTGTTAAGCCATTCTTCAGGGTTTGGGTTTCGTTGTTCAGAATATTTTTGGCGGAAGTTTTACTCTTCAAAATTTCATCAAAACGCTTCGTGTCGAGTGTGGTAGATTTCTCATTCTTATTCATGACCACCATAACCGTTTTCTGGTTATCGTATCTGAAATACACGTACATGCCATCAAACGGAGCAAAGTGCAGCATTTTTCCATTGGCAATAACCGTATTGTTTTTCCGCCAATTTAGCAGTTGTTTCAAATAGGCTTTTGTACTTTTTTGTGCTTCTGTAAGACCTTTTTCGGTAAAGACATTCGTGGTGTCTTCTTTCCAACCACCTGGTAAATCGGAACGAATCAAGCCATCAACTTTATGATGACCCGTGTTTTGCATCAAAACTTCCGTTCCATAATAAATTTGAGGAATACCACGTGTAGTTAGTAAATATCCCAATGCCATTTTGGTTAGCTCAATATCTTCATTAAGCTGTGTGAAAATGCGGTCCATGTCGTGGTTATCGCCCATGATTAGAATATTTGATGGGTCGGCATACACAAAATCATTGGCCAAAGCTTCATACAAAACCACCAAGCCTTTGCCCCAAGTTTCTTTTTCTTTGAGTGAATTTACAAGAGCTTCTTGCAGCGGGAAATCCATGATACTTGTTAGGCAACCAGTATAGCCATCGGCGTTTTTTTTCCCTCGTTGCCAATAGGAAGTAATGAGCGGATTTAAACTCCATTCTTCACCCACAATGCTGAAATTCGGGTATTCGTTCATGATGGCACAACTCCAGTTTTTCAAGAAAATTTTGTCCGAATATCCGTACGTATCCTGCCTTATTCCACCCAGTTGAAGTGTTTCAATCCACCATATTGTGTTTTGTATCAGATAGTTTGCCATAAAAGGGTTTTCTCCATTCATATCGGGCATCATTCTATCAAACCAACCTTTTTTCATGAACTCTTTGTCGTAATCTGAAGCATAAAGGTCTTGATTGACCGTACGACGATGATTAGTCGAAGTTTTAGTATCGGGATAATTGAGCCAATCTTTGAATGGCAAATCATCTGTCCACCAATAACCGTGACCAGTATGATTTAGTACTTCATCAAAAATCAATTTAATACCTCTTTGGCGGGCTTTGGTCGAAAGTTCTTTGTAATCGTCAAGGGTACCATAGCGTGGGTCAACTTTATAGTGATTCGTAATAGCGTAGCCGTGGTAAGAATAGCCCGACATATTATTTTCAAGCACAGGTGTTGGCCAATGGCCGTAAAACCCATGTTGGCAATGTAATCAAGGCTATTTATCATGCCTCTTATATCGCCACCGTGGCGGCCACCATCAAAACTACGGTTGATTTTGGACTCTTTCATACCTATAACTACATCGTTCGAGTAGTTACCATTGACAAAACGGTCAGGCGTAATGAGATAAATGACATCGGAAGAATTGAAACCTCGCATTTGAGCCGAGGACTGTTGTTTAGGTAAAAGGCTGTAATTATAAGTAGCAATGGTTTTGCCTGCTTTCTTAAAATTAATGGTGAAACTACCAGCTTTGGTGGTTTTAGCAATTATTAAATCAAGGAATAGATAGTTTTTACTATCGGCTTTATTGACTTTTTTGATACTTACCCCTGGGTAGTTGATAGATGGTTGAGTTTCAGAGATATTTTCGCCATGAATCAATAATTGAAGGTTTGGATTCTTTAAGCCTACCCACCAATTGAGCGGTTCTACGTGCTGAATTTGAGCATTTACAAAATGATTAAGGCAAAAAATGAATAGCAGGGTTAACGTTTTGTTTAGCATTGTATCTTGAAATTAATAGATGCTAATCTAAGATAAAAATTTTATGAAACCTCTTGGTAGATTTTGATGTGTTCGTTGGTAAACCTTTCCCACGAAAATTTTGCCGCTTTTAAAAGAGCCTTATGACTTAACTCTGTTCGTAGGCTTTCGTCTTGATAAAATCTTAGCATAGCAGCCGAAATAGCGGTTTCATCCGTTGGTTCGACCAAAATTCCTGCATCGCCAACTACTTCTGGAATTGAACTTTTAGTAGAAGAAATCACGGGTGTTCCGCACTGCATAGCTTCGAGTGGAGGTAGTCCAAAACCTTCATAGAGAGAAGGATAGACAAACCCAATGGCCGAAGAATACAAAGCTGCCAAGTCTTCATCAGCTACAAAACCAGTCGTGATGATTCGCTCTTTTAATGCAGGATTCGACTTGATTTCCTCAAAAATGCCATCAAATTGCCAGCCTTTTGTGCCAACAAGCACTAAATTTAGGTCGTTGATATGTTCTTGTTGAATAAGTTTCAAGAAAGCACGTATTGTGCGTTCGATATTTTTACGAGGCTCTAAAGTAGAAACAGAAAGCAGGTGTTTGCTATCAGTAGCAATATTGTATTTCTTTAAGACTTTCTGTATTTTAGAAGTATTCGTTTCTTGATAAAAAACATCCTTCGAAGCTGCCAGATGTACCACCGAAACTCGCTCGGGCGAAAGTCCAGTGGCTTCACACAAATCGTTTTTGGTTGCTTCCGAAACACAGATGGGCGTTGTATGCTCATCTATACTTCCCAGAATTTTACGCATAATTATTTTGTTCCATTCACCGAAATACTGCGGAAATAAGTGTGGAATCAAATCATGAATCGTGATTATTTTCTTGGGTTTTGAAGAACCTTTTAGTTCCTGCGGAATTGGCAAGAATGGTGAATGATAAATATCGTAGGCCGATAGAGATGTTGGATTGAACGAAAATCGAGGTTTTAGGTACCCACGAGTACGTACAAAAGCTTCTCTAACGGCTTTTTGTGGCAAAGACTTAAACGGAAAAATAGAAATAATCGAACTCTCGAACCTTGCCCTAACCTTATCAGATTGTTTATTGACTAAATTAAAGGTTGATTCGGGAAAGTATTTTTTTAGATAACTCAGCATTTCAGGCAAATTTTCGGTATTTGCCAGCGAAAGTTCTATTTCATTGCTTGAATGTAAACCTTTGAAAAGCTCTTCGGCCACTCGGAAAATACCAGTGCGAGACTGCTCGTGGAAATAGCCCAAACCCAAAACTGATGTATCTAAAATAACTTTATTCATCTAAAAAAGTGCTTATTTTGTTCAAAACCATGGCTTTTACAGCATTAGTTTCGACATTTTCTTGATAAACCACCTCTACATTATCTCGCTCAAATGGCAATCCAACGCTCGGTTTGTGGTTATGAATGAGGTAAACAGGGAAATTGGCTAAAGGGAAAAACGGATAGCCTGTTCCTTTGAAAATCGTAATAGTTTTGGTAAAAACACAACCCAAATGCTCAGGGAAAGAATCGAGCGTGAGTGCAAACTTAGCGTTTTTTGCTAAAACGGCTATTTCTTGAATATTGATTTTGGCCGATGTATCAATCACTTGATTTTTGAAAGTATCAGCAACCAAATCTAAAATCTGTTTCGACATCGAAGTTTGCCCGCATAACAAAACTTTTAATGGGTGCTGTGTCTGAATCTGTTCAATTAAATTCGCCCAAAATGCCACCGAAAGCTGTTTGTGTTCGCCACCAGATTCGGGGAAAAGCATAAAAAATGGCTCATTTTCCACTCCAATTTTTTCCTGTATTTTTTCAAAACTTATGCTTTCACCTATTGGAAAATAAGGCTCAATATCAGCAAGAGTCCCTTTTACTCCGATTTCACGCAAAAGCATGAAATACATATCGAAATGATGAAACTCATGCGTTGGCACATCAAATTCTTTATCTAAAAGTCCACCCAAAGCACGTCTCGAAAAGCCATAAGCCTTTTTTACTTTGATAAAAGGCAGCACAAGGTGGGCTACGGCATCGCTGTAACGAATGTCAATGTAATAATCATATTCGGCTTGGCGAAGCACCGACAATGCTTGGTGAAAAGTCTGATAAAAATCTTTGAATTTCTCCCAGCGTGAAATCTTACGTCGATTCGTTTGAAAATGATTGATATAAATCGTTTGGTTGATATAAGGATTATGCAGATTCACAGGTTCGCACCATTGAGCTGTCAGTAAATCAATCGTGGCGTTTGGGTAAGTTTTCTTAATGAGCGGAAACATATACGTTACCGTGAGGGCATCGCCCAAATGCCCCAACGAAGCCACCAAAATGCGTGGGGCATCAGTATTGATTGGAGCTATTTTTCGTTTTTTGTAGAAAAGGTTTGCATAAATATCCACAAAAAAATCCATGATTTTGAAAGGAATGGTTTCTCGTGGTGTTCCGCAGTATTTTCGCATAAGTTAATGGTAAGACAAATTTCTAATTTGTCATTTTTATAATACGGTATTCACTTTAATTTTTAGGCGAACCAGGGGCGGCCTTCGCTAAGGTTCGCTCCACATTACTCAAATTTATACCCCAATTTCTCTATCTCTTTTTTCCAAAAATCAGTTTCGTAAATATCCCAAGCGTGGCAGCCGAATGGTAAACCACCATTTAATCGATACGCCTTTTCGGGCATGTGTTCAACGCCAAACTTTAGAGCTGTTCGCCAGCTCGGAATTTTCAGCTGTGGAAAATACCTGTTTAGTTCAATTCCCCAAAACATATCTTCATTATAAGCGGGGTGAGTTTTTACTTTTTCGAGGTATTCTTCAATTTTTTGTTGGTTTTTCGGAATCATACTGAGCAACTTTTGGGTTTTTCGTAGCGAAAATCCACCATTGCCCACGGCACGTTTCATAATAATTTCTTTCGGGCCATATTTGCCGTAAAGCTCTTCTTTGAGGTCAAACCAAAGAGCAATTTTCCTTTTTATATTCCAGATAAATTCCTTGATTTTTGACTCAAAATCTATCTCAATTCGCCACGGAGCTCCAATATAATCATAGCCTTGTTTACACCAATATTCGAGTTCGTCACGAAAAACAAACGCATCTAATTGATAAATAAGCATGTATTCGTATTTCAAGAATCGGCCATAAAACTCTGTCGAAAGCATGAGCTTATTATAAGAAAGCGTACTTTTGAAGTATGAATCTTCAAACTCTTCAAACTGTATTTGTGAATATTGTTGTTGTAAATAACTGATATTCAGAGATTTGGGCTTGATTACAATAATCGGATAATGACCCAATACACGTATGCCCTGTGCAAGCGAAATCTCCTCTGTTTTGCTCAGTTTTTCTTGATAAATCGGAATAATTATGCAAACGCTCATTTTAGGGATTAGGTTGTAGGTTGTAGGGATTAGATTTTAGAAAGGAATATTCGCTGACTCCTAATACCTAACTCCTAACACCTCACTTATATTATCGTACCACCATCAATGGCAAAAATACCACCCGTTGTATAGCCAGAGGCTGCTGAAGCCAAGTAAAGTGCCATTGGTGAAATTTCTTCCACACTTCCCATGCGGGCGATTGGTAGGTTCTTGGTGAAATGAGCCAAGGTTTTTTCGTTGTCCCAAAGGGCTTGACTGAATTTAGTTTTTATTAAACCTGGTGCAATGGCATTTACTCTGATACCGTCTTCGCCCCATTCTTTGGCCAAAACTTTAGTTAGCATATTTAATGATGCTTTACTAACGCTATACATTCCCAAACCTGGGTCGGGAGTGTGCCCAGCAATGCTGCTGATATTGATTACACTACCACCACCACGAGATTTCATGATTGGGTGAACCATCTTAGCTAATTCAAAAGGGGCCTTTACATTCACTTGCATGATTTTATCAAAAGCACTTTCCGAGCACTCAAGCGATGGCCCATAAACAGGATTTGTAGCTGCATTATTAACCAAAATATCAATTCCACCGTAGATTTCTACGCTTTTATCAACCAAATTTCTTAGTTGAGCCATATCGCCAGTGTTGGCTGCAATACCCACACATTCGCCGCCTTCGGCTTTGATTTCGGCGGCCAATTCATTTAAATCGGCTTGCTTTCGGCTACTTATCACAACTTTTGCTCCATGAGAAGCATATATACGGGCAATGGCCTCGCCAATCCCTTTACTTGCACCCGTAATTACGGCTACTTTATCTGTTAAATCGAATACATTTTTCATAACCACAAACTGATATGTCGGTCCGTCCCTAAATGGGATTTTTGCTTTTCCCCATTCAGAAAGCGGTTGGTAATAGCATCCTCCTTTAGGGGTTAGGGGTGCTTTTGGGGGTTACTGCAAAATCAGCCCACCGTCTAAAATGATACTCTGACCCGTAATGAAAGAAGATTCGTCGGCTGCCAAATAAAGAATTGCACTCGCAATTTCTTCAGGTTTGCCAAAACGTTTCATTGGGGTAGCGTGTTGAAGTGCTTCCAAATACGCATCGTCAGTATCGGCTCCTTCAAGCATTGGTGTTTGTGTAAACCCTGGGCAAACCGCATTGATTCTGATTCCGTGTTTGGCGTATTCAATACCTGCGGTTTTGGTCATACCAATTACGGCGTGCTTACTTGCAGCATAAGCAATGTGCCCGACCATACCCAAATGCCCAGCCACCGATGCAATATTAACTATATTTCCGCTGCGTTGAGCCATAAAATGCTGAAGAGCAACCTTCATACAATTCCAAAGCCCCTTAACGTTTACGTTGATTACTTTATCAAAATCTTCTTCGGGGTATTTGTCGGTGCGGATACGTGGCCCCAAAATTCCAGCTGAATTGACTAAAATATCGAATTTACCCAAACGACTGATTGTTTGTTCAATCATACGTTGTACATCGTCGAGGTCAGTTACGTTCACTCTGATGAATGTTGCTTCGCCACCCGCAGCTTCTATTTCTTCAACGAGGTCATCGCCCATTTTTTCCGATAAATCGGCAATCATTACTTTAGCACCTTCTTTGGCAAACAAAATGGCCGCAGCTTTGCCAATACCAGAGTTCCCGCCAGTAATGATTACAACTTTGTCTTTAAATCTCATAGGTTGAATATTATTTGGTTGATAGATGGTAGTATAATTCTCCGAATTTGTGTATTGATGAATGTATTAGCAATTTGAAAAAATGCTTTACTTTTTCTCACAGAAATAAACGATTTCTTCGCTCGGTAAAGAATAACGCTTCACCAGTTCTTTCGATAGTTGAATAACAAAATCGTCTTCTGTGACCGTAAAACCTGCTTTTTCGAGTTCACGGCCATAATCACGACCAAACAAACGAAGGTGGTCGTTTTGCCAGAAAACTCGCTCACGCTCACGTGGGTCGGTGATGGTCGGGTCTTCAAAAGTATGTGCTTTGGTCCAATCTTGTGGTGATTGAATAATTGCCCAACCGTTTGGTTTCAAAACCCTGTAAAGTTCCGACATCGCTTTGTGATAATCATCTACGTGTTCCATTACGTGATTGCAAATGGCCACATCGAACGTATTTGCTTCAAACGGAATATCGTGAATATCCATTTTTACTTTTGCCAACGGCGACTCAATATCGGCTGTTATGTATTCCAAATTTTTCATTTCCTCGAAACGGTCAATGAAACAATATTCGGGTGCTACGTGTAATACCTTTAGGTTTGGAGCAGTAAAGAAATTGGTGCGTTGTTTTAAATACAAAGCCATTAAGCGATGGCGTTCGAGAGCCAAACAATTTGGGCAAAGTGCATTTGGACGAGAAACTAAACGGCCATAAGGCATAAATTTTGTGAGTTTTGCCTCACAAACGGGGCATTCAACATTATTCCCTTTCAAGAAAAATGTATAGATTTTAAGCGGAATATGGCTGAATAACTGTAGGTATTTTCGAGGTATAAATCGGAGTAAAAAACTAATAATTTTTCCCATGGGTAATAGAGTTCTGAGTTCTGAATTCTGAGTTCTGTATTTTTGTTAGCCAACAAGTATTTATATGAAACAAGTTAAGTGACTTATTATCAGCTCATTATTAAGAAAATCAAGTAAGTGACTAATAACGGATAATTGATAATTGTTCTGTTTTTTTCTCAAAATTAGTTATTTTTGTTGTTAGATTTTACACCAATACCAATAAAGATTCAAGAAGATGGAAGTAAAAAAACAAAAACCACCTGGAAAAAAAATGTTGAAACGAATGAGTCTTTACACCAAATGGCTTTTGTGTGCTATTGGTGGTTTAATCTTAATTGGCTTTGGTCTGAGTATTTTTAGCGAAGCCTCAAACTTAAAGCATACAAATGCTCCTTTTTTGCGTTGGTTTTTGCTCGGAAGTTACAGCCTAATTATGATTAATGCTGGATTGTGTGTGTTTGGGCAAGCCATTATCTTCAAAGTAAGAATGGAAAATAAAAAGCTGATTAAAAAAGCCTTGAAACAAAGAGAAAAAAACGCAAGAAAGAAGCTGACTATCACGAAAATAGATAATTCGAGGGGAGAAAAAGATAACATAATTTGAATACCCTTTGAAGAGTCAGGAGAAGCACGACCACTATTTGTTTTGGTCGTGCTTTTTCTTTTTTATAGATTATTAAGAGAAAGTGTAACTTAATGAAGTTTTTATATGCTTATTTTAAGTATTTATACTCAGATAAATTAAAATTTAATTATAATTAAATAATTGATTATCAGTATTTTGCATTAATATACTTAATATTCGTAATTTTGCATAAACCAATATGATGAAAGTCATTTTTATTAAATTTTGCTAATACCTATAGATGAAAGAAAATGATAATGGTACCCAAATGCCATTAGCAGCTCAAAGAATAAGAAAAATTTTAATTGCTGTTGACTTAGAAAAAAACTCAGAAAATCTACTTATGTACTCGGTGGTTGTCACGAAGAGAATTCTTTGTGAATATACCCTGTTTTATTGTCATCAAGGAGAGGTAATTGCCCCCGAAGATGCTGAAAAAGTGAATTTACTTCTACAAAAAGTAAAAGAGGCATATACTGTTGAGGTAAAAAGTGTTTTTAGACAAGCAACAACTAACGAACAAGTTTCAAGAAAAATAAATGAGTTGCATGGCATTGAGAAGTTTGATACAATCGTAATCGGAACTTCAAATACCCCAAGCACGTGGAAAATGGGTAGTATTTCTACGCAGATTTTAAGAGAAGTCGTTGCCAATACTTTGGTTGTTCCGCCAGCTATTCACCTGGCATTTCCGAATAATATCAGCATTTTGGCTGATACAGAGAAAAAAACTGATATTGAAAAGCTCACTGCTTTTAATCGGTATATTTCACAATTTAATGTATTCTTAAACTTTGTCTTTTTTGTCGATTCAAAAGAATGTTTGGAGGAAAAACAAAAGACTATGAAGCAGTATCAAACTTTTTTTGATGCTAACTTTACCTTTAATTTTATCTTACAAGCTACCCGAAACTTAACAAATTTCTTGAGTAAAATTGAGGAAACGATGTGCGAGTCGGCCGTAATTGCTTGGAACGCAGATTTTATGGGTGTAGAAGCAAATCGTAATTCGTTGCCGTGTAGTCCCAAAATAGCTATTTTTTATTCTAAAAATAGCGAGCCTACCGAAAACGCATTTCAGCTCGAAACGCCACTTCGATAAACAAAAAAAAGAGATACTCGCCGAGTATCTCTTTTTTTTGTTCGATAACTGAACCACAAGAATTATTTTGCAAACTGAGCTTTCAATTCTTCGATATCAACACGCTTAACATCTAATTTTAAAGATAAACGTTTGATTGTTGCCACTCTATTTTTAGCTACTGCTTGGTTTCTTTTTGCTTTACGCTTCAACTGTGTTACTGCCATTGTATTATGTATTTTAGACCCTAAAACCCATTTACTAATGGAGAATCAGAGCATAGTAAAAAATTTTTGGAATATCTAAAGACCCTTTTTGAGGGGCTTGGGGCAAAATTAGGGTGCAAAGCTACGAAAATCAATTAACATTTAATAATTAACAATGACTTTTTTAAGCTAATTTTGTGGCAAAGAAAAATAATTGTCTAAAAAACGCCGTCCGCCCCGCAGGTCTGACGGTATTTCTGAGAAAAATATTCTTAGAAAATACTAAAAAACAACATGAGTAAGCCAAGTTTAGCAAGAGGAACACGAGATTTTGGGCCGTCGGTGATGGTTAAGCGAAATTATATTTTTGATACCATTAAGCGTACTTTTCAGAAATTCGGTTTTCAACCCATCGAAACACCAACTATCGAAAACCTATCGGTTTTGATGGGGAAGTATGGCGATGAAGGTGATCAACTTTTATTCAAAATCTTAAATTCGGGTGATTTTTCAAAAGACCTTACGCAACAAGATTTAGAAGAAGGTTTCAAGAAACTAACGCACAAAATCTCAGAAAAAGGCCTACGCTATGACCTTACGGTTCCGTTTGCTCGCTTTGTGGTAATGAACCGCAATGACTTGGTAATGCCATTCAAGCGTTATCAGATTCAGCCAGTTTGGCGTGCCGACCGCCCACAAAAAGGGCGTTATCGTGAGTTTTATCAATGCGATGCCGACGTGGTGGGTACAGATTCATTGATTTGTGAGGCCGAAATCGTGTTGATGTTGCAGGAAATTTTACAAAACTTGGGCATCAAAGATTTCACTATTAAAATTAACAACCGTAAAATCTTATCGGGTATTGCCGAAGTAATCGGAGTGAAGGGCAGTGAAGTGCCGCTAACGGTTGCGATTGATAAATTGGATAAAATCGGGAAAGAAAAAGTAGAAGACGAACTCCGTGAACGTGGGTTTTCGGAAGAAGCTATCGAAAAATTGCAACCAATTTTTGAGATACAAGGAGCCGATAGCCAAGTATTTGACAAGTTGAAGTCTTGGTTGAAAGATTCTGAAACAGGCTTGAAGGGAATAGAAGAGTTAGAGAAAGTATGGACGTTGGTGCAAAGTTTTGGATTAGAAAATGCCAATACTCAGCTTGATATTACGCTCGCTCGTGGACTCAGCTATTATACAGGTGCAATTTTTGAAGTAAAAGCCAATGGCGTGCAGATTGGAAGTATTTCGGGTGGCGGTCGTTATGATAATCTAACGGGGACTTTCGGAATGCCTGGACTTTCGGGCGTTGGTATTTCGTTGGGGGTTGACCGTATCTTTGATGTAATGGAAGAGCTAAATTTATTTCCAGATAATCAAGGGGTTACGACCAAAGTTTTATTGACTAATTTTGATGCCGAAGCCGAAAAATACTCTTTGCCAATTCTAAAGAAATTGCGTGATGCAGGCATCAACGCCGAAATTTATCCAGAATCGGCAAAAATTAAGAAGCAGTTTGATTATGCCAATCGTAAGAATATCCCGTACGTAATCGTTGTCGGTTCAGACGAAATGCAATCGGGCGAACTGACTTTTAAAAATATGATTTCGGGCGAGCAAGAAAAGATAAAACCAGAGCAAATTATTGAAAAGCTAAAATAAAATTCTATGTTAAAAAACAGAAAATTCATTGCCTACGCATTGGTTGTTGCTACTACGGTTGCGGCTACCTTATCCTTTTATTTTTGGCAAGTTGCCAATAGTGCTAATCTCAATGTAGAAGGCAAAAAAGATTTCGTCTTGTATATTCCAACGGGCGGAACCTACAAAAATGTAGTTGACTCATTGCATAAACATAAAGTGATTCACGATGAAATATCATTCCAGTTTTTATCAAAATGGATGGGGTATCCCGAAAAAGTAAGAGCTGGACGCTACATTATCAAGCCAAATTCGGGTAATCGTGAAGTAATTAGCAAACTACGTCGAGGCGAGCAAGACGAGGTGCGTTTGACTTTCAATAATGTGCGTCTAAAATCAGATTTGATTAAGAAAATGGGCGGACGTTTTGAATTTAAAACCGAAGAATTGGTCGATTTACTTCGTAACCCAGAGGCGTGCCAGAAATACGGTTTCGATACAACAACAATTATGTGTATGTTTTTGCCTAATACCTATTTTATCAGATGGACAACTACTCCTGAGAAATTTATGGCAAGAATGAACGACGAATACAATAAATATTGGACGAGCGAACGTCTTTCACAAGCGAAAGCTATTAATATGACCCCAATTCAGGTAGCAGTTTTGGCTTCAATCGTACAATCAGAAACTAATAAAGTGGACGAAATGCCACGAGTAGCAGGAGCATACATCAATCGTTTGGCGGCAAATATGCCTTTACAAGCCGACCCGACCGTAAAGTTTGCCGTTGGCGATTTTTCATTACGTCGTATTCTCTACAAGCATTTGGCTGTAAATTCACCGTATAATACTTATAAAAATACAGGTTTACCGCCTGGCCCGATTGCTTTGCCTGAGCCAGTAGCCTTAAATTCTGTTTTGAACTACGAACGCCATAAATATGTGTATTTCTGTGCCAAAGAAGATTTTTCGGGCTATCATAATTTTGCCGAAACCTTTGAAGAACACACCAACAATGCTCGTATTTTCCAAGAGGCACTTGATAAAGCGAATATTAAATAATCTTTAGTAGGCAGTTTTCAGTAAACAGTCTTCAAAAGAATAATTTCTTACCAAAAAAGCGAAGTAAACATCAGATTACTTCGCTTTTTTGTATGTTTGTATTCAACAAACTATAAACCTATCTTATGAAAAATATTTTCAATAAATTCTTTCTAATTTCCCTCTCGTTTGCCACGTTTCAGCTTTTTGCTCAGAAAAAAACAGCCGACCTTGTTGTGTATAATGCCGTAGTTTATACGGTCGATAATCAATTTGCAAAAGCCGAAGCATTTGCTATCAAAGGTGGTAAATTTCTCGAAACAGGCACTTCCAAAAGCATTTTAGCCAAATATACGGCCAAACAGAAAATTGATGCTAAGGGCAAATCCGTTTTCCCAGGTTTATATGACCCTCACAGTCACTTTTTGGGGCTTGGGCAAATGCTCAGTCAGTGTGATTTAGTTGATACAAAATCATACAGTGAAATCATCGAACGCCTGCAAAAATTTGAAGCTCAACACAAAGGCGATAGATGGTTGATTGGCCGTGGCTGGGACCAAAACGATTGGGATGTAAAGGTTTTTCCAACCAAAGAATTACTCGATAAAGCTTTCCCGAATAAGCCTGTTTTCTTAACTCGGATTGATGGCCATGCCGCAGTGGTCAATTCAAAAGCCATTGAATTAGCTAAAATTTCGCCAGCCAGTAAGGTAAACGGCGGTGATGTAGAAGTGATAGATGGACAATTAACAGGAATTTTAGTCGATAATGCTATGGGTTTGGTGCGTAGAGTAATTCCGCAAGCTACCGAAGAAGATAAACGAAAAATGCTTTTAGCGGCTCAGAAAGAGTGTTTTAAATTGGGTCTTACCACCGTTTCGGATGCGGGCTTGAACCAAGACGATATTGATTTGATTGATAAAATGAACAAAGAAGGTTCGTTGAAAATCCGTAATTACGTAATGGTTTCGCTCGGAATCAGAAATCTTGATTATTTTATCAAAAAAGGTGTTTATAAAACTGACCGATTAAATGTTCGTTCGTTCAAGCTATATGCCGATGGTGCTTTGGGTTCACGAGGTGCGTGTTTGCTGAAACCATACAGCGATGAACCTTCAAAGACAGGCTTTTTGTTGTTGAGTGCGGCTGAGTTGGAGCGTAGTCTTACGCAAATCTATAATTCAGGTTTTCAGGCAAATACCCACTGCATTGGCGACTCGGCCAATCGTTTGATTTTAGATATTTATGGAAAACTATTGAAGACTAAAAACGACCGTCGTTGGAGAATCGAACATGCACAAGTGGTTGATAAACAAGATGTTCCGAAATTCGGTAAATACTCAATCATTCCATCTATTCAGGCTACACACGCTACATCAGATATGTATTGGGCAGATGAACGTTTGGGCGATACTCGTGTAAAAACTGCTTATGCCTTTCAAGATTTACTAAAACAAAACGGCTTTTTAGCCAATGGTAGTGATTTTCCCGTTGAATTTGTAAATCCACTTTACGGCTTTCATTCGGCAGTTGCTCGACAAGATGCTAAGAATTTCCCCGAAGGAGGTTTTCAGATGGAAAATGCACTCACGCGTGAGCAAGCCCTAAAAGCCATGACGATTTGGAGTGCGTACGCCAATTTTGAAGAAAAAGAACGTGGAAGCATTGAAGCGGGAAAAATGGCAGATTTTGTAATTTTAGAAGAAGATTTGATGCTTGCTCCGAAAGAAAAACTTAGAAATGTAAAGGTTTTGAATACATTTGTAGGAGGCGAAAAAGTGCATTAAGCCTTTCTAAAATACCCGTGGCACGATTCTTTTGTCAATACTACCAACGTATTGAAATAGGCGGAGGCCACGGGTGTTTTTTTGAGCGTAAAGTATTTTACTACGTTATTCAACCGATATTTTGTAAAATACTAAATGCTGTGCAATGGAATCAACAAGTACTACTCGAAAAACTCTTCTCAGAACCTTTTATGGGTTCTTATTCTTCTGTCTTGTAGTTACTTTGGTCGGTATTTGGGGTTTAAAACCTTTATTATCAAGCCGAATCAAAGATGCTGTTCTAAAATCAACGAATGGTTTATATCAAATAGATTTTAAAGATATTCAGTACAGCCCAATAACAGGTAATGCCGAAATAAAAACCGTAACATGGAAGCCTGATTCCATGCTATTTGATAAGCTGAGAGCAGAGAAAAAACTTCCAAACAATGTTTTTGAGTGTAGAGTAGAAGAAATAAAACTTACTGGCTTAAAGCCTTGGACAATTATTTCGTCTAAAAAACTAAATATCAATTCTATCTCTGTGGCTAATCCGTTTATCGAGATTCTTCACGAAAAGCACGAATACAATACAATCAACAAGTCTAAAACGCCTTATCAGATTATCTCAAAATTCGTTAATTCTTTTTCAGTCGATAAAATTAAGCTCGCAAATATTAGTCTGGCCTACACAAATTTATCGAAGTCGAAACGAACAAAAAGTAGTAAAATAGAAAGCCTTGATTTAGAAATCTCTAATTTTTTGATTGATTCGCTTTCGCACCAAGACACCGCACGTTTTTACTATACGAAAGAATGTAAAATTAAATTGAAAAAGTTTGAGCTTCCTTCCGCTGACTCTCTCAATACTTTTAGCCTTAATTCCTTAGAGTTTTCGAGCAGAAATCGTTCATTACTCATTCAAGAATTAGCCTTAAAACCTCATTATAAACCCATTGTTTATGGTAATAAATCGAATGGAAATGACAGAATAGAGGTGGTGTGTGAGCTCATAAAAATTTCGGAAATAGATTTAGAAAAGTTATTCAAAGAAAAGAAAATCTACGCAAATGAGCTTAGTATTGATAAAGGTAAACTCGCTGTTTTTTCTGATGACCGACCTTTTTCTCGTCCAGCTAAAGCAGATTATCGTTTATTCCCACACCAACTTTTCAGTAAGTTAACGCTCAAATGCAACATCCAGCACATCAAACTTCAACGAATAGACGTAACTTTTTCGCAGTATAATCCCGAAACCCGCCTCACAGGTTCACTTTATTTTAATACAATCAAGGGCAAAATCACAAACGTAACCAACGATACCATTCCGCTCCAACAAAACCCAATTTGTGAAGCTAATTTATGGATGCAATTTATGAAAAAAAATCCCGTAAATTTGGCTTTTAACTTCAACTTAAAAGACCCAAATGGAGCTTTCAGTTGTAAAGGGGAGGTGTCGGCAATGCCCTTTGCTGACCTCAATCAAGTAACTTATGCCTTAGCAAAGGCAAAAGTAGAATCAGGTGCTCTCGACCGTTTTTCTTTCGATTTACGTGGAAATCAGTTTGGTTTATCGGGGCCAGTTACGCTACTTTACCATGATTTAAAAGTAAATTTATGGAAAGAACAGCAAGATACTAAACTCATGAAGAAGAAGAAGTTGCTTTCTTTTTTAGCCAATAATAGTGTTTTAAAACCAAGTAACCCACTGAAACGAAAACCCGCAACAATAGCACAAGTAAACTATAAAAGAGACCCACAAAAAGGCTTTTTTTCGGTCTTTTGGCGAGCTTTACTCGATGGAATTAAAGAAACTGTGATATAAATTTCTATACTAAAAACTATGATAAACATTCTTTTTGTTTGCCTTGGCAATATTTGTCGCTCTCCGATAGCCGAAGGCACATTTCGTGAATTAGTCAAAAAACGTGGCCTTGAAGACCAAATTTCGTGCGATTCGGCAGGTACAGCAGGCTATCACATTGGTCAGCTACCTGACCAGCGAACCATGAAAAACGCCGAGAAGCATGGAATTAAACTCACGCACCGTGGGCGTAAACTCTCAGAAGCAGATTTAGATGCCTTCGACCATATTGTGGTCATGGACGAGTCGAACTTTAAAGATGTGAACGATTTTTACTACAAAATCAAGCATAAAACCCCATCGGCCGATAAACTTTTTTTACTCCGTGACCACGACCCCGAAACTCGTGGGGTCAAAGAAGTACCTGACCCATACTACGAATCAGAGCCTTTTTTTGAAGAAGTTTATCAAATCGTATGGCGAAGCAATGAGGCTTTACTCGATTACTTAATCGAAAAACATCACCTTGCGAAATCAGAAAAATAATGAGTCTCTATCAAGAAATTCTTCGGGAGCATTCCAAGGCCAACGTCAATAAAATCATTGATTATATTGGCTCTGACGAAGACCGTTTCGCTGAATTGATGCAGATTTTCTTGAAAGGAGATTACCGTACTACGCAGCGTTCGTCGTGGATTGTGAGCGAGTGTGCCGAGCAGTATCCGTTTTTAATAAAACCCTATTTCCGAAGTTTAATTGATAAACTGAAAGAACCCGCCATTCATGGGGCAGTCCGACGAAATATTGTCAGAATTTGGCAATTTGTAGAAATCCCCGAAGAGTTTATGGGTGAAATCTACGATGTTTGCTTTCGTTACCTGACTGGTAATGAGGCTATTGCCGTGGTTGCGTTTTCAATGACCGTTTGCTTTAGAGTCGCTCAACATTTTCCCGAACTCAAACCTGAATTACGGGTAACAATTGAAGATTTATTGCTCAAACATCAAGATGGCTCGGCAGGAATAAATAGCAGAGGAAAGAAAGTTTTAGCCGAATTGAAAAAAAAATGAGTAAATTTGGGGAATCAATTAACCAAAGAATTCATTACAATTCGTATGCTTCATGAGCCTCTTCATACGATTCGTCTTAATAAAATTCCTCTGTGGGGGCAAGGGGTTTAACTTATGAACAAAAAAGTAGCTTTAATCATCCTTGATGGATGGGGAATTCCTAAAAAGGGAGAAGAGTGGCGTTCGGCAATCGAAGCCGCCAATGTGCCATATTTCAGAAAACTCATGAGCGAATACCCAAATAGTACGCTTGAGGCGTGCGGTCGTGCCGTAGGTTTACCAAACGGACAAATGGGTAACTCTGAGGTTGGCCACATGAACTTAGGGGCTGGTCGAGTGGTGTATCAGGAATTAGAAAAAATTAATATAGCAGTAGAAGAAGGTCATTTGGCCAAAGAACCAGTGTTGGTTGAAGCTTTTGAATATGCCAAAACCAATGGTAAGAAAGTTCACTTTATCGGTTTAGTGTCAGATGGTGGTGTTCACTCACACATCGACCACGTAAAAGGACTTGTAAAAGCTGCCGGCGAATACGGTTTGAAAGATGTTTTCGTACATGCCTTTACTGATGGCCGTGACTGCGACCCAAAAAGTGGAAAAGGCTTCTTAGCCGACCTCCAAGCAACGCTTGAAACAACTGGTGGTAAGTTGGCTTCGGTTACGGGACGTTATTATGCAATGGACCGTGACAAACGCTGGGAGCGTGTAAAAATGGCTTATGATGCCATGGTGAATGGAATAGCGGCAGTTGATGAAAACGTTGAGGGCTTAGAAGTAAAAATTCAGATTGAAGAATTACCACAAGTGATTCAAGATTTTTATGAAGAAGGTATTACCGACGAATTTTTGAAGCCAATCGTAATCGTAGAAGACGAAAAACCAGTAGCCGTAATCGAAGAGGGTGATGTGGTCATGTGTTTCAATTTCCGTACTGACCGTGGTCGTGAAATTACGGAAGCACTTACTCAAAAAGACTTCCCAGACTTTGGTATGAAGGCCTTGAATCTCTACTACATAACCATGACAATGTATGACGAAACCTACAAAAATGTCAAGGTTATTTACGAAAAAGATAATTTGAATAATACCTTGGGTGAAGTGTTGGAGCGAGCGAAGAAAAAACAAATTCGTATTGCCGAAACCGAAAAATATCCACACGTAACGTTCTTCTTTTCGGGTGGACACGAACAACCATTCGAGGGCGAAAGTCGTTTGCTTTGTCCATCTCCAAAAGATGTACCAACCTATGATTTAAAGCCGCAAATGGCTGCTTTTGATATTGATAATGCTATTTTGCCTGAACTCCAAAAAGGCGAAGTTGATTTTATCTGCTTAAACTTTGCTAATCCTGATATGGTGGGCCACACGGGTGTTTTCTCGGCCGTTGTTGAAGCCGTTGAAGCTGTTGATAAATGCTTAGAGCAGGTAGTTGAAACTGGTTTGGCCAATGGTTATACATTCATCGTAATTGCCGACCACGGTAATGCCGATTATATGATTAACGACGATAAAACGCCAAATACGCAGCACTCACTCAACCTTGTGCCGTGCATTATCGTTGATAAAACCGACCGTTTTGATGTAAAAGATGGTAAACTTGGTGATATTGCTCCTACAATTCTGACTTTGATGGGCGTAGAAATTCCAAAAGAAATGACAGGTAATGTTTTAATATAAAGTATTTTTCGTGGAAAGGGAAGTCTTCGCTGGGCGACACTCGCTTCAAGCGAAGACTTCCCTGAAATATAAAATCCCCCAAGAGCAAACTCAAGGGGGATTTTTATTTATTTCTGTTGACTATCGTCTATCGACTGTGGTCTCAAAATTATGCGTAAACCGTTTCAGCAACTTTGTTGAATTCTTCAACATTTACTGATGATTTCTCAACCGTAACGTTTGCTTTCAAGAATTCACGTACTTTTTTGCCAAATGCACGGTCTGTATAGCGACGCACCTCATTATCTTTGTTTTCTTTCAAGGTCTTACGAGCCATTTGGTCAATCATTTCGTCCAAACCTTCGTAAGAATACGCTCCGAAATAATTTCTCATTTCAGCTTTAACTTCTTCCAAAATGTCAGCGTACTCTAATTTGATTTCGTTGTTTGAAGCAACTTCATTACGAATCAAATCCATACGTAAGCCTTTAGCAAAAGCAGCATAGTCTTTCTCGATATCTTCTTCTGTGAATTTGCCTTCGTTGATATTAAACAACCATTTCTTTAAGAATTCGTCAGGAAGTTCGATTGAGATATTATCTAAAAGCGTTTTTTCAACTTCAAAGTCTAACAAATATTCGCTTTCACGAGCGTAGTTTTCACCAATGATTTTGGCAATCTCTGCTCTGAATTCTTCTTCGTTGCTTACTTTGCCTTGGCCAAGAGCTTTATCGAACAATTCTTGGTCGATATCTGCTGCACCAACACGCGTAATTTTCTCTACTGTCAATTCAAACTCTCCACTCAAAGCTGCCGCTTCTTCTTCTGTTTTACCAGTAGCGAAACCTAAATCTTTTGTGTTCGAAAAAATTGATTGAATATCAAATTTCACGCTACTTCCTTTCTCTAAACCTTTGAAGATATGAGCTGATTCTTCTTTCACACGGTCAGTAGGAATCGTAGCATCTTTTACTTCAAACTCCGAAGACTCTTGTTTCAAAGTTCCAAAAATCATGTCGCCAGCTTCTACTTCTTCTACTTCCGTATCTTTTCCGAAACGCTTACGTACATCTTCAATTGCTTCGTTGATTTTATCTTCTGAAACCGCAATGTCATACGTTTTTATAGCTGGCATTTTCGATAAATCTACCGAGAAATCAGAAGCCGTACCGATTTGGTATTCAAATGTAAAATCTTTTTGGTTATCCCAGTCGATATTCTGAGCAGCTTCGTTATCAGGCATTGGGTCACCAACAACACGCAATTTGTTTGTAGAAATATAATCATTCACCGTTTTCGATACCATGTTGATTACTTCATCAACTAAGATACTTTTACCGTGTAATTTTTGGATATATTCTTTTGGCACCATGCCAGGGCGGAAGCCTTTTATTTGAGCAGTTTTGCTGTATTGTTTGATTTTTTTATCAACCTCTGGCTTGTAGTCAGCCTCTGTGAGTGTTACTTTCAATCTGCCTTCGGTAGAAGAAATTCTATCTAATGTAGTTTCCATTGAGGATTATTTTTGAGTTTGCAGCTTTTAGCACTTAGCTATTAGCCTTTAGCTTTGAAAAAACAAGAATTTTCACTTTGCAAGCTGTTAGTAATGAGCTATTAGCCATTAGTTTTTATTGAGAATTTGAAAAGTATTGTAAAAACAAACTATAATTCTAAAGTAAGCTAATCGCTAAACGCCAATTGCTAAAAGCTATAACTTAAAAAACCCCCTAACCAAGCAAGGTTCAGAGGGTTTTTTCGTACGGGCGAAGGGACTCGAACCCCCACGCCTTGCGGCACCAGATCCTAAGTCTGGCACGTCTACCAATTTCGCCACGCCCGCATTTTCCAGTCTGGCAATTGTCGGAAAAACAATTTGTTTTTCGAGACGTTTCTTGTCATTTGGGCTGCAAAGGTAATGAGTTTTTTTGATTGTGTCAACCTAAAACTAAAAAATATTTTATAAATTTTATCTAAATAATCTTTGTGAGGCAAAACAAGTGTTTCAGAAGATGAATCGTAGAAAATAATTTGTTCCTTTCAGTCTTACTATTAACTTAGTGTTACGAAAATACAACAAAACAAAATAAAGGAGGGTCGCAGTGATAGAGCAAGAAACAAGTAGCACGATTGAAGTTAGTCAGCAAGGGGCAATGATTGATTTAGAAAAAGAACGTAATGAAATATTGGCAAGGTATCGACGCTTATTTCGGGCAGCCAAACCTGTTTTGAAAGGCGATGATGCCAAGCAAATAAAAAAAGCGTTTACGATTTCGATGGAAGCACATAAGGATATGCGACGAAAGTCTGGCGAGCCTTATATCTTTCATCCGCTTGAAGTTGCTCAAATTTGTGTCGAAGAAATTGGGTTGGGTGCTACTTCCATCATCTGTGCATTGTTGCATGATGTGGTAGAAGATACCGATATGACGCTCAAAGATATTGAGCAAGATTTTGGCCCCAAAGTGGCTCGAATTATTGATGGTTTAACAAAAATTAGTGGGAACTTTGAACAAGGCACATCAGCACAAGCAGAGAATTTTAGAAAAATGCTACTTACACTTTCGGAAGATGTAAGGGTGATTTTGATAAAACTTGCCGACCGACTACATAATATGCGTACACTCGGGAGCATGGCCAGAAATTCTCAGTTGAAAATTGCTCACGAAACAATTTTCATATACGCTCCGTTGGCCCATCGTTTGGGGCTTTACAAAATAAAGTCTGAACTTGAGGATTTATACCTTAAATATACCGAGCCAGACATTTATAAAGACATAGCCAATAAGTTAAAAACTACCAAGGCTACCCGTGACCGCTTCATTGAAAACTTTATAAAGCCGATTCAGAAGAAACTTAATGATGCTGGAATAAACTTTATTATCAAGGGCAGACCCAAGCATATTTATTCGATTTGGAATAAACTTAAAAATAAACATACTTCGTTTGAAGACATTTTCGACCTTTTTGCGATTCGTATCATCTTACAAGATGTTCCGTCCGAAAGAGAAAAGTCGGCCTGTTGGCAAGCATATTCTATTGTAACCGACGAGTATAAACCTAATCCTGACCGACTAAAAGACTGGATTTCGATTCCTAAAGCCAATGGTTATGAATCATTGCACACGACCGTTATGAGTCAAACTGGGCAGTGGGTTGAAGTACAGATTCGTACCGAACGTATGGATGAAATTTCGGAGCGTGGCTATGCTGCTCACTTTAAGTATAAAGGAAATGATACTTCAACCGATGCTCCGCTTGACCGTTGGATAAATCAGGTTCGAGAAACGTTAGAGTCAGAAGATAAATCGGCGATTGAGTTTTTAGAAGATTTTAGAGGTAATTTCTACAATGAAGAGGTTTTTGTATTTACTCCGAAAGGCGATTTGAAAGTGCTGCGTAAGGGAGCTACCATTCTTGATTTTGCCTTTGAGATTCATACCGATATTGGTAAAAGATGTACAGCTGGTAAAGTAAATAGTCAGTTGGTGCCTATAAGTTATGTCATGCAAAATGGCGACCAGATAGAGATTCTAACCACCAAAAGTCAGAAACCTTCAGAAGATTGGTTGCGTTTCGTGACAACGTCAAAAGCCAAAGCTCGTATTAAAGATTTGCTGAAAGAAGAAAATAAAGTGTATTTCAGTGATGGAAAAGAGATTATTGCTAAAAGATTCAAGGTTTTAGGATTGGAGAATAACCTTGAAACTTTAAATCAGCTTCGTGCATATTTTAATAAAAAAGATTACAACGACCTCTATTATAGTTTTGGCAAAGGCTATATTCATTCAGATGAAATTAAGAAATTTAAGTCTGACCGTGATGCCCGAATCAATAAACAAGCTAAGATTGAACTTGATAATAAAGCTTTTATTGATGCCAAAAGTTTTGAGAAAGAGTTTAAGAAGGTCAAGGGTGTTGACACCCTTTTTATTGGTGATGATTTGCAAGAAATTGATTTTACATTAGCCAAGTGCTGTAGTCCAATTCCTGGTGATGATGTATTCGGGTTCTTGACTGTCAATGAAGGGATTAAAATTCACCGAAATACTTGTCCAAACGCACAGCAGTTACTTTCGCAATACGGTAATCGAGTAATTAAAGCCCGTTGGTCGTCGCAAGTGGCTAAGGCATTTGTGGCCACTATTCATTTAGATGGACTCGACCGAATGGGAATGATTCAAGATATTTCAAAAGTTATTTCAAGCGAGCTCCATATAAATATGCGTTCTTTGGCAGTTGATACAAATGATGGTATATTTACGGGAGATATTAAACTTTACGTGCAAGATACCCGACATTTAGAGACTCTAATGCAGAAATTGAATGGTATTGAGGGAATGAATAAGGTAACAAGGGTGGATGTGGAATAAACTCAAAAGATTATAATTGTTGCTTAAAATTTAGACTAAGCACTTTCGTATCAAAAAGTGTGGTAGGGAAAAATATTTTTCTAATAGCCTTGTAGATGAGTTGTATGCTTGTTTTCACTTTCACTCAATGCCAAAAAAGCTGTTCGTTTGACCTTCATTTATGATAGTAAAAATTACCTAATAGAAAAGTAACAGAGTAGTTTAAATATATTTGAGTCCCTAAGATTAAGATAGCAAGTAGTTAAAAGTCTTAAAAAAACTGGTGAAGTATTAGTTGCTGGCTACAGGCACCAATTATCTCATCAAAGGGGCATGTTTTAGTACAATAGTTGAAGGCAAGTCAATTAAATATAAACGGATAATGTTGCCGCAACTTTCTAAATTTATTATATCTCTAATGAAGTATATCATATTTGTTTTGTTGATTATATGTGGTAGTTTTTTGGATGGCTTTGCTCAAAAAAATGCAGACACACTTTATGCTAAACGAGTATTTCTGGCAACGCATATTTATAAAGATGGAGTAAAACTGTCTAATGGAAAACTTACGAAACTATTTAGTAATACCGAACAGTCGAAAATCAAATATCGGTGGTCAACTATCCTAAAACCAATTGGGCCAGTAGTTGCGATTGGTGGTGTTGGATTAGCTTATGTAGCCCTTAAAGGCGTAGATGCCACCGCAATAATAGATGGTGAGCCAGTAGATTACAAAATTAGAAGTTTGCCTAAATTATTGATAGGTTTAGGCTTAGTTGTGGGCGGTTTGAGTATGGTCGAATCATCTAACGAGCTTGCTCAACATGCCGTTGATATTTACAATGCTAAGCTAAAGTCAAATACCAAAACCAGCTATATCAATAAAATTCAATTTGGGTTAACCCAAAGTAATGCCATTGGCTTCTCGATTTCTTTAAAATAACTTTACACATTCTTTAAGTATAAGTTTATACATAAATTATAATATTTTTGCTATTTTTGCGACCCGCTTAGACAAATTTATGTAAACCGTTTAGATGAATATTTTAGGAATTTCTGCATTTTATCACGATTCAGCCGCTGCTGTCATTCAAAATGGTGAGGTCATCGCCGCAGCACAAGAAGAAAGATTTACACGTATCAAACATGACCCCGCATTTCCTACAAATGCTGTCAAATTTTGTCTTGATTATGCTGGCCTTACGCTTGATAAAATAGATGCAATTGTTTTCTACGATAAACCCCTCCTAAAATTTGAGCGTTTGCTTGAAACTTACTACGGTTTTTCGCCGAAAGGTTTAAAATCTTTTCTAACCTCGATTCCTGTATGGTTGAAAGAAAAGATGTTTTTGAAGCGAATGCTTCATGAAGAGTTAGAAAAAATTGGCAATTACGATAAGAAAAAAGCTAAACTTCTTTTTCCTGAGCACCACCTTTCACATGGGGCAAGTGCATTCTATCCTTCCCCATTCGAAGAAGCTGCCGTGCTGACGATTGATGGAGTAGGAGAGTGGGCAACCGCTTCGATTTGCTACGGAAAAGGCAAGGATATGACGATTCTGAAAGAATTGCGTTTTCCGCACTCTTTGGGACTTTTGTATTCTGCCGTTACCTATTATTGTGGTTTTAAAGTCAATTCGGGTGAATATAAGCTCATGGGGCTGGCTCCGTATGGCAGCCACGGGTCAGAGCAAGTGGCTCGTTTTGTAGATATTATTAAAAACAAACTCGTCGAAATCAAAGAAGATGGCTCGGTTTGGCTCAATCAAGAGTATTTTAGTTATGCCACTGGCCTCAGAATGGTTTATGACGATAAATGGGCCGAAGTGTTAGGCTTCAAACGCCGTGAATCAGAGAGTTTGTTGGAGCAAATCCACTGCGATTTTGCGTTGGCCATTCAAGAAGTAACCGAAGAAGTAGTCATTAAAATGGCTCAAGAAGCCAAACGTCTAACAGGTTCTAAGAATCTTTGTTTGGCGGGTGGAGTTGCTCTAAACTGCGTAGCCAACGGTAAATTACAGAAAACAAATATCTTTGAAAACGTATATATTCAGCCCGCTGCTGGCGATGCTGGCGGTGCTTTAGGTGCAGCACAGGCAGCTTATCATATCTATTTCGGTCAAGAACGTAAAGTCGATAAAGCGAAGCTCGATGCCATGAAGGGCTCTTACTTAGGGCCAGAATATTCTGACCTTGAAGTAGAACAAATGTCGAGAAAATACAATGCAGCCTTCGAACGTTTTGATGATTTTGATGCTTTAGCGGCAAAAACAGCTACATTATTGGCCGAAGGCAATGTGATTGGTTGGTTTCAAGGACGCATGGAATTTGGCCCTCGTGCCTTAGGTGGAAGAAGTATTTTGGGTGATGCTCGCAACCCCGAAATGCAGAAGAAATTGAACCTGAAAATCAAATACCGTGAAGGTTTCCGCCCGTTTGCACCATCAGTTTTGGCCGAAGATGTGCAAGAATACTTCGAGTGCGAAACGCCATCGCCGTATATGCTTTTAGTACATGGAGTTGCCGAAAAACGTCGTACGAAATTCCCTGCCGATTATGAGTCTTTACCGATGATGGAAAAACTCTATTTCTTACGTTCGGATTTGCCATCTATTACCCACATTGATTATTCGGCACGTATTCAGACGGTTCATGCCGAAACCAATCCTCGTTATTGGACACTCATCAATGAGTTTAAGAAACAAACAGGTTATGGCGTAGTAGTAAATACGAGTTTCAAC
>JACCDW010894874.1_pt1 | contig 65044 bp, 59 predicted proteins | sample 7449781 | NCBI WGS metagenome assembly JACCDW01 (sample SAMN15323449, study PRJNA562643) | freshwater metagenome | isolation source: river surface water | place: USA:Blue River Watershed | collected 2017-08-18
ACAGTGTTGCCCAGAACGTGTAAGGCATTTGAAAGCAACACGTTGCTGTTGGCGATAAACTCGTTGACTGTCGTCGAGGGTCCATTCACGGCAAGGTTACTATCTAGAACAGTGTTTCCCCGAACGTGTAAGGCATTTGAAAGCAACACATTGCTGTTGGCGATAAACTCGTTGACTGTCGTTGAGGGTCCATTCACGGCAAGGTTACTATCTAGAACAGTGTTTCCCAGAACGTGTAAGGCATTTGAAAGCAACACATTGCTGTTGGCGATAAACTGGTTGACTGTCGTTGATGGTCCGTTGACGGCAAGGTTACTGTCTAGGACAGTGTTTCCAAGAACGTGCAAGGCATTTGAAAGCAACACGTTGCTGTTGGCGATAAACTGGTTGACTGTCGTTGATGGTCCGTTGACGGCAAGGTTACTGTCCAGAACAGTGTTTCCCAGAACGTGCAAGGCATTTGAAAGCAACACGTTGCTATTGGCGATAAACTGGTTGACTGTCGTTGATGGTCCGTTGACGGCAAGGTTACCGTCCAGAACAGTGTTTCCCAGAACGTGTAAGGCATTTGAAAGCAACACGTTGCTGTTGGCGATAAACTCGTTGACTGTCGTTGAGGGTCCATTGACGACAAGGTTGCTGTCTAGGACAGTGTTTCCAAGAACTGATAAATTACTTGACAGTATACAGTTATCATGCACCATTAAACCTCCTTGCATGTCCACATTGCTTTTGAAATGCACTGCGCCATCAACCCATAAATCTCCATGAATGTATGCATTGGTATCTAGAGACATCTCTGATTTTATGGTAACAGTTCCTCCAAATGCAGTATCCCCGTCTACGTACATGTCGCCATGATTCCAAAAATCCTTCGTGTTGTAGATGTTGTTGCAAAATGTTGCACATCCATCAATCATAACATTTTCTGTTATCTCAACATCAGCATCAAGGAGTACATCACCGGTTACTTTGAGGGTTTTAACAGACAAAGAGTTCATGTCAACATCACCTTCAAAACTTGCTGCATTTTTAACATTAAGATTACTATCAATGTTAACAGTATTTGTAAAAGTTGATTCGCCATTAACGTTAAGAGTGTTACATAATGTAACAGTACCTTCAAAAATACTGTTTCCTTTATTCTGGACGACACCATAATTGATCATGTTGTTAGAAAAAGTAATGTTGCCTGACGCGGTAATATCTCCATCGACTACAAGATTCTTTTGCAAGTTTGTAGTCCCGCGAACTACAAAATCGTCTGAAACTGTTAACTGTCTATTGATGTTAACAATATTGTTAAAAGTGGTTTCTCCACGAACGGTAACATTACTTTGCATCTGAACATTGCCCAGTATGTTGACATTACACAGCGTAGATGTGCTTTTAGAGATGAATCCTCCAGTTGTTGTTAGCAAGTTACTAACATTGAGGGGCCCGTTGATATTAACATTGCTGGTCATATCCACACTGCCTTGGAAAGACGATGTTCCAGATACAGCTAAATTACCGTAAAGTGACGTCGTACCTATGATCCCAACGTCATTAGAAAAACTTGCATTGCTTAACACAGAAAGATTACCACCCAATGAGCAATTACAATTTATGATCACATTTGATCCAACTATCAAATTACATCCAGCGTTTATATTGCCATTTACACTCAAGTTACAGCCAATATGCATATTATTTCCAAGATCCATGTTTGCATTCAATGCAGTAATAGATGGCCCTGATACTAATAAATTACTGCCAATATTTACATTGGAAGAGAAGGTTGCAGTCCCATTGTTTTGGAAATCGCCTTTTACTGTTAATGTATTGCACATTCCAACAGAGTTTCTAGCGGTAAATGTTGCTGCGGCAACAACAGTATTGCTGAATGTTGCTGGACCTTTACTAACAAACTTTCCTGTCGTTGTTAAATTCGATAACTGAACATCTCTTTCGGTTGTCAAGGTTCCTTGTAATGTTACATCACCAGAAAAAACAACATTTGATGTGAACTTTGTAAAACCGTTTATTACACAGTTACTTTGAATGACCACATTGCTTTGGAAATTTGCTGGACCATAGGAAATCAGTGGACCTTGTACTGAAGTGGATCCATTTAGCTGGGTAGAAGTGGTAACGATAATATTCGATAATGTACACGTTCCTCCAGTAATATTCCCCTTGACCTTTAAATTTCCTGCAATTTCAACATCATTACTAAATGAAGCAGTATTGTATACTAAAATGCCATTACTAAAAACGCAATTGCTACTAGCATAAAAACGTTCACTAATAACAACTGGTGAAGAAAAGTTTGTCGGTTTAGAAATGATGAAACTATTGCTCGTGATTGATATGTCATTTCCTAAAGAAATATTAGAACTAGAGATTGTAAATGTGTCAGATGTTACAGCAACTTGCCCATTCAATTGGATATTACTTCCTATAACTAACTGAGCGCCGGCATTCTCATTTCCTACAGAAAGTACTCCATTATTTCCAACTATCCAATCGTTAATATTTATGTAGTCATCATTGCTATTGACAAATGTGTTACTACCTTGATTGTTTTTTATGATGACTGTGTTACAGCCTGTATTAACAATATCATGGCCGATCAATACATTATTGTTATTTTGGTCTGTCAGGAAATTTCCTAATGTAATCGAGTTTGTTGTTCCCTGTGTAACATTTGAAAATCCGATACCAACGTTATAATAACCTTCAGTTGCAGATTTATATCCAATACCAACATTGTTGCTAGACTCATTATATTCATTTGCGCTTGTATGTTCATAGCCAATTAAAACATTGTTGTTACCATTTGTATATAAACCACCAGCATTACCAATAATAACATTTTTTGTTCCAGATACCATATATCTGCCGGCTGATACTCCCAAGAGAATATTGTCATCACCAGTACTATATTTTCCGGCATCCATGCCAATAAATAGTCCACGGTTGCCTTGGGTAGTATCAGATGCTGTGCCATAACCAACATACACATTATAGAACCCAGTAGGATTTGGAGCAGCGTTAACACCGGCAATAACTGAATTGTTTGTAAATCTCACATACGCTGCCGTATCTGTCTGAGTATTAAAAATGTTCACATTTTTGGCAGTATTCTGTAAACTCATGTCTGTCTATTTTCAACAAACACAAAAAAAATTACACTAGCAAAAGCTAGTTTTTTTTGTTTTTTATTATGTATGCAGCGTCACGTTCTACGTGTTCTACGTGGAGAAGGGCGGAGTCATCCCAAGTAGTTTTTGCATCACCGCGTATTTTTGCTGACGTTTTACAATTTTGTTCGTAGGGCACTGGTAGACATACAACATCTTGTACAAATCATACACGCATGTTTGCATATCAGGAATCGCCGTCCATGTGTTGATGTAAGGATGCCAAACCATCACACACCTTCCGTGTCGCCAAAAGTCAACAAGTTCGCAATCTTCTTTGGATGCGATTGTGATATCGATGAAATCTGCTGTGCACCTCTCTTCTTTGATGTCATCTGAGCCGTCATCTGCAACTACTACTATCGTATTAAACCGCATCCGGTAAAGGCTGAAGTTAGCTGTCAGTTGGCCACTGCTGTTTTCTACTCGATTGAAGTTAAGGGTGTCGTTGTATGAACAGAACAGCGGAGTCTTCCTCAAAGGAATACATTCGCACTTGTCGAAATGTGGCACTTCTACTCGGACGACACTGTTCTCATGCCCGACACTATCAACAATAACGAAGCTGTTGCGCGAGCACGCATTCCTGATCGAGTCGCTTGTGAAGGGACTGACAAACTTCTCTGTATCTGTGCTACGCATATTGAGCTCGTTGTCAAAATGTGATTTGAACTCCTCGACTTCTTCTTTTGTAAGAAACGAATCGTTGATAGGTCGGTCGAGAAAGAGCATGTGATCCAGAGTGCGTTTGAGCTGAGAAATAGTCTGAACCACCAACGTGTGAACGATATTTTTGATACGATAAAACTCAGCATCTGGCAGATTTGGGTTGATCAGAATGACCATGTCAAGGTCGCTCCAAGGGAATGTTTTGCGGATGTCCTCGTTCTGATATGTGGCAACAAGCATTGCATAAGCATTGCTTCCTTTGATTACCACCATGATGTTTGAGATGTCGAACCGGGACAGGTTCGGATTGTTGTTGATTTTGAACATAAGCATCTCATAAACTTTCAGGGATATGCTCTGAAACTTTGGATTCGAATTGTAAATCGAATTTGCCAGAGCTTCAGTGATCTTTGATCGCTTATCATCTTCGTCAAGGGACTCCATCACGCCAGTGGTTTTTGGCATGACATTGAACCAATAATTTCCCTTGCAGCCACGCAGATCAACAGATTCTTCCACAGCCTTCTTGATAAAGAGATTGCGGTCGATGCTGGTCCACGGCTGCATTGTGAATACTTTGTTTAGCGAGAAATGTAAGCACGATGTAGAATTACATCATTGAACCTTTATGTGGTTTTCAATTTTTGTCGGTTTTCTGTGTGCAAAAGAAAATTTTTTCTGTCGTCGTTATTGACCAGGAAATACAATTGTCCAAGTATAGTAAGAGATTTTACCACAATGTCTTTAAGAGCAGCTGGGGCGGCTGCAGGAGCTATTCCTGCAAATATATCAATTTCACAATTTGCTACACCAGCAGGTAGGATTGTACAATATGTTAAAGACTATTCGGGGCTAGCATTTATAGTTTCAATTGTGATTGTTGCCTGGTGGTTTTACACTGTCGGTTTTCCAAGATTTAGTTGGTTTTACCATGAAGAAAACATCGACTCGTTTCTAAGTGAAAACAACTTTTTAGAGGATAACTTGAAAGGACTTCTTACCTTTGTCGTCCCTCGAGGTTTTGATAAGTTTGAGGTCTCACTTGAAACATTGTCGAAAGATATTAGTAATTTGAAGGCCAATATTGAAGCAAATTTTCCTAACAATTATCAGAAAGCAATTATCCATTATTATGCATTTTATGATTTGATAAAACATCCAGATCCAGCTTCTATTCCTTATCCGCCTCCAAATGGATTTAGTACAGATTATAACAAGTTCTACAAGTTTTATGCAACTTACCTGTCTTTATCTGGTGAGGTGGATATGTCTGGTATGGGAAATGACCAAAAAGCATATGAAGTATACAAATTAGATAACCCAGAAGGAGCCGGGAAAAATCCTTACAAGTTGAAAGAAAAAATTAGAAAGCTTGGTGAAGGGTTTGAAGCATTAGCAAAATCACTAAATCAACTTATACGAGATTTATCATCGAAAGATTACCTAGCGTATATCATAATTCCAGATGATGAAACTCTAACAAAAGTGAAAAGGGATTTGGAAAAGTATAAAGCAAACATCAATGATGTTTACACGCAAGATTTCAAATATACAAATGTTAACGAGTTTTCGTGGTACTTTTTCGAATGTCTTCAAAAAGACAACCCGCAAATGCCAAATTATGATAGCAATCTAACTTACATTTTAACAAATTATGTAAACAGCGACTATAAAACGCGTCAAAAGGCTAGAAATTTATTGATCAAAAACAATACATTATGTGACTTCTTAGATAGACATCCATTATTTGCAAAGGTGCAATTTGCAACCCAGTTCAATGATAAAAAGGCAGCATATTCAAAATTAAAATCGATATATGCAAGTGCAATTGTAAATTTAGACGATTTTATGAAAGAGATCAACAATATTAAATTGTTCATCAATTATTGTCATATTACAAATCTCTACTTGAGCACTTATTGCAAGGAACACAAGGGATATAATAGGTATCATATCATGCGGATATATAATGACAGGTATACTGGGAGAGGATGGGATTTTTTTGTAGGTATGATGAAACCATACTTTCAAGATATTATTATTGATAGAATTTTAGCTCATCTTCTCAGGATTTTCACTGCAGAATATTGGAAAGAGAGATTGGCTCATTTCATGACATTATGGGGACGAGTAGGAAATTCTATAATGAATATTCCAGCGAATGTAATGAGTGACATAAAATCTCGAAGAAACATGAAAAAAGAACCATTTGAAGAGATCAAGGTAAATCAATATGAAGGTTTCCTTGGAGCAATATTTGGTCCAATCATTGCTGTTGGTAAGTTCTTCATGAGTATGCTTAAAATCGCGTTGACAATTGCTGATCTATTCATGGCTTTTACAAAAGATCCTTTTGGTGTACTCAAAGATGCCTTTACGTTAATATTTGCAACATTGATCTCTATTATTCTAGTGATTCTATACGTTATTATTTCACTGCCCATTTTCATCATCATTCCATTTGGGCTATACTTCTTTTTCACAGATATTGTCTTATGGTTGATTAATGCCTTTTACCGAATATGGATGTTTTTGTTTATAGTCTTATTTGTAGCTATTTTAACTGTCATAAATGTGGCTACGAAAGGGGGTGTTCAAAAGCTAATGTTGTGTGAGAATAGTCCAGGAGCGTGGTACAAACACGCAAACTACCATTTGAGAAATATTTACGAACGGTCAACATTTTGTTCAGTTCCTTGTCCAACAGGTTATGCTCCGTCAACATCAGGTAGATGGTGTTCTCCAACGCCCGATCAACATCCAAGTTTCTGCCCCGAAGCTGAAATAATGCGCATATACAGCGGATATAAACGAACTGATATCAAATACTCGTACCCAGATTATAAAACATTTGGAAATGTGAAGTACGAGACAAGTACTCCGTTAGAAAAAGAAAACAAATTATTTAAACACTTCAGAATAGGAAAGAGATTTTTTGAAAAATGCAATAAACCGATGGAGAACTTTACAGACGTTTCAAAGAGTATATGTAGTAATTTAGATGCTATTGAAAAATCAAAACCACATGGATTAACAGATGCAGATGTTATACGTCTTCGTCGTTTATGTAGACAAAGTTTCTGTAACTCGCGAAGTGCGTATGGATTTTGTAACAAACCCCAATCATTTACCGAGGATGATCCCTCGGCATTAATAAAAAATATATGCATGATCGTTTTCTCGATTATCATGTTTACCATTTTGGTAATCATAATTGTATATGTTACGTTTGAGGATGGAGGAGCTATTATGAGCTTTAAACTACCAGATATTCATCAAGTATGTTCTAAGTAGAAGAGCGTGCTGGGCCAGATTTCATAGTTTTCAGGATTTCTCTACCTTCTTTCGAATATTTAAGTTTGTTTTTAGGACGGCGATGATTTCCTGCAGTTTGCCAGGTTGAAGGACCATCGGCATTTGGCACAGGGGGAGAATCGCGATGACTCACAATGCCAACACCACTTGCGCGCTTGATGACAAAATCACACATCAGAGGACCTCCTTTAATTCCTGTAATATCAACGGCTTGAATGCCGTTTTGTCCTTCAACTACATTGAATTGGATATACTCTCCCTTCTCAAGGGTTTTGTAGTTTGAGTTTAGCGGCTTAATACCACTGTGATGGGCAAAGATATCCTTACCCTTGTCTACACCATCACAAACCGTGATAAATCCATAACCTAGTTTAGGATTAAACCATTTAACTTGACCTACATGGGTACCTTCTTCATTTCTGTCCTTTACTTCTGGAACAACAGGAGTTGGCTCGACAACAGCCGGGGCTTGCACGGTTTGTGTATCTTCCATGACTTGTTTTAAACAGTGGAAAATCTCTTATATAGTTTTCAAGTGAAAACAAACTTCGTTAAAGATATGCAAACAAAATATTTCAATTCTTTATATCCAACATACACGATGATACAAAGAAAGACAAAGATGCTAGTGCTTGCAGTTATTTTACTACTTTGTTTATATTATATCCGCCTGTACACAAAACTACCAGGGCCTCCATATGATATACTTCAATTACCATTATCAAAACTGAATTCCGAATTACTTGATCAAAAGCAACTAATCGTTATTAACGAACAAGTTATCAATGTTCATTCACTTCTTACAACTGTATTTGCATACATGTATGTTTTGAAAGATGAGCGATTTTTGCAGCCTTCAGAAGTATTCACGAAGTCAATCTCCAAGTTCACAATTATAACAAGTCCTTTTCACGATACAACAGTAGATATTGCAACACCTGGTCAAGATTCAAGTAATATTAAATACACTACTGTAAAACTTTCAAAAAATAAAGTTGTTATTCTACCAGCTCTTTGGTTATACCGTACACAAGATGAGAAAATCAAACGAATAATTTTGGACGATCCTATTACAATGCTAGCGTATCGCGTTTTTTGAAATATTCCAAGATCTGATTGTTTTCTACAGAGAGAACTAAGTAGTAGGGCTTCACTCCGGTGATCTTAAATAGTGTGCTGCCTTGAATGTATGGAGGGCAATCTACAACAATTGCCTTTACAAATCTCGTTGGATCAACATCTTTGTGATAATGAGCGATCATGTTGATTAGATCTGAATCCGAGTAATCCTCCAGATTCATTGCAAAAGTATTTTGAATACTCTTCGGATCCTTATATAAAGATAAAAATAAGAGATGTCTTCCTACAATGTTCAAATCGCGCCTATAGTGACGTATTGGGATCTTGTAGAAATGTTAGATGTAAATAATAAACTTCGAGCAGCATTCAGAGAGACTGCCGATGTATTTTTATCAAAGAGATGCAAAAATGCTACAGATATAGAGACAGCTTTTAAGAAAGCATGCAAAAAACATCATATTAGTCCAAGTACCCAAGGATATGGAGGATTTCCTGGAGCTTTATGTATATCTATAAATGATTGTGCTGCTCATGGAGTTCCGCGAAAAGAAAACAAAATAAATATAGGAGATGTCGTTACAATAGATGCTACTGGTTTCAATGGTCGTTACCATAGTGATTTGGCGGAAACATTTCTGTATGTAGAAACAGCAACCCCTGCATATCCTGATCAACAGCATTTAATGAAAGCTACAAAACTTGCATTAGATCGAGCGATTCGTGCTTGCAAACCCGGGACGCCATATTGTAAGCTATCCAACATAATTTCAAAAACAGCAAGGGAAGAAGGTGTATTTGTAGTCGAAAATTTGTCAGGTCATGGTATTGGGACTAAAATACATATGCAACCGCACATCGACAATGACCCATGTGAAAATCCAAAAGATAATCGTAGAGAAATGCAAGTTGGAGACGTGGTTTCCATTGAACCCATATTTGCATTGGGTACTTCGAAAACAAAAAGAAAAGAAGGCGACCCGTTCAGTATATACACATATGACGGTAGTATCTCTGCCCATTATGAAAGAAATATAATTATCACTGATTCAGGTTGTCATATATTGAATGAGTGGAAAGAATAATTATCGAATAATATATAAACATGTTTCAAGCAATTGCATGGGTATACATTCTGATCCCTGTTGTTCTTGCTGCTGTAGTGAACATGATTGTACACTTCAACGGATGGACACACAAGGATAATCTTCCTCCAAATACTTTGCTTCCTCCAGGATATGTAGTAGGAGCTATTTGGACTTTAATTTTTGGCCTTTTAGGTTTCCTGATGTACATTGTAAAAGATAACTCTTGGTCTGTTATATTTATTGCCCTATTTTTAATATATAGTCTAGCATATCCTTTTATATCTTCTCGGGCATATCCTTTGTTGAATCTCTGGGCTCTTGTTCTGGCATTCTTGTTGCTGGTGATTTTACTTGCAACTCATGTATATGAGAAAATACATATCATATTGTTGATGACTCCACTGATAATATGGGCAACATATGTTAACACGATTTATGCTTTTTGATATCAATCAACTTCGTTAACAACAGGCTCGTTCATCGGTTGAGAAGATGATGTAGGTTCACTCTGATGAAGCTTGGTCAAAATTGGCATGAGAGTATCAGATAGCGCTTTGTATTTATCGTCGTATTCTTCTTTAGTTGCTGTCCGATTTTCTTCAAGCCATTCAAGTCCACTTTTTACTGTTTCTTCAACCGTTGCTTGATCTTCATCAGATAGTTTCTTTTTTGCTTCATCCGTGAAAGCGTTTTTAACGTTATACAGATATGATTCAATATTGTTAAAAGCTTCAATACGTTCCTTTGCTTTCTGATCTTCTTCCTTGTACTTTTCTGCATCAGCAACCATTTTCTCAATCTGTTCTTTGGATAGATGTCCTTTATCTGCCTTGATTGTAATATCATTTTTCTTTCCGGAGTCCTTATCTTCTGCAGTTACTGTGAGAATACCATCTGCGGATACATCCAGAGTAACTTCAATACGAGGTACACCGCGAGGAGCTGGTCTAATTCCTGCAAGGTCGAATGTACCCATAAGATTATTATCCTTGGTGAAATTTCGTTCACCTTCATAAATTTTGATAGACACTGTATCTTGATTGTCAGCATAAGTGCTAAATGTTTGACTCTTTTTAACAGGAATTGTAGTATTGCGGGGAACAATGGGGGTCATGATTCCACCAGCTGTTTCAATACCGATTGAAAGAGGTGTGACATCAAGTAGAAGAATGTCTTTGATTTGTTCGTCTTGAGAACCACAAATGACTGCAGCTTGTACCGCGGCTCCATATGCAACACATTCATCCGGATTTAGACTCTTACAAAGATCTTTACCACCGAAGAAATCCGAAAGCATATTCTGGATCTTGGGAATTCGTGTACTGCCACCAACTAGGACAACTTCGTCAATATCCGCTTTGGACATCTTTGCGTCTCTCAGCGCATGTTCAACACATTCTAGAGTTTTCCTGAAAATATCCATGCCAAGTTCTTCAAAACGTGCGCGTGTAATCGAACTTACAAAATCAATTCCATCGTAAAATGCATCTAGTTCTACGCTGGCAGTTGCAGAAGTACTTAGTGTTCGTTTGGCGCGTTCACATGCGAGCTTCAGTCGTTTTAGAGATCGCGAGTTATCCGATGGATCTTTCTTATACTTGCGTTTGAATTCTTGAACGAAATGCTTGACCAGACGGTTATCAAAGTCCTCTCCACCAAGGTGGGTATCTCCATTCGTTGATTTTACCTCGAAAATTCCACCATCAACTGACATGATTGTCACATCAAATGTTCCGCCACCAAAATCAAAAACGCAAATATGATGTTCCTTGTCTGTTTTTTTATCAATTCCATATGCAACTGCTGCTGCTGTCGGTTCATTGATAATACGGAGAGCATTCAAACCAGCAATACTAGCGGCATCTTTAGTGCTTTGTCTTTGACTATCTGAAAAATAAGATGGAACGGTGATAACACAATCTTTTACTTCTTGTCCAACATAGCTTTCTACAATTTCTTTCATTTTTCCGAGAACCATAGCGCTGATTTCTTCGGGGTAAAATTTCTTTGTTTCATTCTTGACTTCACATACAATTTGTGGGCGATCATGGCCATCATCAACAACCTCAAAGGGCCACAACTTCATATCGGATTGAACAACTGGGTCGCTAAATCTACGACCAATAAGACGCTTAGCATCATAAATTGTGTTCTTGGGATTCATTGCAGCCTGAGATTTAGCTCCGTCACCAACCAACCTTTCGCTATCATTGAATGCGACCATGGATGGGGTGATACGATTTCCTTGTTCATTTGCCAAAATCTCAACACGCCCATTCTGCCAAATACCTACAGCACTGTAGCAAGTTCCCAGATCACAGCCGAATGCAATACGTTTGGACATGATCTATTTTTTAGATGTGAAAGGTTCTTATATCAGTTTAGTTTTGAGCAGAAGCCCTAAGTCTTAGTTTCTCTTCTTTTTTTTGGCGCGTCCATGCTTTAAAACTTGTCATATTATGATATGCTACTACTAACTTTCTTGTCTCCTTCACATAGTTGCCAGGATACAAAACAACATATTCCTTAAATAGCTCTGGATTGCTGTCCACAAGATCTTGAATTGTACGCTTGCGACTAGCTGTTTTTTGGATGTTTACTTCCTCTTCATTTCGCCATTGATGATTGTCTTTGATATCTACCAATACACCGATCTGTCTTATAAAGTATGGAATCCTATAGTTAAGTTGATGATGCATCCATGGATAGATAATATCTGGCCCATCTTCTACTACCATGTCATGTTTATTGACAAAACGTAGAAACTTAGATTCATAACGTGTTTTGAAATGAACAGTTGATCCCTCCAAGTTTTCAAAAGGTTTGCTTTTAATGCAAAACGGCAGGTTGGCAGTACAAGCAAGACAAAGCATGCGACTACGTCCTTTGTGGCGTTTAAAATCTTTGCTAGTAAATTCGTCGCCACACTGTTCACATCTTAGACGAACATCTCCTATCTTTTCAATAACATCATGATGCGAATTATACAGATATGGCATGAAATTATGACGCCCTTCATTCATGCTTGCACATTGTATATATTCGTAACTTGAAAGATCAGTATCAGTTACACGACGGCCTTTTCCAATACTTAATATATATGGACGGAAGTTATCGAATTCTTCTCTTGTTAGATGTCGATTCCAATAGCGTTCCTTAAATTCATCTGGCATTAGATCAAATTCTTGAAAATCGTTCTTTATCTTGTCCCTCATGATATCTTCTGGGGAGTTAAGGAAATCCCGGCAAACATTACACCATTTATAACCTTTGTTGATACGCCCCATCACATTGTTCAAAGCACACATGTTTGGACGATCGCATGTAAAACACTTGTATCTGAGCATGATATGATTGCGACGATTATAAACATCATCATTATGGATAAATCTGTAAATAGCCGGTTTCTTTTCATGGTCCTGTCTTTTCTCGATACGAATATTGGCAAGATCAAGGTCTTCACCTGTTTTTTTATCCCAGGCTTTTTCAAACCTTGCCAAAAAGCTATTTACTTCTTCTTCGTTCATATTCTTATTCAAAGATGATAACTTTGTTCTTTATATACGAATTCTGCGGCCACCTGTTTGGCTATTTACTGGTTTGATATCGATTTTTACGTTGGCATTACGAACAGCATTCGCGTTTGCATTTGTTCCAATTCCCGGAGTAATCTTGACGTTGTCGTTTGTTTTTCCTGTCTTGATTAATAAACTGTCAAATGTTGCTTTTGGTTTTTGACTAATAAGATCGCGTAAATAATCCATAATTGGATTTGCTAAACCATCCTCATATTTGTGAATCATGAGATTTATAAAGTATGCCAATGTTCGAGGATCTAAAGGAACTATAACTTCATCCTTTTCGCTAGCATTGTTAATATGAGATACAAACTGATTATCTACAACATCTCTTACCGTTCTATAAAAGTTCTCTGCGCTCGCAGTTCCAGTTTTTGTATTTTTCATTGCTACAAACTCTTCAATACTGGTATTATTGAAATAGTATAAGTAGTAGATGTAAGACCAAAGCTCATACTTGCGTATATCAACTGTATGGTCAATATCTATGCTTCCATCTATGTTAATTTTCTTAGAAAATACCATTCTCCCAACAACACATGAACATGTTTCGATGTCAGATTTAAATTTTTTGTCGAAAAGTGCTGCATGAGAAAAATTAACGAGAGCACGAGGTTTTCTTGTTTTCTTCACTTTTGGTTTAGGATTGAGTCGTGCATTTACAATGGCACTTTTAACATCCAATACAGCAGACTTGTAGGCCACGTTTTCCACACTCATGCTTTATTATATGTTGTGGATTTATTTAGTTTCGTCAGTGTTTCCAATGGTATTTATTTTGTTTTGCGTATTTCATCAATGATCTTGATCGCATCCCTGTGAACACTTTCTGCATCTCTGTTTGCATCAATTATAATCACACGAATACCTTTGTCCTTTGCATAAACAATCATCTTTTCATATTGTTCGTGCACCTTTGTCAAGTATTCCAAACTTACGCCATCTTCGCATTTTCTTCCCCTTTTGTGCATACGTTCCATACAAACCTCTGGATCAGCTCTCAGGTAAATCAAAACATCTGGCTCCCATTTTACCTTTTCATAGATTTCTTCAAACAGTTCTAGTTCCATTGGATTCATAATGCCATCAATCCTTTGCAATTCTGTAAAAACCATCTTGCAACACATCGGCGATCTTTCATAAAGAGCTGTACAATCAATACCCTTCCAACGATTGAAAGTCATTAGCACTTTCAGATTAAAAGTGAAACTCCATCTGGCAAAATCTGTGTAAAACATGTTCAACCAGTCGCGCCATTCGTCAACGGGTTCCAAAAATACTGGTAGCCGCGTCCCTTCATGAAGAAGGCGAATAACTGTCGATTTACCCGAACCAATATTCCCGATAATACTTATCTTCATCTTAAACTTATCTTGTTTGCAAAAAGTCTTTAAGTTTTTTTATTTCATTTTTTATTTACAATGACTTGTGGTTTTCTGCTAGAAGTATTGAGATATGCGATACCTCCGTCTGCTACGTTGATTGCCTTTGAGTAATATATAGGCGCTTTAGCATTGTTTTTTGTACTTCTGACTTGATCAACAAGTGCTGAATCTATTCTTGTAATAACATTCAAGTAAGCATATGATTTCTTTTTCAGTTTATCCAGAACGTCTTCTGGACAATCTTCTTCAACAAAGGTTAGTGATCGCTTAGAAAGAACGTAAATACTACAATATATGAAGTTGACCCTCCACGGTCTATCTTTAGCTCGACATTTATAGAAAAACAATTCCCTGTTTAGTTTTAGATACGATGCAATAGTCTCGTCTACTTGAAAACATTCCAAAAACAAAGAGAGAAAGTTCATAATCAGATCATATGCATCTATTCTGTTCTTGGCAACCAAAATATCTTTTTTATAAAAGTCTTTAGGAGAAACCTTTTCAATTATATATTTTACAATTGCTAAACAACTATTTGACTTGGAATCAGATCCTTCTTTAGTAAGTAGATCCCATAAAACATCCAATAGCCCCATTATTTCTTCATTAAGCAGACCGCGAAGACTATCTAATTCTCCAATGTTCCTTTGCTTTCGATAAAGTAAACCAAGGACATCTATGTTATTAACATGATCTTCTCGAAACGGTAAATCTTCGTAACATTGAAAGATATGTTTACACATAGTATTCAAAGTGGGGATTGACTTTTTTTGTTGATATTCTACAAGGTGTTTATAAAACTCTCTTATTGGTTTGATTTTATTGGTTGTACAAGTAGTAGCAAATGCATTAATAAGCATTATTAAAAGTTCATTGTGTTTATCAATACTACGCAAAGTATTGATAAAATCTACCTTGTTCCGTTGTTTAATAGATGATATGAGCTTATCCATATAGATCGGTTCCTATTATACTATGATAGCGTGTGGAAATGTTTTTATACGATCTAGAAAGTCTTGGAAGTCACATATACTTTGAATGTAAAACACTTTTATTTTGTCTTTTACATCTGCAACAATTGAATCAAGCTGTGTTTTTGTAATATCATTCAAAGTCCATGAACCATCTAGTTTTCGTTTTACAAGTCGGTATAATATTTTTTCCACATCTTTAATGTTCGATTTGTATCTTGATTTCATTTCTTTTATCATATCAAGAGCTTGTTTACCATCTGACTCTGCCAGAGGTATCGTTATTACACCATTTCTATAACACCATAGACGATCAAAGATTGGATTATCACCTTCCACCATTACTTCAATCGGATTTTCATCATCGCCACTGCCATATTCAGTAGTGGCTGCGTTTGTGTTGTCTGGTTGTTCTGAAGATCCTCCTGCTAAACATTTTAGATCTTCCCCAAACCGTCTTTTGTACATGTCTTCAAGTTCTTTCAACTTTTTGAATTCACACAAGTCTTTTCTTAGAGTACCCTTGGGTTTTCTTGAAAGTAGATGTCTGAACGTTCTTAGAAATACAGTAGCTTCATCGCGATCTAAGAAATACTTTGTGAAAAAACGGAAACCCTCTAATCTAGCAAAATTTAAAGCTAGTGCTGATGATCCCGAGGATTCTCGCAAGTTCTTTTGGGATTCTTTGCAAAACTCTACTTGGACTGTACTTTTGTTTACACGAATGTTTCTGAACACAATGCCGGCAAGACTTAGTTCTCCATGTCTCTCTATATTGTAAACATACTTGACTAAACATAGAACATACAAAATACGAATATAGTGATTGGCGATTTTGCTACAAATATCTTTTTTGGCAATGTTCTTTCTTTGAAGTAGTTTATTTTCTTCGTCAGTTGGGATCAGCAAAAGACTTTCACCTAGACTTTTTATTTCTAATTTAAGGAGTTTGTCTAGATCACTTTCTAAAATAACTTTGTATTTATCGCATACATCTTCGGATAAAAAGTTATACTCGCGATCTATAAACATATCCTTATCATCAACCAGTTTTGTTACAATCTTTTTTAATTGATTGAGATCTTCTCCTAGCTCATGCCCTGTTGAATCCACAGATTGGTTGGCACCCATTTCTTTATTTGTAGGCAGAAAACTATATAAAGATATCTAAAACATATGAGTATAATGATCAGTGAAGTACCAATTCATAGCAAGGTTAACGACAACGATGAAGAACTTCTCAAGTTCAACCCAAACCGTTTTGTACTTTTTCCAGTGCTAGATGAACAAATCTGGAAGATGTATAAAAACGCTTGTGCATCTCTATGGTTCACAGAGGAAGTCGATTTCTCTAAGGATATTGAGACATGGGAAAAACTGAGTGATAACGAAAAGTATTTTATCAAAATGGTTCTTGCATTCTTTGCAGGAAGTGACGGTATCGTCAATTATAATCTAGCTGCTCGTTTCCTAAATGAGATCCAGCTACCAGAAGCAAAGGCTTTCTACTCATTCCAAATTGCGATGGAAGCTGTTCATAGCGAGACTTACGCTCTTATGCTAAACACATATGTGAAAGATCCTGATGAGCGTGAAAAGCTATTTGGAGCGATTAACACAATTCCTTGTATTCAACAAAAAGCTGAATGGGCTCTCAGATGGATTGAAAGTGACGAAGCATCATTTGCACAACGGTGTCTTGCGTTTGTAATTGTTGAAGGTCTAATGTTCAGTTCCTCATTCGCAAGCATTTATTGGCTTAAGGAAAAGAACGTTATGCCAGGTCTATGTCTAAGTAACGAGTTTATCAGTCGAGACGAAGGACAGCATACAGAGTTTAACATTTACATCTATACACTTCTCAAAAACAAACTAACAGAGGAACACGTTCATAAAATGATGGCTGAAGCAGTTGATATCGAAGTTGAGTTTATTACAGAAAGTATCCCTTGTGCACTTCTTGGAATGAACAATGATTTGATGATTCAGTATGTCAAGTATGTTGCTGATCGTCTTCTGGTATCTCTTGGATATAACAAGATCTACAATACTCAAAATCCATTCCCTTTTATGGAGAGGATGAATCTAGAAAACAAGAGTAACTTCTTCGAGCATACTCGTATTGCGGATTACTCAAAGGCGGGCGTAGGAAGTGATAAGAATGGGTTTGTCTTCTCAACAGAAGAAGACTTTTAAATTATTATATGTTTTCTTGCTATAAGATTCTTATCGGAATAATGATTCCGCTATTTTCTTATGGATCTAATCATTCCAAACAATTAGAAAAAAGAACCGGTGCTAAACATCTAGTTGGTTTTCCAGGGACTTTAAAGAATCACGAAAGGATATTTGCAGGTTATAGTAATCGATGGAAAGGTGGTGTTGCTAGTGTTGTTCCTAAACGGCAAAGTGTTGTGCATGGAACGGTATACTTTTCAACGAAAGATCAACTTGATCGTTTAGATGTATTTGAAGAAGGCTATACAAGAGAGTGTAAGGATATTCATGTTGAGCTTTCTAACTTGAAAAGAAAAATAAAGTGTGTAATGTATGTGAAAGTAGATGTAAGTGATAGACGAGCACCATCTGCAAACTATTTGAAAGCTATAGAAAAAACTATTCAAGAATCTAGAAGCAGCTTACAAGATTCTTGATGATTTATTGATTAGCCATGATGCTATTGTAGAATGTAAGGAACTTTTCACGATTCCAACCAGAAGATCCTTTTGTTTTATCATTGTAAACGGCAGTACTGTCCTTGGTATTAAACTCTACGCAAATTAGACATACGTTATCCTTGGTATACCCCTTCAGCGGGTCTTTCCTCTCTAAGGAACATACCCAGTTTTTATCAAGATACGATCCGAATGTCATAGGAATGCCACTGTAAGCACAGAGACCATTCTGTTTGTTGTATAATTCAACCAAGAATTCAAAGTCTATATCATGTGAACAGTCTCTTTCAGTATTGCCTAGTGCCAGACGTTTCGCATTGTTACTTAAGGAACTTAGAAGCAAACATTTTAATGCCCCTCGCGGGGTGTTGTCGTATTGTTTTTTCAGTATTTTCTGACATGGTATACATCCGTTATTGATTCTAGCATGAAACTCCGAGAGTGGCTTTATTTGTCCGCAATAAGTGCAATTGTAATGGTCTATGCCATTTATTTCAGATTTAACAACAGGTACACGCGTCTTTCGTTGCTTTGGGGGTACTTCAAAATCATGTGTCTGACCTGTTGGATTGCTTGCTAAGATATTTTTCATTTCTTGAATCTTGTCAAGAGACCATTGACTTGAATTATTGAACTCGATACAGCAAAGCGCTGTATTTTGTTTGGTATAACCTTGTGAGGGATCTAACCGTTCAACACTGACTTTCCAATCATTGCGATCGATATTCATAGGTATATTTGAGTAATAGCATCTCCCATTTTGTTTAGTCCACATTTCATCAAGATCATCAAAACAGATCTCACAAACACCTGCATCATTTCTGCCCGCATCCCCTCTCTTTTTTGCATTTCTCTTTGCATGCTGTGCAAGTTGTTTCATATACCCGGTATAGGTTTGTCTATAAACTGCTTTAGTTTCTTTATTGCATGCTTTACATTCATACTGTAAACCATCTGATGTTCTATAGTATTTTGCAAAGTCTGATTTTGGCTTTTCAATATTGCATGTCGGACAGAGCTTTGTTTCCATATTAGATATATAGTTGCAACTCGTTTATGTCTTTTTCAATTTTTGGTTGATAATATTCGATGCTTTTTTAATCTCGAATTACTGATCAGAAACTTCGAAAAAACAAGTAAACTAACCTAAAATACATAACTTTAGTCATTACTTCATCAGTGACATCTGAAATTTTCACAATAATAATTAAAGCATGACATCAAGATACCAATTCGTCAAGAATTTTCCCCTATTTAAAACCCAGAAGGACTCGAGAAATATGGATGAAATTTGCCAGCCTGATAGTAGTGATTTTGCTCTTCAATTGCAACAGAAGTTTTTAAAAGAGTATATGGAGAAGCACCCAGAATGGGATCGATTAGTATTGTTCCATACGGCAGGCAGCGGTAAAACTTGTTCGGCAATAACGATGGCAGAAGAATATTTGCAAAAATATCCAAAGAACAAGGTTCGGGTAATTTTACCAGCCCGATTACGGACAAACTTTTTAGATGAGCTAATATCTCCATGTGGAATGGACAAATATATTTCAAAAACCGATTTCATAACTTACCATAATTCATCTACATCCCAGGCAACAAAACGACGAATTCGCCGGGCATTTATGGCAGCTATCCAAGAACGTTATGATATCATGTCATTCGAAAAGTTCAAAAATCAAGCTCAAAAAGCAGCCTCTTTAGATGAATGGTGTAATAACTTGACTGCTAACTCTATCATTATTATCGACGAAGTTCATAATCTCTTAAATCCTCTATATAGTCCCGATAACATTAACACAATCATGACAGAACATCGTCTACCTGCAAGAGCAAAAGCTATAAACACCCTACTATTTAGATACATGACAAAAAATGCTCACAAAAACTGTAAGATGGTCTTTATGACTGCTACTCCCATTTTTGATAATATTGCACAACTACGTGAACTGATTCTTGGCGTTAATCCCAATGCACCTGTAACTTCTTCCACAAAATTGTCCCAAGGAATAGAATATTTACGTGGAAAGGTTTCTTATTTCCCAGGAATTAGTCCTAATGCATATCCCTCTGTAGAATATGAGACACATAATGTCCCAATGTCACAGACACAAATAAAAGAAACGATCAAGGTTCTCGAAGTAGATGGCGATGATGAATATAAGGAAGCGTTCATGTCAAAACAGCGGCAAATCTCTCTTGCATGCCTACCAGGTGCCAAAGATGTGCCCAAAAACATCAAAAAGATTGTAGCAAACCTTGATGAATATGCTCCCAAAATTGCTACTCTTCTTAAACAGCTAAAATCTCCTGGTAAACATGTTGTCTTTAGTAATTTCATCAAATCAGGATTACATGTTGTACGCGCAGCATTAGAAAACAATGGTTGGATTTCTTTAGATCAGGCTGAGAAAATAGCAGACACATCATCTTACAAATACAAGATATATGCACTATGGGATGGAAGCATTGATGATATGCAAAAACAAAAAATAAAAAGTATTGCAAATTCCAAACAAAACATTGATGGGTCAATGCTCAAAGTCATTCTAGGAAGTCCTTCGATAAAAGAGGGCGTTTCTTTTAAACATGTTCAGCATTTACATATGTTAGACCCAGTATGGAATCAATCAGCCAAAACACAAGTCGAAGGACGTGCGATTCGTTTTTGTTCTCACGTAGATATTGATCCCACAAAGGACAAGACATTGCGTCGCGTTGTGGTTGTACATCTTTACAAATCTCATTGCACTGCAAAGAATGGAATAGAAAAAACGTGTGATATGATGATCTATGATCATGTCATTCCAAACAAATACAAGACAGTTAAAGCTGGCGAAGATGCTCTAAAAAGTGTAGCAATTGATCATTATCTTTTCCGTAAGCTGTATAGACACACTCCTTTAACAACTCCGGAAGGAACACCAACGGAACAGTCTCCGATTGATCTAAAGGAAGATGTAGTTTTAAATAAACGTCAAACAAAACAGAAAATTAAAAACAGTTGCCCATCTAAAAGACGTCCAGATGCGTTTGACAATTGCCCAGAGAACATGGAGAATCGTCTAAATAAACACGGTGATCCATGTTGTTACAAAATCCGTAAATCAAAGCAGCCAAAAGAACCCAAAAAGCCACAGGAAGAAAAGCGTAAACGACGTATTCAACTAAAATCACAAAAGTAAATTGAGAATTCTACTCAACGAATTCACCTTTTTGACCGTTCTGTATTGATTTCTTAACACTCGGAATAAACAAGAAAAAGCGCTGAACTGAACTGGCACCAGAAGAAGGAGGTGGATCAGGATGCGCAGGCGTATTGATACCTTTTGCAACTTGATAGAAACTATTAGTCCACGATTGAGTCATTGCATTGCAAAAATCATTAGCTTCTGGTCGAAATGGGTTTTGTCCATCTACGCAAACATCATTCGCAAAACCACAAACGCGAAGATATGTTCCAGGGGAGGGATAATGAGCATTTGAAAAAGGACTTATAAATACTTTCAGAAACCCATCAGAAGTAAATTTGCAATCTTGCCAACGTTTCCAAATACCTTGGCCATTTCCATGTGCACTGAAGTATATCCATGTTGGTATCCATTCTTGTCCTGCTATTTTTTCGTCAAACAGCAAGATCAATTTTTCTACATCACCGCTATGGTATCCAATCTTATTGTATCCAGGATTAACTTCAAAGAACAACGACAGATATACTGCAGTCCATACTTTATCCCAAAGTTTTACTTTTTTCACATTGTAATAGACAGGTCTTGATGATGTTTCTGTAATATCTTGCTGAAGATACTTCGATATCGCGGTGTTTAGATTTCCAGTAGCGGCAAAATTATACTCAAGCTTTAAAGCTCTTATAATTGATTCCATGTATATTAGAGCAACAAAAAAATGCTACTACTTTATCGCACACCATATTTAACGATCATTTCGGGAGTAAGTATCTTTACACGATGTTGATGTAGCTTTTTATAACATTTACATATGGTAACTTGGGAAATCCCACAAGCATCTGATAGTTCTTTTTTAGAAACTCCCAAATCACATATATTGATGAGCATAAATAGAACACTGGCGGCAACAGATGGAGGTGTGTTTTCTGTTAATAGGCCAATCTCATCTACTTTTTTCATTATTGTCCTTCCCATCTCTCTGATATCGGGAGGAATGTTTATTTTGCTCCCAAACCGGTTAATGAAATCTTCAGGAACACAACTATCTGTGTTTAAACGAAGAATATCTTGAAATCTTTTGCATCCCTTTGTCATTGTTGTGTTTTTGATGTTGAAGATCTTTGCTATTTCCTTGCTGCTTCTAGGCACATTGTGTTTTTTGCAAGACATGTAAATGCTGGTAGCAATCATACCATTTTTGTTCTCTCCTCGTGTTATCTTATTTTCGGACATTTGTTTATACAAAGCCTTGGCTTCCTCGATGATGCACGATGGAAGTCCGTGATTTCCAGAGTTTGTTGAAATATTATCAAAGACGTGATATAGACACCTCTCCTTGTACGAGATGGAATTCCAAAAGTGATGTTTTCTAACTATTTTCATCCCATAACTTTCCCCACATTTGCTAGATATAATAGACCCTAGACTAGAGTTAGGTAGTAAATCATTGACAGGTAAACCACATCGAGTGGGATCAACGTGTTTACTATCATCAGCACCATAGAATCGCCATTCGGCATTACTGTCGATATATCTCATAACAACACTGCTACATTTCTTGCATACGTAATTCCCTTCTTCTAAGATTACTGTGTTGTCATCACAATAATGACAATAAGTCATGTTTATACCGGGTGATGGTGATGCATCTTCATCAACCTCTCCTGTAGAAGGACTATGGAAAGTGTCAAACAGATTCCAAATGTCATCTGCGACACTCATTTAATGATATAGAAAATCTCTACCATTAACAATAGTAAAATATCCTTATATAGTTTTCCTTTCAATTTTTGAGAAGCTTAGAAAACAGTGTATCAACTTCTTGCACATAATTTGTAGGGATCTTTTCAAAACTGACGAGAGTGAAATTAAGATCATATTGAATTTTAGCTTCAGGGTTTTTCTCAAACAGTTTCTGAAGTTCTCTTGGGTTTTTTGCCAGTTTTTCAGCAGTTTTGGGCCCACATCCTTTCATTATGGCAGGAATGTTATCTGATTTATCTCCCATAATAATCTTCGTCAGCAGGTAGTATTCTATCTCTGTATGAATTCTTTGCTTGATTTGTTTTCCTTGCAAGTTAATAATCAACACATTCTCATAATCCTTGGATAGCTGAATGTAGTCATTGTCGTTTGTTATGACAGTGACATCGGCATTTTTGTTTTGTTTGTAAATGTTGCGAACCATCAACGCAATGACATCATCGGCTTCAAGTTTGTTAACCTCCAATACTTTGATTTCCTTGCTTGGAATGATCGATGAATATGTTTGTATGAATACTGAGGAATCAAATGAGTCCAACTTTGTATCTCTGCCTGATTTGTATTCAGGATACAACGAATTACGCCATATTTCACATCTAGAGCAGTCCTTTACAAAGAATACATTTTCTTTTGGAACTTCATAGACTTTGATTAGATTATTAAGTGTTGAATAGAACATTTTCTCATATTTTTCTGAGAATGTTTTATCAGACATTGCGTGTCTTTTGTCTTTGTTCTTGTTTTCATCTTGTTTTGACCACCAAGTCATGGTAGCATAATATCTATAAAAAACATAGTAACTACCATCCACAAAAAGAAGGGGTTTGTTGATATCCATATGATTCGAATGTGTTATACATTCTTTATACTCTTACATATTTTCAATTTTTAGTTTGCTTTAGGGTTTTGTACGTTTTCATCATCGCGCACTAAGCGAGCATTAGACATAAGTACAGCAAGAACAAACATCAATACCCAGATTGCCAGCACAACACCATTTACCCAGCTCCAAACGTAACACTTACCAACATACATACAATTAATAGAATACACTGAGAGTGCTATGGGAATCAATAGAATTAAGAGAAGTAAAAGTCGGTATCCAAAAGAATAAGTGTATCCATCTCCAATATTGAAAGGAAGTACGATTGTGAAGGCTAAAATGACGTAAGAGATAGCAGCAAGGAGTGCTGGCTTACTTAAATCAAACGGAATTGGAGATTTTGCCATTTATAATTATGTAACAAAATTTGAAAAACCAAAAGTATATAAAAACTATTGCACCTTATAATACTTCAACTCCAAATCATGGGAATCCCTTATCTGTTTTACAATATCGTGAAAACAAATGCGCATGTTGTCCGAAACAATCTGCCCAGAAAACCTGCTCGTTTGTTTTTAGATTTTAACTCGATCATTCACATGTGTAGTGCTGCAGTGGTGTCGAGTCTACAAACTCAAATCTCTACTGAAAGCTTGCATCTGAAAATATTTCAGCAAATCACCGATCATGTGATGCTCAATATTTTGAGACATTCCCAGCCAACGAAATGCTTGTATATCGCAATTGACGGAGTTGCTCCCCTGGCAAAAATACAACAACAACGTAGGCGCCGATATTTGACAGCATACAGAAATGATCTTATTCGCAAATATAAACAAGCAAATAACATTCCTTGTATAGATTGGGATTCCAATATAATAACACCGGGAACCGATTTTATGAAATCGATAGATAGGTATTTGGTAGAGTATTTTGAAACAAAAGGATTGCCATTCAAAGTGATCATTTCTGGATCGTCTGAGCATGGCGAAGGAGAGCATAAAATGATACAATTTATCAAACAAAACAAACTCGAAACGGCAGATGATTACGATGTAATCTATGGACTCGATGCTGATTTGATCATGTTGTCATTAGCATGCAACCAAGAGCAAATCTTCCTGATGAGAGAGTCGTCTGTGTTTGAGGATATTGTTGATAATACAGCTACATTCAAGTATCTCGACATTTCAAGCTTGAGAAAAGTTGTGGCGAATGACTTTATGGCAACTAGTGAATTATCCTTCATGAGAGATTATGTGGCGCTGTGTTTTTTGTTAGGGAACGACTTTGTTCCAGGACTTTCATTCCTTAAAATTCGTTCGGGTGGAATCAAGATACTCGTGGAATGTTACAAAACAGTGTACGCTACAATAAAAGAACAACTGGTACTGGAAGCCAATAACAAGTACTCATTAAATGCATCGTTTCTGATGGGTTTGCTAGAACAGCTCTCTATAATTGAAAAAACGGAGATGGTTAAAGTTCATAATGATTGGGTTGATGCAAAGCCGCAATATAACTCTGCCAAGTTCTCAAAACTAGACAATTATATCAATAGTCTCGAGAATTATCCTTTGACATCCCCCACAAAAAATAAACTCAAAAAAGACCTCGCACCAATGCATGCAAAATGGCAGTCAATGTATTATCAAGTTCTCTTCGATACCCACGACAGTGCAGTAATTCAATCTTTGACTTCATCTTATATTAATGGATTGGACTGGATATTGCAGTATTATATGAATCATCAATCAGATAATTCATGGTATTTTGAGTATGCTTATGCCCCGACAGCATCAGATCTGTATATGACCATGTTCACGATGGAGCAACGACAAGATCGCAAGGATATAGATGTCACTCCCTTGAATGAATCAATTCAGTTATTGTTGGTGATTCCTCCAAGTTCTTTTCAAGTTCTTCCAACAACAATTAAATCACTCACAACACATTCAAAGCTGTTATACATGTTTCCAATTAAATTTGAGCTTCATACATATCTTCGCCATTACCTTTGGGAGTGTGCTCCAATCTTACCATCTATAAATGTTAGCAAAATTGTAAAGATGGTCAATAGCATCAGTTGAAGTTCATTGTTGTCTTCTCATGGACAGATACTCTAATATTATGATGCTGATGATCATGGGGTTTATTTTCCTTAACTATGTTATAAAACGTTAGTTTTTTTGATTGTAAATACTTTTGTTGTGTATGCAATTTCAATCCAAATAATCGAAGATGTTGCCGTAAGATTGTGATGCACTTGTTATGGTCAACATTCGCTAGATAGTATTTGAACTTGCATGGCAAATAATATTGCTCGAGTTCATCCTTCATTACTACTATCTTTTCAACGGTGTTATGTTTGATAAGGTCAAGTTTGCAGAACAGCGAGGTGTCATTCATATCAGTCAGTCCAAAACAGCGAACAAGTTTCAGCATCACTTCTTCACTCACCTTCTCCTTGAAAAGTTGATGTATTTTCATGAAGGATCATACATACTTAATTTATATATATTTTTCGAATCAATCCTATGTTTTATCGATAATTGTTTTTTCTTATCTATATTACCTTTTACGTAAACACCCATGACATCAAAATCATAAACATCTTTGGCACATTGCATAATATCGTCATTTGTTATTTTTTTGACGATATTCATATATTCTTCTTTGCTGTAATCATATACTCCATAATGATGATTCATTGCACGTATCAAAAATAAGTAACTATCATTTGCCATGATGTATTTCAACATGTTCAGGTAACTTTGTTTGAAAAACAAAAGTACTTTTTTATCTACCCCTTTTGATTTTATTTTATCTATAAGGGTTACTATGGACTTGATTATATCTCCAATTTTAGGATGCTGTGTCGAAAATCGAACGTATGTATTTGACAGATATTGGAAAGTGTCGGTATGACAATCTATGCCATACAAAAGCCCTTTTTTCTCTCTTAATTCGTACATCAAAATACTATACAATCCAGATTTTGCCAACATATAGTTGAGAAAATTCAATACGACATGTTTAGTCCATTCTCTTACCTGATATGCTTGAAAGGTTAATGTAACTTCATATTTATCCAGTGGGACATGCTGCAATACAACTTGTGGTTTAGGAGGAGTAAGGAATGGTGTATCTATTGGCTTGGCTTCTTTAATATGCTTTTGAATTTTTTCAGCAACAAATGAGCTAATTTGGTTCTTATATGATGTGGGACAGTTAATCACAATATCTATATTGCTTGCATTAAAATAATATTGTTTGTAATATTGTCGCAACATTTCACAGGTTATGCCTTTTAAGGTCTTCTCAGTACCACCGACGGATTTGGTGTATGAATGTGAACATGGATACAAGGATGAGAAATCCATATCATACTGTCCGATATCACTATTCAACACTTCTTCAATAACGATATCCTTTTCTCGGGTCCATTCATCAGGTTTAATTTGTGCCTCGAACACAATGGAGAATAGAAGATCTATGTTTTTCTTCCAATGTTCAGCCGCGGTTTTAACATAATAATATGTAACATCTTTGTCAGTTACCGCATTGTAATCTCCCCCGATCAATGTGAAAGACTTGATTATCTCGACGGTTGAATAGTGCAAAGATGATTTAAAAAGCATGTGTTCGAGGGAATGACTAATACCGTGATTTTCGGAGGATTCATATATAGATCCAGTGCGAACAAATATATATATCATGAACGTCTCATCCCGATTGTGCAGGAACAGCGGTGTGATCATCGGATCTTATTCTATTGATATAGAAGAATGTTGATATCATCCATGTTTATCTTTAGTAGACTTCAATTTCTGTTTTGCATTCAGTATCTCTGCTAATGAGGGAACTCCTAATCGCGTATCTACTAATCGCAATACTCGATTTTTGATATGGCTATTAGGTATATTTGTAGATCTTTTCAGTGTGAAATTGCCATTTTTTATATCAGCAAGAAATGCTGATGGATCTATAGATGGTTTAACTGTTTTCAGCGAAGGTGTCATCATTGACAGTGGTGGAGGTGGTGGGGGTGGAAGAGGAGGCGGCGATGATGCATTTTTTGCCTTAAGCGTCTCTTGAAACTTGGATATTGCTTCTTTAGAAATATTGTCCATAATCATTTTGTGTTTTACAGCATCCAGTGGAATTCCTAGCTTTAGCATTTTATAATACACAGCAAATTCGCCGCAATCATTTTCGTGAATAAAGGTTTGTGTTGGTAAGTCTATGGATGGTGGAGCACCATCCTTGGCTTTCTCGAAAATATTTAGCTCGTCCACAATCTTTTGACATTCGTCTTTTGAAAATCCTTCTAGCAACAGTCCTTGTCGGATAACATGTAGTGGAACTCCTAACTTCAACATCTTGCGGTATTTTTCGACATATAATGATATATTGGTATCATGTACGTTTAATACTTGTATCTGAGCAATACTGATAATGATGGAGTAGCTTGACGCTCGAACAAGCAACGCTTTTATTTGAAAAATACACAAATGTTTATCATCTTTTTTCAAAGATCTTACGTCTGCTTGATATCGTTCTTTATTTGGATTGAAAATAGGTATATTTGTAATATCAGTATGTGTAAATCGCATCCTGTTCAACATAATGCAAGAGTGAAAATGCTTGTTTTCTAAATACCCTTTGTACATAGAACTTTTGTTTACCCTTTTTACTATGCTTTCTTCAACTTGATTGATTATCTTGATGAAATCAAGATCAGAATCACTGAAGATCAAATCAATGTACCCATAACCATCATCGGCAATGAAAGGTTTATATGGCATTAGACCGGATGGACTTTGTAGGAATAATTCGTCATCATTGTATTTGATATCGAAAAACGTTTTTGACTCTGAAATTTTATAAGGCTTTTTTATTTTGATATTGTCAAGTGTCATAGAGTTATAGTCTAGCAACATTGGTATTTATTGATGTGCAAATCTTATATTCAAAAAAATTGAATACTTATATAAGATTTTAGACTTTATTCTCTATACAAATGAAGTTATATGCAGTTGCTGCTGTATGCAAAGGTCTTGGAATTGGTTTAGATGGTCATCTTCCATGGCATATTCCAAAAGATTTGAAATGGTTCAAAGAAGTAACAAATGAATCAATTGTTATCATGGGGCGAAAGACTTATGACACACTCCCCAAAAAACCGTTGAAAGATAGATTCAATGTGGTTTTAACACAAAATGAAACTTTGCTACAAAATAATCACGGTTACACTAATCTATTTTATACAACAAGTCGTTCTGTACTTTCAGATATCAACGAATTAGAGCAACTATATCATTACACGAAAGCATTTGTCATAGGCGGTCGTCGAATTTATGAAATTTTCATGCATCTGTATCACGAAATGTATATAACCATGATAGATGCAACTTATAGCTTTGATACAACCTTCCCGCATTTTGAGAATTTCATCTTGGATTCTTATGTTTTAGACGTTGAAGATAATACAAAACTATCGTTCCTCAAATATGTTCGATCCTCCCAACTATCCGACGAGTATAATTATATCAGCTTGCTAAGGAACATTTTGAATAATGGTGGCACCCGCGATGATCGCACGGGAACAGGAACCCTGAGTATCTTTGCACGTCAACTAAGGTTTAATTTGTCAAATTATACGTTGCCTTTGTTGACGACTAAGTTTGTTGGGTGGAAAACAGTCTTAAAAGAACTCTTATGGTTCCTAAAAGGGTCCACGGATTCGAAACAATTGGAGAAAGAAGGAGTCAATATATGGAAATTGAACAGTACAAGAGACTTTCTTGATAAACGCGGATTGAACAACTACGAAGAAGGAGATATTGGACCGATGTATTTCTTCAACATATTTCATTACGGAGCAGCTTATGAAAATTGCAAAACCGATTATACAGGACAAGGATATGATCAGATGGCTGAGTTGATTAAAGGATTGAAAACAGACCCTTATTCACGAAGACATATGCTTACGACTTTCAATCCGGCTAATGTATCTCAGTCTGTTTTGGCACCATGCCATGGCATCGTAATACAGTTTTACGTAGAAAATCAAGGAAAACTAAGCTGTCATGTATACATTCGTAGCTCTGATACAATACTTGGTTTACCGTTTAATATAGCAAGCTATGCTATGTTGACACATATAATAGCGAAAAAAGTAGATATGGTTGCAAAAGAACTAGTTATTTCAACAGGTGATACGCACATATATTTGAATCATATTGAACAAGCAAAAGAACAAATCCGTCGTAAAACATTCCCATTCCCAAAGTTTTGGATGGATGACAGTGTTTCAGCAAAGGATTGGAAAGAATTATCAGTTGCTGATTTCGATGTAATTGGTTATTTCAGTCACAGTGCGATAAAAGCACCAATGGCTGTATAAATCACAGGTCATAACATTTGCTTTGTTCAAAGTAGCGACTATTATAGAGACCATTCTTGAAATTGGAGGAAGAAGTTAAAACTAGTATGGAGTAAAATATCAAAAAGACAAGAATGAAAAAGAACATGATAATCTTTAGGGCAAACATCATAGCGTCCATTTCATTGAGATGACAACCAAATATTTCAGCAATCTCGGTTTCTATATCTGGCGCTAAACCTAATTCTATTTTTGTTTTCTGTATATTAAGTTCTTTGATTTTTTGGATTCTCTGCAATGGAGTTAGCTTCATTGTAATGTAGTAAAACGCGAATGTGGCAATTAATATCATGAACATGCTCATAGATGCTTCGGCAAATGGAAATTGTAAATCAACGTTTCCACTAGTGTTAATATAGTTGCATTTCTCGTAACGTTCAATTACATTAACAACCAAGTTGTATAACTCTTCTTTATCACTTGGTAGAATTTCTGTAAGTTTGCCTATAGATGTGTTAGATTTTGCAGTTGACCCCCCTGTTGCTGTTACAGAAGTAGTTAGTCTACCTATTAATAAATTTAATTCATTCAAGGAGTCTTTTAGAGAAGCTGTATTTGCTTCGATAGTTTCTCGATTAAAGTCATTTTTATCTTTAATGTTTTTCAAGAAACTGATGAACAATGCAATTATAAAGAAAACGGCAACGCTTGCCATACTCACCTTCAATCCCAGAAACCATTTTTTTTGTGTTAGCGCAAAGTGTAGTGCTTCATATTCAGACGTATTTGGCTTTACTTTACCTGTCTTACTGTCTGTGTCTTGTTTAAACTTTTCATTTGTTTCTTTCAAGTCTTGTCCTACAGATATTCCAAAATGTAATGCTATTAAACCTATAATGATGCACATCATTATTATTACAATTTTTGCATGAGTGTATCTACGTGTTTGTGAGAAGTAAACATCTCGCATGTTATTTCCACCAGAATTTACACTAATGTTTTGATAAAACGTTTGGACCAAGCCCGAGACATAAACAGCATTTAATTCATCTGTCAAGTCTCTGAATGTAATGCTATCGATCTTTTTAGCAAACTCATCTGCGGTGATGAATCGATTCTTTTTCAAATCGCTACTAAATGGGTCAGTGTTTATAATTCTTTTCGACAGTAGGAGTTTGTCTATTTTTTGTAACAATATATTGTATGTAGCGATAGTCGTGATATCAATGCTTTGATCGACCGATTGCAGTTTTTCAAATATGTAAGATTTATACGACGCCACGGATTTCACGGCTGTTTTTAATAAATCGGTGGATGCATCTGAGACAAATTGGTTGCGAAGTTCTTCAACCATACTTCCAGATTTGAAACTTGTCATAAACCCAGTCCAAAGGTCTGCAATCATTGTATCCCCAAAATATTGGCTGATCATTACAGGATAGTTACCATTGGAAGAACTAACATCATTAAAAGGAGGTCTGGATTGAAAACGAGATCGAATTGCATCAGACATTGATGTTGAATCATAGACAAACATGTAATCCCCTTTTATGAGAGTAGTCAACTTCTGAAACTGGGTTGTTAAATATTGTGCAAAGTTGTTTTTTACCATTTCATCGATGATAGAAAAGACAGCAGTTTGTCCTTCTGTTGCAGCAGCGGTACATCGTTGCATATATGTTGAATACTGGTCTCTGTACACAGACACAAAAATGTCTTGATAATCTTGGCCTAAAATGGCACTGTTTTGAAGAACATGCGGCATATTTTGATAAAAATTTGTGATCGGAAAGTCGGCCGCTGATGGTGACTGTTGTATGTACAGTGGATATATGAAGTATGCAAGATAACATAACTTTGTAAGCAGGCTTTCATATGCATCATTTATTGTCGTTTCCGCAAGATTTTTTTGAATGAGTGCAGTTCTTGCAGTAGGTTGTATACCACTTCCATTGTTGGGATTACTTGCGGTTGTTAAAGTCTTAAGTCTTTCAATGATAATTGAGTCAATTATTGCTTGATTTTTTTCAGTCTCTTGAGCTTCTTCAGATTTGGATTTTTCAACGAGATAGTAGTAATACAACAGCGAAGCTTTCATCTCTTTCAGCATCAAGAAGTTACTAGAGCTGATCAAGATATGCTTCATTTTTTGGTATCCATTTTCTCCATTTCCGCCAGTGTAGAATTGTGTGAGAGATTCCTTTAGGTTACCATTGATTTTAGTGAATAACAAAGCTTTATCAACAGAGAATGTTTTTATATTAAAAATATTTTTAACATCATCAACCGAAAATATCGGATTTTTGCTTTTTGCAGTGATATGTTCCAAGTCTTTCAACAACTTAGACTGGGTAGACCTACGGGAGAGATAGATAAATAGCTTCAACGACATGATAACTTCATCGCGTATTGACAATATAGATGTTTTGAAATGCGCAACATCTTTACCGACATCATTGTAAGTATTTATCGCAAATCTTGCCCGTTCTACCATAATTTGAGATATCAAAACGAACACCATCAACAAAACTAAAAATATGCATAACATTACAATGGCCATTTTTGAGATATTCACGAATTGATTAACAGGTTCTATCCCTAAATTCGTAGCAACTTCTTTAGCTGTTTTTAGCATACCACTCGCAGAAAAATAGATCAAAGATCCAATAATTATGAAAAGGATGATAATAAATATAACAAGCATTGCAACAAACCCGACACTGGATTTGTATATACCCTTCCAATATGCTTGTGTGGAGTCTCTCAGAGTATCTATTGACATGTATAGATTTCCTACCTTCATCATTAGATCGATTTGATCAGTTCCTACTAATGAGTCACTTGTAGTGTTGTTCAAGTGTGCAAAATATCCATCAAGTGATTTATGTTTTGCAATTTGTTTACCAAGGAAGTCTAACATGTCAGTATAATGAATACCAAAGATCCTGTATACACCTGACATTTTCTTTCTATTCTTATAGAACTTTTTCTATTGCAAAGTATATGCGCCAAGCAATTGATTGAGAAAAAAATGTTCCATTATTCAAGACAATAACCGCAATGTCGAAACAACCCCCAATAAAAGCACCATCTATGATATGCAATACAGATTCAGGTTTAGATAATACCGTTTCATCATTGATGAATATACGAAAAATGATAGCAGATAATTACAGTATTCTTTTCGTATATCTACTATTGTTGTCAATAATAGTGTTTGTTTTGTATTATTTTGGAAAACAGCTTATCGTGTTGATACATCAATATTATGCTAATAAAGCAACCCAGATTAAAACAACTTTACCAATGTCGAACAATACAGAAGATGCAGCTGCAGACAGCAACAATTACGATTCTGATGCAGAACTGCCACCGGATAATATGAATGATTACATGGAACCAGGGAAGAAGAACTTTGTTAAATCTCTTGACAAAGTTTACCAAGATTACAATGCCAAAATGGATGACTTTATGCATTCTATCGGAAAACCAGATAATGATAATAAGGTCGACTCAGGGGTATTCTTCAAAGCGCATGATGATTACAAGTATGTTGACAAGCAAACATAGAATATTTTGTATTGTGATTATAATGTTATGGGATGAATGCAAGACAAATTACTCTAATGTTTTATGTTATTTTTGCATGTATTATCCTACTGGGATTTTATTTGTATCTTCATCATCATAAAAAAGAGCATTATGAAGATATCAAGTTTGCTCCACCGGCAAATCAGCCTCCTGTAAATAATTGCTATGAATATGCTGGTCTTGATAAATCAGCAGGTGGAGGATTAAGTCTAGGTTGGGACTTGGGCAGTAGTAACTGGGATATAGTAAGCAGAGCTAAAATACTATCGCTGATGGTTCCTTCTAAGGATTACATGATGCAAACGGTGGATACCGGTATCCTTTTGAATGGACGTTGTGAAATTCCAAAAGAAGTGGAGGCTTTGTTAGGAGTAGACAGTAATTGCGTTTTAGCAAATAAATATCAACTTGATAAGAATTCGGATGGGTTGTGTTATATTCAAATGAATGATCGTGACAAAGTTATGCAAATTGTAGATGACGCATACAAGATTTACGATGCAGACAAACTAAAGCAAATAGCTGATCTTGAGTATGAGATCGCGTATTACACGGACGCAAAATCAAGTTTGGACGATCAATTTTCAATAGTTCAAGGTGATATAGACAAATATTCAGGATTGTTAGATGGATTGACATCAAGCAATGATAATGATCGCATATTTATAGAGAATCTAACAAATTGTATAAAGGCCACAAATAGTGCTATCAAACGAAATAGGGAGCTTTTACAATATATACTTGATGTTATAAGGGAGAATATCAGAAAAACCGAAATAGTCAATCAAATGAGTTTAATCTACAATCCGTATCGTAACAGAAAGGCCCCGCCTCTGCCTCCGCCACCTCCGCCGCCACCGCCACCTCCACCACCTGAACCTGCTCCGGAATGTCGGATTGCTACAACAAATGCGGCCGATAATGGTGATTGGAAGATATCCTATTTAAATAGTCATAATGTTGTATGTAATCCCGATGAAATTCTTACAAGCTTTCAACTAAAACCTTTGGGAGAGCTGCATACATCTCACAACAATAGAGGATATCACGAGTATTATTGGGGGCAAGTTCAATACGAGTACAAATGTTGCAAACTTCCTAAAGAGAAATATACACATACAATAGAAGATCGTACAACAAAGTGGAACGATAACGTTGACAAGAGAACGCAAAACTTAGATCGTCATGATATGGACTGTGGAGATAAATATTTTAGATCATTTGTTTTGCAAACAAATCCAGATACATACAGTCAAATGAGATATAAGTTTCAATGTGATAATATTGGTATGGTAGATCCCAAAAAGGAACCAGTTGTAGATAAATGTTATGAGACCCAAACCCCATGGGCTGATCAAGAAGATATTGGGTATCAAGAACTAAGAAAACATAATGTTGCATGCAAAGACGGTGAAGGGTTGACTTTTGTAAAATTCAAGAGGAATCATGATGATTCGAAGTTTAGATATGAGTATAGATGTTGCAAACCATCATCAAGAGAAAAACCAGGTCCACCGCCTCCACCGCCTGTTGTTCGCATTCCAGAACGCGAATTTATTGCTCCTAAATGGAAGAAACCGAACTTAAACCCGTCACTATCCGATGAAATTGCAGATTTTAAATGTCCGATGCCGTTGAGCTAATTTGTACATACCAATATAATATGGAGTCAGTCACTGATGCGGATGTTCCCTTTACTACATTGGAAGGACACAAAAGCAAAGCAAAAGTCGTCTATGTTTATGATGGGGATACAGTATATCTTGTATATGAAGATAGCAACAAACAATATCAAAAGGTACATGCTCGTCTTGCTGGTATAGATACTCCGGAAATGACGAAAACAAGTGGAATAGCAAAGCTTGCTCGTAATGCGTTAATATCGCTAGTAACAAACATTTCATTAGACGAATATGACACGAGATCATCTCCGGAACTAAAATATCTTCTGGATAAGAATACGAAAGTTCTTTATGCAATATTTAAAGGGAAAGAAAAGTACGGTCGTGAACTAGTCGAATTATATGATTATGAAGATGCGCGAGGTGATTTTTCAAAAAGTATCAATCAAAAGCTTATCGATACCAAACATGCTAAACCATACTATGGTGGTACTAAAGTGTCATGGTAAATCACTTCGATAATTGATGATGTATTACCTCCGTTTATATCATAGAATATAAAAATTGACAGATATAAAAGTCCTTTTATATTTTGAGAGTTGTGCAAATATGAAAAAATCTATGAGTGCCCCGTGTCTTATTCGAATGAAAAGTGCTAGTATATCGCCTTGTCCACAAACGTCGTCATTGAAACATAATCCTCTTTCATGCAGTTCTTTAGCAACTATTAGTCAAGATATTGCTGCTTTAGGAGAGCTAAGTTCAGTATTTCACACTCCTATTCATCAAGTAGCAATGTGCTTAGCAACAACACCATCAGAATCATATCCTGTAACAATACCAGCTCCTAGTATTAATGCAATTTATAATGAAGAACTGGCAGCTTGTCTTATTACCCCGTGTAATGATCAAGAAGAATCTTCCACAGCACCAAAAATGTCTGTAGAAAACAAAAGTAACTCTATATCGCCTCGTGCTCGTCGCAAAAAAAGAAAGTAACAACTATACAATTTGTAACATATGCTCGTAATGTACTAATTCTTTATTTTTTCAATTGTTTTCAGGTATCTGATCTCTTCGCATAGATTTTATTTCCGTAAAGGGGGAATGCATTGGTGATTTAGCAGGCATTGAAAATGTATTGACGTTTGATTTATCATCTGCTACTGTTCCATCAATACTTTCACGATGTCCAGTATCAGTCGCACCGCTTTTAAGAGTCCATACATTAGTGTTGATTAATGGATGACATATATTTATAGGTCTATCTTTCAAAGTAAACTTGGGCAAATTTGAGAGGGCAGAATACAAGTTTTCGTCAGCATTGATGACCGTTTCTGATCGCGTATAACCTGTTTTATCCTGGATAACTGATGACATTGGGAGCTCGCAGCTTCTAGTAGTGGCCCTTTCCGTCATAGAATTAAGTGTTTCATTTCGACCCATTTCAATATCTGTAACATCGTTTGGCATATCTTGATTTGTTCGGAATAACTCACTACGTCGTCTTACTTTACTCATCATTGTTGAAGTTTGTATTTCAATCTTCATGAGCTCAAATACATGCTCTCCGTACAACATTCTGTCTAATGTACCAAAAATCTTTTCGAATTTTGCTACAACATAACCTGGAGGTGTTAACATATTATCTGCAAGATTATCTATTTCCATTCCAACGCGTTCTATAAAAACACTGGGGTGTGGTCTCATAGACTCTGTTAAACAGAGGCATGTATCAACATTGCGTATCAGATTATTATAGCGTTTACTCATCATTAAATGATCTTGCATCGTTCCACCTGGCCCAATTTGTTTGCTGACCGCTGTTAACACTGCATTAATAAATGAGAATATGCCAACAACTAATCGCACAATTCCGGAATCATTTACTAGAACCGTAGCACTACAAGCAGCGCTAATGATGATGATGGGATAAGTGAACCAAATGTTGATGAACATATAATAGTAAGCGCTATTGTCGTGCAACCACAGTTGCACAAACGCCTTAGCTTTCCATTGCTTCAATATCTGAATATGTTTTGGTGTCCACAAGTCCCCCACTTCTGGTTGTTTTTTGAATGGCATTCTTACACAAAGGCAAACAAAAGATTATATAAAGACTTTGTTCCATCGAGAACATCGAATGGATTTCAATCATGGATTTTGCCCCAAAACACTACGATCACTTGACGACTCATTTTTGTTTGACAAGTACAAACAATCTGTTTCCGTGAGGAGACGTATGGAGCAGTTGAGTGCTTGTTTACAAAAAAACACTCATTTGTCTGTAAAAAAATGTGGTCAACTTGCTAACATCATTACGTTGGAAAATATGATTCCATCAGGGGTGAAAGCTTCGGTGAGAGGAAGAGTCTTTAATGAGTTGGTAGCAAAAAGGTTGAGAAGACATACATATAAAAATTTGATAATCAAAACAGAATCATTTCCAGAGTCTATGAAAAATCAAAAACAGCTTCATGAGATACCAGACTGGTATATTGAAAACATAAAAACCGGTGAAAAGATAGTTGGCTATAATCAAATCGATTTATGGAGTGGAGGTGCGCAATGCAATCGCGCTCATAAATATTTGGCAAACTACAAGTTGTATCAAACTTTGAAAAAAAAACATAATTGCACACTTGTTTGTATAATTGCATCTAGAATTCCTTCAAAGAACTCTTCAAAAAACTTCAAAGTATTACAGAGTGCAATTAAAGAAAATCGCTTGTTTTATATCAGACATGTAGATGATTTGCTGAAATCAATGGCGCATGTAAGATGAAAATAGCAACATTTTTCATTATCAGATTATAAATGAAAGATAAGATACCACCATATCGAAATACTGACAAGATTCTAACATTAACGTCTTTTAGAAAACATTACCTCAAAAATTTTCACATTAAAGTTGCAGTATTTGCTATAATCATATTATTGATACTCATTTGGTGTTTGTATGCATTTGATTTTTTGAGTTCAAAAATATTGAAGAAATCACATATTTAGCGACGTAGAAATCTGAAGTATTTGGCTGCCAAGAAAATGTTGATAAAGATGAGCAATAAACCAACAGTGATAACTAAACCATAAACAACTGAAATTACGTACAGCAGATCCCGCATAAAGGCTTCGCTACAGTTACAATACTCAGACTCGAGTTTTCGTACATATTGAATAGCGATAATAATGAATATAATGCCGAGAATGGTTATGAGTGTTGGTAGATAAGGGATTTTGATGCTCGTGAAATTTAGCAATACAACACATAAACTAAAGACTACATAAAATATTAGGTATGATCTACGCCAGTTTAAAGCACAAGTGCATTGTATTTTCTCGAGCTTTAGTAGCCACACCAGTAAAAAGACGTTGAAAAGAGCATACAAAACATAAAACACAGTCATTACAGTACCAAATATAATGACACTTGCTAAGATATTACCAGCCGATCTTTTCATATTTACACTCTGGTAAGGAAAAAATATAATGATCAGTCAAGGTGTTGCTTGAAGGAAATTCTATATAAAGAAATTATAATAAATAAACTCATGGCACCAGATCCACCATCATGCATTACAGTTTATAGCAAAGAACACTGTCAATTTTGCAAAAAAACCAAAGACTTCCTGGAAAAGTATAAAATCTCGTTTGTAGAAGTACACCTGGATTCAAGTGATGAAGAGAGGTATGTAAAAGAACGTGATGATCTGATTTCTCGAACAGGAGGCCACCATAAGACATTTCCATTCATTTTCGTAGGAAACCAATTTCTTGGCGGTTATACAGACTTGATTCGTGCTTATAATACACTTACATTGCATGAACTATGTTCCAAAGAAGGCATTGTACTAGAGTACGATTTCTAATCCACAATCATTCCAAATAATCATTCCTGTTCCGGACATGTGTCCAATATCCGTAATATCCATCTTTGTTGTTCCTGGAATAGATATAGCCTCCCAGAACTGTTGCATACATTCATTGACATGAATATCATCTAGTAATATCATTCCTCTGAATCCATTTTCAACAAATGATGTCAGAATGTCAACTTCTTGTACACCATCATGAGGATCTACATCTATCATGATGACTTTTGCTTTATCGGCAATTTCTTTTGCATCGGCAATACAATTACCTAAACGACGTTCAATGTTATGAATTTCACTAAATCCACTAGAAGGGTTGACAAAACTTGCAATATCATATGTAACAACATTAACGTCTGGATTTGTTGACAGTGCTAATGCAGAGAATCCCAGGTATGTGCCAATATCATACACAGTTGATCCTTTCGGTAATTGTGAAGATATATGGGATAATAACTTGTAATGTTCTTGTCCAGCAGGCATATTGAAATATTTAGAGTTCCCGTGCCAAGAGACATATTTTTCATAGGGAGCGAGATCATTTTTCTGAATGTCATCCTTCTTTAGAGAGATGACGGTCATATTGGCATAATTTCTTGTATAAAATTTTTATTTACAATTGTACGGATCTTCGGTTTGTGAATGAAACTTATTGAATAACTTGCAGTCAACTGCATGGGTTTTCATTGCTAAAAGCAATAGTGTTTGTGCTTTTAATCTTTCCCGCATATCGTCCTCAATCTTTTGGTCAATCATTATGTATTGATTTGGGTCAAGTGCATTTATTTCTTTGAGTTGTTTATTAGCTTTAACCAACTCTGTGCGTAAAATAGTTAGCTGCGATTTCGCTTCATTACGTTTGACTGTAAACTCGGCGCCACGTTTACCTTTAATATCTAATAGAGTTAGTTCTTCTCGCGATATCTCTGACCGTATGTTTTCAACATGTTGTTTGACTGCATCTAAATCATATTCATTTAACTCAATTGGGAAATCAGCCAAGTATTTGTGTACCTTAACAACCCATTCACCTGCTGTAATATTTAAAGATCCGTGACTACAGTATCTCGCACCTCTGCCAACAGTTTGTAATTCCTTATTGTACATCAAGAACGGCTCAAAGATATGTACATTTCTAAGTGCTTTGAAGTCGATACCTTCATTGAATTTTTGACTAGCGAGGAACACATGAACCAACTCACCTTGATTATTCTCTACAGCGTTGAATAACTTTACCAATTCTTGTAGGTTTTCACCAGTAGAATGTTGATGATTTCCAGCAATTTCATTAGTTATAGCAAGTATGTATCGTTTTTTACCAGGTGTTAACATCTTCATTGTGCCGTTATTGATAGATCTTGCTGTAGCAAAATCTACCTTTTCATATCCCAACTCTTTTTCCAGAATGTTTGCAATAGCTAATACGCCATGGCCTCCGTATCCACGGTTTTCGAAAAATGTACTGTATATATAGTGCTTTTCATTGTCTGCTTTTTTAAGTTCTTCGAGTAATACAGGGATTTTAGAACTGAATTCGTTCAAGGACAAGTTGGTTTCCCATGTAAACAAAGTATTGCTGTATTTACGTGCAGGTTTATAATACTTGTCTAATTTATCTGTTTTGAGTAGTTTGTCAAAATCTTTTTCTGATGGTTTGATTGTCTTAAATACGTCTATGTATTTTTTGTATTGCGTCAATGTCATTGGGGTCTTATGTGGAGTTATCCGTTGAATCATAGGATATTTTGTCAAGTCGCTAGATATGTTAAAGTAACTGACTAAGCCCCGAATCTTTGTTCCAAATCTAATAAGCTCTTCAGGATCATTGGAAACTTGTGGGACTTTAATAATCGGAGATTTTCTATCTCTAACTAGATTGAGAAGATCTACAATTTCTTGAGGTGTATCGCCGGGAGTTGCTGTCAAAATTGCCAAGTATAAATTAGAGGTAGCAGGGTTTTTATAGTTCATCAAAAAATCTCGGAGGGCAAAATGCTCAGCTCGTTGGTGAGGTAATGGCTTGAAAATGTTATGAACTTCATCTATGATCAGAACTGCGTTTTTTAATAAATTACGATGTTTAGGTTCGTCTTCTTTTTTGATTTTTAATGGATGGCTTATCAATAAATAATGAGCAAGTTGTGCAAATGTGAAGAATTTTACACCACGTTTTTCAAATTCTTGTGAAATATTGTCTTTTACATCAGAATGTTTAAATCTGGGAAATAGTTCTGTAGCACATTTCATGAATGCCTCAGGGGGGTTGCTTGCTAATGCTTCAATACTCGACACAAATACAATCTCCTTATCAGTGTCCCAAAATGCATCCATGACACCAGTTGCAGTGCATGTATTATGAGTGACAGTAAAATCGCCAAGAACATATCGATGGTTGCCGTCTAGAATGAAGCCAAAATAGTCATCTTCACCACGTGAAATCACTTCGAATTTTAATTCACTCATTCCTAACCCAGAGCATTGATGGATTTTAATAATTGGCGTTTCATTTTCACGAATATCGTAAGCTATCATGCCTAATGACCGAGCAATGAAAACAACATCCTGAACCATTTGGGGAGACATCTTGTTGGTAGACAAGACTATAGTTGACATGTTAGATGCGCTGGTCGCTTTGTGTTCAGTAAGAATTCCACTAAGCACTTGTAATCTAACTAGGGCAGAATTTATTTTGTAATCCTGATGAATTCCATCAGTTGTTGTTCGACCATATTCAACAGGGTCATCTACTACCGGTGCTGCTTCGTAATCGATCATAGTAGTAAATCCAACAAGTGTTTCCTTAATGCCGTCAGGCAGATCAAGATAATCTTTGACTTCGATATGTAAAACGTTACCATCTTGTATTTCTCCTTTCCATTTCCAATCAGTTCGTTTTCCACCTTTCCAAATAAGACATAGAATATGCTCACTATTGACTACATACTCATATCCAGGATAACATCCTTTGATAGCGTACATCTGATCTCTGCCGTTACCCAATGCACATACACGACGAGGTGCGGAATCATCACCCATAACATAATCACCAACCACTATATTTTGTACTTTGCTAACACTACCATCATACATCAATACAAGAGAATCACGGGCCATGCATTTTCCACTTCCAGTTGAATGCCATACTAAAAGCCCCCGGTTGGTTCCCAAGTTTTGCTGTTCAGCTTTTATCATTCCCTTGAAAATCATGTTCACAACGGTTTGTGGTTGGCTGATTTTCTTACGACTATATCCAATACATCGGTTGCCTTCCCCAAACAATGGCATGTAAGATTGAGGTTTTTCATCGAGTAATTTTGCATAATAATTTCTTAAATACTCTTGAATAAAACCCTTTGTTATATCGATAGGCCAATTTCGAGGAACTTTGGGGATTCTATATTCTTGTAAATCTTCAATTGCATCTTTGCTCATGCATTCATATGTATCATAATCAAATTCACATGATTTGTCATTTTCGCATCCTGTAGAAGATTTTCGCAATGCCGACGGCCAAATATATCCTCTACCACTCTTTTTACTAATGATTATCTCATTATCATCATATTTTCTACTACATAACTCGTCAGTTGGTCTTGCCCAACAAACGCCATTGTCAACCAAGTTTTCACGATTTACTGAGAGTGGATTCCACCTACCTTTCACTTGATCACAATCATATTTTGTTCGAATAGCTGGATAATATCTTCCCGTCTTATCTTTTTTTATAGCATTATAATCCTGTTTAATACAATCTTTGTATCGAAATGGTACACGATCTTTGTAATTACTCAACGTTCTATATTTCAAATATATATCATCTTGACTTGGATATATATGATTATCACCAAAATAATTCTTGCACAGTTCATCTCGTTTCTTTCTTTCTTGTTTTAGTGTTTTAACCTGTGACATTGTATAGTCTAGTATTTACTAGTATAGTAGAAAACTTGCCAAGTTGTGTTTCAGACTACAATACAAAACAAATACTTTATAAGAAAAAGATAAGTCACATGTTTATATCTGGTCATAAACACATTCTTGAACAAGCATTAAAAAATACAAACTTGAATTTCTCTCGACAGGTTCTTGATGAACTACATGATGGAATGATCTTTCCAGATCTAGCATGTTCACAATTCCAAGTATCTAAAAGCAAGTCATCCGTGTTTCTAACAAAGCAAGAGAACTGCTGGATATTCAAGCTATTTAAGATAATACATGGAAAGTACTATGGTTTTTCGACAATATACCAGTTTCAGAGAGGCGCATTAAGTATTTTACATTCTATGGGGAATTCCATAGATATGCCAATGAAAAAGACGAGGAATCATATTTTAAACATGATATTAGGATTTTTGGATGCGACAGTACATGGTGATCACGGAATGCCAGCTAAAACAGCTTTTTGGATAGGTGTTATTCTTCATATCGTTACAGATTCTTATCCAAAGGGGCATACAATCCGCCACATGTTTCATGAAAAGCCTTTAGAAAAGGTGAATGAGCGAATCGGCGATGGTCCAACAAAAAAGGCACGTAAGCAGATTACAAAAGTACTGCAGGTAGAAGTTAAGAGAAACAAGGTACTCCAATCAAAGGAATCCATTAAAAAACTTGTACATAATTCGCTATCAGGATCAGATGTTACGTTTGATGTACAATATTATTTGGATACCAGGATGAAAAGCATATATCATACATATTTGATTTTGCATTTTGTCCATTATACAGAACAGAATGCACGAAATATAAAACAACAATACAAACTGTCCAAAAAAATTGGTGTTCATGATGAGGACGAACCTTACAGTTATGATTTAAGATCCTTTCAATGCTACGATTACCAAGGTGCTATATTTCATAAAAAACATGATTTTTTACAAGACGTAAAGGGAAACCTAATATACCATAAACGTGTATTGCCAGAAGTTTCCATGATTTTAGAATTATTCTCTCTTTATCTCAATGGAAAGATAAATCCACCAGACTTTGTCAAGACTACTTTTACTTATATTGCTTCAAATACCTTTCGTGTTTGGAGTAAAGATTTGAACAATACTCCTGTGTTTCCACATCACGGTCTTTCAAATAAGTACAAAGTCAAACAATTATCTAAACACCTGAAACGCCGCGGACAATAGATACGAGTGGATTACGAAATTTGGGACAGGAATCATAAAAGTCATTTTCAATGAAATGAATATCTTCTGATTTTACTCCATTTTTAATTAGTTCACCGTACAACTTGTGTAAATTGCTTTTATCTTTCAGTTTCCAAACGGATGACAGGAATAATGAAAATAAATTAGTAGGGAAAATATGAAATATATCAGATACACGTTGATGAGCTTTCCACATATTCTGGGTCTCTCTCCATAACAGATTGATTTTCGTCCAGTCTATATTCATTTCTGTTATTTTCCTGATATATTTCAGATCGAATCGAGTTAATATCACAGCGTCATATTTATGTATGTATTTTGCAACAGTATCTAATGCTAGTACTGTAATGTCCCTTTGGTTGCCTTTTGAAATGTCATGATCATAAACCTTGTATTCTACAAGATGAGGAGATAAGAAATGTATAAGCTCGTTTTGATGTTCATGAGCATATGTTGCAAAGTATATTGAAATGTCATGTCCTTGTTCTAACAATGGAATCGTAAGACTAGATTCTAAAGAAGACATAGACAATCGAAAATCTACACCATTTCTGTATGAACTTGAAAATGAAATTCCTCTCAGTACAATTGCTATTTTCATATGGAAATCTATTCTTCAAAAAGAAAACATATCAAAGTATTATACATGGAAGAGGTGATAAGATACATTAGAGAGTGTATAAACCCGCGAGATGAAACTGAATTTCTCGTTTCAGATGTGTTCAATGTAGATGCATTCTTTGCGATGAAACAAGACGGAATAATGGTTACGACAAAAAAACCGCCAACTGATGTTGCGTATTTGGAATATGTCAAAGTAGGTAATGTGTACATGTGCCGAAAGTGCTTTTATGAGCGCGCTTGGTTACAACAAAATACCCAAGTTTGGAATACAACTAGGGACCCGATTTACAGAAGACTAATTCCGCCGCCAGCTGAGACGGTTGATCATCCTTTTATAATCGAACAAATACTAAAAGCATCAGATGCTCAAAACAAGACTTATATTGAATATGGCGTTAGTACTGGGAATTCCTTATTCCGCGTGAGTCCTTATGTGAGATGTGCCCATGGCGTCGACGTGAATCCTATTGGAAATATTCCTGCTAATGTGTCATTCCATCAGATGACCACTAAAAAATTTAGCGAGGAAGTGTTGCCAAGGATAGAGTTTCATTTTGCATTCATAGATGCAGATCATAGTTTTGTGTCAAGTTGCAGTGATTTTCAAGCTATTTATCAATATATTTCGCCAGGAGGTATAATTTTCTTACACGATACATATCCATGTGAAAAAGAGTTCCTAAAGCCATATCTTTGCAATGATTGCTATCGTACACCGATTTACATCAAAGAACATTACAATAGCATAGAAAATATAACTTTGCCGTTGCATCCAGGACTGACTCTAATTCGAAAACCATTACCAAATGAGTAACTTTTTTTCTGGTGAAAGTGTAAAATGTCGTACAGATCAGATTGTGTTCGTACAGTATCAAACTGGACCAGAGTAAAAAAAGAACACAAGTTTGAAAAGAATACGTTTGATGCTGTCAAATTTGTAAAGGATATTCCAATTGCCTCTCCTAAGCTTGCAGAATTGTGGAAAAACATTCAAGAACTCGATAAAAATGACATCGAGAAACATTCACGCACATTTAAGCATTTCATTTTCAGCGATTTGAAACAGGGTGGAACCGGTGCAAAAATAATAGCAAGTGCATTTATATCACAAGGGTATACTTTGGCATATGACGATAAATTGCAGCTTAAATCGGATGAAGAATTGATGGTGACACAAAAGAAGAACTTTATCTTACTAGCATCTACTGCTATTTATGGGAAGCCATTGAGTGTAAAGACAAAAAAGCAATTGCTCTCAAAGTTCAATGAAAGACCTACAAACGTATATGGCGACTTAGCTCGATTTATTGTTATGGATAGCGGATTTAAAGAGGGTATAGACCTGTTCGATATAAAGTACGTTCATATTTTCGAGCCACAGGTGTCGGTAGCTGATCAAAAACAAGTCATCGGTAGAGGAACACGTACATGTGGACAGAAAGGTCTAGTTTTCCATCCAACACAAGGGTGGCCATTAAATGTCTACGTATATGACGTAGAAATTCCTAAAAAAGTTCAAGACAAATTATCAACAGATGTAAATACCTTGTTCAAGCTGTATGTATCAAACAAAGGATTGGATTTATCGCTTTTGACATTTGCTGATGAACTAGAGAAAACAGCTATTGTTGGATCGGTCGATTACGAACTTAATAAAAACATACATCGATTTGAGTTAGAAGATGATACACAATATGACATCTTTGGCGGAGCTGGTTATAAACCATCTTTAGCACCATCAACAAAGCAGATTAACTGTACCACAACAACATGTGGTAAAGTTCGAGCAACCAAACACATGCCTGTAATTACTCCATTGATGACTGTGGTTGCTTTATCTATAGGTGAACAACTTCCTCAATTCAAAAGTAAAGGGGCGTACCCACGAGAGTATTATTGTTCACTACTTAAGAAAAAACCTGTATTTTGCGAGGGCTTGCGTGAAGCAAATAGTGATCCTGTAAGTTATATTAAAAGGAATGCAACCGTTCTACTAACGGCTATTCAGAATAATGAACATCGTAAACTTCCTACCTCTCAAAGAAACTCATTTCTGCGTTTAATTTACATGGTCTTGCCGCGTGCAGTCGGTGTAAAACCACTCAAAAAGCTACCACAGAAAACTCGAAAGAACAAAAATGTGAATAAAAAGGAACAAAATCGAGATGACGATGAAGAAAATGAATCTGAAACCAATGCAGAAGATGAATCAGAAAGTGAATCTGACGATGCAAGTCCAGAACCAGACCCTCAAACTACAGCCCTTGATCATGTTTCTCCACCTCCCTTGAAAACTCCAGAGTCTCGTGCAAACTCATTTTTAAAAATAAGAAACTATGTTCGAGAGAATTACCTAGCTTACACATGGCCAAAAGTAAAACTAGAGAATTTATGTGGTTATGCTGGACCAAGTCTTCCGTTAAACAAGGAAGGTGGCGGACAAGCAATTGATCTTACACCTACACAGGGATTTGTTTCAGATTATTTTACTCCCCAGAATCCATTGAAAGGTATGTTATTCTGGCACAGTGTAGGTACAGGAAAAACATGTTCTGCTATATCAACTGCCTCGAAAACATTTGAACAAAATGGTTATACGATTTTGTGGGTGACAAGAACTACATTGAAAAGCGACATTTGGAAGAATATGTTTGAACAAGTTTGTAGCGCTCCGATTATAGAAAAATTGAAGCAGGGAAAAAATATACCAGAAGGTTACGGTGATCGAATGAGACTGCTATCCAAAGCTTGGTCGATTCGACCAATGTCATATAAACAATTTTCGAACTTAGTAGAAGGAAAAAATTTGATGTACCAAGATCTTGTAAAAATAAACGGAGCTACAGATCCACTCCGTAAAACACTTTTGATCATTGATGAGGCTCATAAGCTTTATGGCGGTGCTGATCTTTCGAGTATTGAACGTCCCAACATGGATAAACTACATGCAGCTTTGATGAAATCTTATCAGGTCAGCGGGATAGATAGCGTAAAACTCATACTCATGACAGCCACGCCAATAACCAATGATCCCATGGAGCTTATTAAGCTATTGAATCTGCTTAGGGAAAGTAAAGAACAACTCCCAACAGATTATTCCATGTTTGCAGAGCGCTATCTATCTCAAGATGGAACATTTACTAAGAAAGGTAAATTTTTATTTTTGAATGATATAGCTGGTCATATTTCTTATTTGAATAGAGAACGCGATGCGCGCCAATTTTCACAACCAACGATTCAACAGATTACCGTGCCTATATCAACAGATGATATGGTTGCTTCTGATGAAATGGGTTTAGATGGAATAGTTAAAGAACTAGAAATAACCCAGCAAAAGATTGCCGATCTTAAGAAAGGTGAAAAGGATGCAAAGAAACTGTTATCTGATCAAAAGCAGGGTCTTAAAAGTCTATGTGCAAATTTGAAAAAAGATGAAAAGGGTGCATGTGTGCAAAAAGCTCAGGAAGGAATAAAAAAGATGGAAGATCGTTATGTGGAAGATTTGGAAAAGATTCAAGCTGCATTGAAAGATGCAATTTCTGAAAAGGACAAATACCGTAAGGAAATTGCTGCAAAAAAGAAGAGCATGAAAGACGGCCTTGATCAATTTAGTACATTAACTAGCAAATGTGCACAAAGATCTTCCAATAAATAAATATGCCAACACCTCGAAATAAATATGAAAGAGAAGTTTCTTTCATCCATAAACTTGGCGAAAGTCAACAAGAGAATTCAACTGAACTCCAAGTAAAAAAACAAGAACATGCCTTAATCAAAGACATCGTCAAAAAGTTTATTTCTCAGCAGAATCTTTTAATCTATGGCGGTTATGCTCTAAATTCTTTACTACCATCTAAGGAACGATTTTACTCTGAAGATGAGTTGAATGACTTTGACATTCTTTCTCCAAATGCAAAAGAACACGCAAAGTTATTGGCTGATTCGTTATATGATCATGGATTTATCTATACTGAAGTAAAACCCGCTGTCCATGATGGAACTTTTAAAATATTCGTTAACTTCGAAGGAGTAGCAGATATTACACAAGTATCAGAAGCATTTTTTTTTGAAATGCTAAAACTTTCTCAAAAAGAACGCCATCGACATAAACATTTGAAGGAGAACTTACCACCAATTAGTATTTCACCTATATTTCTTTTAAAATACTTTATAATAACCGAGTTTACTCGTCCACAAAGCTCGCTATTTCGATGGGAAAAAGTATATACACGCTTATCTTCAATATATAAACATTATGGGTTCGCATTTTCTCACTCGAATTATTCGCGATCTCTGAGATCAATTCATGAAACCTCACTTCCAGAAGTAAAAAGTATTCTGCACAAAACACTAGACATTGTTATGGTGCATAAACTACCTCTAGTAGGAAATTATGCAATGGGGATTTATCTAGGTAAAAACTTCAAGATTCCTGACACGTTTTTATTTGAATGTTGTAAACTCGATCAGTATTTTAGTGTGTTTGAAATTCTAGCTGTAGATCCTGACAAAACGTTGATAACGATTAAGCATCACTTGGAAACGATTTTACCGCCAACTTATAGGTTATCGACGGATATTAGAGATTACACTGGGGATATTTTACCCCGTCACACAATTCTGGTTTTGGAAGTTCCAGACTTGTTAAAAATAAACTTGCTAACAATAATAAATGCAGCAGATCATTGTTATGCAACTGTAGAAAAAAATGGTATAGTATTGGGAACTCCTTACACAATCTTACATTTCCTATATGGATATTGGTTACTATACTATGTTTATGAAAATCGACGCATAGTATACTTGATCCATCAACTAATAAAGAGATGGGAGCAATACATATTTCAAGAGTCCCCAATGGAAGAACGTTTTGTATCAACATGTTATGGAAATGAAAAATCATCGATCAACGTGAAAAAAGAGCATTTCCACAATGCATCCAAAAAATATATCTACAAGCCAGTAGATAGATTTAATCTATTAGCTGCAGCAAAAACCTTAAAAACAACTCGGATTTTTAAAAAGAAAGGCAAAAGTACTACATAAGATACATATGCATATGTAATCTTCATGACTACATCAAGACCATGTTGGGACACATATTTCATGGACATATGTGAGGTTGTTAAAAATCGTAGTCCTGACAAAACAAAAGTAGGTGCCGTAATGGTATCCTTAAAAGACAATCGAATAATATCAACTGGATACAACTCTGTGTGCAGTGGTCTTGATGATTCTAATATAGACTGGACTAATAGGGAGCGTATAAAGGATATTGTTATCCACGCTGAAATGAATGCGGTTTTATATTCACAAAGTCGATTTGAAGACGCAGTATTGTATTGCACACTATCGCCGTGTAAAGATTGTGTTAAGTTGTTATCAGCAACACAAATTCGAAAAATCATTTACAAAAACGAATATAAAGACTTTGAGGCAGCTAAGAAACTCTGTGAATTTTTCAATATTGATTTGAAAAAATTGAATATGAATCAAGTGGAAAATGTTTGTAACACAACAATATGAAGACCAAATTACATATAAGGTTGAAAACTAATCAAAAATCCATGGAAACGGTTACCATAGATATACATCCATATTTTATCAGTAGAGCCGAACTGACAAAAGCAGAAAAAGTTTATCTCATGAAGTCACACTATCTTGCACCAAGAAGGTTGGTGAAGACATGTATAGAAAAATATATCAATACTCATGAATCACCGCCCTTCAAGTTTTTAGATGATAAACGAGTATTAGTTTTTAACAACGCAGGAAACACATCAGTTGGTAAGGATTTCTACATTGATGAAGTCACTCTCACTGCATGGAAAACAATAATAATGCTATATGATTGTTTGAAACAAAAGAATCAATTTGAAGACTTTCTATGTATGTTGTCGGACTATCCAAAATATCGAGTGGTTCAATTTATAGAAGAGTTTGCAGAATTTAATAAAAATGGTGCAAATGCAGCCTGGTACGATCTACGTTCTCAAGTCGAGGATGTATTACAATCAATATAACCTAGATACAACATATTTTATCGGCGTAAGTCATTACATTTGACGGATCTTGGAAGAAAACATTTACCCACCTTCGTTTTCCCACAGTGTGCACAAAGTTGTTCATTTTATCATCAATAAAAAAAATCTTTTGGTCTGGAAACATTTCAGAAACTTTATCAAATGCGACCTGGTTTGGTTTTAAGTGATCAACATCATATGGAACGTGATCATAAATGTATCCAATCTTTTTTTCCTTACCCAAAAAATTTAGACACCAATCTTTTGGGGCATTACTAAAGATATATACAGGGATATCATGATGATACATCTCATCGATAAACGTATGCCAACAATTTATTTCTTTCCGAGATGAAAAGAAATCGCCACTGCTTATTGGCAAATTTTCATAAACAAATTGATTAAAATTTTCAAGTGTTCCTGAAACCTCTTTTCCATAAATGTTATTCAATCCGATCATAGTATGTCCATACTTTGTATATAAATACTGGTTCAATTGGTCTGCGCGATCACTGTCTTTTATTTTAGCACGATCTTGAACATATTCAACTACTTTTTTTTTAACAGTTCGATGTATCATTGGATTCCGCAATACAACTCCATCAAAATCTAACAAACAGACTTTTGGTTTGCGTGTAGCAGAAAGCATTATTACTGATACAAATTTTATTTTCTTATGTAAGAACCAAATGCTTATTATCAGTCATCGGGGTAACTTGAATGGACCTGATAATCATAGTGAAAATACTTTTCAGCAAATCGAGAAAGTATTAAATAATACAAGCTTTTGTGTAGAGATAGATGTATGGGCTTCTTCAAATCAAGAGTTTTATCTTGGTCATGACACTCCTTCAGTTCATATAGAAAATCCGTATGTGTTCTTAGATAACCCCCGATTCTTTATTCACGCAAAAAATCTCAATGCATTGTCATTGCTTGTAAGGAATCTTCAACATGCTAATATTTTTTCACATAACGACGACCCTTTTGTTTTAACATACCCTAAGGGATATGCTTGGGTATACCCAGGACAATCTATCGATTCATCTAGTATTTGTGTTTTACCTGAAAGAACTTCTAATGTTTATTCTGAATATGAATTGAAAAACTGCATAGGAATATGTACAGATTATCCTTTTCATTATTCTATTTTCAGGTAGTTCTTCATAAAACTGTCTAAATCATCTGGGACTCCAAGACCCCACATCTTTTTGCACTCTACAACCTTGATCTTTTTATTATCTCGTATAGCCCAATTATATACTGGACATACATAAAATTCGTTATTAACCCGATAATTTTCGTGAATCATCTGTTTAGCGTACTTGACATAATCACCTGCTTTCGACCAATAGTAAACCCCGGTAGATGCCAGATCACTGATAACTTCTTTTTCTCTCGTCATATCAACCAGCCCGTCGGTGTTTAGACGAACATAACTCCATTTCACATCATTTGGATCAGTTTGTTTGAATACGGAAATACTACCATCTACAGTTTGTGATTGGTACAAAAAAGCGTTTGGATCCCATTCAAGCCATTGATCGCTGTTTGCAATCAATAGTGGTTTGTTGTCTTCCAAGAAGCCTTGCTCTTTAGCCAACAGCACCGATGCAGCTGGTCCAGCAGTAGTTTCATCAACAACAACAAGCTTACATTCGGGAGCAATCTCTTTCAAAACCATTTCGGTATATTTCAAATGTTCGCGCCTTACTACAAAAATAAACTTGGCCCCGTTTATGTTCAAGTTCTCGACAACCCAATGTATCATTGGTTTCTCGTAACCCGGTGCACCAATCGGTATCAAAGGTTTGGGGTGTTGATATCCTTTTGTTGCAAACCTGCTTCCTAAACCAGCCATAGGAATTACAACTTGAATATCAGCATGCCATCTAGTATCAATTGTTGTAGCCTTGTTTTTTGTTTGTGCTGTATTAATAGAATTTTGTATTACATCTAATGTGACGGTGTGTGGACAAGCAACGGGGCAAACATGACAACCACTCAGCGTGGCAGAAACTCGGCCAATCGGGGAATCTTCTACCACCATTGTCTGACAGGGTATCAACCCGTTGTCACAGCAACATTTCATATAAATCATAGGATGTGGTTTTGGATGTATAACATCTTCGTTGCTATAGATTCTTTCAAATTCATCGAGGATGTTTAATGCTTTTAACATCTCAATCAGCGTCAAAGAGATACTGTTGCTAGCACAATATAATCTATATCCCCTGCGTTTAAGCTCTTTCAAGAGGTTTTGTTGTTGAAGATTGGGTTTGATAAGTTTAGATATCAATTCAACGGTAAGATCTTGTTTTCGTTTCCAAATTTGTGTATGAAATCCTGTGGGAAGTCCTTTGTCTTTTGATAAAAGTGCTAGTTTCTTATTTGTTGGTAAGCCATCATACTTGGCGAGATGTTCTTCGACGGATATCACATAAGCTGGGTTTACTTCCTCTAGCGCCTTGTTTAAGGCTTCGTAATGTAAATTTCGCGAATCTACTAAAACACCGTCCAAATCAAAAACGATTGCTTTTATATCTGTATAAGCCGATAAATCCATCTTTATATATGTAATGTACTTTATAATTCACATGATGTAGGCGTACTCAATAAGCCACTTGGCAATATACATCTTTCCCAAATGTGTTGCCACCCAATGGCACTTGGATGAGTACAATCCGGAACAAGTTCTTTATTTATACGTCCATTGTAAGTCAATAATAGATTATTACAATCAAGAAACTGAACAATTCCTTGAAGATTCAATGGACCTCTCGAACGAACAGCGGTAACATTATTTGCCCATGTTTTTATCATCATGTTGCTTATCGAAAGATCAAGGTTACATCTTGGAAACGCTGCAAGTATTACTATCTTTGATTGCAATCTAGAAGATGCTGCCAGGTAGATGATGATTTGAATCGCTCTTGAAGCCGATTCTTGTTGTGTGGATCCAGATTGCACGTCATTGCCAATTAATGATAGATGAAAAATGATAGTCGATCGATTTGATGTCATGATACCAATAGGATTATCTCCAATGAGCATTCTATGCATAAGTTGATGAGTAGTTTCACCAGATATGCTATGAATTTTTGCAAGACAAAACATTTGCCGGTATTTATTCCATACGTGAAGCATATCGGACCCTTTGTATCCAGGTTGATTTAGCGGTTTACATTTAGAAAACCCAGAAAGGCGTTCCAGAGAGCTTGCACCATACAAAAGTAAAGTGAGTTTTTGTGATGTCGACCTTGTACGATAGGTATCATTGAGGAGCTGAATAGTACATTGCAAATTTGAAGTATCTGGATATGTCCACAGAAAGTCATTTGGTGTGCATGTGGCGGCGCATAAACATTTTGGACGAAGCTCACATTTCTTACAACTGCCATTCATAATGCATTTTGGTTTCAAAGCATGAACATTGTAAGAAAAAGCGCACACAAGAATAAACACCAGTAGTTTTAGCATGGACTTATGGGAATAACAAATTCTTTATATTGCTTATATTTACACCAAATATTCCGAGAATAAGGAACTGACCGATGGTTCTTTTAGTAACCAGCTAGCGTTCATCACTTCGTAACCAAATACATTAAAAGTTGCAAAATAACTCTTATTCTTATTTATTTTCTCTACTATTGATGCTACTCTGAATCTTTGTCGCGGCGAAAGCTCTTTGGTCCATCGAAAAATTGTGGCATGTGCAATGTTGTTATAATATAACTCTCCAGATGTAACTCCTCTATCTTGTTGCAAGTCACGTAATTTATCTCTCCATTTGTTGATATCTTTGTTAGGTTGTCCTACCATCAAGAGACCGGTTGGTGTAAGAATTAATCTATCAAAATAAATGGTATATCTAGACAAACCACATTCGCGAATATCAATTATCAAATCAGACAGACTTCCATCTGATACATAGTCGTTTTCCACCCATGGTCTCACGACAAGAAATGTATGATGAAGAACAGGATTAACATATACGTCTGATTCAGTCAAGAAATGCTGCAAGAACGGTTGAATAACCCATTCGCCTGCAGCTACTATTGCCATGCATCGTTTACCATCATTCCAGTCTGTGAAGCGAGTTCCATGCTCTAGAAAATTTTTCATATTTCTTTGATACATTTCGTTATAGATATTTTCATAAAAGTTCATTGCAATGATATTTCAAAAAAATATTTTCTTTCATTAGCCAAAAAATGATTTAACGAATGATGTCTTCAATCCGTAATACAATCAAAATGAGCAAAGCAATATTGCACGCTGTGAGAAAGACAGTTCGCGATACAAAATATAGTCTATTTGATCAAATTAGGGACTATGTGATATCAAATATGGACGCATCGCACAAACAAGAATGTGATGATCTGTTCGACTCATTCAAAACCGAATTTTTAGATAACGCAACACACGATGAGGAAAATAAAGATAATGTTTCAAAAGTTCGTCGTAAACGTAAAGTTGCTCCATACAATAAATTTCTGAGTGAAGAAATGAAACGTTTCAAATCTGAAGATTCTACATTGAGTGGTAAAGAAGTGATGAAAAAAGCTTTGGAATCATGGCAATCTCTTAGTGAGGATGAAAAAATAAACTATAGAGCTAAAATAAACGGGGAATTGCTCGAATCAAATGACGTAGAGCTGGAAATACGACCTCATGCAGAAGGTAGTGTAAAAAGGACACAAAAAACCAACAAAAAGAAATTGAAAAGATCTAAGATGTAAAACATCGAATTATAATATATATTGCCGTTATGTAAAACACAATTTCTAGTGCAAACACCCACCACCATTTACGAACGGTTGTATGTAGTATATAGTTAGTTATAGCTCTTTTGTCATTGTTGTGAAATGGATAACCTTGGAATTCGAGTATTTTGTCAAGCCTTGTAAAGTAATTTGCGTGTAATATGTAGCATCCATTGCCAACCAAATCATCCTGCTCAAGATCAAAATATGGTTGGATATTGCAAAGAGGTTTCACAATTGATTTGAAAAATATTCCATTGCTATCTATATATATATTTGTAGGATACTGTCGACAATATTTACTTAGCAAAACCTGATCATCAGCATCATTCTTAGGATTTAATGTGCGTATCTGTCCAAGAATTTCTTTTATTTTTCTCACGGTCCCTACATATGATCCAGCATTTATGTTATACCCATTACATTTACCAAAATAATAGGATCCTATTTTTGCTCTGAAGCTTTTTATAATTTCAGCGCTAACAATAAACTCGCTGCCAACTTTTTTTGATACAGCCCAAAATTGTTTATCAAAGTTTTCAAAATCCCGTAATACAATAACATCAAATGCGTCAATAAAACATACAATTTCATCATCAGATAAATCGGCAACAAATTGTAAAACAAGTTTGTTTCTCCAGTTAAACCCTTGCCATTTTTCACCCCAGCCAAGTACATTCAAACTAATATTATTCCTCTCGCACGATAATAACAACCACGGAAAATAAGCATCGCTTTTGGTAGCAACAGTTACAAGCTTCATCTATTATTTATACCTGAATAAGATAATAGCAATGCTTACTGCCGCACATGTAGAATACTGGCAACACATATTTGAGGCTACGTTGAAAAACATTATTATACAGCTAGACGAGAATGATCCATTAAGAAAACTACAAGTACCCGTATCAAAACAAAATTTGCTACAATCTATATTGGAATTTTTAGTAAATAGTTCCGCAATAGGAAGCACTTCGGTCAATAGTCTTGTTATACCGCTAGGAGATAATTGGATTTTAAAATATGCACGAGAAATTGACAACGACTGGAGAAGATCACAATTTCTAAATTCCCGCAATTGTGAAATGTATATAACAAACATTCTAGCACAAGAAATAAACCACTCATATATTCCCTTTTTTAACTTAGGAAAACAAGTGTATTGTTTTGACAATCAGATGAGAAACGGTTTTGTATTGGAACCACGTTTAAATGGGTTGGATCTGAGACAATGGGTGATGAACCATTATGTACACCATTTTGATTTTGAAAGGGAATTGATGAAAATAGTTGTAACAATTGTAGATATCATAACATGGATGTACAATCATAATATTAATCATAATGATTTGCATGACAGAAATGTGTTTATCAAAACGATGAATTACACACATAGTATGTATGATGGTGCTATAAACATAGAGCTGAATTATGTACCAGTTATCATAGATTACGACTGGACTACTGTTGGAACAAATAATCACAAATTATTCATGGACCGATATAATAATATGTACAATTATGTAACACAGCATGGATTAGATGTTTCTAAAGATCTTGTAAATCTTGTGCGAGAGTCACATACTTGTAAATTAGGAGAAACCGTATTACCAATTTTCGAAGATTGGACAAAAAATAAAAAGGTAGTCTCGATATCAACGGAAGATATGAATAATTTTGAAGAGAAAAACTGCGATTTCTTCCCACAACACGCGGTATTTAGTGAGAATATAACATCTGGAAATCCACAAAAATCAGCTCATATCGATTTGGCAAGGCTATTACTGTATATGATTAAATTACTACGAGATGTTAAAAAGGTAAAGGTTTTGGATGCCAATGACTTTCCTGAGTTTCAAAAATTTTATAAAACATGCTTTGAAAAAAACTTTAATATTATTGAGTGTCATAACATGATTAAAATGTCACATGAACTACATGAGTATCTGAAAAAAGTAAACATAAGCCCTAGTTATTCGAGTCAGCACATGAGTCCTGCTTTGAGTCAACCTATGAGTATAGACGTTGGTTTTACTTCGTGTTCACAACCAGAATGTATGTCCGTGTCTTATATGAGAACTCCGCCGCGTGATATCATGAACGCTTCACAACAATCAGTTTCCTATATGTCGGGTGGAAAGCCTTATACGAGAAATCGGAGAAGTGCAAAGAAGTCATCGAGTAAGGCCTGTTGACAAGGGTTTTCAGCAACACGAGCTGGTAATATGCCAAAGAAATGAAGAATTTGTTTTTTTCTCATATCGTGAACTGATTGAAAGTAGTGCGAGGCATGAGATTTGTCGCCACGAAGTTCCGGATACAAGCATGCTAGTAAAGCTATTATGTAAGTTCCCGTGCGCCCGTGTCCTCCGTGACAATGGATATAAATGTTTCGTCCTTGCTGAATTAAGCTCAGAATGTTTGCAATACTTTTTATAAAGTCCTTATGAGTTGGCACGGTATGATCGTCAATTGAGTATTGGACACAAAGTATGTTTTCTTTTTTATCTGGTGGAAAGTATTTTTTGTAATCGTCTGGAGATGATTCTGATTGCAAGCATATAAATGTGTCAATTCCATCTGCAATGATCGAACATATATTCTGTTGAATTTCTATGCCATCTGATGAAATCGCTAATGGCGAAGGTCCGGACATTAATCTTTTTGGGATAACCCAATTGGCCCAATCGCTTTGAATATTTTTGATTTCCTTGAAATCAAGCTTAGGGGCTTTAATCGATGCCAAAGAGGATATAAGAGTCTCCATCGCAGAAGGCATTTTTTGTCACAACATGTATTTCTTAAATCCTGTCAATTTTAAGAACCATTGACATAGTTTCTCAAAATATTTTTTACAACTGACATAAGGCCAACTCTATCTCTTTTAGTACAAATGTCGTCACCATACGCTGTTATTTGCGTGCCTATTAAAAACAACCCATCTAATTATGTAAAAGCTTTTTTCCCAATTGAAGTAGTAGATTATTTTAAAAGCGACACAGTGAAATGGTATTACTGGCCGTCTGAAATGGATTTCTATCCAGAAGGTAGTATTCCAAGTACCAGTGAATCTCTTCGAGTCAATGCCAAACTATTCGGCGATGTTTATCAAACCGGGAATACCATTGATTTTCGCCATTGTTCACGAGAACACGAATGTGTAGTACTTCAACAAACAAATACCTATATCATTGTATAATCACATAATTGCTCGATTATTTTTATATAAGAGTCGCTCTCTACCTGAAAATCTCTTAACAGTGTCAGAGCAATATCTTTCAAACCATCAATCTTCCTTTTCAGTTTAGTATTCTCTACAGTGACCTTTGTTAATAGATCTTTACTAGATTGAAATTGAAGACGTAGTGCAGCATCGTTGTTTGTGTTTTGAACGTGTTCATCATTGTCAATTTCACTTTCGGTGTCTGTTTCGGTATCTGTACTGCTTGTACTATCAGTGATATCTTGTTGAGCTACTGTGTTTTCCATACTCAGTTTATCATCTTTTAACGCAGTGCTAAGAACGGATTGAACTCTTGTAATCAATTCAGGACCAAGTTCTGTTCGAACTTCTTTGATATTGAAGAATGAATTCAATGCAGATTGAAGTTTTCGTTTTGAATTATATGTTTTGTATCCGGGCAACGCATTATTTAACCATGTCACAGTTTGATTCTCAATATATCTTAGGTATTCATTGATGCTTTTATCCTGATCCCATTTTTGATTCTCAATGACGCCAACAAACAGCTTTTGTTTCTCTATTTCGGGATATTTAACACAGTAAAGATTAATTGCTTCAGAAATTTTCATGATCGTTGAATATCATAATGTGCAGTATTCTTTATGTAATTTTTGTCTGATGTCAAAAAAAAAAGATGGACCCAGAGAAGAGAAAGAATGAACAAGATACGTTGTGGTCTATGAAATATAATTTCGATTTTGAGCCTGAAATTATTTATTGTATCGGTAAAAACCTAAATGCTTGGATAGCAATCGCTGCGCATGTGTGGCCGCAATCAGAAATAATATCATTGTCACCAAAGCAAGTGAGCACAAATGCAATGAGATTTGAATATGCCGATCTTGTTAAAATTGATGCAGAGATTGATGAAATTCCGCAAATATTGCAGTGCATGACTAGGTATATCAGCTCTGCTAAGTATATGTTAGTGAATGTGAATGAGTCAATAGATGGATGGACTCTTGTTAAACCATCGTGTTTCATAAATACAGCTTACTTGAACTCATTGCAGTGTTTGTTTAGAATTCCGTCTAGACATCACAAATAATGTTTTGTAAAATTACGAACTAAACTATATGTATGAGTTTTTCGCTAAAAACGGTGCTATTCTAGATCAGAGTAATAAGCGAATTCGTCTGAAAGGAATTAACTACTTTGGGTTTGAAACGGATATCAGTTGCCCACATGGACTTTGGTCTGTATCACTTGAAAGCCTTCTCGATTTCATAAAAGTTAATAATTTCAATGCTACTAGAGTTCCAATATCATTAGCAGCTGTTCTTAACATGGAGAATTTGGTGCCAAAAGGTATAAACACTACTGCTAATCCAAATTTGCAAAATGCAGCTCTAACTGTGGCAAAATTGTTAGATCTTTTTATACATAAATGTCGTGCTCGAGGTCTTTTAGTATTACTAGATATGCATACGCATATACCAGGAGGATGCATTGAGGAGTCATGGGTTTCGTCTCAATATCAAGAAAACACGTGGATCTCTGGACTTGTTAAGTTAGCAAGCCGGTATAAAAATGACGAGAATGTATTCGCTATAGATGTAAAAAATGAGCCACATGGAAGAACTATATGGTCAGATTGGGCGGCAGGTGTGGAAAGAATGGCAGCAGCTATTCACAAAGTTAATCCACGGCTGTTAATTTTTGCTGAAGGCATAGAAAATCCACTGCACCCTGATCAAAATGGATCATTCTGGGGAGGTAATCTATCTGATGTTAAACGACGACCAATCAAATTAACAACACCAAATAAACTGGTTTATTCCCCCCATGTCTATGGGCCAGATGTATTTTTGCAGCCGTATTTTCAAAGTGAGGAATTTCCACAAAACATGCCCACAATATGGGAAAAGCAGTGGGCATATTTAAAATCGTTGAATTTAGGGACCTTAGTGGTTGGTGAATGGGGCGGTCAGTATAGACCGGGCACGCTTGATGAAAAGTGGCAAAATGCATTTGGAGAATATCTTCGAAAGAATGAAATCGACAATTTCTATTGGTGTTTAAACCCAAATTCAGGAGATACAAAGGGACTGCTGTTAGATGACTGGATAACACCACATAAAAGCAAACTTCAATTGCTTTCTCAAGTAGTTCCAACACCTACTCATTTCTTTTTTTCTCAGAGTACTTCAACTCAAACCAAATCCATCCAATCATCTTCTGAGCAAGCCGAAGAATCGACAATATCAAATCAGCATGGTACGAATTGCTCTTTTCACGTATGTGACCACTTGTGAATATTCGGAATCTGTGTCAGATAGAAAAAGACTATTCCTAAACCAACAATGACTGGAATAGGAATGTTATAAGCTGACAATGGAATCCTAAATGGTCTTTCATCGTCAGGTTTTTTGAATCTCAGTACTAACACTGCCAACATCAATAATAATATATAGATAATCAAAAACGTATTCGTCCAAACAGCTGCAGATTCGAATCTACCAACTAAGAGAAACAATGCTGTTATGCAAAAGACTAATAGAACACATTTATGTGGGGTGTGAAATTGAGAATTGATATCAGCGAATCCAAACGTGTCCCACTGCTTGTTTGTTTTAGCAATACCATATAGAAATCGCGACAATGCTAAAATTGAAATGAAAGTTGTATTGAAAATTGTCAAAAGACCTAGAGCATATATGATTATCTTTGTGAAATGAGTATCAATAAAATACTGGAATAATTCATTTATGGGTTTTTTGGAAGCAACCCCAGTACCGATAACAATCAAGGCAATGCATATATATATGAATGATGTAATTCCTATTGAACTCATCAAAGCTATTGGAATAGTTTTCTGTGGATCTTTTATTTCATCTGTCATTTTTACAATAGCATCGTACCCATTGAATAAGAAAATTGCGAGGAAAGAAGTGTATACCAATTTATCAAATGGAATACGATCTCCTGCTAAAATGATGCTTTTCCACTTGATATGAAGTATCCCAATGACTATCAAAATAACGAGCGCACCTAGTTTCAATCCACCCAATCCATTTGTGATCATTTTTGATCCTTCAATACCCAAGTAGTCAATAATTGAAAGGATTGCGATTAACAGGAATGCGATCCACATTTTGTGTCTAGGATTATCTGTTGTGTATTCGGCAAACATTAATGCTAAGGTTCCTATAGTTGAAACCAAGAATCCGACAAGAGCAATCAATGATATAATTGCAATATTATTGCCAAAGCTATCTTTAATAGCTTCAAATTCAACTCCATTTGATTGGTACATTGTACCAAGTTCAGCATAGCATAAGGCTGCACAGATATTGAAAATCATTGCAAGAACAAATATAGGTAATATCTTTTTTCCACCATATCGAATAATAGTTCCCAATAGTATAAATACACCTGCTCCAATAATATTTCCAATTGATAATATTATTGTGTCTTTTAGAGTCAAAGATCGTTTCAATTGGGTATCGTCCATTCCTTATAGAGAACTACAATGAAAAAAAATTAGTGACTTACATCCAAATCCATAAAAAATTGATTAGTTAATTGCCAAATTCAACCTTCATCGTAATCAATCAAACGAACACTTCCAAACGCATCATCTAACCTTTGAAGCCATGGCCACTTACTCCAACATCGTGTCTGAGATCGCCAAGGCGGTCCGGGAGGCACGCCTGAAGGTGTTGGACGATGTTGAGGCCTATGTGTTGGACAAGGTAGATGAGGACAGCGCTGATGCTATCAAGGAGCTGTTCAATGACTTCAAGGAGAAGTTCAACAAGGATGTTGAGGAGGAGATGAAGGAGCTTAAGAAGAAGGGTCGCAAGAGTACGAAGACCGCCGATGGCGAGAAGCGTACTCGGAAGCCCACTCCTTACAACGTCTTCGTGAGCGAGACCATGAAGCGGTTCAAGGTTGAGAACCCGACTTTCAATGGTAAGCAGATCATGAAGATGGCAATGGAGTCTTGGAAAGCGATGAGCGATGAGGAGAAGACTGCCTATCGTGAGAAGGTTACTCGTCAGCAGTCAACGACTGATGAGGAAATTCTAGCGGAAGAGTCGCCTGTCGAGGAACCCCCGAAGCCGGCAAAGAAGCCCGCCGCAAAGGGTGCCAAGAACAAGGGCAAGGCTACCAAGCCTAAGAATGATGATGACAGCGAGTAAAAGCAGCCAACATCACAATATAAAAAACAAAAAATGGAAAACAAAAGTTTTCCTATTGTAGATCATCAATATATATATCATCTTTTGCATCTTGATGTCCGATTGAAGTGTACAAGACATCACTATATTTTAAACACACGACATCATAAACATCTGATTTCTTTTTGAGATTGTGCATTATTCCCTTCATACTATTGACACTATTCATTTCTCGATTACATGATGGAGAAACATTAGTTATAATTTTGTTATCGTCGCTATTATAGATTGGCCGAGCCATTATCGATTTATTTTTATTAAGCTGTTTCGCGCATTTAGGCAAAGTTCCATATCCTCCAGTAACCGCGGCGGCGTCTCCACGTTCAGGTACTAAGCGCAATTCTTGTGCTTTTTGGCGTAAATGATCCATCACAAATTTAACAATATCTTTACCATTTTCCTCTTTCGTTTCTTTTAGCAAGGCAATGAATAATATGCTCATAGCCATGGTATAATAATCTGCGTATTTCAAGCATTTTATTACTTGATCAACATTATTTCTTTCGAGGTCTGGAAATAGCGTCTTATATGTATCTTCCCCAGTAATGGTTTTCTCACCAAAAACTTCAAAGTGGTATTCATCATGGTTTAATATATTTTGTTGTTTCAAGTTGAGCAATAAATCTCTCCATAAACTAATTTCTCGAAATAGCTTATCATTTGCTTTTTCTGCATTACCTATTTCTATACCTCCCCCAGCACCATATAAAAATTGCAAGAGATAAGGATGAGCAAATAGTGGAGTTATAGCATGTAATGTAGATCCATGGTCTTTAGCTTGTCGTAGACTGTCATACATATTGCTCTTATTTAAAAGAATGCAACCATCGTAATCTACAATGGTCAAGGTTAGCTTGAGATGATGTACAAGTTTGGCTAATGAGATTTTTTGTCCATCAATGATATCTGTGTCACTAACATTATGCATGACATTGTCCAGTTTAAGATCACAATGTATAATGTTTTTATTATGCATGGTTTCAATTTTTTCAAATGAGATGACCACAAGCTTTTTGAAAAAGTTTCTGTTGTATGGGTATTGAGACATTCCAGACATTTTTCTCATCGAATAAACAATCGTATCTTCTTTTTCTTGATTTCTTGATCCCAACATAATAAAATTGTTAGCATCGGAAGTAGTAGGATATTGTTGTGCAAACATGAATCGTGATTGTGAATTCGAAACCGGTGCAGCTGGAATATATCCTGGAGATTCAGGAATTGCTTGCAAGAATTGTGTTCCCTGTTTATAATAAAGTGTGTTGTAGACATCTGTGCCAACAATTTTAAAAACTTCTATCAAATGTTTCCTAATTGAGTCACTTAAGGAAGCCTTGACTTTCATCAGTTTCATAACTTCATTAGGATTATCATGTGATGAATAGACGATTCCATTTGCCCCTTGTCCTAACATATTTCTAGGTGGTAGAGTTATTTGAACAGATTCGTCAAATAATCCAGGAGGATAGATGCGCTTGAACAACTGCGTATTAGTGCCACCTACTTTTGTATATCGAAAATACCAATCAATACCATTGATAATATAAGTAGGTAAACTTGTGCATTTCATCAACTTGTTGTAGAAAGTGCTGCTAAGTTGTTTATTTTTACTCAAAACAGTAGATCTAAAACGTTTCAAAAGAGCTACTTCATCAATAGATGTTGGCATAATGCATCTATATATATTAACTTTTGATATTTTCATTCATACAGTCCTTCCAATTTACACTCCAGCATCTGAATATTGGAACACCAAACACAGACACCTTTGTGTATAGGACGTTTGTTGGATTGCTCCAACTACTTATCCCTACGACGAAGCCCGTACTGCCACTTTTGACATCGTTGGC